>Ga0265780_10005924_pt1 | contig 15333 bp, 6 predicted proteins | sample P1T30metagenome_FD_192432 | JGI IMG/M metagenome (GOLD analysis project Ga0265780, IMG submission 192432) | Plant litter microbial communities from East Loma Ridge, Irvine, California - P1 T30 | ecosystem: Environmental > Terrestrial > Plant litter > Unclassified | place: USA: California... | reverse complement strand
AAATATTTCATTCGTCTGGCTGTCGGCTAAATAAATATCCCGGATATAACGCCCCGGGTTTACAGGCTCCTTCTCCAGGGTAAACTCCAGCAAGGCCACAAAATACACTTCCGGGATATAAAAAGAATAGTCGTTTTCTCCTTTAGGCATTTGCCCGTTAATCAGTCTTGAGGTATAAAACACCGCCCGCTCCCTGAAAAACTCCTGCTTGCCTCGCTGCATTTCTATAATAAACCTTTCATTATCCGGACCGGTGCAGATAAGGTCGAAAAAAACCTTTTTAAATTCCTCTGTGTCCCCGGTATGTTCGGTCGGGCTGTAGATTAAATCTTTTATTACTTTTTGCCCCTCGAACAGATCATTCAGAAAAGCGATCAGAATATCCTTATGATTTTCTGATCCAAAATAAAACTTGAAGCCAAAGTCAGATAAGGCATCAATATAGCGGCCAGGTTCGGTTTTCATTATATCTGAAAGATAGCCGGTATATTGAGCCCTGAAAATGACGCTCGTCAATATCCACAATTAATCCGCAAGTAATTCAACAGCAGCAGGGACCAATCCATCCCCTTCAGTTACAATTTTAACTTTCCCCGCCTTTGTACCCGCCTGAACAATGATCTGGCATTTACCGTTAAACAGCTTCCTTTTCCAGTCGCCGTCCAGGCACCTGTCAGGTTCATGGCTGCTCGGGTCTCCATTTCCCACTCCGATGATCACCGCATTTCCCTGAACGGAAAATTTAAGCTGATTACCCGCGTCAGGAACCTCCCTGCCATTTTTATCAAGCACTGTTACATTCAAAACAGAAATATCCCTGCCATCCGCCTGCATCCTGTTTTTTACCGGCTCTATTTTTATCCTATAAGCTACTGAGGTAGTCGATACCGCCGATTCCAGTTTCTTTCCCTTTTTATAGGCCACCGCTTTCAGCGTTCCAGGCTGGTAGCTGACCGTCCATTTCAAGTGGCTGTTTGGTTCCATTTGTTTTTTTCCCTGGCTCTTTCCATTCAGGAACAGTTCGACATTATCAGCATTCGAGTTTACCCAAACTTCAACCGGCTGTCCTTCTTTACCTTTCCAGTTCCAGTGCGGCGAAATATGTAAAACATCTTTATCCGTCCACCAGGACTGGTAGTAATAATAAATATTCTTAGGAAATCCGCATACATCCATCACCCCGAAATGTGAGCTTATATTCGGCCATTTGTATGGCGTGGGTTCGCCCCTGTAGTCAAAGCCGGTCCAAATAAAACCGCCCATCCAATAATCGTTTACGGCAGCCAGCTTCCACCATTCTTCTGCCCGGCTGGCCCACCAGGGCGCTGTAATATCCTGATCAGGAACATACGCCCTGATACTGTCCTTTTCGTAAATCCCTCGTGTGGTAACCGTACTTCCCATTTCTGTTCCAATCACCGGCTGCCCCGGATGGTCGCGGTGATAGTCGGCCACACCAAACTGCCTGTAATTAAATCCTCTTACCGGGATCACTTCATTTATCCCACCGAAAACATTGGCGAGGTCGGCAGCATACACACTCGTGCGAGTAGAGTCCAGCTCCAGCTGTTTGGCGACCATGGTTTGTGCCAGCCTCTTGCCTACGGTATTTGTCTGGAGAAAACCCTCTTCATTACCTATAGACCACATAAAAACAGAGGGGTGATTGCGGTCCCGGCGAATGAGCCGTCCAAACTGCCCCATGTATTCGGGCCCGGAATTTAACAGGCGCTGTTCGTCCATCACCAATATCCCGAGGCTGTCGCAGGCGTCCAGCAACTCCGGAGCAGGTGCATTGTGGCTCATACGGTAAGCATTACAGCCGAGTTCTTTTAACAGCCTGAGTCTGTAATAATGCAGTTCATCAGGAATAGCACTGCCCACCCCTGCATGGTCCTGGTGGTTGTTCGTCCCTTTTATCTTTACATGTTTGCCATTGAGGAAAAAACCTTTCTCCGGATCGATCTTTATCGTACGCAACCCGGTACGGGTTTTCACAGAATCGACAATACGCCCGTTTACCTTTACGAGTGATATCACTTTGTATAAATAAGGATCTTCGAGCGACCATAGCCTCGCACTGCCCAGGCTCACTTTGTTCCTGGCTGTAAACCTGTCATTTCGCGGAAGGTTAAAGTTTTGCCAGGTATCCTCCGTTAATTTTTTTCCGTTCCTGTCGGTAATATAGGCAGATACGGATACGGCGGCGGCAGCCTCACTGAGATTTTCAACCATAGTCTCCACAGTAAACAGACCTCCGGCACCTTTCTGCTCAGCGTGTACGAACACCCCGTCAGTCGGAACATGGATATTATCATACTGGTTAAGCCATACATGGCGGTAAATACCAGCCCCCTCGTAAAACCAGCCCTCATACTGGCTGGCGTCGGCCCTTACCACCAGCACATTCTCCTTATTGAAGTTTACATAATCAGTAATATCATATACCGCTCCAAGGTAGCCGCTTTTATTATTCCCCAGGAAAAAACCATTCAGCCAGATCTCCGCATCCCGGAAAATCCCGTCGAACTGCACCTCGAAACGCTTGCCCGAATCCGGCCTGGCAATACTGAATTTCCTCCGGTACCAGCCAATACTGGTTTCAGGAAAAAGGCCTCCCACAGGTTTATAGCCATGAGCCATTACATCAGGATTTTCAGATCTGGCAAAAGGAAGCTCCACAGCCCAGTCATGCGGTAAGTTTAATTTTCTCCAGCTCTTATCATCGAACTTCGGATCAATAGCCGTCGTTTCAGCCTTACCTGATTTCGAAAAAATACCGACGATCTTATAATTAAAATCTTTCAATGGATTGGCAGCATGCCCGAAATGGAAGCTCCAGTTATTATCCAGAAGGGTCTTTTTCCTGGAATTAGTTTCCTGTGCAACTGATGGCTGATAACTACCTGCGAACAGGCAGAAGGATAAAAGAAAAGCATTCGCTCTGTGTAACATAAGATTAGTTCTCGCGGTTGGTTAAAAACACTGATTGGATCTCGATAGAATAGGATTTATCTTCCTGGCCGGCCGGCAGATCTGAGCCGAAACTGATCTGCAATTTTTCAATGATATCAAGACTGAACCCGCCTGACGCAGGAACGCTGAACCATAAGGGCAGGAATCCCGGGTATGGCCTCGGAAGCAATAAAGAGGAATCGGGTCTGAAGCTAAGCAGGGGAATTTCAATATCCCGCAGTTCCGTGCTGAGTTCAACTACAGCGCTAAAAGCTTCCGCAGCGGCATTCAGCAAGGTGATCTTTGCATTTAAAGGTTGCCCTGCAGACCTCGCCCTTACACTTATTTTGTCAAACGAAGATAATTCTGAGATGCGTCCTTTGATCTGACGGATCACCGGCAGTTCAAAAGCCAGGATCTGGTCCCCTCCTAACTTTTTAGCCCTTGCCTTCCAGATAAGCTCTGCCGGCTTTTTTGAACTCGTATAACTGATCTGCACATCCTTCCAGGATGGGTTCATTACCGCTATATCCTTATTTACACCGGCATTGAACAGTTCCAGGTCGGCCGCCGGCGCTGCCACATAACAGGCCCAGCTTTCCTGTTCTTCTGCTCCCCAGACAAAAGGATCATCTTTAATCCCGGCGGGGAAAACAGTTGTTTCAGTTCCCTGCCGCACTGCGATACGATACCGTATCAAGCCGGGTTCGAGCAGGGCAGCAGGTATTTCAGCCGTATATCCGTATGCAGAACTATGCTGCATATCTATCCGTTCGGGCTGCCAGCCTCTGCCGCTTACCAGCAGCGTAACTTTAGCCGTCGAATCTGCTCCTGCGAGCTGACAACTGATGCTGAGGTTTTTGCCTGCAGTAACCTCCCTGAAAGGCTCATGCCGAAGGCTTATCTGTTTGAAGACCGGCTCCGGTGCCACAAACTCTCCGAGTGCCAATACACCCATCCTGCCGGCACTGTTCCATTGTCCGGCACTTTTCCCTTTTCTAACCAGGAGCCAGGTTCCGGGACTCACCTTAAAACTCCCTGCTCCTGCTGTTGCAGACAGCGTATTACCTGTATTCAGGCCGCGTATACTATAATCGCTGCCCAGGTCTGCCAGGCTGATCCGCATACCCTGAGCCTGCCATTGTACCCGCATAACTTCTTTTTTCAAAGAGGCACGTTCAAACGGATCGCCCACCTGGATAACATCAGGCATAACCTCCAGGCGCCAAACCCCATCCTCCAGTTTATCCAGGAAATATGCGCCTGTGCCGGTATAGTTAACCAGGACAGAATTGCCGACACCTGCAATATGCTGCAGCTTTTTAGCATTCCGGGGCTGCGTACCCGTAGAGTTGGAATAATAGAATTCGGTATCGGCGTTCATCTCACTCAGCGCTTCCTTATACCGGATGTTAAACACGTCAAAAGTATTGCCGGCCGGATACCTTCCATAGTTTTTAAGACGTGGCAGTCTGTGAAAAACCTTCGAGGCAATTAACAGCGATATTGCTTTTGATGGCGTATAGGCCAGATTAAGATAATGGGTCTGGTATTCGGTATTGGCATAAGCCGTAGCCATAGGGTCATAAGCAAACTGCGTAGCCCACTGGAATCCGGCCTGCCTGAAACTCCTGGCCATAGCCGGATACATGACCGGCTGCAGCACATCACCGGCATCAAACTCATAAACCATCAGGGCTTTATTCTTAAAAGCCGGGATAGTATCAAAAGGAATAGTATAACGGTCTACATTCGGCAGGTAATTGCCCTGAAGCGTACGGTTGGCCACCAGCCCGGTAGGATACCACTGAAAACTTACACCGTCAATATCCGCCGCTGAAACAGCATCTGCATAATAAGGAGATTCGCTGATATTATAGAAAACCGGCTTATGCCAGCCGGTGCTCCTTATAGCCGCCGCCATGCGGTTAACGTAACTTTTTGCACCATCCTTCGGGCCGCTGTGTCTCGGCTCGTTATTAACTTCCGTAGCAAGAATATCCGGATCATTAAGATAAGATAAGTTGGTATAGGGATTCACATGTCTGAAAAACTGTTTCAGGTAGTTTTCCTGTGCCCGGATGGCTTTTTCAGTAACGAGTACCTGTTCTTTATTATAAATATTTGAAAAACCGGGGGTATTCTCGTCCTTATCAGGATAACCGTTACCCCAAAAGGCAATTGGGGTGAGCAGTATCTTTATGTTACGCTTTTTAAGTTCGGCAAGCAGGTAATCGAAAAGCCGCAGGTGTTCATTTGGCAGCAGGTTGCCCAGAGAATCGCTGATCTCGGTATCCCAGACATGTACCCTGAATGCGTCGATACCGAGGCGGGCAAGATGGTATACATCCTGCCGGATGGCTTGTTCATGATTTACACCGAGGGTTTTGTGAGAGCGGTAGGCGTACGCAAAAGGCAGGGTGTAATTTACACCGAAAAAAGCGGCTTCGCTGTTATTGCTTTTCCATCGGATCACCCCTTTTGCATCTACGTATATGCCGGTTCTGTCATTGCCGGCAGTTCCGGTCTGCGCCTGTGCAGTAAGCGTTAATACAATAAAACAAACAAGAGATCCTGCTCTTTTAAAAATATTCATATTTAGTTAAAAATGAGTTCTTGAAGCCTGTATAATAAGCTGCGACCTGTATAACGCATAACAGGCCGCACCGGTGGCGCTAATCCCTACAAGGTTCCATCATCCTACAAACAGGTCGCTGCTCTGCAGCTAATGACTGTTATTGTCCGTGTTTGCAACCTAATGATGCGCCCAAAAAGCTGTCATCGTCTGTTATCGCCCACCTTTGCAAATGTTATCGTTGTTTGTAATTTCTACTATCGTCCGCGTTTGCAACGCGGATGTAGCGGGATAAGCGTTTTCAACGCTTCCATTATGCATTACAAATGCATTCCTCCGGCATCGCCGTTGCAAATGAGGACGATAATATCAGGCGACTAAAAAACAACTTAATTGGCAAAAGCATCCATCGCCACCGTCGGTTTCCCCGAATCATCAAAAGCACCCAGCTTGTACCCCTTCCAGCTGTTATATGCCTGCGGTTCCCAGTACAATACCCCAAGACCTTTATCCGAAGGCAATGACTTAACCTTACTGATCAGGTCAGAGATAAACGCTTTTGCAGCGGCAGCTTCCGAAGCCGGCATCCCCACCTCACAGATCATTAGCTCAGACCCATACCTGCTGATCATATCGTTCATATTCGCCAGGCATTGGGTGTTCTTTACCGGCCAGTCGGCGGCTGAAGGATACATCGACATCCCTATCACATCCCATTTTGCCCCCTGAGCTTTCAGGCCATCGAACATCCACCTGTAAAGGCTGTTATCATACCCGTTAGACAAATGAACGATAACCTTACTCGTGGGGCTCACTGCCTTTACAGCATTATATCCCGAGAGAACAAGTTCAGCAAAATTATTCATGTTCACAGAAGCTTTTCCTTCCTCCCATAACATCCCGTTATTGGTTTCATTTCCCACCTGTACCCATTCAGCACTGATCTTATTATTCTTCAGCAGCGTCAGCACCTCAGTGGTATGCGTAGCTACCGAGGTCCTGAGGGCAGCTATCGCCTGTCCGCTCCAGGCAGCAGGCTTATTCTGCTGTGCCGGATCAGCCCAGGAATCACTGTAATGAAAATCTATCATGATCCGGAAACCCAGGTTTTTTGCCCGCAGGGCTTTGGCAAGCAGGTCCTGCGCATTACACCATCCGCCGGCAGGATTCACCCATACCCGGAGTCGCACGCTGTTCATTCCCTTATCTTTCAGGAGCTGCAGCAGGTCCTGCTTCATACCTCCACTATTATAGAACTTTACACCCGCCGCTTCCATTTCTGTAAGCCAGCTCACATCGGCACCTTTAGCAAAACCAGCCGCGGCAGAAGTATCCGGATCTTCCTCTTTAGCTGCAGAACTTTTCTTACATGCCGTAAACAACACGCAGAACAGTAGCAGGAAAGTTAAACTACAAACTCTTCTCATCCCTGTTTGATTAACGAATACGTATAACTGCCTGCACCGCCGCTCAGATCGAGCACCACTGTATAAACACCATTCGACGGCACCTGTATATTGTTACCACCCCAGGAAGGAGGCCCCGCAAAAACCAGTTTCCCGTCTGCATCCACTTTATAACTGATATCGTACGATCCGTTGGCAATAAATACCAGTGAACCGCCGGAAGATAAAGATACATTGCTCACGCTAAGTTTTTTCGTAGCCGGATCGTAGGCCATCGGCGTCGCAGAAGTGCTCCAGCCGTTAAAATCCCCGGTAAGGAAAAACTGCACCGGGGTATAACTGATCGTCATGGCATCCAGGTCGGCAGTTACCTTCATATAGTTTGGCGCCGGGGTAAGCCAGAGATTCCCGTTTCCCAAAGCTAAAGTAGTAGCACTGCTTCCCCAGCCATACTGTTTCTGATCTGCTGAGGAGATCAGGGTAAACCCATCGCCGCCCCAGCCGTCTGCGTTCGGCAGATAAAGATAACCCTCATATTTCGAGTTAAAACCCGAAGAAGTAAGCAGGTAACCATTGGCACGCTCCTCCACGGCAGGAGTAATCCATGAATTCCCTCCTTTCACCACCAGTGCAGGGTAAATAACGATGGCCTCATAAGGCGTTACTGTCAATACCAGGGTAGAATACATAGGAGCTACTGTAGCAGCAGCGCCTGTGCTTTGATTGACCTCCGCTTTAAGACGTACGGCGACTTTGCCGGCGGTACCGGCAGGCATGGCAAGCTGGTTCACCAGCATCGAATTCAACTCTTTACCGGTCAGCGTCTTGCGGGTACTATCCAGCGCGAGTTTTATAGTAACAGCCTTGCCCCAGGCATTCTGCCCGGAAGTATCGGCCGGCAGGTCGAACTGCAGACTGTAACTTCTTACCACAGATACGCCATATTCGGGTGCCTTGAATTCAAAGCTGACCACATTCCTCGCATCTGTTTCCTCAGACAATATAAGTGTCTGCGTATTACTTTTAAAACCGCTTAAAGCGGACGGTGAGATGAGCAGCGATTTTTCCATATCCTTCTCACATGCAGAGAAAAGGCTGAATAAAAGTGCCATGTACATCAGACGGCTAAAGATCGTTTTCATATTAATATCGTTAATAATGATTAATATCCGGGATTCTGAACAAGGTTAGGGTTAGACGAAAGGTCTGTTGAAGGCAGCGGAAACAGGTTGTATTTATTATCTGCCGAAGTACCTGCCTTTACCCCTCCTTTCCAGGCCCACAAATAGGCATTGGTAGTAAATTTACCGAAACGCACCAGGTCTGTACGTCTGAATGCCTCGTAATACAACTCCCTCCCTCTTTCGTTCAGAATAAAATCAAGCGTTAAAGCAGGTTGCGTAATATTGCCCGCAGTACTTCCTGCATAAGCCCTTGTGCGCAGCTGATTAACCAGGTTCAGCGCTGTAGCGGCGTCGCCGCCTGTTCCTCCCCTGAGCACCGCTTCAGCATAAATAAGGTAAATTTCACCCAGGCGGAACAGCGGAAAATCAATGTCAGAGAAATCCTTATCCTGGTCCTGGTGAGGCGCTGCTGCACCCAACCTTGTTTTATTCCGGTATTTCGTAGTGGAATAACCTTCCGTAGAAACATACAGGTCGTTCATCACCAGGCTCTGTCCGTCGGTATGGAACATCGCCCGCCTGTCCGTATTCCCGGATTTATCAGCAAAGAGGTTTACGAAGTTCTCGGTGCAGCGCAGGCCACCCCAGTCGCCGTTTGACCCCGAAACGTCCGCCGGTACATTCGCAGGCCCGTGCATAAGGTAGGTAGTCCCCCCAAAGTTTTGCGTTGAAGTACCGTCATAGTTAATAGAGAAGATAAACTCATCGGTGTTCAGGTGGTTGTCTGCTATCGTCAGCTCGCGGTAGTTGGAATGTAACGTGTACCCGGCGTTAATTATCTTATTGCTGTAAGCGATCGCATCGGTATACCTCGCAGTACCTGTATAAACCTGCGCATTCAGATACATACGTGCCAGCAGCGCCCATGCAGCAGCCTGGTCAGCGCGTCCGTACTCATTAGCCCTGGCTGCAACAAGCTCACCTTCAATAGCCTTAAGCTCCGATTCGATATAACTGAACAGCTCAGTTCTGCCAGCCTGTTTCGGCAAACCGGTTCCAATCTGGTCGTTCTCTGTTACCAATGGCGGATTGCCGTAGAGGTCCATCAGTACCCAGTACTGGAAAGCGCGGAGGAAGCGGGCCTCATTACGGTATTTCCTGATGTTGTCGGCATCGGTGCCGCCGATACCACGGGCAGAAAGCTGGTCATCGGCCGACTGGCGGATAAAATCATTACAAAGTGTTATCTGGAAAAATGCCCTGTAATAAAGGCCGCTGATAATCGGGTTAAGCGACGACCAGCTCATTTCATGCAGGCCCTGTATGCCCGCATCGTTCTGCCATGACCATGCAGCTTCATCTGTGGTGATCTCCTGGAGATTAAAGAACAAACGTAAAAAATCCGAATTTCCCTCGTCCGTGATGATCTCCGTAGGAATATCCGGCATATCTACCCCGGAGTTCCCGGTGGTCGCAAATGCACCATATACCTTTGCCAGAGCCTGTTTGTACCCAAGCGGAGTGCTGTATACATTGTCGGCAGTGAGGTCGTTCGTCGGGCTAAGGTCGAGTTTATTACAGCCCATAACAGCTAAGCTGATCAAAAAGGCTGCTGATATTTTATATAATCTGGTTCTCATTTTAATATATTTAGTCTGGCTGGTTGCCTTATAATCGGTTAAAAAGAAAGATTAGCGCCGAGTGATACCGTTCTGGGCCGCGGATAAAAATTATTATCTATCCCCGAGCTGATCTCCGGATCGAGGCCGTCGTATTTTGTAATCACAAACACGTTCTGAACTGTAGCGCTCAGCTGGAGCGATGCCCTGCCGTTGAATATCTTTCCGGCATTATACCCCAGGTTAAGGTTATCCATTTTCAGGAAAGAACCGTTTTGGATATAATAATCGCTGAGCAGCTGCTGCCCGTTACCACCCTGAAATCCCGTTTCCAGGTAATTCACAGAAGCATTGTACAGAATTGCCGTGCCCAGGATCTGGTTCAGGCTTCCGGCCTGGCTATACCGGTTATTGTATACGTAATTACCCAGGTTGGCCCTTAATACAAACCCGGCATTCCATTTTTTATAGGTCATCGCTGTATTAAAACCCAGGTATACATTAGGGTCTGCACCTTTTCCCTTATACAGGTCGTCCTGGTTAATGATTCCGTCTTTGTTCTGATCTACAAATACACCCTCTATAGGATCTACTGCCTGGTCATACACCTGTTCATAGAGGAAGAAGGTATTCTTGCTGCCTCCAACGGCGTTGATCTGTGAATTAAGGCCGCCCACACCTCCGGCAATCCCGCCGCTGGGAAAACCTATATAGTTGGGGTCGCCCGGAATTACCGTAAGGTTAGTGATGGTATTTTTGTTATACGTAATGTTAAAGCCAAGGTCCAGGGTCAGATCCTTTTTACGGACGGCCTGCCCTGTCAGGCTAAATTCAACGCCTTTGTTTTCCATATCACCAACGTTGACGACTGCGGTTGCCGAAAAGTTCGTTCCTGCAGGCTGTGGCACACGGTTCAGCAGATCACTGGTCTTCTTCTGATAAAAGTCAAGGCTGCCGCTTAACCTGTCTTTCAGGAACCCGAAGTCTACCGCAATATTAGCCGTTGCAGTTTCCTCCCATTTCCTGTTTGCCACAAAACCCGAAGGCCGGTACATCTGGAAGAAGGTATCGCCGAACTGGTAAGACGCAGTTTGCGTGCTGAGGCCATAATAAGCGAGGTAATCATAATTACCAATGCCTTCCTGCTGCCCGGTGATCCCGTATCCAAGTCTCAGCTTCAGGTTAGAGATTGTAGTATTGTTTTTAAGAAAAGGCTCATTCTTGATGGTCCAGGCAAAAGCCGCCGATGGAAAATTAGCATACCTGTTCTCCGGAGAGAACCTTGAAGAGCCGTCCCGGCGTATTGTTCCCGTAAGCAGATAACGGTCGGCTAAAGTATAATTGGCACGTGCAAAATACGATACCAAACGGTTATGTGGTTTGTCGAAAGGGAAGTTAGGATCAGATCCTATGACCTTAACCCCTGATGCGTTATAAGCCGCATAGTTATATACTTTAGTGAGGTAATCATTATAAGAATATCCTGCAGTGACGTCAATTCTGCTGTTTATCGATTTAATATCCTTAATGTAGTTCAGGTAAAAATCAACTACAGTATTTTGCCTGTTCTGTTTATACTCTGAACTATAACCCTGGAGGTCGTCAATTTCGGCAGCGGCTTTCTGCACGAAAGTTGTGCCCTCTCCCCTGGAAATATCGTATGCCAGGTTTAAATTCGCATGCAGGTCAGGCAGGAAATGGAATTTGTAGTCGAGCTGCAGGTTTCCTATAGACCTTTTAGGCTTGCCTTCATTGCGCCGCTGGTTAAGCAGACCGAGTGGATTCCGGCCAACGAGGTTTTCCAATCCGGTGGGATTAGTTGAGTTGAGCCATTCGTAATAACCATTATAAGCATCATTGCCCGAGTATACCTGCTGCGTCGGGTCGAAACTTACTGCAGCCCCTATGGCAGCCTGGTTAGCAAACCGGGCTTTCTGCATACTGCCTTTCAGGTTAAGATCAATTTTAAGGTGTTTGTCGAACAGAACCGGGTTTAATACAAAAGCCGCTGAAGCGCGCTGCAGGTTGTCCGTTTTTAATACGCCGTCCTGGTTCTGGTACCCGACAGACAGGCGGTAAGGCAATCCCTTCACCCCGCCGCTGAAACTGATGTTGTTATCCGTAGAAAATGCGTTCTGATAGATAAGGTCCTGCCAGTTGGTAGAAGACTCACCCAGCATCGCCTTCTGCGCGGCCGAACCTCTCTCATTTACGATGGTACGGAACTGGTCAGCATTAAGCATCTCTACATGATCTGTTACCGAAGCTATGGAGTTGACCGTAGTAAAATTAACCTTCAGCGACCCGCTCTGACCTTTTTTTGTCGTGATAATGATAACGCCATTAGCCGCCCTGGCACCATAGATTGCTGCCGCCGAAGCATCCTTCAATACAGTAAACGACTCGATATCGTTCGGATTAATAAAACTAAGCGGATTGGAAGCACCTGACACATTGGAACTTTCCAGCGGCACCCCGTCGATCACGATCAGCGGATCGTTACTGGCATTTAACGAAGATCCGCCCCTGATGCGGATTGTGCTGCCCGCACCGGGCGAACCGCTATTGGACACAATAGAAACTCCTGGTACCTTACCGGCAATAAGCTGTTCCGGGGTAGAGATATTCCCCTTCTGGAAATCCTTTGCATTCACCACCGCCACAGAACCCGTAAGGTCTTTTTTCCTGGTGGCACCGTAACCCACCACCACTACTTCATTCAGTGAGGTAGATTCTTCGATAAGGATCATATTTACGGTAGACCGGCCGTTCACCTGCGCTTCCCGCGCACTGTAGCCTACATAAGAGAATACCAGTACCCCGTCTGGAGGGACATTCAGTACATACCGCCCTTCCGCATTCGTTGTGGTACCGGCAGCGCTTCCCTTAAGTTTTACGCTCACTCCCGGCAGCGTCAATCCGTCAGACTGCCCCGTTACCATACCTCTTACCGTGATGTTATCCTGAGCATATGTTCCCGCTATAAATGAAATGAAAAACAGGAGAGTTGATAAAAGCCATTTACTCCTGAAACGAGATGTAAAGTTGTGCATAAAGACTGTTATAAGTTTGCTATTGGTTAGTCCCTGGTTAGCGGACTTCTTAGTTAATAATCACAAATAACACCATTTAAAGATGTATAACCATTGTTCAGATGTTCTTTTTTTTGGTTCTATCGTACAATTAAGGGAATAAACATTTTGGATAAGAATAAACCGGCGAGCGTTTTTTTACGTAAATTGCTGTATAAACGACCATTCAAATTCCGGCGGCGGGCATGAGCTATTTTACTACGAAGGATACAGGAAAAAGAACCATGACATTTTCTTTATTCCTGGTCATTTTTTTACAACCACTATTCGCACTGGCCCAGCGGCCCGACATCCGGTTCAGCCTCATCAGCAATGAGCACGGTCTTTCTAACAATACCATCGAATGTATTTACCAGGATCATAAAGGTTTTATCTGGTTCGGCACCAGGGACGGGCTTAATAAGTATGATGGTTATACGATCACCGTTTTTAAAACCAATGTGAAGGATGCGAACAGCATAAGTGATAACTATGTCAAATGCATATATGAGGACCGCAACCGGCAGCTCTGGATCGGAACCAGCAACGGACTCAATCGTTTTAATGCGGATAAGAACAGCTTCTTCAGGTTCAAACATCTTCCCGGAGAGTCAGCCTCTATAAGCAATAATTATATCAACAGCATCTATGAAGATAACAAAGGCTTCCTCTGGATAGGGACCTCCGGCGGTCTCAACCTGTTCAACCGGCAAGCAGGTACATTCAGCCTGCCGGTTAAGTCATCTCTGCCCGGCTCAGACAAGGTAAACACCATATATGAGGACCGGAAGCAAAACCTGTGGCTTGGAACAGATGCCGGGCTGGGCAGAATTGAAAGCAAGCGTTCCAAAATAAACTATTATCTCAATGGCAGCATTGCAGGGATAACCGAAGATAAATCAGGAAAACTGTGGCTTGGAACCGAGGAAAAAGGAATCATTGTCTTCGACCCGGCCAGCAGGCAGCAGCAGTCTTTCCGCCATGCCGAGAAAGATTTCAGCAGTATAGGCACCAACCAGGTGCGCGCTGTTCTGTGTGATAAGGCTGGAAATGTCTGGGTTGGCGGGGTAAACGGCGGATTAAACCTCTTCAATCCCGCTAAACAAAATTTTTACCAGTATACAGACGGCTCCGCCAGGCCTGGCGGGATCTCACAGCGCACCGTTTCCGCGCTTTTTGAAGATAACCAGGGGAACCTCTGGGTGGGCACTCACCGCGGCGGCGTGAACCTTTATACGCCAAAAGCTGAAAAGTTCAGGCTTGTTCAGAAGGGAACGAACAGCGGCGCGCTAAGCTTCAATGATGTTAAAGCCTTCTGCGAAGACAGCCAGGGTAACCTGTGGATAGGAACCGACGGCGGCGGGTTAAACCTCTACAACCAGACGTTAAACAGTTACATGCATTACAGGTACAGCCCCTTAAACAACAGGAGCCTGGGCTCAGACGCAGTCCTGGATATCATCGAAGATAGCCGGAAGAATATCTGGATCTCTACATGGGGCGGCGGATTAAACCTGCTTGATCGGAAAACCGGTACTTTCACCCGCTTCATAAACGACGCCAATAACAGCAGTTCCATCAGCTCAGATTATGTGCAGAAAGCTTTTGAAGACAGCCGGGGGAATTTATGGGTAGCTACTTATTACGGCGGACTGAATCTGCTGAACCGCAAGAACATGTCTTTCAGCCGTATCCTTAACGGAAAGCAGAATAATACCAGCCTCTTTGGCAATAATATCGTTTCCCTGAATGAAGACCGGCAGGGAACTTTATGGATCGGAACAGACGACGGGGGATTAAACAGCTATAACCCCGCTACCGGGAAGTTCGGACATTATTTTGTTGACGGAGAGAAACTCCCCGACATCCGGGTGATTTTTACCGATACCAAAGGCCGCCTCTGGCTGGGGCAGAACGGCCTGTATCTTTTTAACCCTAAGAAAAATAAGTTCCTCCTGTATACGCATACCGCCGGGCTCTCGTCAGAGCTGATAAAAGGCATCCTGGAAGACAGCCGGGGATATCTCTGGATATCCACCACCAATGGTTTGATCCGTTTTAACCCTGCCAGTAACAGCGCTGTGAAATACAATACGGCCGATGGACTGCAGGCGCAGGAGTTTGAGGCAAATGCCTGCATCCGTACCCGGAACGGGGAGATGTATTTCGGAGGCATCAACGGCTATAATGTATTCAGGCCGGAAACCATCCGCAGCAACAGCTTTGTTCCGCCGGTATACATCACCGAATTATATATCTTTAACCGTAAGGTGGTTCCCGGCATGGAGGATTCGCCGCTGACGAACGATATTTCAAACACGCAGGTAGTGGAGCTCAGTTACAGGCAGTCTGCCCTCTCCCTGAGTTTCGCCGCATTAAACTATACTGTTTCTCAGAACAACCAGTATGCCTATAAACTGGAAGGCTTAGACAAAAACTGGAATTTTGCAGGCAGGGAAAGAAAGGCCTCTTATACCAATCTTGCGCCGGGCGAATATACTTTTTATGTAAAAGCCTCCAATAACGACGGTTTATGGAATAAAAATCCTGCAAAACTGCGCATTATCATCAGTCCGCCCTTCT
>Ga0265780_10005923_pt1 | contig 15334 bp, 9 predicted proteins | sample P1T30metagenome_FD_192432 | JGI IMG/M metagenome (GOLD analysis project Ga0265780, IMG submission 192432) | Plant litter microbial communities from East Loma Ridge, Irvine, California - P1 T30 | ecosystem: Environmental > Terrestrial > Plant litter > Unclassified | place: USA: California... | reverse complement strand
CGCGAAGGTGCTTCTGGTAACCCTTCCTGCGCACGTACCTGCCACAGGTCTGACATGCTATTGCTACCGACATTTCGTCCCTCGTCCCGTTATCGACTGCCAGCCCGCATTCGCCATGGCGCATGGCCCGCTTGTTTGCGCACTGACAGAAGTTATTATAAATTCAAGAGAATCAAAAAAATCTTGTTTATAAGAAAATTTTGATGCTGACGACTCCTGTCCTGGCGCTGAATCACCGGGCAGTCAGGTTCGGGCCAGTGGGCCGCCCGGGACGGGCATACATTCCCGTCGAGTAAATTTCCGCTGCGCGACGACCGGGGATCAGACGTACCAGGAAACTTTCGCTGGCGGTCGAATGACACCTGACCGGGCAAGCGACTGGCGGACCGCTCCACCAGCAGGTCGCAGTTCCCGCCACTGCCGGAATGTCCAGTCAGAACTCTGCAAGAAACCGCCTGCAGTCATCGAGCGATCCAAGCCTTACATGCCGCCCGTAATGTTCTTTCTGTTCCCCATTGTTGAGCATCGTCGGAAAGCGCCGGTAGCTGGAGCTGAACCGGTGCCCTGCCGACGCTGAAGTGATGCCCTGGCACCGCGCGAGGTCCTCTGGCCGGTGATCCGGATGGACTGACAATACGATTTCGCTGAGTCTCGACTGCTCCTTGACCAGATATGCCAGCTCGCCGTTGCGGGTTTCGAACAGCGCTACCTTTTTGATCTGATGCACCAGCCGACAGCCGCTGCGGACGAGTTCATCGATGATCAGTCTGACCTCCTCATCGCGCTCTTCGTTTGGAGCTTTCGGCTTACGGGGATTTGCCGGCTTCGTCTGCGCATGTTTCCCGGTATCGAAGGCCGGTATCTGCGAAAAAGTCAATGCCGGAGGCTCCGGCGCGAAGTGGTGCTCCGGGGCTTCACCGAGCAGGGATGATGTCGCCCTGCTCATCCGTTGATAATCTTCGTCCAGTGTCCTGGCGCGATGCCGGACGGGATCGCCGGGTACGAGTTCGTCGACCGACTTTTCGCGCAGGTAGACCGTCGTCGCGCTCCCTCCGCTTGTGGACGGATGGCAGAATGCCCCCAGGACCTGCCCGTGACGCAGGTGGCCCCTGCTCACGCACCAGTCCAGGGCGGCCTTTGGACACTCTCCGAGCGCAACGTAGAGTGCATCACCGGACATTTGCGTGAGGGAGCTGACGAAGTGGTCGAGAAAGCACTGCCTGAGTAGCGGCGACCTCAGAACCTGATCGAAATTCCCTTTGAAATCCTTTCCGTTGTCAAACGCTGCATATGGAACGACCGAGGTCGAGTGCAGCAGATGGGCGTTCGTGTCCCACAGGCTGTTCACATCCGCAATGCCGAGCAGCTCACCGAACCGGAAGTGCCGTAGCATCCGCACCAGGTTGGGTCTCATGCCCGGGCCTCCGAAGCTCCCGGTCTTCTTCACCTCTGTCAGGATGGCTTCCCTGTCGAGGCCAGCGCGTAAGAGCTCCTGCGCTTTGCCATAAGCAAGCCTCATCTGTGTCGGGCCGGGAGTGATGCCGACGATGACAAGGCGGGCTGCGCGGTTGACGTGTTCGAACGGTATATACCGCAGTTCATACCGTCCCTCCCTTCCCAGGGAGAAGTCTGGCATTTCCACTCCGCCAGCTCCGGTGAGCTTCATCTGCTGTGCGAACCGGTCGAACATTTCCCGTCTCCCATGCTTTCTTTGACAATGGCGACAGGCTACAGGTGCGTGACCCGAAACGGAAGAGGTCGGTCCAACTTAGCCAAGATGGACATCTAACCTGTTGAATAGACTGGCGAAACCGGAGCAGTACCAATCTGACCTGACCGCAGGACCGTGGTCGGCGCCGTCGGGCGGGCGGTCGCTGAAGACCGCATCAGGCTGCGTTCCTGGGCGACATCGAGATCGTCAGTTCGCCGGATCAGTTCCGCCTTCCGGAAACCGTTTCTCCCGGCTGCCGGTCTGTGCCGGGAGATTCAGTCCGGTGCTTTCACGCCAGGTCCAGCTCGACCAGTTCCCCCTGCAGCACGTAGAACAGCGCGATGCGGACCCGCAGACCCCCGCTGGCGAACAGTGCGGCGTAACGTTCGAGCTGCACGCGGTAATGCTGCTCCGCGTGGCGCTTCAGAAAAGCGCGCGGGTCCGGGTCGGTGCAGCGCACGGTCTTGTAGTCGATGATCCAGCGCTCGCCTCCCGCGACGAAGGTCCTGTCGACGATGTGGTTCGCCTGTCCGCTGCCGTCCTGCAGACGGCTCGTCAGCCGTTTTTCGGCGTGCGCCTGCCCGTGTTCACCCAGAATCCACCTGCCGGTGTCCGACCGCAGGACCGTGTCCAGCGCGCGCAGCGCCCGCTGCGCACCCTCAATGGCGGCCTGGTGCGCGAGACCCTGGCTGCGCAGCCATGCTTCGCAGGCCGGCTGCAGCGCCGCGCAGCGCGCCAGAGGCCACTGCGCCAGACCCTCGTTCGCGATCATTTCGAGGTAGCGGTGGACCAGGGTACCCGTTGCCGCATCGGGCGAGACCGCCGGCTCGTCCCGGTCGGGTTCGGCAACCGCGTCCGCCCCCGCATCATGCGCGCATGCACTGCGCTCCTGCATGAGGCCCGCGATCACCGGTCTGCGCAGGCGCACGAGCGGCCCTGCGAACGCGTCCTGGCGGCCGGCGGGCGGCGCCGTCGTCGCGTCCGGCAGACAGGTCGCAGCGGCCTGCAGAAATGCTTCTCTGGCCGGGCTGCGCCACAGCAGCTCCAGCAGACTGCCCTTCGCCGGCACGGGTTCACCGTTTTTTTCCCTCAGTGCGCCGAGCAGATGGAGCGTCCGGCGCGCGCGTGTCACCGCCACGTAGAGCAGGCGCTGCGCCTCGTAATGCTCGCGCCGGGCCTCCATCCGGTGTAACAGCGCATAGATGAGGTCTGCCCCGTTTCCGGTGTCCTGGTCGCCGTCCGGACCATCACCGGCCTGCGGGGGCACTACCGCCGGGATCACGCACCTGGTCCTGGGGGCTGCGTCCAGACGCTCCCACAGCATCAGGCGCCGGTCCGGTGGCCTCGGTGACTGACCGAGTCCGGGCACGATGACGCAGTCGAATTCCAGACCTTTCGATCTGTGGATCGTCATGAACTGTACCCGGCGGGCCGCCGGGTCGGGATCCGGACCCGCATACAGTTTCCCGACCCGTTCGGCGAGCAGCTCCAGGTCGACGCTGCCGGAGCGTGTGCATTGCGCGAGCAGCGAGAAGTAGGTATGCGCATCCTGCAGATCGGCAGCGGTCGGCAGGCAGAGTGCGCCACCGAGCTGCCGCCATACCTGCTCGATCCAGCGGGCCGGCACCTGCCGTCCCTGATGGGCGAACGCCTCCTTCATCACTTCGCGCAGATGCAGCAGCCGCTGCTGCCCGTCCTCCGACAGGGTCCCGCAACGCCTTTCGTCCTGCATGAGCTGCCAGAGCGTGCTGTCGTGATCGTCGCCTGCCAGGCGGTGCAGGTCGTGGAGCGTGAGCCCGCACCAGGGAGCGCGCAGGATCGCCAGCCAGTGCACGCGGTCCGCCCGGTGCGACAGGGCGTGGGTGAGCGACAGCAGATCCTGGATCACCTGGCGCCCCGACAGTGACTCCATCTCGACCGCCTGATACGGCAGATCGGGACGCAGCTGGCGGATCGTGCCCACCAGGTCGTCGAGGTGGCGCCGGGCCCGGACCAGCACGGCGATGCCTGCTTCCGGGTGAGAAGTGCGCGTTGCGTCGATGAGACCGATGATACGGCTGGCTTCGTCGCTGCCGGGCGCTTCCTCATTCGCGCCTGAAGGGACGGCATGGACGGTGACCTCCGCATGCCCGCATGGCGGGCGGTCAGTCGTGCAGGAGGCGTAGCCGACCGCGCCGGCACGCGCGTCCGCCTGCCGTGGGAAGACAGAAGGAAAGACGGTATTGACCCAGTCGACGATCACCGGGTCGGAGCGGTTGTTCCGGTGCAGCTGCAGGTGTTCGAGACTGATGTCGCCAATGCCCCTGCGCGCGACGTCGAGAAACAGGCCGACCTCCGCCTTGCGGAAGCGGTAGACCGACTGCATCGGGTCGCCGACGACGAAGAGCGTGCGTCCATCGCCCGGCTCCCAGCCCCGCGTGAGGGCCGCCGCGAGTGCGACCTGGCCAGGGCTGGTGTCCTGGAACTCGTCGATCAGCAGGTGCGAGATGCGGTAATCGAGCGCCAGCGCCAGGTCGGTGGGTTCGCCCTCGCTGCCAAGCGCGCCGAGTGCATGCTGCGCAATTGAGACGAAGTCGACCACCCCGGCCTGCCGGAACACGAGCCAGAGGCGGGCCTCGGCCAGGGTCAGCAGGCGGTCCATCACGTCGACCATCTCCCAGCCGTCCCGGATCGCGCCCGGCTGCGGCAGGCTGCGCAGTCCGTGCAGACAGGCCGCCGCTTCAGCCGGCAGTTCATCCAGCAGGCGCAGCAGCTCATCGCGCAGCGCCCGGGCCCGGGCGTCCCCTGCCGGAAAGCCGTCCGGCTGTCGCAGGGCGCGGCGGAATTTTCCGGCGGAGGTCAGAAGCAGCGACGCGAGCGCCTGCCATGCCGCCAGCTCGCCGGCGTGTCCCGTCAGGAACCCGTTCCAGTCGGCCAGGGCTCCGAGTTCGCCATTCGTCGTCGCGGCAAAGCGCGCCGCGGGCATGATCCGCTGCTGCAGCCGTGCGTCGAGGACCCCGGCGGCTTCGCCGAGGATCTCCGTCACCAGCGCGTCGAGGCCCCGCTGCGCACCGGCAAGCGCGTCCTGCGACTGCGCGCCATGCCGATGCCACTGGTCGCGCTGTGCCAGCATGCCGGCCAGCAGTGCGCCCAGCGTGTGCGTATCGTTGTGGAAGTAACGCAGGGCGCTGCGCACGCACTGTGCGTCGGCATCTGCCCCCTCGACCATCGCGAGCGTTTCCTGCGCCGCGATCCGGTAGTAGCGGGTGGCATCCGGTTCGACCTGGGGCTGGTGGCCGAAACGGCTCAGCCAGGGCATCTGTCGCACGAGACTGCCGCACAGGGCATCGATGGTCAGGATGTTGAGGCGTCCGGGATGCCCGGCCAGGTCCCAGCCGCGCGCCCGGTCGCACCCGAGCACGGCGCTGGCCAGGTCATACGTCGTCTGGCGGTGCGGCAGGTCGTCACCGGGCCGTGCCTGTGTCGCCGCGATGTCCAGGCTGGACATGATCCGGCTGCGCATCTCGCCCGCGGCCCTGTTGGTAAAGGTCAGGGCGACCACTTCCTCGGGATGGTCGACCCGTGCCAGCAGCGCCAGGAAGCGCTGGGTCAGGAGTTCGGTTTTTCCCGAGCCGGCCGGTGCCTGGACGAGGAACGACTCCGGATCGAGCGCGCGGCGCCGCGCGCGTGCATCTTCTTCGAGTGCCGGGTTCAGGCGTGCATTCTGCATCTCAGTATTCCTGTCGTGACGGGGGAGCGCCTGCACCACCAATGGACCGGGTGAACAGTCCCGCGCGGTACGCTTCGCGCTCGGGCAGGCGCAGCAGGGGCAGCACCTCGCAGTAGTCGAGACCGTTGCTGCCATCGACGCTGACACTGGCCACCCCGCGCGCGAACTCGTCAGCCACGGCCGTGATGCGCTCATGCCAGTGCGCCTGCAGGGCGTCCCAGTCAGGAAATGCGGCAAACGTGGCCCCGGACACCTGGTGCATGCCGCGCACGCGGTCGACGAACCCGTCGGTGGCGCTCAGTCCGACGAACCGTGAGTCCCCGAGGCGTACCCTGCCGAAGACCAGCGCCCCGATCTGCGGCGTCGGCTCCACCCCCGACAGCGCGAGCGCGTACAGGGGCAGTTGCGGTTCGGTGATCCGCGCCGCGGCCCAGTTACCGATGCTTCCCGGGATCCCCGTCTTGTAATCGATGACCACGAGCCTGCCATCCTGTCCGTCGATGCGATCGATCCTGAGGGTCAGATCCACGGGGCCGATCCGATGCCTGAGCTCGCGCTCGCACCCGAGGACAACGAAGTCCGTGCGGCGCATCTCTGCCTGCAGCCACTCGCGCAACAGCCGGACCAGACGCAGCACTTCCAGTTCCCGTGCGCCCGGCGCCATCGCTCCCATGCGGGTCTCGTACGCTTCCAGGCTGGCGCCGGCCGCCGCGCGGATCCGTGCGTCGAGGGCATCCGGAACGGCAGCCAGGGCGGCGAGCGCCTGCCTGCTGCCCACCTGTTTCCAGAACCATTCCAGGGCGTCGTGCACGAGCATCCCGCGCTCCTGCGCACCGGGGCCCGTCCGCGTGCGTTCCAGTGCGGCGGCGCCGAGGCGGTAGCGGTAAAACGCCCATGCCGGGCAGATGGCCTGGGCGCGCAGCAGGGATACCCCGCCACGTGCACGTTCGTTTTCGCCAAGTGCCGGACCGGTCACGTCATCGAGGCACTCGAGGACCCCGGTCCACGGTCCGGCCGGCGCTTCCGCTGGCGCAGCAGCCCGCTCACCGGCAGCCGGTACGAAGAGCGGACTGTGACGAAGTTCCTGCGAGCCATGCATGAGCGCACACGAAAAATGCACGACCGGGGCCTGACGCCGCAGGCGTCGCAGGATCGTGCGGGCATGGGCCAGCTGCACCGCAGCGCAGGAGTTGGGTGTGCGGTGCGCCCGCTGCAGCGCGACGGGAAGCAGGGGATTCGGGGCGGGTGCGGGTGGCCATGCACCGTCGTGCATCCCCATGACCCAGATGGCATCGAACTGCAGGCCGGCGCTCTCGAGCATGCCGAGGACATGGACCGAAGGCGTGCCGCGTGTCTGCGGCTGGAACACGCGTTCACGGCACAGCGCGCGCAGGTTGGCGAGCACCTGCGAAAACGGCAGCGCGCCGGTGAGCTGGTCGGCACAGGCGAACCGGTCGAGCAACCCGGACCACGCCTCCCGCGCCTGGTACTCATGACTCGACAGGGTGCGACATTCCTGCCCCGCGCTGCCTGCCCAGCCCGCCTCGCGCAGCAGGGCGCGCACGGCGGGCACCCATTCGGAAGGCAGGCGGGTTCTGCCAGTACATTCGGCGGCGTGGCGGAGCAACTGCGACAGGTGGCGGATCGCCGCCGGACAGGCAGGCCCGGCCTTCGGGCCGGGCCTGCGGGCGAGATGAACGACCTGCGCGATGTCGATGCGATGTCCCGCACGCCGGCGCATGTGCGCGTCGAGCGCCGCGCGGGCGTCGGTTTCGTGCACGCTGTCCGACCAGTACGGGTTGAGCAGCAGACTGGTCAGCGCGGGCTGCCCGACCCGTTCCACGTTCCCTGCAAGCCCAAGCAGCTCCAGGGCGCACGCGACGACCGGTACTTCGGCCAGCGCACGGCCAAGGGAAAAGTTATACAGGCGGGGATGTTCGGCGAACGCCGGTCCAGCCAGTTCGGGATGCAGCGCATGCCCGAGTTCATCCTCGAGGCGGTCGCGCACGCCGCCCAGGTCAGGGACGACGATACCGACGCGATGCGACGGATCGTCTGCCAGCCGCGCCCGGGCCCAGCGCGCGGCGGCGCGGCATTCGGCCTCCAGATCCCCGAACGCCGTCACCCCGGGCGCACACGTCTGCTCCTCTTCCGTGGCGCAGGCGAGCAACCGTCCGTCGAGCGCCATCCGCAGGCGCTGATGAAGCGGGTTCGGTTCGTCGAAGCCGGCGAATACGACGCGTGAGCGTACGCGCAGCGTACCCTGTTCGAGCGCCCGAACGAGGGCCTCGCGGCGGTCGACTGTAACGGTCCAGCCTCTTTCGGCGAGCCGGCGCTGAAATTCTGCCCGCCACTGGACGAACAGCTCCGCCTCGCGCGACATCCCGTCCTGCACCGCTCCGAGGCCCCAGACCCTCGTGAGGGCATGGGCCTCGGCCGCTCTGGCGGCCATTGCCGCGACATCGAACAGGGGGGCATCCCCGAGGGGGAGGCTGTCTGCGATGACCTGCTGCCACAGCAGCTTTTCTGAAAACCCGTCGAGTAACACCAGCGCCGGTATGGCGCCCGACAGCATGGCTTCTTCACCAAGCTGGTCCATCCACGCGTCGAGGGCGAACGCCTGCGGCGTGTCCCATACGGCGCCGGCATGTTCCGGGACCGCCGAGCGCAGGGTCTGCGCGAGCCGGTTCGTTGCGCAAAGGATGAGGGGGCTGGTCACGGTGAGGAAGACTGGGTCGGGTGCCGCTGCGTTGATTGCCGGGCAGAAAGTATGGATGATGCTTTCCGGTTTGTCTATCTGGCCGACCCGAAAACGCGGGAGACCGTCCAGTAACCCGTCCCTGACGGATCCTGCGTTGCGGCCGTGATACGGCTTCCCTCCTCAGCCTTGCCAGCAGCGCCACATTTGACAGACGCTTCGTGCGCCAGGCGACGACCCTTCGGGCGCCTGCGCCATCATTCAGAAGAGCCATTTCACTCATTACGGCGCGCATTCGCAAGCTCTCCGGAATAAAGTACCGACTGAAAAGTTTTTGGTAGCCCGTATCGATTCATTGTCATAAGATTGATTGCGCGAAATAGAGTGCTCATACAAAACGAAGCCATGCATCGATGCCGCATGAATCACGCGCCGGTTTGATGAGTACCCGGGCATGCGATTTGGGGCAGGGTGTGTACCTCAGCTAAGGCGAAGGATCTGGAATGACGAAGTACTGGCGCGAAGGATTTTGGCGGTCGAGCATTTACGGGAACGTCCACTGGGTCGAAGGACATGAGGTGGACCGTGCCGAATGGAGCCAGGCGACGCCCGTCCACAGAAACGAGGAGGCACTGCGCGAGGCGCGCGCCCAGGCAGGCGGCATCGCGCGACTGGTGCAGCCGAATGCCGATTGCCCGGTCTGCGGCAGACCCGTGTTTTTCTACCAGAACCAGTTCGGGAGCCGGGTCTTCTTCGACGAGCTGGGCCCGCCATGGCCAAAGCATCCGTGCACGGTCCAGCCGCCAGAGCAGAAATCAGGCGCCACCCTCATCACGCTGACCTCCGAAAGGCTTCGGACGCAGGAAGAGTTCGACCAGATCGGTAAATGGAGCGTCGAAGACCTGGATCTGGCGTTTGCACGACGTTACGGAAGGCCGCCCTGGAACATAGCGAGCTACGTCGGCTTATACGAGAGCCATGGCGCCGGGATACTGGTCATCCGTACTGATACTGGCTATCGCTATTTCGCGCCAGGGCCTTCGCAGCGCCTGTCGATCGCTGACGGGCAACTGATTACCTATTCCGGAAACATGCTTTCGTACATTTCGCCTGTTGACCTGTCCGTGACGGAAATAAGGCTGCGGCCGATCGGAGCCAGGCGCGCGCTCCATCACGTTCTCGACCTCGAGCCGCTGGATGCCCGGGATGAGGACGCCATCTGATTCCGCCGCTCGCCGAACGACGTACTGGTATCGCGCGACCAGGTTCGCCTGCCGCTGCAGCTCTTGACAGCGGGTTGCGCAGTCGCGCGTCATTAGCCAGGCACCGTTCACTGACGGAAAATGGCTGAACTCGCTGGCGACGGATGGTCGCCACACGGCGCGCAGATCCAGTCACGGAAGCCGGGCTGGCGTGGCAGGCTGCAGGTACGTGCCGGGCCGTCATTTCTGTTCTGCCAGCAGGGCTCACCGCCGGAGAAGGCCTTCATTCCTCAGGTTGGCGATCAACGTTTCGCCGTCGGCCGGTTCGCCGAAATCTTCATCGGACAGCATCACGGCTTCGCACAGGATTTCTGTGTCGAGCCCTTCAGAATGTCTGCGGATTTCGTCGACCAGTGTATGCGCTTCATTCAACAGTTTAAGGAGTGTGATCATACGGTCGGCACGATATGGAGACTGGCCTGGACACTTCAGCCCGCCCGAATGGAATGGGGTGACCGGATGATACGCAGGCAGGGATCCCGTACTTTCGCGGCAGAGGACATTTGTCGCCGTCCCCGCGCTTTCCGGACAGACTCTGCCCGTACGGTTCAGTCACCCCTACCGGTGTCCACCTTCGACAGTCGGGTCGGTGTCCTCGTCCCACGACACGGCAAACTCCGTGTCTGCCCATCTGGCGTGCGTCATATCCCACGGATTGTCCGGATCTCTCCGCGGCCGCCTGAATCCGTAAATCATGCAGGAGCGTCTCTTTCGAAGAAGACGTTCCACTTCCTTCTGGCAGTCAGCATTGCAGAGTACCGGAGCGTATTTGAAGAAATCGCCCTCTTCCCAGGGACATTCCAGACTGAAGATGCGCCAGTAATATTTGTAAAAGCGGGGGTTTCCCTGTGGTCCATACGGGCCGCTACAAATCGAAAACGAGGGCTTCCACCAGCTGGTGGTGGCTTTGAGATTGCGGTAGGTGGGAGACATCATATGCGTTCCAGTACGTGACGCGCCCCGTTCAGCCGGGACGAAGACGGGAAGACCCGGGTCGAGGGAGCCGCTTCCCTGATCCCGGTCTGGCTGACCTCATCGGGCGAAAACCCGGCGTTCACCGAAAGATCCCCTGGCGAGAACCGGCAACGCCCGCGCGGGGCCTGAGGTGCGAAACAGATCCGGAATTCCGGGACCATAATGAAAAGGTGCCGTAGGCCTGGTCCAGCTGCAATACGTCCGGGGAAATTCGCAATACCCAGCAACGGCAGTAACCCGGTTTGCAGCACTGACAGCAGCGGGTCAGTCTGCCGCGCGCGGAACGCCCTGTATCAGCCCCGGCCAGGATTCGTTTGAACGCAGCTTCTGCGCTGAAGAAGGCTTCCCTCCGGCTGAAGGCAGAATAAACGGTTCGTGCGACGTATCGTGTCGCGTCGTGCCCGTCTGATGGACCTTCCTTACCCCTGCGATACTTTGCATCCCACTGCCTTTCCGATACGCGCTTCACGCTTCTGAAGGGGGAGGAGGCATGGACTGGCCCGTCTGCGCATGGATATGAAGGAGCTGGTACTTCCTGTCCCTTCAGTATCTTCCGGGGACCGGTCAGGCCGACATCCGGGATGCCCGTCTAGGCGGACAGGACGCTGGCGCGGCAAGCCACCAGGAGTTGTCCGCTTTACGGACGCGCATCAGGAGAATGGCTTCGTCGTAGCGCACTGCTGACCGGATGACAGGCCAATCAGGCCGGAACAGCCGGGCGACAATTTCCTTTCGCTGGCGCCGCTGACGAAGTGGTCTCGTCGGTGCACCCCGGCCCTCACCAGACAAATTTCTTTTCCTGGCTCCAGTTGTCGGGACCTGCCCTCACGTCGCGTCCGTCTGGCGTCGCCCGGAACCGGAAGACGACACGCCCCTTGTGTGCGTCTTCGGTAGCGACACGAAAGCCAAGAATGTCACCGCCAAAGTGTGACCGCCTGTCCTGCGCCGCATGCAGATGGATCGTTCCGCCAACGAGGCGCTGGGCAGTATCCGGAACGATCGCCCAGAAACCACTCTCCCACTCGTTTTTCTCCTTATCCACACATTTGAGATTTTCCGAAAATTCACCTTTTTCAATCAGGTGCAAACTGGGCATGACGGGTTTCCTTTTCGATAGCGAAATGTGATGTCGATCCCGGCGCAGCAGATGCTGGGTTCCAGAGCAGATCTCATCATACCGAAAGACCAGAGGCACGACTGCATGTCGCCAGACCGCCGGGCTGCGTGGCCGGCGGTCCTGCGCGACCCGTCCGTTCGCATGGTGTTGCCTGTGAGGCAGGGCTTTGACGAATGCATGGCTCTCCCGGCGACGCCATCCGGGAGGCGGGAGGGGCTGTTTTCAGTGCAGGCACGTGCGTGGCATCGATCATGCGACTGGCCGGGTTAACGGTACGGGGCGCTGTCTGGTCGCGCGATGTCCTGTCGCCGACGCGGATGACTGTCTCTATTTCGTACACAGTGACATCAGCCTCGTCATCATCGACCCGTCGATCTTTTGCATGGATCCATTGACCACCAGACGACGTAACAGCTCGTGCAGGGAACGGCCGAGCGTCTTCTCCGTACAGGGAATGTCTTTACCGCTGAATAATTGCGGCTTGCGGAAGTCGAAGCGGTTGGGATAGACCTGGTCGCTCCAGACCGGCGTGGCACTCTTGTAAAACTTCGACGTCACGACCAGACCCTGGAGTTCCCGGAACTGGCCGATGAAGTGGGCGGCCGGCAACCGTCCACCGCTGACTCCCAGAGTTTTATCTGCCTCGAAACCGTGGACCACGATGACGATGTCATGTGGCTTGATCGATGAAATGACGGGGAGCCCGCGCAGAGCCTTTGCACCATTGTCCGGAAAGCCCCACGTGCCCGTCTTGATTGCCAGATCCAGGTTGTCCTTTCCCTTCTGGGGAACGTAGTACAGGAACACCTGCGGTTCCCTGCTGCGCACCACCTCCCTCTCGATGTCATGCAGGGTCTCGATCGCCAGGCTTTCAGCCGATGACTTGAACCACTGGATAAAATCTTCACGGTCGATCTCGATCTGCTCGAGCGGAAAACTGGCATTATTCTTCAGTACGACAAGAAATCCGTTCTGATCAGCCAGCACCTTGATGTCGTGCTTGTGACGGTCGAAGCTGGTGGTGTACCACTCGATTTCTGCCGGTACGCAGGATTTGTCACTCACGATGTTCTTTCCGATATCCGGATAGCGGCCGAAAGAAGGGTTGCGTTCTGCAGATATGATCCCGCGCCCATCCTTGAACTTGTAAAGCTGGCAGCGGTCTTCCCAGTACTTTATTAACAGTTCCTCACTAAACCATTTCGCCATTGATGATGATACTTTCCTGAAAAAGGTGCGTCATGACACGCGGGAGACCGGTTTGCATGACAAACGGTCAGGGATGTTTTGATGAGGCCAGTCGACGTACAGCTGCCGAGCCCCGGTTGTGAATGAGCAGCCTTGGCGGACTGCAGTTTCGCCGCAGGGACGGTCTGGTGAACCTGCTCGGTCAGGGACGTATTGCAGGCGTTTTTCTTGCGGGCTCCTGCCCCAATTCACGGAGCGTGTAAATGACATAAGCCGGCGTCTTCCAGCAGTTTCCCATTGGTCCTGAAATGGTATCTCATGAATAACATTTGATGCACTCGGATCCGGTATGCACAGTGAGTCTGGCCGTCCTGTTCGCACGGTGTCTTTTCGCCGGTCTGCGTACGCAGACCGGTCGAAGCATGCTTCAGGAGAGGTTGCCCGGGGCCACCGGAGATGTTCGCCAGAGCGTCAAGGCGATCCGGACAGCGTCTGGCATGACCGCTAGCCGGACTGGGTCACGGGGCGGCCAAGGCCGGCCGTCCATCATGCGTGACCTCAAGAGTGGTCTTCATGTTGAAGACCCGCTGAACGACTAATGTCGTCATCACGGGATCCGGTACCCGCGCAGCAAAGGGACCATCACGTCATTCAGCACCGTGGCTTATTCCCGCACATGTCTGAAAATCCATCAGACATCTCAGACTCGGGTTCATGCCCGACACAATTTGAAAGGGGCCGCTTTTTGCTCCATCCGGCCCCGTTTTAAGGTTTCAAATTCATTTCCGACCGAGCACTTGGATGCGGATTAACGAACCGCATTCTGCTCGAGTTGACTGATCCGATCACGCAGCCCCTCGACGGTGCCGGTAAGCGTAGCGAAAGCGTGGTTCGTCGCTGCCATGGCAGTGTCTGCCGCGGCCAGCCTTCCTGACAGTTCTTCAATCAATTTGCGCAGTTTTGCTTCGCGTTGTTCTACCCCGACCAGTGTGCTGGCGACAAGCGGGCCGATCAGGTCTAGGCCAGGGGTCATCGTCTCTGTACCGGCAATTATAAAAGCTGGGGCGTGCGTATCCGCAGCGTTAGGTGTAATGCGTAATTCGAAAACGTCGGAATTAATGTCAACGTTAACAATCGTTCTTTTGTGATGCCACCCGAATACCCACCCCCTAGACAGGGCTTCCAGCACCGCTCCACTGCCTAAAGCCAGTGTTGCCCCATATTTTGCGGGCGAATCTCCGTCCAGCCAACTGGTCATTTCAGACATCGGTTGCTCCACTAAAAGTTATAAACGAATAAAAGGCGCTGTCGCCGAGGCGCCTCTACCCGGACGCCCATCATATGACCGTAGCTTCAGCTACGCATCGAAGCGGAGGTTGGGGACCGCAGTTTGGGCGGTCTCTCAAGCGGAACCGCGTCCATAAAAAATGGCAGACGGTTTGGTCTGATTCAATATTCATTTATGAACAATTGCCCGGCAGGATTCTGGTCGAATCAGGCAGGAACGGCGGTCTTCCTACCGGGCCTCTGGTACCTGACGGCACCCCTTGCAATAGCGATTCTATTTTCACCGTGGTCGTTGGCCGTATTTTTTATGTGATTCAGACCTGCGTAGCCATCTAGGGCCCTCCCGACTTGATAATACCTAATGCGATCTTTCCAGTCTGCCGAATGCCAAATGCAGAACCAAAGAATACCTTCGCTAGCGTGTTCAACGTGAAATCATGGCGCCAGCGTAAAGTTCAAGGTCAACACTACAGCCACTATATCCGTACTGTCCAGATCAGATAAATGGCGGGTTGCGTTTTTACCACTTGCAAGTGCATCTTGATTGGCATAGTTTTACAACTCGTGCATACCGCCCTGTTTTGAGAGCCGCCTACCGGAGTTCACCTGCTCATGCGCTCACTGCCTTTGCAGTCATCCCTGCGTCCGCAGAAGATTATTCTTGCGATCTTACTGATGAGCATCGGGCCGGTCGCGACTGGAGATCCCGGGGGCCTAACGCCCGAAATACTCGATCACGGCGCATCCATAATCAGGTTGGCCGCCGTCGCCGCGGATACGCCGTCTTCATCCACCGGTAATGCATATGTCGACCTTGCCGGAAAACTCAGGCATGAAATGGCCTCGGCACGGGCGGTAGGCGCTGTCGCCGCCACAAATGCCAACCTGATCAGCACAGCGCTAACGACTTACGCGGTCGCATCGCCCGAGCCGGTGACGAAAGTCGTGGCAGCGGCTGGAGCCTGGGCCGCCATGAAGCAAGGCGAGTTTATTGCCGATACAGTCGCAGCCAGGACAGCGGAGACATCGGTGAAAGTTCTGAAGAAATTTCTGGACGAACAGCAGGGAAATGTATCTGCCGAGCAGCTGTCCAGGATGTCGGCGTCTGAGTTCCTTACCTATACGAAAACTCTCAAGATCGGGAATCAAACCTTGTCCGAGGCGGTTGTTGACATTCCCGGGGGGCAAGCTGCAATAGACGCTGCGGCCGAGGACTTTATCGCAAGGAAGGATGCCGCACAGTTTCTTAAGATTGATGCCGTTAAAGAGTCAGTTGCCGACCTCAAGAATCAGATGAAGGCTAATGCGGATGCCATCGGAAAGCTTGAGAATATGGCTGCAGATACAAACCACAAGCTCAGTGAACTGAAAAAAACAACTGAACAGT
>Ga0265780_10005922_pt1 | contig 15334 bp, 12 predicted proteins | sample P1T30metagenome_FD_192432 | JGI IMG/M metagenome (GOLD analysis project Ga0265780, IMG submission 192432) | Plant litter microbial communities from East Loma Ridge, Irvine, California - P1 T30 | ecosystem: Environmental > Terrestrial > Plant litter > Unclassified | place: USA: California... | reverse complement strand
TTCGGAGGTGCCTGGCTAGGCCGTCGGTCCCATTCTACCGCTCGCGTAATGTGATACTGCTATACTATGCTGTGCTGAGCTGATAGCAAACAAATGAACAGAAAATTGCTTAGAATACAGTCGCTGGAAAAAAGTGTTCAAACGGGGATATGCGTGAAGGGTGATACAAAGCGCTTGCGTTGCTGCTAGCTCGATTTTGCCGCCAAGGGGCGGTTGGGCGGTACTTGCGAAAGATAACGTAGGAAACGTATGCAGTTATGCATGGGTTGTGTCGATGATGCCCTCCATAACCAAAGAGGTCTTGCCTCTGTAAACGCCATGCTTATCAAGGAATCAAAAGTAAGTGAAGAAAGGAGACGCCATTCGATAGCGGCGTTGGGTGGATTGGTGGCGGGGCGATGCACTGCGCATGCTTAATGTCGCCCTGGTGTCGTTGCGTCGTGCCCACATGAGTGCTGGGCTGTATGTGGAAGATGATGTAAGGATCACGAGATGAGCTCTCCGCCAAGGTCCATTGGACCGTCCATTCTTCCAACATGGGCGTTCATATGGGAAGCGTCACCAGGAGGACCAATGTTATCGAAGTTGAGGTGACGTCGTGCTTCTCGGACGGCAGCAGGTGTTCGTGTGGCCACAGGGGTGCGGTTCCATGACGATGCATTGGCCTGGGCAGGACTCGGCGACATGTTGAGGAACTCGGCAAAATTGAGGTTTGTCGACGGTGTCGCAAGTCCGAAACCCATGTAGTGAGAGCCGCCACCGCCAGGCGTGGACATCATCGACGAGGGAAGAGGCGTCGCTTTGGGTGGTGGAGTCGATGGCGCAAGCATCTGCGGCTTCTGGTGACCTGGACGGACTGGTGTCGGTGATGTAGCCAGGTACATCAAGAGGTTTGCATCGTCATCTCCTTGCTTTCCTTCCCGAGCTGCGCCGGCAGCATTGAATCCACGTTGTCGGAGACGTGCTGAGCGAGCGACATCAGGGGGCGGCGTGCGTGGGGCCCTCTGCGGCGGCGGCGATGACTGGAAGTGCGATCGGTCGAGGGAGAAGTGCGATCTGTTGATAGAGAAGGATGTGATGGGTAGGTCTTCGTCATCGTCTTCGGAGAGTAGGGGCGAATGTGGATCGGGAACGGTCGAGGTTTCGGAGACGAAAGACAGGCTAGGGACATGTTGACGACCAAAACGTGCGTGCCGGCGATGGTATACAGGCGAAGACTCGGGCAGTTGGAAGCTGTTCTTCCATGAGGTAGCAGCGCTGGTGGCTGTCCTCACCTTGACACGGGCGTGGTTGCTCGATGCTGGGTACATTGTCCGGTCTTGACGGGGCCGCTTGTTTTGAAGGTAACTGCCTGTGCTGACGGACCGGCTGACGGATCGTCGGACATCGTCGGAGAATATGGGGGCTTGGAGTGGGGAGGAGTCGAGGACGCTGGGTTGATAGAAGCGCTCGGAGACGCTCGAAACATCCGACATGGCTTCGTTGCTGGAGCCGGGGCGCTTACGTTTGCGCTCAGCGCCGTCGAGGACGGGTTCAATGGCATCCAGGCTGAGGCTCTCCCAGCCGTTCTTCATCTTGACGTTGGCCAGGGCGAGGCGGTTCTGCAGCGTTCGGGTCATCTGTAGTGCACCTGGTTAGCAAACAAAGGGCGAGGGGCTGCAGACGGAGAGATGGACCTTTGAGACTTGGGCCCTCCGCAGGACCTTGCTCGCGACTTCATCCTGTTCAGCCATGGCGGAGCAATTGGGTTGGACGACGGGGTAGGGAGATCCAGCAGTGATATGGCCCGCTGAACGTCTCGATAGAGCTGCTACAGACGAAACGTGGGCGGAGCTGAGGTGACGGTCCGGCAAGGAATGTGAGGAGCTGGCGATGCAAGCGGACTAGCCTCAAAGTCTGCGGCAGCACAGGCCTCGTACTTGCCAGGGCGTTGTAGGAGTGATGATGAAGTCAAGGTGCTAGGAGTCGCAAGCGGCACGAAAGCCTTAGTGACCCCATAGCGGGCTCCTATCCGGCGCTGGAGCCTTGTCCGAGTGCGCCTGCAACAAAGAAAACCTATGCTGCTGAGGGTTTGGCGAGCGGCAGGGGTCGCGCATCTGGTGGCTGCGGTAACGTGCTGAGTAAGACAGGAGAGGTACCGTATGGTATCGGTAACGCTGGACCGTGGGAATGTTTCAGACACGCCTTGCCTTATCGCTGCAGGCCATGCTCGGGGAACGGGCGAGGTCCGTTGCTTCTCGAGCTACACCACATGGATGCGCGGATGACGACGCGCAGAATCGGTGACGGGGCCGGCCACCACATATGCCTCGACGCCGCATGCGCATCACATGCGTGTGTCAAAGGCGGACAGCTTGCCATGCCATTGTCGCTCACGGCGCTGAAGGATATGACACTGGATGGCATACACATGTCGGATCACGACCTGCCGTCCCAAAGCGGCTAGAGGACGTTGCGCACCAACGTCATTCGTTGAGTCGCTAGGAAGTCGCGAACGCCTGCTCACCATGCGCTCGCGCTCGACTCCACAGTCGCAACTCTTACTAGCTGTCCTCCCGCAGTTGCGCAACAAGGCCAATTCCTGCCAACTGGCCTGCTTTGGCGCTAGAGCCTTCCCAATTGAACAACTACCTGTTCGGTCCTGCTAGCTTGGATCGACGGAGCTGCAGCACTTCACGTCGGCTGCCTCTCCACCTCGACAGCGCTGCCACTTTCTTCACCACCAGCTTTCTTTGCCCTCTCCCGTCATACTGCATATCCTGCTTTCACTCGCTTCCCGCATAGTACATAGCTATTGCCAGTACACTCTCCCGCTCGCTTGTTCCCACCCTATCAGTGATTATCACGCTCGCCGTATTACGCGTCCTCACAGCTCCACAACCGCGCCCTCCTTGTCGCTCGTTACCTACCTGCGCTGTACCTCACTGAGACGACACTGAACATATCCACTTTGGACCTTGGACGATACCTACGCCTATGATTTCATAATTCGACCCGTATACCAGCGCCGTAGTTGTCACCATGCCGTCTTTCCTCAGAAGCCTTGGTAGGAAGAGCAGCCGCATGTCCAAGAATGGCGACAAGCAAGCAAATGGTGCCGATGCCCAGAACGGCAAAGGCTTAGCCCATCGCGTATCCGCCTCTACCTTGAACTCCTCTCAAGTTGGCTCGTCGACGCCCTCTACTACGCCAGCCACCTCTACCACCGACGAAGTCAACACTCAAACCAAAGACCTCACCAATGGCCCTACACCTGCGCCTGCGCGACCTCAACGACCGACTGTCGACCCCGTGAAGCGTTATAGCATGAATGTAAGAAATCGTAGCCATCTTCGCAAGACGTTGCTCTAACAGTACCTCCAGGGTTTAGCATCGCCTACCTCGACCGGCTCCAACAGCTCGTTTAATAGATCTTCGCTACTCGCGCCGCGCATCCTATCGGTCTCGGATAACTCCTGGGTACACCAGCAAGTACTGCTGATATTCGGGCAGATCGGTGAAGCACAGAGCAAACCGCTGGACGGCACACTTACGGTTAATCACCATCAGGGCCGCTTCCCATCTACTTGCTGGCCAGTACATGACTCCTACTTCAAGGCCTTGGTGCACCTGGAGCCTGGCTGGAACAGGATCCGACTTGACTTTGCCTCGCCCAAGGTCTCCTCACCGAATACCTCGGTACCCGCACATGCCTCTTTCATCAACATTAATTACCTCCCATTGTCGCACTCGCCGCCTCTCCAGCTTGCGATCATACTAGGTCATGATTCTCCCGGCACTTACGACGCCCCACCAGAGCGCATCGAGCGAGAAGGTAACGACCTCGAACTTGCGACTAAGAAATTCCGTATGGCTGCGTATCTTTGGCAGGCCTTTACTGGCGAGCAAATGAAGCGTTACGGATTCGGTCGACGCTGCTTCCGATTTGAAGATGCCTGGGAACCTGGAACGCTAAGCTACCAGGATTGGGAGCACAACCAATACCGGACGCAAGCCAAAATCCACGTCATACGCTCAAGAAGGTCTGTCGCTGAAATACGCGACCTAGAACGCGCACAGCAGTACGGACCAGGAACCAAGAAGAACGAACTTTTCGACATTGCCATAGAAGCATGTAGAGACTACTTCCCCATGGTACCAGGCCAGAAACACTACGTCTCTTGTCTGTTCCTCGACACACATTGGGACACGCAAGAGAACACAGTTCGAGGACATGCGGCTCTAGGCGGGGGTACTGGAGATCTACAGCTAGCCATCTTCGGCTCGCATGCGCTCCATAGCTATCCGTCGAGCATCGAAGAAGTTTTCCAGGCTTTCCAAGACTGTACGCAAACTAACACTGCCTTCGTCGCCAATGACTGCAACGAATCTGGAAGCAATTGGGAAGCTGCCAACATAGGCATCGGTGCCCATCTGCATGAGACGGGTCATCTCTTTGGTTGTCCTCATCAGGAGTCGGGTGTAATGTTACGCGACTACGTTACATTGAACCGAACCTTCACTTGCCGAGAACCCTACTCAACCCGCACCAAGTCAACCGGTCAGCGTCTGGTCCTGCCAAACGACGAGTGCAGATGGCACAAGCTCGATGTCCTCCGTTTCCGATTTCACCCCTGTTTCCGCATACCTATCGATAGCCCGAACATCAATGGGGATGGCAGTGTCCAAGTGTGGACAGTCGATGTTAGCCAAGGCGGTGTCATCGCAACCTCGAAATCAGGCATCGCATGGGTGGAGCTGTACACCGAAGGAGAGGAGGTTTGTCACTACTGGAAAGAGTTTCCTGAACAGGACAACCAGTATCCACGACAGGTTGCACTGGAAGAAAACTCGCTTCGTTCTTTGTTACCCAAGGAGAAGCAAAAGTTGCGCTTGAAGCTCGAAGTCTACTCTGCCGGTGGAGGCAAGCACGTGGTGGAGGATTTCAGCCAGCTTTCCAACCAGAAGAACTCCCGAGTCAAGATACCGGACGGGCGATGGGGCTACCGCGGTGGCAAGCTTGGCTACTCACAGATGCAGGGCTCACAGCCTCATGAAGTCATCTTCGATTACGTCCATATTCAAACCAAGCTTTTGCTTAGCATCAAAGTGTACCATGGTTCCGCGGTGGATGGATTGGAATTTGTGTATGAAGACACACACACCCAACTTTTCGGCAAGCGAGGAGGTAGCATGACTGAGTTTGCCTTGGATACCCGGAAAGGAGAGCTGCTGCTGGGCTTTTCTCTGCGCGCTGGCCTTTGGATCGATGGTCTACAAATACTAACAAGCCTGGGGAGGAAGAGCGAGTGGTATGGAAACCCAAATAGTGGTAGCGGGTATGTATGAGATCCATGGCTTGACGAATACTAGCTAACCCGAATGTGTAGACACACGCTCATCCCTCCTCGTGGCTACACCATCGGCGGCATATCAGGCTCCTGCGCACAATGGCTCGACGGTTTCTCTTTGATCATCACGCGGTGATTGTATCACTGCACAGCTTGACATACTTTCCTTGTTCCCGTTTGCGACAATGTCGTCGCCTACACCAAAATAGACGTCATGATCGTCGAGCAGTTGCCACAAGACACGATCATACTGCGTTACCATGGCCCTGGTGGAGGTTCCAGACAAGCTATCTTGTACCTTTCCGGCATGTTTGCATACTCCATCTCTGGAGAGCTTGGCTCCTTGCAGCATTTAGGTCGGCATCAGGTGTACCGGGTTAGAAACTGGTTTGATCCTGTTTGATGGAACTTTCCTCTTCCTGTTGTTGGTTCAGGAAGGCTTGAATCGCAGGTTTAGAACCATGATACCACAGTCATTGAACTTGACTTTCTCTGTAATAGTAACAATTCGAATAGACTTCTTAATTCACAGGGACTTGCAGTGACATGGTAATTGCCTTTCAATGCTGCTTCCTCTAGAGATGGTGCAGTTTCAGTCGAGTCTCTTTTAGATGATTTTGATAATAGGGTATCATTGTATTTTGTACGCCCGCTAATCGATCATAGCATCGTCATGCGTCTCACTAACAGGACAAAAGTAGCCGATTATCCTCTCTATAGGCCAAAGATCCATTACTTCCATCGTCCCAATCGCAGCGGCTCACATACAAAATGCTGAGCTTCTCTCCTCTGCTCCAGCAATCTAGGGCTTGGGAATATGGACGCTCTTGCTAACCATCAAACATCCGTGAAGAATGAACATGGCAACAACAGGGTGGAACTCAAACGCCGTGCCTTCAAGCCAAAGACCCATGGGAATCTGCTCCAGCGTCCAGCCCTTGTAAACCCAGTATGCCATGACCTGCACAATACCCAGCGACATGGGAATCGGCGTGCCCTCGAAGTACTTGCTCTTGCCCGTCGCATCCTTTGGCACCATAGCAACCGTAACATTGAACCTCGCGAGACGCGTAAGACCGCAGAGCACGAAGAAGCTCAGGAGCAGGTGATCGACGGGAGTGCGCAGACCGAGACAGAAGGCAGCGGCGGCGGGGCTAACACCGAAGGAGACGAGGTCGGCCAAGGAATCGAGTTCCTGGCCCATGAGCGACGCCTTCTTGCGCCAGCGGGCGACTTTGCCGTCCATGAAGTCGAAGAAGAGACCGAGGGGGATGAAGCCGAGGGCCCAGTACAGGTTTGTGTAGTTGAAGGGGTCTGACTGCGTGCAGTAGCGGAGGGAGGACATGATGGACATTACGCCGCAGAAGCCTAGTATCTTATTAGTATAGGTTCTCATTCTTTCGCGTTGTAACAGGCGGAGTCATGTCGGAATGGATATCGAGAAACGTACCATTGAGCTCGGTAATGTAGTCAGCGGCGTGCAGAGCTCTCACGAGAGAGAAATGTCCAGCATCCTGCGAGAGGAGCCTTTTTTGCTTGTCCTGCACTGTTCTCCCTGTCAGCCCCTTCTAATCCATATATCGCGTTGGGTTCTTTTGACAACGTACCCTCACCCTTCGCTGGGGGCATCTCGTCTTTGGGCTGCGGCTCTCCGCCGTTCCGTCGTTGCGACATGGTTTTGATGTTGTTGCGGGTGTGTGTGTACTGTGCAATAGGCCGCTTCCGCTTGCTTCAAAGCAAGAATCAAGACAGAGATATCGAGGTGTCTTGTGTTGCGCAAAGGCAGAAACTAGAAAGGGGGGGCGGGAAAGTTAAGGGTCTGGGTAGGGTTGTTGCGTAGAGAAAGCTTGTTGTTGGTGTGCGCAGGTAGGCAGTGACGTGCCCTGGGCAATTTGGGCCTAGATCAAGGCGGCTGGGGACCAACGTCATTTTCGTCCTACGCAAACTTCCGTGCTGCTGCTGCACTGCCCGGCTCAGCCATGTGATTCGCACGTGCCTGCGGCAATTGTTTCTCTACATCGGCAGTTCTTCGTTCAGCATATCCAAGTATGTGGCTGTGTCCTGAACAGAGGGGTTAGGATCTGCCTACTCAGCACTGTGCGCCGAAATTGAGAAATGTCTTGCCTCAGCGCGTTGCACACTTAGCACAAAAGCCCTTCTACTATTGCAGTCGCTCTAAACAAGATATTATCTATTACGAGATATACATGGCAAGGAAATTATACAAGAAGTATATCATACATATACACAGGCCATCAACAAATGCTCGAAGCCCAAACGCCGCCTTCATGCTGGCAATGCCCAAAACCCAATGCCCATCAGCTTCATGATCTACTTCCGTCGGCTTACGATCTTGGTGACGGCATGCCTTATGATTGTACCGGCTTTCTCTGTCTCCTTCTTTGTCAGACCACTGGTGACGCACACCTTCAGTGCGGGTGTGGGTTGCCAGCCTGCATCGCGGGGGTTCAGTCCAAGACCGAGTGGGAAAGACTTGAGTCGTGTGATGAGGACGCCGTTTGCGAGACACTATGGCTGTTAGCAACTTGCCTGAAGATAAAATTGGGAATGCAACGGGGAGAACGTGCCTCGTCAACAACTTCCCTGAAGATCTGGTTTTGATCGTCGATGCTCAGTTTCTTGTTTTCAATAACCTCATCTTTGAGAACAAGGAGCATGATGGGGTTATCTCCTGAGCTACTGCACTTAACCCAATCACTCCTGGGGTCCAGCTGCCCCCGCATCGCCTTGACATTGTCCCTGAGTCCCGCGAGGATATCCGGTTGCTGTTGCAACAGACTGATTGTTTCACTCGCTGTTGTACTCAACAAAGCAGGAAGCGCAGCGGAATAAGTGTATGACGCGGACGAGATGCGCTGATGCTCAACAACTTCCTCATTACCAGCACAGAATCCTCCTGCCGCGCAGAGAGGGCCAGAAAGCGAGCCGATGATCATGTCTACTTCTGCAGCGTCGACGTTCTGCGCTTCGGTGACGCCGCCGCCGGTGCGACCGAGGACGCCGTAGGACCAGGTTTCGTCGAGGATAAGACGGAATTTATACTTGAGTTTGAGTTCGACCTAGAAAAGCGGTTAGCCAATTCGTCCACCTTGGTCATCAGTATGGACACGCGATGGACGTACGATCTTTGGCAGGTTTACCACATCCCCAATGTTCTCAAACAGACCCTCGGTGATGATGAAGCGTCTGGTGAGCGGCTTCTTGGCCTGCTCCTTGACAACCTTCTTGAGGACGTTCTCCAAGTCTTCCATATCATTGTGTTCGAACCACCTGACAGTACTGCGACTGATTTGTATGCCCTTGCGCGCAGCGAAGTTGAGCGCCTTGTCCGCTACGATAATATCTCCTCTCTTGCTGAAACTGGGAATCACACTGCTTATGGTCGAGAAGGACTGCGCGTAGATGATGCAGGCGGGGACACCGAGGTGTGCAGCGACGTCGGCTTCGGTCTTCATGTGAACATCCTGTGTGCCGTAGAAACCAGGGGGACCACAAGGGCCGACACCGTATGTGCGCAGGGTCTGAATGGCCTTGTCTTTGAGAACATCGTTGGAGAGGAAGTTGTAGAAGTTGTACGAGGCAAGGTTCGTGACGGTGCGGCCATTGGAGAGCTTCGACTTGGGGCCGGTCGGTCTGCGCGGTGCTCATTAGCATTGGTTCGGAACACTGAGGAGGGCATTTGCTATACCCAACAATGATGGGTCGCTTCTCGTTGTCCAATTCCTCGAGGGCAGTAGTGGGCGCGACAAGCGGTTCTGGCGTCCAGTCTTCGACCAATTCATCGATCTCCTATTTCCTCGTCAGCCCGCCATGTCGGTCAGCCTGTCTGCAAGGCGCAAAACATACTTCATCCGTAAGTTGAACCTTCTTCTTCGTGCTGTACTTGGGTGCAAGTAGGTAGCGCACGGCGAAGAGGAACAGGAACAGCTCTACCGCGCTGCGAACGGGGTCGTTCTGGTAACTCGACTTGATGTAGCGAACAGCGATGGCGGAGCCGGGAATGCGATTGAACTGCGTGTTAGCGTCGGCAATGAAGCGCGCAGTGACGTTCTGTATCTCATGCAGGTCCATAGTTGCTGTTAGTTTTGTAGGTGGCGGCTATGGTACCTCAATGATGTTTGGGGGTTCACCTGGGCAATGTTGCGGCGACGCCGGGAATGCCGTCCCAAAGCGGTTAGCTCCGTGTGTACAGCGCGTGTGTCTGTTGACCAAATTTCCAGGTAGCCCTCGAGACCTCTCTATAGCCTCCCAATAGTAACATTTTGTACGCAATTAGGGCATGTCGAGTTCAGAAGCAGTTTGACAGATGCTCCACCAACCAGTCACCAGTCTCGCATATCAACAATACTCTAGACTTCATTAATCCTTCGTCCCTCTAGTACTTTAAACTCTTGCAGGGCGTCAGGCAACCAGTTGAGCCTTTTTCTAGTACCGGCCGAGACCACGATGCATACTCATCCTACCTTCCCAAGGGTCCGAATCCTACCTAACCCCTAGTTGCTTGATGATAGGGCAGAATCTCTTGATGTAACTAGGGGGTACATATCGATGAGGGAGCTTAGTAGTACTATGCGTCGGAAGTTGAAGTCACAGCTTGGGCAGCGTCTTATGTACAAGATAGTAGATATACGATTGAACTAAGGATCACAGGCAACTTAGGCAGTGCTCTTCCTTCATTGAGCTGGATAAAAAACAGTGTCATCCAAACGCAAGAGCAACGCCAACGTGGCTTCACGCAGGTAAGGCATGTCCCGTCAATGAATTCGAAATAGACGATGAGCCTAAGTTCATGGTAATATGGATCGACAAGCTGCACACAGACAGAAGCTTTGATTATCTGCTCGTGCTCCAGCGGCCCATCCAAGGGGCTCAGTATGTGAGGGTATATGGTGAAATAGCTCAACGTACGACATCCGCGGATTCCAAGCAGCGAAAGTGAATACGTTCTACTCGAGAAGAGCGACTTCTCACGTAGATATAATGATGAGCTGTAGGGCTCGTTCAGGGGACGGAGTTGGGGCCGTACGAAGTGAAAGAGGTCCTTTACTTCACTTGGCCTACGGAGTAGCGTGGGTAAAAAACAGTGACCAAGGCAGCCACCTTGAGCAATGAGTTGGGCCTGCAAAACCAGGACGACATTAGAGCATGGACGAGAGCACGAGGTCACAGGAGAGAAGATCGTAGTTGTTAAGACATCAATATATCTATGTAATGAATTCACTTTCTAACATATTCGCCTTCCATGATGAACCAAAACAGCCCCTTCGTGTGTATGTGCAGTCAAGTCCGCGCCATAGGCGGACACCAATGTGTTCAGAAAGAGAGAAAGCAGGTCGATGTAGCCCGCCGTAGAACGCCTAAAACGAAGGAAATGCTGTAGTGGATATTACAATCATTATGGGACCAGGCCATGTCGCCACGCTCATGATTTGCCAATATTGTACAATGCAGGCTGCGAAAGCAGTAAACAACGATTCGCGCTATGTGCTTTTAGTATGCCATGTACCGACGGAATCGGCGAGCGGCATCGTCGGTCGCAGCGGCACCACCGGCATCGCCTCCACCTGTGGCAGCACCATCGTTCCATAATGGACATTTCATGCCGTTGACACATGATCCGGTAGGGGTGTTTGTGGTGTCGTTGTTGCTGTATCCAGTAGGCTGCAAGATTGACAGAGGCAGGCCGACATCCAGCTTGATGTACTTGCCGGCGACGATTGGGCCAACGATCAAGCACAAGAAGACGACTAGGAGGACAAAGTACAGGATAGCGTAGCGGATGACACGACGCTTGCGAAGCTTGGTCTGCTTGAGCGAGTAGATCGGAGGACGAATTTGACGACTGTTACGTGTTAGCGGATGTCAATTGAACGAGTAATGAGGGAATATACCTAGGTCGCAGCCAGAACAGCATGACAGAGTGACCCTTGTCGGCGTATGGGATCAACAAGATCGGAAGCATGAAGAAGAGGAGCACGTGGCCTAGAATGAAGTCGGCGGCGAACATGCCCAACTCTGTGATCTTGCAGAGGAATTCACGACCAGGCTGAGAGATTGTGTGCCATCCCATCGTGTACCACTTTCCGGTCCACCAGGCAATATTGGCGGTGTCAGCCTTGAACTCGCGAGTGAGAGCAAGCGTGATGATCAGCTTGAAGAAGAATCGCTGGATAGCGACGACGGCGATCATACCAGACAAAGCTCTGGGGAAGCTGAAGCCCTCAAGGAACATGAGAACAACGAAGAAGATGAGGAGGACAAGAACAGCAATGGCGTGCGCAATAGCAGCCAGAACGGCTCCGAATTTCTTGCAGCACATGCTGAGCAGAGGACCCGCGCAACAAGCCAAAGCGAAGAAGCCCAGAAGAGCACCGGCGTTGATGGCAATGGGACCGAATGCAATGAGTCCGATACGGACCAGAGCACCGGACGCCTCGGGATCTTTCAGGTCAGTCTTTTCATCTTCCTTGTGGCGGTTGTCATTGACACCAGTCTGGGCGTTGATGAACAAGTAAGGGATGATAGTAATGGCGACCAAGACAAGGGGTCCGAATACCTCGCTCATGAAGATGTTCGTGAAGTGAGCACGAGGGACATCACCAGAAAGTTTGGCAGATGGGTCACCGAGAGCCTTGCGCTTGAAACCAGTGATACGGGTACGTGAGAGGCGGCAGTATCCGATCCAGGAGGCACTGTGCGAGCGGGTGTTTCCGCGAGACAGCCAGCGAAGGTACTCCCTGTAGTCGATGAAGAAGTCGTCCCATGAGAATTGATGGGGGTTGAAAAGGAACGGTGCCAAGCACAGGGACAACAGGGATGCCCAGAAGTAGATGAGCCATGGACCCCAAACTGTGATGGTGGCAAACAGCAGCATCATCAACGAACGGGCTCCAATGTAGATGGAAGGACCGGCGAATCGTGAGAACAAGATACCGAAGGGGATACGAGCTGTCGCGAAACCACGTCCGGTACCAATGTAACGAGCACCACCATACGACAAGTTGGTGTGGAGAGCGTTGGCGTAGATCTGAGTGACGAAAACCTCGAAGAAGGGCGATCCGGAGGAAAAGTGCTTGGCGAGACGAGTCGCGGCACGCCAGAAACCACGCTCAGTCAACTCTTGGACCACAAGGGGAACGAAAGAGATGAAGAACACGATGAAGATGGAAACGATACAACGCGAGACCCAGTCGAATACGGGTACCAAGTTGGCGCAACCGTTGGGCCACTGAGGATCGGTGATGGGAAGGTCCTTGTTGAAGTGGCAGAGAATCGTCTCGTGGTTGAGCGCGCCGAGGTGGATGAGTACAAACATGAAGCACTGGACCGACAACATAATGAACATGTTGTTGATGTGGAAACCGGGATGGGCGTAGTAGAAGGACAGGAATCGGTCGAGAGGAAGTTGAGTACCCATGTAGTAGTACTCGCGAGACAACATCTGCTCTCCCATACCTGTACCAATCTTGGTGGTGAAGTTGAGGACGGAACCAAAACCAAGATCACGACCCTTACCACACTGGTAGTACTCGCAGTGCTTTATGCGACCACCGCGGAGAAGAGCGTTCATACCAGCGTAAATATCCTCGTTGAGATGGAGACCCTTCTGCGCCTTGGAGACACCACCACGTGTTGTCATGAAGATACCGTTGAGGAAATCAGGATGACCGTAATGGAGCTTACCACCGATCTGGGCCAATGTACGAGCAAACATAGTACCGAACGTCTGTTCCTTTCCGGCAGCGATGTCACCAAGGATACCAATGTTCTCGGAGAAAATGTATTCACGGGCTCCGAGAATGGCGACAGGGTTGAAGTTGGAGCTGGGAAGGCCAGGAGTGTAAGGCGAGACATTGTCAGTGGTCATCTCTTCGAACTCAGCGAGGACGCTGCGAATCTTCAGGCACTCTTCAAGGTAGTTGTCTTGGTTGGCGTCGATGAGCTGGATGTACTCTCCTCGGTAGAAGATGATGGAGTGGTTCTGGTTGTCGGACTTGCCATCACCAAGAATTGGGTTGCCGGAGAGTTGAATGCGGAACTTGGGACGACGCATGCCGTTGTCCATGAGCTCAGAGTGACCATCGATAAGAGCAGAGTAGATACGCGGTTCTTCGCCCTCGTTCATAGGAGGCTCCTCGTCCAGGTAGGCAATTTGAAGGTCGGGGTATGCACGGAGGAGGAACTCGGTGTTCTCGCGTTCTTCCTTGCTGAACTTGGCGTAACGTTGCATAGATACACAGATCTTGTACTTGCGCCTAGCCATACGCTCGAGTTCACGCTCAAGCTTGTCAGAGTTGCCACCGAACATTTGGACGACTTCAGGGTTCTCTACGCGGTAGAGAAGCTTGATAGCGCGGCTGTAGTTCATGAAACCAGAAATGGTACGGTAGAGAGTCTGCGAACGAAGAGAAGCCCAGATACGAGTGCGGAGGGTGTACTCAGGCGCGGCGGACTTGAAACCAATGCAGTAGAAAGGAAGATCGTCAATCTTGCTCTTAGCGGTATCCTTCTCGCCCTTTTCGTCGTCGCCATTGAATTGAGAAGTCTCATCGGCGAGGATCTTGGTGTCCTTGACGAAGCAGTCCCACTCGTGAGGGTGAAGCTGCTTGAGGTACTCAAGAAGAGTGACACGGGAGTAAGGCTCGTCCTCGCGAATGATCTCACGGAGAGACAACAGGATCTTTTCACCGTAGTGAGGAATCAACACTGTGAAAGTAGGCATGTTGTCGACTGGTAGAGGCTCGGGGATGGGAGTAGACAGCGACTGAGCGAAGAACGAAATACGACGTTCAGCTTCGCTCTGAGCAGGGAAGAACTCAGTCTTGAAGGAGTGATCTTCCTGGGAGACGAAGAAAGTAGGAGCACGCAGAGTGCGCTTGCCCTCTTGCTCGGAAGGAACCTGGTGGTAAAGCAGCTTCTGAACGTGGTCGATGGCAAGGAGATGCTCGCGGTACATGGAGATGACCACCGCGTTCCAAATTTGAGAAATTAGGACCTTGGGCTTGTACTTGATCTCCATGTCGGTGGTGGCGAGGACCTTTGAGTAGATACGCTTGGGCAGACGGGAGAAAATGTTCCTCCATGGTGTCCAGATCGAAACACCCAAGTAGAAAGACCGAGAGACGGAGAACAACATGTTCGCAATGATGTACCACAGGTAAGAGTCCAGGAAGAACAAGATCAAGTCCATGAAGTACATGAGACCGAGCAAAATTCGAGGCTGGTACTGGCAGAGAATGGTACCAATGATGGCGTCTCCAAGGCAAGAGGGCTTCTTCATGTGCGACAGGATGCGAATAGGGTCCTTAATTGACAGTGTCAGGAAGAAGTAGGACTCAGCAAGCTTGGCAGCGAAGACCAAGACCCAGAGGCCATAAGACATCCACATGTCGTTACCAGCGAGACGGGGGTAGCTGGCAGTAAAGGTTTGACTTGCAACATACTTGCGAGAGTTGCGTGTCAGGTAGCTGCCGAACAGACCTCCGATGGGCATGAGTGAGAAGAACACGAAGGTGGCCAAAGCGATAGCGAACTGGACACCACCGAGAACGTTGGCGATAGTACCGGTGCGCTTGTCCATACCAAGAATGTAGACACTAGGAGCGATGTTGACGACGAAGCACAAGATGAGGAACAAGAGACGCTTCGTAAGATGCTGAGCACCAGCCCATCGTCGAGGAACGTAGCACCACTCGCAGATAGTGGCGAAGATCTGGATGAAGCAGGCAATGGTACCACCGAGAGCAACTACGGACAAGGTAGCGGCCTTCTCGGGCTTCTGGTCTCGTTGTTGTTCGTAGCCCTTGGTGTAGAGAGGTTGCGAGTTGAAAGCCGTGTAGAACCAGAAGGATGTCAAATGAATGACCCAGATACGGTTGAAGTTGATAACCATGTGGAACCACGAACGGCGCTCGTAGTATGTCTTGAAGAAGACCTTCTTCCAGAGGACATCCTTCAACTTTGCGTAACGCTCAGCCGGTGGG
>Ga0265780_10005921_pt1 | contig 15336 bp, 16 predicted proteins | sample P1T30metagenome_FD_192432 | JGI IMG/M metagenome (GOLD analysis project Ga0265780, IMG submission 192432) | Plant litter microbial communities from East Loma Ridge, Irvine, California - P1 T30 | ecosystem: Environmental > Terrestrial > Plant litter > Unclassified | place: USA: California... | reverse complement strand
GGAAGTTGCGGCCCTTGAAGTCGATCCACGCGAACGCGTACGCCGCCAGCAGCGCGATCGAGATCGGGATGACCACGGCCGGCAGCGTGATGACGAACGAGTTCACGAAGAACGACCAGAGGCCACCCGAGCCCGACAGCGCGTTCGTGTAGTTGTCGAGCGTGAACGGTCCGGTCAGGCCCGTCCACCAGCCGGAGCGGCGGATGTCGAGCTCGGGACGCACCGACGTGATCAGCAGACCGAGCGACGGAACGGTCCACAGGATCGCGATGACGATCGCCAGGGTGGAGGCCCACGGCGAGCTGAGCCGGGAGCTGGCCGACTCGGCGCGCTCGGAGATCTTGCCCCGGCCGCGAAGGCGGCGAGGTCCGGAGTCCTGGGTGGCGACGTCGTCGTCGACCACGACGGGACCCACGGTCACGGGCTGGCTCATCGGATCTCCTCCGCCTTCTTCATCTGACCGATGTTGTAGATCACGAGCGGGATCACGAGGATGAACAGGATGACGGCGAGCGCCGCCGCGAGGCCCTGGTTGGCCTGGCGGAACTGCTGCGTGTAGAACTCGTTCGCGATGACCGAGGTGCCGAACTGGCCACCGGTCATGGTGCGGACGATGTCGAACACCTTCAGCGTTCCCATGGCGATCGTGGTGATCACCACGACCAGCGCCGGACGGACGCTCGGGATGGTGATGTGGCGGAACATGCCCATCCCCTTGACGCCGTCGAGACGCGCGGCCTCGATGATGTCGTCCGGGATCGCCTTGATGGCGGCCGACAGGACGGTCATGGCGAAACCGGTCTGGATCCAGATCATGACCACGATGAGGAACAGGTTGTTCCACGGCTGCGTCGACAGGAACTGCTGCGGCTCGAGACCCACCCACACGAGCAGCTGGTTCAGCAGACCCGTCTGCTTCACGCCGGGCTGGTTCGGCTTGAACTCGTAGACGAACTTCCAGATGATCGACGCGCCCACCATCGAGATGGCCATCGGCAGGAAGATCAGCGCCTTGGCGAGCTTCTCGAAGCGCGTCCGGTCCACCAGCACGGCGTAGATGAGGCCGATCGCCGTCGCGAGGATCGGCACGAGGATGACCCAGACCGCGGTGTTGCGCAGCACCAGCTGGAACTGGCCCTCCGTGAACGCCTGGGAGTAGTTGGCGAGGCCCACCCACTCGCGCCCGTTCGTGTTCTTGAACGAGTTCACGATGGTCAGGATGCCGGGGTAGACGAGGCCGACGGCGACGAGCGCGATCGCCGGTCCGGCGAAGGCCGTCGCCACCACCCAGCGGGGAACGCGCTTGGGGCGGTCCACCGCGAACAGGATCAGGCCCATGACCAGTACGAAGATGACGATGGCCACGACCATCACCAGGAACTTGCCCCCGGTCGAGCTGGGGTTGATCAACCAATCCATACGAGTACTCCCCTCTGGCGGGCACCGATGCCCGGAACGCCTGGACGACCACGCCTGCGCCGCACCCTCGCGAGGGTGCGGCGCAGCGCGTGTCGTGAGGCCCGACGAGGGGGCCCGCCGTACGGCGGGCCCCCTCGTCGGGTCAGATCAGCTCGTGGGCCAGGAGGCCTCGACCTGGTCGACGACGGTCTGGGTGTCAGACCCGGTCAGCCACTCGACGATGGCGGTCCAGAAGGTGCCGGCGCCGACGGAGCCGGGCATGAGGTCCGAACCGTCGAAGCGGAAGACGGAGTCGGGGTCCTGCAGGATCTCCGCGTTGAGCTTGTCGAACTCGGTGGTCAGGTTCTCGGGGTCGAGACCCTTGTTGGCGCTGACCCAGCCGCCGGTGTCCGTGGCCTTGGCCTTCGCGTTGGCCCACTCCGGGGAGGAGAGGTAGGTCTGGAAGGCCTGGACCTCGGGACGGTCGGCGAACGCGGCGACGAACTCGCCACCACCGAGGACGGGGCGGGTCTGGCCGTCACCCGGGAGGTAGAAGGCGTAGACGTCGCCGTCGGGGGCGACGTTGGTGCCCTCGGGCCACTGCGTCGCGTAGAAGTTCGCGGCGCGGTGCAGGTAGCAGGTGCCGTCGAGGACGCCGAGGCCGGCGTCGGTCCACGGGGTGGTGGCGATCGAGTCGACGCCACCGAGGCCGGCGTTGACGAAGTCCGGGTTCTTCAGGATCTCGCCGGCGGCGTCCCAGGCCTCGACCAGCTGCGGGTCGTTGAACGGGATCTCGTGCGTGACCCACTGGTCGTAGACGTCCGGGCCCGCGGTGCGCAGGACGACGTCCTCGATGAAGTCGGTGCCGGCCCAGCCGGTGGCGTCACCGGACTCGACGCCTGCGCACCACGGCATGGCGCCGTCGTCGACGATCTGCTGCGACAGCGCGAGCAGGTCGTCCCAGGTCTCGGGGATCTCGTAGCCCGCGCCCTCGAAGACGGACGGGGAGTACCAGACGAAGGACTTCACGTTGGCGCCCAGCGGGGCGGCGTAGAACGTGTCGTCGACCGAGCCGTAGCCCTTCCAGGCCGGGTCGAAGTACTCGTCGACGTTGGCCGCGGTCTCCTCGGGAGCCGCCACGATCGCCTCGGGGTACTCCGTGACGATGGTGTTCAGCAGACCCGGCTGCGGGAGGAACGCGATGTCGGACGTGTTGCCGGCCTGGATGCGGACGAGGAGCTGCGCCTCGAACTCGCGCGAGCCCTCGTAGTCGATGGTGACGCCGGTGCAGTCCTCGAACGGCTTGTACGAGGCGATCTGCTGGTCGGACTCGGGCTCGACGATCGAGGTGTAGATCGAGACGGTCGTGCCGTCGAGGTCGCCGAACGCCTCGTAGGGCGCGCAGTCGATCGCCTCGGCGGTGCTGTCGCCACCGCCGTCGGTGGTGTCACCGCCACCGTCGCCGGAGCCGCTGTCGCCGCAGGCGGAAAGGACGAGCGCGAGCGCGGCGGTCGCGACGACGGCGACCGTTCCACGCTTGCGGTTACGAATCGAAGAAGTCATTGCTGTTTTTCCTCCACAGCGTCGTGGTGCATCTGGTGCCGTCCGAGGCACCAGCGTTCGCGCGACCTGTCGCGGCGACGTCCTGATACAACTCCCGCGAGGGCTCCTCTGGCAACCGCCGAAACGATTCGATGACGGTAACGTTTCTGTCTCTTTTTCACCCCCCTTGCGCTCCTGAACTCAGCGTTTGCAACGCTTTACGCTGCTTGGCGGGCGTCTCCGACCCATCTTGCAGCCGATCGCGTGGAAGCGCTCCCACCAACGGGCGGGGTGGTGGTCCCTCCACCGCCCCGCCCGCACCCGTCAGACGAGTGCCGCGCGCACCTCGCGAGCAGCGGCGACGAGGTTCGTCAACGACGCCGTCGTCTCGTCGTAGCCACGGGTCTTGAGGCCGCAGTCCGGGTTCACCCACAGCGTCCGCGCGCCGACCGACTGCAGGGCGCCGCGCAGCAGCTCCGCGACCTCCCCCTGCGACGGCACGCGCGGCGAGTGGATGTCGTAGACGCCAGGGCCGATGCCCCGCTCGAACCCGGCCGAGGCCACCGCCGGCAGGATCTCCATGCGCGAGCGCGCCGCCTCGATGGACGTCACGTCGGCATCGAGCCCGTCGATCGCGCCGAAGACCTCCTCGAACTCCGAGTAGCACAGGTGGGTGTGGATCTGCGTGGTCGCGGCCACGCCCGAGGTCGCGAGCCGGAACGAGGCGACCGACCAGGCCAGGTACGCCTCGTGGTCGGCCCGTCGCAGCGGCAGCAGCTCGCGCAGTGCCGGCTCGTCCACCTGGACGATCGCGATGCCCGCGGCCTCGAGGTCGGCGATCTCGTCGCGCAGCGCGAGCGCGACCTGGTTCGCCGTCTCCCCCAGTCCCTGGTCGTCTCGCACGAACGACCACGCCAGGATCGTCACCGGCCCCGTGAGCATGCCCTTCACGGGTGCCGACGTCAGCGAGGACGCGTACGTCGCCCACGGCACCGTGATCGGCGCGGGCCGCGACACGTCGCCCCAGAGGATCGACGGGCGCGTGCAGCGCGAGCCGTAGCTCTGCACCCAGCCGTGCTGCGTGACCGCGAAGCCGTCGAGGTTCTCGGCGAAGTACTGCACCATGTCGTTGCGCTCGGGCTCACCGTGCACGAGGACGTCGAGCCCCAGGTCCTCCTGCAGCGCGATCACTCGCGCCACCTCGGCACGCATCGCCCGGGTGTAGTCGTCGGCGGAGAGTGAACCGGCGCGCAGCGCGGCGCGAGCCCGACGCAGCTCGCCCGTCTGGGGGAACGACCCGATCGTCGTCGTCGGCAGCGCGGGCAGGTCCAGCACGGCGTCCTGCGCCACCTGACGCTGTGCGTACGGCTCACGCGTGAACGACGACGGCGCGAGGCCGGCCGCACGCTCGCGCACCTCGGGCCGGCGCACGCCGGGCGCCGCCGCCCGCGCCGCGACCACCTCGCGCGAGCGGACGAACGCGTCCGCAGCGCCATCGGCACCGACCGCGAGCGCGAGCACCTCGCCCACCTTCTCGTCGGCGAACGCGAGCCACGACGCCACCTCGGCGGGGAGGTCGGCGTTGCCCGCCTCGTCCGCCACGGTGTGGGGCACGTGGAACAGGGACGTCGACGTCGTCACGCCCGTGCTCGCGGCGCCGAGCGCACGTAGCGCCTCGAGCCGTGCAGCCGCGCGATCCAGGTCCGTGGCCCACACGTTGTGGCCGTCGACCACGCCGCCGACCAGGGTGACCCGCGAGAGGTCGCGGGCTGCGCCGTCGGGCGAGGTGGCCGCCGGGACCTCGCCCTTGACGAGGTCGAGCGCGATCGCCTCGACGCCCACCGCGAGCAGCGGGTCGATCGCGTCGCCGAGCGAGCCGTAGCCGGCCGCGACGGCGATGGCTGGGCGGCCACCCTCGGCGACCTCCGCCGTCGTCAGCACGCCGTAGGCGCGGGCGACGGCGGCGCGCACGTCGTCGGGCGACGTCGCCCAGGTGTCGCTCGACAGGGCCGGCTCGTCGAGCTGCACCCACGCGGCTCCGGCCGCGCGGAGGTCGGTCAGCAGCGCGACGTAGCCGGCGACGACCTCGTCCAGCCGGTCGAGCGGCGAGAAGCCGTCGGGGGCGCCGTCGGCCGCCTTCGCCAGGAGCAGCAGCGTGACCGGCCCGACGAGCACCGGCCGCCCGACGATCCCGAGCTCAGCGGCCTCGCGCACCTCGGCCACGCGGCGCGATCCCGCGTAGCCGATCGCGGTGTCCGGGCCGATCTCGGGCACGAGGTAGTGGTAGTTGGAGTCGAGCCACTTGGTCATCTCGAGCGGCACGCGCTCGCCCTCGCCGCGCGCGAGCGTGAAGTAGCCGGCGAGGTCGATCGATCCGTCCTCGGCCCGCACGTCCGCGAACCGCTCCGGCACGATGCCGAGCGCCACGGCGACGTCGTGCACCTGGTCGTAGTAGGAGAAGTCGAGCGGGATCGAGGAGTCCTGCGCCCCGAGGCCCAGGTCGCGCAGGCGCCCGAGAGTGCGACGGCGCAGGTCAGCCGCGCTCGCCTCCAGCTCGGCGGCGCTCGTGCGCCCGGCCCAGTGGCTCTCGACGGCCTTCTTCAGCTCGCGGCGCGGGCCGATGCGGGGGTAGCCGAGGATCGTGGCGGTGGGGTGATGGATGGCGGGGGTGGCGTGGCTGGCAGAGGTGCTCATGGCGGTTCCTTGGGGAGCTCGTGACGCTCGGAGGCGTTCGCGGGTACAGGGATGCGGCGTCGCGCGGGGCTCCGGCTTGCGACGTCGAACGGGTGCTGCGGTGTGGTCACGCCGCGCGGGGCTCCGGCTGCGGCGCTTGGTACGGATCCGTACGGATCGGTCTGCGTGGCGGGGCGCACGGCCCCGCCGGTCACACGGTCTGGCTCAGCACGTCCTCGAGGAGGGCGGTGACGCCGTCGGCCCTGTTGAACGTGTAGAGGTGCAGGCCGGGGGCTCCGGCGCGCAGGACGTCGCGGATGAGCGACGACGTCGCCTCGAGGCCGATGCGGGTGCGCGCGTCGACGTCGGGCGCCGCCTCGAGCGCATCGAGGATCTCGATGGGGTGCGCGATCCCGTTGAGGTCGCACAGGCGCCGGATCCGCGCGGGGTCGGTCAGCGGAAGGATGCCCGGCACGAGCGGCAGCGTGATGCCCGCGGCGGTGGCCGCGGCCACCAGCTCGCGGTAGGCGGCGGCGTCGAAGAACAGCTGCGTGATCGCGAAGTCGGCGCCGGCGTCCTGCTTGGCGCGCAGCGCGACGAGCTCGTCCTCGCGCACGCGGTAGGCGACAGGCGCGACGGCGCCCTCGCCCTCGCCCTCGCCCTCGCCCTCGGCCACCATCCCCGGGTACGCGGCGACGGCGATGCTCACCGCCTTGCGGCGGCTGCGGTGGTCCGCGAGCCTCGAGAGCGGGTCCAGTCCGCGCAGGCCGAAACGCTCCGCCTCGACCTCCCGGATGAGCGTGACGAGGTCGCACGCCCGCGCCACCTCGTCTGGACCGGGCGCCCAGTCGTCTGCGCCCTCGGGCGGGTCGCCGCGCAGCGCGAGGAAGTTGCGCACGCCCGCGTCGAGGAACTCCCCGACGACGTCGCGCAGCTGCGCCGTCGTCCGGCCCACGCACGTGAGGTGGGCGATGACCGGGACGTGGGTCTCGGCGATGATCCTGGCCACGAGGGCCTGGGACTTCTCCGCCGTCGAACCCGACGCCCCGTAGGTCACGGAGAAGTAGTCGGCGACGTGGTCGGCCAGGCGCGTGACGGTGTCCCACACCTGCGCCTCGCCCCTGGGGGTGCGCGGAGGGTAGAGCTCGTAGCTGATCGTCGGTCGCGGCGGGCGGTAGAGGTCGGACGTGGTCATGCCTCTCGCCCCCCTCGTACCGGCCGCCAGGGGTGGTGTGCCCGCATCGGTGTCTCCATCGGTCCTGGCGTGAGCACCCTTCCCGCGGGAGGCTTCCGTTGGGGGTTGCTGCGGCGTCGACGAGCCAGGTCTCTCGGCCGCTCTGGATGGTCCTGCGAGCGTAGCCCGGTCCGCCGGACGCGTCCACGCCTCGGGGCGTGCGTCCGCATCGTGGATGCGTCCACGCAGCCCGCCCGGCTCCGGGCAGCACAACGCCCCGCTTCCCTGATCAGAAGCGGGGCGTTGCCGGCCGGTCCCAGCGAGTCGGGATTCGGCCGAACCGCCGGTGCTACGAGCACCGGCGGTTCGACTGCGGATCACATCGGGGGCATGAGCACCGTGTCGATGAGGTAGACCGTCGCGTTGGCGGTCTGGACGCCGCCGCAGATGACGGCCGAGGCGCCACCGTTGACGGTCAGGGTGTCGGTCGGGCCGTCGACCGTGACCTCGGCGCCCTGGACGGTGGTGTGGGTGCCGATGAGCTCGTCAGGCGTGAGCTGGCCGGGGATGACGTGGTAGGTCAGGATCGACGAGAGCAGGGCGCTGTCGGTCTTGAGCGTCTCGATGGTCGCGGGGTCGATCTTGGCGAACGCCTCGTCGACCGGCGCGAAGACCGTGAACTCGTCGCTGTTCAGCGTGCTGACCAGGTCGACGTCGGGGTTGAGCTGGCCGGACACCGCGGCGACCAGGGTGGTCAGGAGCGGGTTGTTCGACGCGGCCGTGGCGACCGGGTCCTGGGCCATGCCACCGACGGAGCCGGCGCCGTCCGGGACGGCCTCGGCGTAGGCGGCGCAGCCGGGGCCGACCAGGTTGGCGGCGGGGTCCATCGACGGGTCCATGGACTCCGTCTCGGTCTCCGACGGGCTGGCCGAGGTCTCGGACTCCGAGGGGCTCTCGGTCATCGTCTCCGAGGGGCTCTCGGACATGGTCTCGGACGGGCTCGCGGTGTCGGCCTCGTCGGAGCTGCCGCCACACGCGGAGAGCGTGAGGGCGAGAGCGGCAACCGCGGCCAGCGACGTGAAGGTCTTCTTGGTCTTGAACATGTCGTTCTCCTTCGATCAGGTGTGCGGCCTGACGGCCGCTGTGCGGCCTGGTGGCCGGTCTCACGAGTAGTTCGGTGCCCCGGGGAACGCGGATGGGTCGGACCGAGAAATTTCTCGATCCGACCCATGTCGGTGGCGCTGATCCGCGGAATCTCGCCGAAAAGATGGACGAGCTGGAGCGAGATCCGTGAGGCGTGGACCCCGTGGGGGACCCGCGTCGCTACGCGACGGTGATGCTGCGCGAGTCGTAGCCCGAGGAACCGTTCGGGATCGGGGCGACCATCTCCTCGATCTGCAGCTCGCCCGCGTCGTCGTAGGCGCGGCACCGGATGGTGTGGACGCCCGCCTCGGCGACCCACGTCGTGCGCCACTGACGCCACGTGTCCTTCGACAGCGCCGGCGAGAGCTCGACCTGCTGCCAGTCGCCGCCGTCGATCTGGATCTCGACGGACCCGATGCCGCGCGTCTGCGCCCAGGCGACACCGGCGATGACGACCTCGTCGCCCGCCGTGGCCTGGCTGAAGCCGCGCGGCACGTCGATGCGCGACGCCGTCTTGATCGGCGCCTCCTGCGCCCAGCCGCGCTGGGTCCAGTAGGCGGCCTCGTCGGCGAACTTCGACACCTTCATGTCGACGATCCACTTGGTGGCCGAGACGAACCCGTACAGGCCGGGCACGACCATGCGCACCGGGAACCCGTTGCGCTGCGGCAGGATCTCGCCGTTCATCGCGACGGCGAGGAGCGCGTCCCGGCCGTCGGTGAGCGCCTCGAGCGGCGCGGTCAGCGTGAACCCGTCGATGCTCGTGCACAGCACGCAGTCGGCGTCGGCGCTCGGACCGACGTCCGTCAGCAGCGGCTCGAGGGGTGTCCCGATCCAGGTCGCGGTGCCCACGAGGGATCCGCCGACCTCGTTCGAGACGCACGTGAGGGTGATGGTGCGCTCGACCTGCTCCAGCTGCAGCAGCTCGTCGTAGGTCAGCGTGCGCTCCTTGTCCACGAGACCGTGGATGCGCAGCGACCAGTCCTCCGCCGTGATGTTCGGCAGCGTCAGCGCCGTGTCGATGCGGTAGAAGTCCGCGTTCGGCGTGAGGAAAGGCTCCTGGCCCTCGACGGCCTGGTCGATGGTGTCGAGGGTGACGCCACCCTCGAACGTCTGGGGCGACGCCGTCGGAACCTGGAGGGCGTCGCGGCTCGCGTTGACGTCGGCCGAGCTGGGGAGGAAGCGCCCGACGGCGGTGGCGGCCGCCGCCGCAGCAGCCGTGATGCCGACGAGGCCGAGGAATCGGCGGCGCGCCAGCGCGCTGTCCATGGCCGGCGTGGCCCTGCGCTCCGTGGGGTACTCGCGGGGGTCGGCCGGGCCGTTGCCCTTCTCCTGCTCCTCGCGCTCCTTCAGCAGCGCTGCACGGGTCTCGGCGTCGAGCGCCGTGCGACGGAACAGCAGACCGAGGACGGCGATGCCGACGACCCCGCCGATGATCGAGGGGATGAGGTCGAGCGGGCCGACGTCGGCGGGACGGGTCAGGACCGCGACGCCGCAGATCGCGACGAACACGGCGAGCATGACGGCCGCGATGCGGGGGCTGCGACGCGCGACGAGGCCGATGACGGCGGCGAGCACGAAGACGGTGACGCCCATCCCGACCTGCAGCGCGATCTTGTCGGACTCGCCGAACGTGGCGATCGCGAACTGCTTGAGCCACTCGGGGGTCAGGGTGATGAAGGCCGCGCCCACGGCGAGCAGTGGTGAGCTGAACTGGTTGAGGACCTGGGTGCGGTCCCCGAGGATCGACACGAGCTCGGCGACGGCGAGCGCGAGGCCCACCACGACGATGCCCGCCAGCGCCGCGGCGAAGAAGCCGGGCTGCCAGAGGGTGGGGCGTTCGGTGCCGGCTCGGTCACGGGTTCGCACGTCACCGGCTGCGGTGCGATCCTTCTTGGTCTCGTCCATGTACGAAGTTCGTCACAGGACGCCGTTCGGATGGGTGCGCCACGCCGGTGAACGCGGGTGGCCTTCGTTCGCGAAGGCCGGAATCACGCAGAACTGCAGGCCTCAGCGCTGGAAGAGGGTCTCCCCGCGCTCGGGCAGCGCGTCCTGGATGCGGCTCGCCATGCGCTCGGACATCGGCGGGAGGTCGTCGAGGTCGAACCAGCGGGCCTCGGTGTTCTCGCCGTCGGCCGGGTGGGCCTCGCCCGAGACGTAGGCGAAGCGGAACGTCAGATCCAGGTACTGCGTGCGGTCGCCGTTGTCGTAGACGACCATCTCGGTCACGAACACGCTCGCCAGGCGCTCCGGCGTCGCGACGACGTCGGCCTCCTCCAGCACCTCGCGCGCCGCCGCGACGGCCGGCTCCTCGCCGGGGTCGACGATGCCGGTGACCGGGGTCCAGGCGCCGTTGTCGGCGCGGCGCACGAGCAGGACCTGGTTCTCGCGCAGCACGACGGCGGTGACGCCGGTCAGCCACAGCGGCGCGGTCCCGATGTGGCGGCGGAGCTCGAGGATGAAGTCGGGGGTGGGCACGACCCCAGGTTAGGTCGACGACGCGGACCGTGGCGTCGATCGGCGGCGCCGGGCGCCGCCGATCCACCCCGCACCACGGCGTCTCACTCGGGGAGGATCAACCCGCGCGTCACGGCGCGGGCGAGGCGGCGCGGCACGCGCACCCACTCCCCCGACGGCGTGCGCACCGGCACGAGGTCCACCGGCTCCGCCTTCCACTGCGAGCGCCGGGCGCGGGTGTTCGAGCGCGAGAGCTTGCGCTTGGGAACGGCCATCAGCCCTGCCTGCCCTTCCAGCGCGGGTTCTTCTTGTTGATCACGAAGACCCTGCCGCGGCGGCGGACGACGATCGAGCCGTCCTTGCGCGCGAGCGAGGCCAGCGAGGCGCGGACCTTCACGAGGCCGTCCGCCCGTAGCGGCGGTTGAACTTCTCGACCCGGCCGGCGGTGTCGAGGATCTTCTGGCGTCCCGTGTAGAAGGGGTGGCTGATGGAGGAGATCTGCACCTCCAGCAGCGGGTACGTGGCGCCGTCGGACCACACGGTGGTGCCCGTGGTGCTCGCGGCGGCGGTCGATCGCGTCAGGAACTCGCGACCCGGCGTGCCCTCGGGCACCGAGATGTCGCGGATCACGACGTCCCCGTAGACGGGGTGGATGTCCTTCTTCATGCGGTCCTCACGCCTCTCACCAGCTCGACTTCGTCACGCCGGGGAGCTCCCCGGCCAGGGCCTTCTCGCGCAGCTTCACGCGCGAGAGGCCGAACTTCCGGTAGTAGCCGCGCGGTCGCCCGTCCGACACGTCGCGGTGGCGCACGCGGGTGGGGCTGGCGTCACGGGGCAGCCGGTGCAGCGCACGCATCGCGGCCTCGCGCTCGACGGCGGAGCGTGCGGGATCCACGCTCGCCCGCTTCAGCTCCAGTCGCACCAGGGCGTAGCGCTCGACGACGACCCGGCGCTGCTCGTTGCGCGCGACCTTGCTGCGCTTGGCCATCAGCGCTCCTCGCGGAACTCGACGTGGCGGCGCAGGACGCTGTCGTACTTGCTCAGCACGAGCCGGTCGGGCGTGTTGCGCCGGTTCTTGCGCGTCACGTACGTGACACCGGTGCCGGCGGTCGAGCGCAGCTTGATCTTCGGGCGGACGTCGGTGCTCCGGCTCGCCATCAGACCCTCCCTCCCCCGGCGCGGATCTGCGCGACCGCCACGTCGATGCCGATGCGGTCGATCGTGCGGATCGCCTTGGTCGACAGCGTGAGGGTCACGGTGCGACCCAGCGAGGGCACGAAGTAGTGCCGGCGCTGGACGTTCGGGTTGAACCGGCGGGACGTGCGCACGTGCGAGTGGGAGACGGACTTCCCGAACCTCGGCTGCACTCCCGTGAGCTGGCAGATGGCTGACATGGCTCCAACTTAGAGTTTGATAATCATTCTCGTCAAGGCTACGGTCGTGCCCATGACCTCCTCCCCCGTCCCGATCGTCGTGCTGGCCAGCACGGATCGCACCGACCGCGACGCCCTCGTCCTGACCGCACTGCTGGACGCCCCCGGCGTCGTCGCCGTCGTGCACGACCTGGAGCGGGCCGACGATGGCGACGACAGCGGCTCGGGCACCGGGCTCGTGCTGCGCCGCCGCGTGCTCGGCGAGGGTGGGCTCGAGGGGGCGCTCGGGTTCGGGTCGGGCGGCGGCCCCACGGGCTCTCGCGACCAGGTCGTCCCGATGGAGCACGCATGCCCCGGCTGCGCGCTGCGCGAGGACGCCGTCCCGGTCGTCGCCGAGCTGCTGGAGGGCGCGGCGGAGTCCGGAACCCCGCTCCGCGGCATCCTGCTCGCCCTGCCGCTCGGCGCCGAGATCTTCCCGGCCACCCGCACCCTGCGGGCCGCCCTCGGTGCCGACGGTCCGCTGCACCGCGCCCGGCTGGGGCTCACGGTCGCCGTCGCGGACGGCGGACGGGTCCTGCGGCAGCTGCACGACGGCGACGACGCGCTGCTCTCGCAGCTGTCGGAGGCCGACGTCGTCGTCGTCGCACCGGCCGCCACCGCGCCCGGGACCGCCGCCGACCTCGAGGCCCGCCGCGGCAGCGACGTCGTCGACGCCCTGCGCGGTGTCGACTCGCACCGCTGCGACGACACGTGCGAGCCGTGGCTCACGCACGCCCTGGCCGGCGAGCACGACGACATCGCGCTCGAGACGGCCAACGATCCCGTCACGCTGGGCGCCGGACGCGGCTTCGCCGTCGCCGGGACCGCGCCCGACGGCGCCCGCGTGGCCGAGTCGGGCGCGTGGTCGATCCAGCTGCGAAGCGACCGCCCCTTCCACCCCGACCGCCTCATGGCGCGGATCACCGACCTCGCCGGTGAGCGCACGGTCAGCCGCGGCCGGTTCTGGCTCCCCAACCGCCCCGACGCCGTGTGCGGGTGGGAGGCGACCGGCGGCACGGTCTGCGTCGGCGTCGCCGGACCGTGGGAGGACACCGCGCCCGAGACCCTGCTCGTGGTCGTCGGCACGGGGGACGGCCGCGAGCGCCTGCGCCGGGCCTTCGACGAGGTGCTCGTGACCGACGAAGAGATCGCCGCCGGAGCCGCGTCCTGGCTCGGCCGGCACGACCCGCTGGCCACCTATCTCGGCGACCCCGCCGACCTCTACCGCTCCTGACCACCCCTGATCCGCACCACCCGCCCGCACCACCCAGATGAAAGGCGCGCTCCCCGTCCCGGGGAGCCAGGTCCCACCCATGAGCGTTTCCACCCGACGCCCGCTCGCCCTGACCGGCGCGCTCGCCCTCACCCTCGTTCTCGCCGCGTGCGGCACCGGGGTGGAGGCCGAGTCCGGATCCACCGGTCCCAGCACCGAGGAGTCCACCGGAGCCGAGGCCGACGCCGAGGAGGAGGTCTCCTCCGACGTCGTCGAGGCCGCGGCCCGCACCCCGCGCGTCGCGCTGACCTACGACGGCGGCCTCCTCGTGCTCGACGCCGCGACGCTCGAGGTCGAGGCCGACCTCCCGCTGGACGGCTTCAACCGCCTGTCCGACGCCGGGGACGGCCGGCACGTCGCCGTCACCACCGCGGGTGGCTGGGCGATGCTCGACGCCGGCACCTGGAGCCAGGTGCACGGCGACCACTCGCACTACTTCACGGCGCCGCCCGCGCTGCACGACGTGCTCGTCGAGGCCGAGACGCCGGCCCACGTCGTCGTGCACGACGGCCTCACGGCGCTGTTCGACGACGGCACGGGCGATGTCACGGTCGTCCCGGCCGACGGCTGGGCCGACGCCGTCGCCGCGGGTGAGGTGACGCCCACGCGCACCTACACGACGCCGTCGGCGCACCACGGTGTGGCGGTCGCGTCCCAGGACGGCCACCTCGTGGTGACCGAGGGGACGGACGAGGGCCGCAGCGGCGCTCGTCTGCTGGACGCGTCCGACACCGAGCTCGCCGCGAGCGCCGAGTGCCCGGGCGTGCACGGCGAGACGGTGGCCGGTGAGGAGACCGTCGTGCTCGGCTGCGAGGACGGCGTGCTGATCCTGCACGGCGACCACTTCCACAAGGTCACCTCGCCCGACGCCTACGGGCGGATCGGCAACCAGTTCGGCACCGAGACCTCGGCCGTCGTGCTCGGTGACTACAAGACCGACCCCGAGGGGACCCTGACGAGCGTGTCGCTCATCGACACCGAGGCGGAGACGATCCGGATCGTGGACATCGGCTCGCAGTACACCTTCCGCAACCTCGCGCGCGGCGACGACGACACCGCGCTGGTGCTCGGGACCGACGGCGCGCTCCGCGTCATCGACCCGGCCACGGGCGAGATCGTGCGCAGCACGCCGGTGATCGACGCGTGGGAGGTGCCGCAGGAGTGGCAGCAGCCGCAGCCGGCCATCAAGGTCGTGGACGGCATGGCCTACATCACCGAGCCGGCCACGGACGAGCTGCACGTCGTCGACTACGAGACCGGCGAGGTCTGGAAGTCCACGCAGCTGCCCGCGACGCCGAACGAGATGGTGGTCGTCACGGGCTGACGCCGGTTCATCCCTGAACGATCCGACTCCCCGCCGTGCCCCGATCCCACGAGCTCCTCTCGTAGGGTCGGGGCATGGCTTCCATCCAGCGCGTCCTGACCCACGGCACCCACCCCGTCGACGGCCGCGAGGTCGAGCTCGAGAACAACGTCTGGATCGTCGGGGACGAGAGCGAGGTCGTCGTGATCGACGCCTCGCACCAGCCCCGGGTGATCGCCGACGCCGTCGCGGGCCGCCGCGTCGTCGGCATCCTTCTCACGCACGGTCACCGCGACCACATCGGCGGGGCACCCGAGCTCTCGCGCCTGACGGGCGGACCGCTGTGGCTGCACCACGCCGACGAGCCGCTGTGGGAGGCGGCGCACGGCGACGTTCCCTTCCCCGCGACCGCACTGCCGCCGCACCAGATCGTGCACGTCGCGGGCCTGGAGCTCGAGGTCCGGCACACGCCCGGTCACACGCCTGGGGCGAGCGTCGTCGTCGCCGCGGAGCTCGGCGCCGTGTTCACCGGCGACACGCTCTTCGAGGGCGGCCCGGGCGCCACGCGCTGGGAGTACTCCTCGTTCCCGCAGATCGTGCAGTCGATCACGGACAGCCTGCTGACGCTGCCGCCCGAGACGGTCGTCCACACCGGGCACGGCCCCGACACGACCATCGGCGCCGAGGCCGAGCACCGTCAGGAGTGGCTCGACCGGGGCTGGTGACCGGCGCGGTGACGGAGCCGGTGACGCTCAGACCTTCGGGTTCCGGATCCCGACGAGGCTGATCAGGCCACCGAGCACCAGCAGCGAGGCGACCACGACGAGGCCGCGGTGGAACCCGCCGACCGTGAGCGCGCCGCCGACCACGGTGCCGAGCATCGCGACCGACACGAGACCGGCCACGCGCGAGACCGCGTTGTTGACCGCCGACCCGATCCCGGCGTCTGACGGGTCGACCG
>Ga0265780_10005920_pt1 | contig 15339 bp, 15 predicted proteins | sample P1T30metagenome_FD_192432 | JGI IMG/M metagenome (GOLD analysis project Ga0265780, IMG submission 192432) | Plant litter microbial communities from East Loma Ridge, Irvine, California - P1 T30 | ecosystem: Environmental > Terrestrial > Plant litter > Unclassified | place: USA: California... | reverse complement strand
CAGGCCGTATCGGCCGGATAAACCGTCCAATCCACGACGCCACCCGACTCGACAAGGATGTGGTCTTCTGCGATCTGCCAATCAGTGAGCCACACGAGCATGACGCTATCCTCGCACCCCACAAGCGACAGGCCCAACGATCGGGCACGTGTGGCAGCTACTCACTCATCTGACCCAGCTGACGATCCCCTAGCGGGACGCCAAAGTCGCCAGTCACCCAGTGGTCAACAGCCCGTTAGGCTCCGAGCATCTGTCAACCCGAACGACGGAGTTCTCCTTGACCAACCCTCCCCTGGATAGTGCTGCCCGATGGGCAGCCGCAGAAGACCTAGCCCGCGGCGAGACCGACGAGGGCCTCCCGAAACGTCGCAACCTCGTCATCGCTCAAGTCGCAGTTCTCATCACCGCCTCTTGGCTGGCCGGGGTCATCTTCGCCTTGGTCTTCCTCCCCGACGGAGGAAGCACCCGCGCCGACGAGGGCCCCCGCGCAGCCCAGCTCATTGCGCAGCTCGTTTTCCTCGCGCTCGGTCTCCTGGTCGGAATAGTCGGCTTGGTCTGGGCAAAGCGATCGGGGCACTACGTGACCCGATGGCGCGCGGTCGCAAGTCCCCTCAACCGGCAAGAGAGAAAATCAGTACGCCGGCAGATCACCGGGAAGGAGACCCCGAACCAGGACCGCCTATTCGTCTTGGTCGCGGCTGCGAAGCAAAGCCGGCGCGCAGTTCTAGGTGCGGCGCCTATCTACGCGGCGCTGCTACTTTTCGCAGTTTCCACCGCGATCGGAGCGAACGTGTTGTTCCTCACAATTCTCGAGCTCGGCGTGAGCGTGCTCTTCGTTGTGGCTGCAATCCAGATGGCCATCCTCTACCGACGTATGGGCACGTTCATCGACCGCTTCCAAAGGTCAGCGCCGTGAGCGAGCCCGAAAAATCTCGTGCGCCGCTTGCGCGTGTGCCCTCTGCCCTCTTTGGCGCCATTACCGGTCTCGGCATGGGCGTCGTCATCTTCGGCTGCGTCATCTTCGGCCGCGGCTCTCTCCCGCTCGCAACCGGAGTCGGGGTCGGGCTCGGACTCCTCTTCGGGGTCGGTTTCGCGATCTTCGCAGCGTGGACTAAACGCGCCTACAGCCGCAACGAAGTCACTCTGAACCAGCGCATCAATCGGGCCGTTCTTTCAGGCCATCCACCTGCCACTGCGACCTCACGAGAATGGGTTCCCGCTCTCGAACGATCTCGCAAATTCTGGAAAGCGATCACTGTGGCGGGACTGATCATGTTTCCTGCGTTGGCCATCATGACGATCTTCCTGCTCGTCCACGAGCCCACGGAATGGCGCTCGTGGGTTCAGCTCGCGCTGTTCACTGAATTTGCTGTCTTCACGCCTGTCCAAGGGCGACTACAGCTACGACGTATTGAGGCCATCCGAGCAGCAATCGAGACCTCTCCGAATCTCTGACGATTCCTACCCGCTGACGCTTAGCCAACACACGCCCAAAACACGATAGTCAAGCGGGCAGCGGGACGAGGGCTGTGATGAGCGCGGCTCGATCACGGGAGGAAGAGAAAGCCTGCGAGAAGCAAGGCTGTGACCCCGAGCATCACGAAGGCGGATATGAACCATCGACGAGCTGGCGGTGTTTTCCACGCGTCGTCCCGGCCGATAAGCCCAGCACGAAGGGCTGCTACGAATCCGACGATCAGGAGCGCCGTCGACACGGTGAAGGTTGCAACAGCGACCCAGAAGAAGGTGAGAGAGCCCATCGTCGGACTCTAGCTCCAGCGTCTCGATAGCTGATCTTCAACTGAGACGGGCCCACCGTCTTAGCTTCACGTCTTGGCGCTGGAGCGATCGGCGGGCATCATCAACGGATGAGCAAGGGTGCGATCCGCGGTGGTTGGCGTGTCTACCGAGAGCAGCGTCTAGAGTTCCTGGACTCGGCCAAGGTCCGCAGGAGAACGCGGGTGGGCGCCCTCGTGGCTTTGGCGGTCGCCGCTTTTCTTGTCGTTGGTGCGGTCTCCTGGAACATCTTCGACGGGCCACCAGCACGAGACGCCGTCGCCATTGTGTTCTTCTCGGCCGCCTTGGCTTGTCTCGTCATGGCTTTCATCCCCGTGGCCGACCCCAGCGCTTCTCCCAGTTCGAGAAGGATGCTTGGAAACTGGCGACGAAGCGAACGCATCGATCGTCAATTCGCTAAGAACCCACCCGAGATCGTGCCAGAGGACCGAGACGAGGTCATCGCCGGCTCTAAGGGACTGCTTGCGGCGTCAGTCGTTGCCGTGGACCGATCCATCTGGGTCCCGTGCGGGTATGTCCTGGTCTGGGTCGCCCTCGTCGTTGCTGGCCTCGCCTCTGCGAGTCACTTGAACCTCTTGCTTCTGCCGCTCATCTTCGCTGCCTTGCAAAGCGCCTCTGTCTTGACGTCGGTGGTAGCGGCTGGCCGTGCCGAGACTGCGCACCAGCGTGCTCTGGCGCTTCCACCGGCACCCGTTGACAGCTCACCCCCCAAACCCAAGAGCCGTCCGACCGGCTCGATGCTTGCTCTTCCTGACGAGTAATGACCGAGCTAGGCGCACCCGTGCGCCTTTCGTCCGGTAGGTACAAGGCACGGTGCCCTCTAGATGGCGCCCGCAACGTTGGCCCAGTTCCGGAGAGTGGCTATGGCCTCTCGCCAGGGACGCTGAAGACGAGCAAGGACGAACCGTTCGTCGTCGTCGACTGCCCGCATCAGCCACGTGATGTGCACGGTCATCGAGTAGCCGCGGGGGTCTTTGTACTCGACTTGCCCGACGTCGGAGATGTACGTGATTCGGTCACGGGGAACGTGCCGAGACCAGAACGTGCCGTGGATGTGCATGTCCGTGTCGTCGAGAAGGACGTGGATGCCGTAGCTGCGCATGACCGCCCAGATTGAGACCGCCAGGCTGATCACACCCATCAACCCGATTGGCCACGACCGGATCTCGGGATCAATGGCTGCCCCCAGGAAGGCAAGACTTATCCCGATCCCGATGAGGCAAGCGGCGAAGTTGACGTGCTGCGCCCACCGGGGCGGCGCGAGCCGGATGGCATTCATCGAGCGACCATCGCAGCGGTAGGAGATGTGGGGGTCACTAAGCCTGCTCGGCTCTTTGGATCGCCCGGTAAACCGTGGATCGGGCGACACCGAAAAGTTCGGCGATGTCGCTCGTTGTGTGCGCGCCCGTGCGGTGCAGCTGCACGAGGTGCTTCTCCTGCGACGCCGTCAGTTTCGGCTTGCGGCCGCGGAGCTTGCCGGCGGCCTTCGCGATCGCCATCCCCTCCCGGGTCCGGGCACGAATGAGGTCGGCCTCGAACTCGGCGACCATGCCGAGGACATTGAAGAGCAGCCGGCCGACGGGGTCAGTGGGGTCGTAGACCGCTCCCCCAAGGTTCAGGGCGACACCCTTCTTCGTCAGCTCATCGGCGATGTCGGTCGCGTCGCGCAGCGACCGGGCGAGACGGTCAAGCTTCGTCACGACCAACACATCGCCGGCACGGCACGCGGCCAGTGCCTCACGGAGCCCTGGGCGCGCTCGAGTCGTGCCCGACAGCCCGTGGTCAACATGGACGTGTTGATCGTCGACACCGAGTGCTGCAAGACCATCGCGCTGTGCTGCGAGATCTTGTCCAGAGGTCGACACGCGGGCGTATCCGATGAGCATTCGATGACTTTAGCGTTTAGACCCGCGTCACCGGGCATTTTTGCGGGACAGGCATACGCGAATCCGCAGGCCAGGAGCGACTTGGCCTCGGCCGGCCAGAGCGAGCCCGCCAAGGTGTCCCGATGAACGACCGCGATGGCAAACGGGCCGTGAGGCACGCAAGTCGTACGTGCCTCACAGGTATTCCCGCCCTACTCGGCCGCCTTTGGCGCTGCGGTGACAACAAGAGACAGGCCATATGGAACCAGGACGCCGATTCGCCCGGTCTTCTCTTAGATCTCCGGCCCACCGATGTCGGCGTGGCCGACCCTCTCCCCCGCCGTGGACATGTGCGCCCTCATGGCCTCGCCTGCGGCCTCGGGATCGCGGGCGGCGATGGCTTCGAACACGCGGAGGTGCTCGTCGTACGCAACCTCGGCCTGGTCGCGGTGCCGGAGACCGCGCTCGACCCACAGCCGGAGGAGCGACCGGGTGCTCTGGAGCAGGTCGCGCAGCACAACATTGTCGGCGGCCATCGCGATCCGCAGGTGGAACCGAATGTCGGCTTGGAGGAACGCGTCGAGGTCGTCAAAGCTGTCACGCATTACGTCCACGTACTCCCTGAGGGCGGTGACGTCGTCGTCATTGACCCGCTGTGCCGCTAGTGTCGCTGCCTGCGTCTCGAGCCCGCCGCGTACCTCGATGAGCTCGCGTGTGCGCGCCGCATTGAGCATCAGGCCCCAACTGAGGGTGGTGGGGAGCAGCTCGGAGGTGTTGTCGCGGAGGTAGGTCCCTGAACCAGGTCTTACCGAGACAATACCAAGGATCTCGAGTGCCGCCAACGCTTCACGGACCGCGGACCGCCCCACGCCGAGTTTCTCGGCCAGGTGACGCTCCGGCGGGAGGCGAGAACCGGGCACGAGCTCGCCGGTGGTGAGCAAGCCGATCAGCTGCTTCACGACCTCGCTGACCGCAGTGCCCTTGGGGACGAGCTCCAGCTCGAGGCGGAGGTTCGTCGGGTCGTCCTCGGGGTACGCGGGCACGCGACGGCCTCCTTCTGTTCTGGCTTTGATGACGTCTTCGCGATGGTCTCCCGATGGACCCGCGACCGGGACCTAGGTCGTCTCAGGGAACACAACGCCCTTGTGCAGGACAAAGCAGCCCCACGGAGCCGGATCGAGCACATGGACGACGGCAAAAGCGCCGCGCGCCCGATTGTAGAACTCCAGCCGCGGGATGACTCCCCATTCCAAGGGGCGTGGGTGAGAACTACGCGCGAGCTCAAGCACGGCGTCCTGTTGTGGTGTCGTTGTCTCGGGATTCCCGTCGACCTCCATCCGCTCAAGCGGCACCTCGAGGAACTCGTCGAGCGGGAAGACGCTCAGTACCGCTCCGATGACGCGGGACATGGTTGCTTCCCCCATGTGGACGACCGGCTTGCCGGTCGCGGCCGCTGGGTAATTCCGGTCGACGACAAGGAGCTGGTCTCCATGGCCCATGTCGTCGAGGAGGTGCAGTAGAGCGCCTCCCAGTATCGGATCGATTCCCTTGAGCATCATTCGTCCTTATCGTGGCGGCGCGGCGTGCGCTCGACATCCAAGGCGCGCCAGGTTCCGGGTTCGAGGTGAAGCATCAGCACGCGCCCGTCGACGTCGATGGTCAGATCATCGGCTGTGTCGCCGAGCCTGGCCACGAGGAGGCGCGCACCCCTTGGCGTGCGGACACCAAGCACCCGGGTCGCCTCGTCGTCTGGCGTGGTGACGGCCGGGAGAAGCAGAGGGGCACCCGACAGCTCGTGGAGGGCTGCCATGGCTTCTCGGACGGGGAACGGCTCACCATCGATAGCCTCGACGCCGCGTGGTCCGCGGTCCTCGAACCACGTGACGCTCGAGGCGCCGCCCTCAGCCAGCGCCGAGGCGCTGGCGATGAGCCAGGTGGCGAGCTGCGGAGCCGTCTGACGCGCGTCGACGGTGTCGGCGTCGAGCGCAGCCGCGGCGGGCGCGATCGGCGACGTCGCGACGGCGTTGAAGCGGGGGCGGAGGGTGACCGGACCGACGTGTAGCGGCGCTCCTCCCGCGATGCGTGCTGCGTCGACGGCGACGCGACGCTGCATGCCGATCGATTCCTCGATCTGGAACGTCTCGCGAGCGTGCATCTGTGGCGTGATGCTGATCGTCACGGCCGGGAAGGCGGGCAGCTCCTCGTGCCTGCGGTTCAGCTCCGTGAAGTGCGACCGGGCGCCGCCGACGAGCTCGGCCTCGAGACCGCAGGCGTCGGCGGCCGCGACCAGAGCGCGCCAGAGGCTCGGCTCAGTGACGTGGCTCCGGGCCGAGAACACGCCCAGTCGGATCGGGCGAGCGTCTGCCACCTGATGGATGAGCGCGTCGACGCGAGCTGGGTCGTCGGCGACGACGCGCACGTCGAGGGGCAGGCCCGACGCGACGGCCCGGGCGAGTTCGGCGGTCACCTCGCCGTCGGTGCTGCTCCCGTCGAGCTCGACGAGCAGGACGCCAGCGGGGGTCGTCGTGGTTCCCGCGGTGGTCGCGGCCTCCTGCTCCGCAACGAATGCCGGGGCGAGGCCGACGCCGACGACGGGTGCCGGACGTCCCGCGTCGACCAGGCGCACGAGCGAACGAGCGCCGGGCACCGGTTCGGAGCTCCCGCCCGCGGGCACGACCGTCAGGTCGATCCGCTGCGTGACGGTCTCGCCGGCCTCGACGCGGTACGGGAAGGGCGAGGCGAGCGGCCGCGAGTAGGTCTTGAACGACGCGTCCGTCCAGTTGCGCTGATCCTCCATCTCGAACGTGTCGCCGGAGAAACGCGCGTCGACGTGCAGCCCGTCCACGTCCCACACGAGCCCGGCGATGTCGAACGCAGGCTGGTGAGGGCTGATCAGCTCCGGGAACGCGGTGCGCTCCGTCGTCCCGTCGCTGTGCTCGACGGTCAACGCGGCCCCCGCCACCTGGGGCGGGTGAAGGGCGACCAGCCCCGCGCGGGCGGTGTCGAAAGACCGGGTCGCCGTCAGCGAGAGCTCGACGGCGAGGTGGTCACCGTCGACGTGCACGCGGAGCTCGCCGTCGGCCGCGACGCCGCGACCGTCGAGACGGAGGACGAGCACCGCCGCGACGTCGTCGACGTCGGGCGTAGACGCGACGACCGTCACGGGGACGGTGCCCCAGTCCCGATCCCGGACGACGGCTCTGATCGAGCGCAGCACGAGCGCGTCGCCGTGCCTCAGGTCGGCGATCTCGTCGTCACGCAGCTCGGCGCGCCACAGTCCCGACTGCCAGGGCCTGCCCCGGTGAGGCCCCCACGTCTGCGTCAGCACGGCACGACTCAGAGCGTCGTCATGCCGCCGTCGACGCGGAACTCCGCGCCGGTGGCGAAGGAGCCGTCGTCGGAGGCGAGGAAGACCATGGCCCCCTCCACGTCCCGAGGGCTGCCAGCCCTCCCCAGCGGGATGCGGCTGACGATGGCGGCCCGAGACTCCGGGTCGCCGCTGATCGTCGAGACGAGAGTCGTCTCGGTGTAGCCCGGCACGACGACGTTGACCCGGATGTCCTCGCGGGCGTAGGCGCCGGCGACGGCGCGAGCAAGGCCGTGCATCCCTGCCTTCGACGCGCTGTAGGCCGTGAAGTCGGCGCCCTCGCCGTTCAGGGCCGTCGGGCTCCCGGTCAGGATCACCGAACCTCCTCGTCCTCCGGCTCGCAGCGCCCGGACGCCGTGCTTGACGGTCAGGAAGGTCCCGGTGAGGTTGACGTCGACCGTCCGCTGCCAGGTGGTCAGATCGAGGTCGGCCACGGGCGCGTCGTGCCCGAAGAGCTGGACCCCCGCGTTGGCGACGACGACGTCCAGCTGCCAGCCAGCGGCGACGACGTGCGCGTAGCCGGACTCGACGCTCGCCTCGTCAGAGATGTCCATGGTGACCGCGAGCGCGCTCGGCCCCTGAGCTGCCGCCTCTGCCCCGGCGGCGTCCAGGTCGGCGTAGACGACGCGGGCGCCCTCTGCCACGAACCGGTCTGCGATGGCGCGACCGATGCCGGTCGCGGCTCCCGTCACGAGTGCGGTCTTGCCCGCCAGGCGTGCGTCCATGGGTCGTTTCTCCTCGTCATCGAGTGAATTGGGAACCTAATCGGTCAACCGGTTGACACACTACAGCCGGGCGTGCCACTGTGTCGACCACAAACCGAGGCAGGCTCAGCGCCTCGGCAGGTCGATCATCCCCGACCACCCCTGTTCACCGTCGAACAATCCCCTGGAGCGACAACGATGTCCCGATCTCCCCGAAGCGCCCTGCGTCCCTGGATGGCCCTCGCCGCAGCCGGCGTCGTCGTCCTCGTCGCCGCAGGGTTCAACGTCAAGGTCGTCAGCACGGCCGATGCCGACGCCGCCGCCACCGAAGGCCAGCTCGACCCGGCGGCCTACGCCGCCGACCAGTTCGGCACGATCACCGGCCACGTCCAGGACGAGGCCGTCGAGCTGCCCGACCTGCTCTCGCAGCTCGCGGCGGGCGCCGACGAGTCGGAGCTCGGCAACACGTCGGGCGCCAGCAGCGCCTACGCCTTCCCGGTGACGTTCACCGGCGTCGCCGGTGCGGCCACGGCGCCCGTCATGCCCGTCACCGTCGAGGGAGTGCCTCCCGAGACGACCGTCCAGGTGCAGGTCGGGCCCGCCCTCAGCGGCACTGCCCTCCGAGACGTCACGGGCGACATCTCGTTCAACGAGTTCACCAACCAGCTGGAGTACCAGAACGTCGCCACGCAGCTGAACGACCTCGTCAGGACGGACGTGCTCGCCGACTTCGACGCTGCGGCCGCGCAGGGCAAGTCGATCACGGTCACCGGTGCGTTCCTCCGTGTGAACCCCCAGCTCGTCTCCGTCGTGCCGATCTCGATCGAGGTCGCCCCGTGAGCGACGCCCTCACCGGCGACCGCCCGACCGGTGTCCCGTCGCCCGGCGCCGTCGTGATGCGAGCCGTCGGCATCACGAAGACATACGGCGCCACGCGGGCGCTCAAGGGCGTCGACTTCGAGATCCGACGCGGCTCCGTGACGGTGCTCTTCGGGGAGAACGGCGCCGGCAAGTCGACCCTCATGAAGATCCTCAGTGGTGTCGAGACACCGACCTCGGGCACCCTTGAGCTCGACGGAGAGCCGCTGTCGCTGCGCAACACCGTCGAGGCGGTCGACAAGGGCATCGCGATCATCCACCAGGAACTGAGCCTCGCGCCGAACCTCAGCATCCAGGACAACGTCTTCATGGGCCGCGAGATGGCTCGGGGCGGGTTGTTCATCGACACTCGCGCTCAGTCGACGATCACCGCGGAGCTGCTCGAACGGCTCGAGGAGCCCCTCGACCCGAGGACCCTCGTCGCCGACCTGAGACTCGGCCAACAGCAGGTCGTCGAGATCGCCCGCGCCCTGGCCGGTGACGCCCGAGTCCTGATCATGGACGAACCCACCTCCGCCTTGAGCGGCAGCGAGGTGGAGGTGCTGTTCGGGGTCATCCGCGACCTCACGGCGCGCGGCGTCGCCATCGTCTACATCTCCCACCACCTCGAGGAAGCACTCGAGGTGGCCGACCACGCGGTCGTCTTCCGCGACGGCGAGCTCGTCGCTCGCGGCGACCGGCACGAGATCGACATCAACTGGGTGATCTCCCACATGGTCGGCCGGAACGCAGACGACCTCGACCCCGACCTGCTCGACACGTTCGGGGACCCCGTCCTCGAGATCGACGACGTCAGCGTCGCCGATCCTGCCAACCCGAGCCGCCTCAGCGTCGACCACCTCGACCTCACCGTCCGGGCCGGCGAGATCGTCTGCCTCTACGGCCTGATGGGTGCCGGGCGTACCGAGCTGCTCGAGGCCGTGGCCGGCCGCCTCGTCGTCCGCACCGGCGACGTGCGACTGAAGGGAGCCTCCCTCAGGGGCTCAGACGTTCGGGCACGCATCGGCCGCGGCCTGGCCCTGGTGCCCGAGGACCGCCAACGCGACGGCCTGGTGCAGACGATGTCGGTCGGCGAGAACATGTCGCTCGCGTCGCTCCTCGACTTCGTGAAGGGCGGATTCCTGAGGCGGAGCCCGGAGAAGAAGTCGATCGAGGAAGGAGTCCGGGACGTCCGCGTGAAGACGGCCGGCCCCTCGGCGTCGATCACGTCGTTGTCAGGAGGAAACCAACAGAAGGTCGTGATCGGCAAGGTCCTCATGACGAAGCCCGACGTCCTCCTCCTCGACGAGCCCACCCGAGGCATCGACGTGGGAGCCAAGGCCGAGATCTTCGCGCTCATGGCCCGGGAAGCACGTCGGGGACTCGGCGTCCTCTTCGCGACGAGCGAGATCGGAGAAGCCCTCGGGGCCTCCAACCGCGTCGTCGTCATGTCCAAGGGACGCATCGTCCGCGAGTTCGACCCACGCACCGCGAACCGCGACGACGTCATGGTCGCCAGCGGCGAGACCGAGAACGAACGAGAAGAAGAGGCAGCACAGCGATGACCAGCACCACGACATCCCGGACCGTCGCGTCGAGACGCCAGTTCGACCTCGGCGCCGTCCTCCTGGAGGGCCGGGCGTTCATAGCCCTCATCGCCCTCATCATCATCTTCTCCCTCATCTCCGACGCGTACCTGACGCTGCCGAACCTGATCACGATGACCCGGCACGTCGCGATGAACGCCATCCTCGCCCTCGGCATGCTCTTCGTCATCCTCAAGGGCGGGATCGACCTCTCCGTCGGATCCACCGTCGGCCTGTCCGGCGTCGTGGCGGGCGTCCTCCTGCAGGGCCTCCGCATCGAGTCCCTGGACGCAGTCCTCTACCCGGCCGTCTGGGTCGTCGTGCTGTGCTCACTCGTCGTGGGCGCGCTCGTCGGCCTCGTCAACGGGATCCTCGTCACCCGTTTCAACGTCGCGCCCTTCATCGCGACCCTCGGCATGCTCTACATAGCTCGTGGAGCGGCCCTGCTCATATCGAACGGTTCCACCTACCCGAGGCTCCAGGGCGACCCGGAACTCGGCAACACCGGGTTCAACCTGATCGGAGGCGGACGCCTCCTGGGCATCCCGATGGCGATCTGGATCATGATCGTCTTCGCGGTCATCGCGCTCATCGTGCTCCGCAAGACGCCGTTCGGGCGCTGGGTCTACGCGACCGGCGGCAACGAGCGCGCTGCCGAGCTCGCGGGGGTCCCGACGAAGCGCGTCAAGATGAGCGTCTACGTCATCAGCGGACTCTGCGCGGCCACGGCCGGCCTCATCATCTCGTCCGAGCTGACCGCCGCGGCGCCCCAGACCGGCGAGAGCTTCGAGCTCAACGCCATCGCCGCAGTGGTCATCGGCGGGGCCGCGCTGACGGGAGGCCGCGGCAACGTCCGAGGGGTCCTGCTGGGAGCGTTCGTGATCGGGTTCCTCAGCGACGGCCTCGTGATCGTCGGCGTCTCGACCTTCTGGCAGATCACCATCAAGGGAGCCGTCATCGTCCTCGCCGTCATGCTCGACCAGGCGCAGCAGAAGATCACCCGCAACAAGAACGCCGCCCTCGCGTCGGCCTCCAAGACCCCGCCGACCGAGTCGATCCCCACAGGCTCGTCGGCGACCCACGAACCCGAGACGGACGTCGCGACGCCCGTCGGGAGATCCTGACCGGCAACGGCGTCGGTCAGCACAGAGAGATGAAAGGTACCGGACACATGATCCGACGCAAGATCCTGCTCGCCACGGCGACCGTAGCAGTCACCGCACTCACGCTGGTCGGCTGCGCCTCGGGCGACAGCGCGGACAGCGGCTCCGGTGACGGAGAGGCGGGCGGCCTGATCGCCATCATCACGCCGCCCCTGGAGAACCCCTTCTTCAAGGCCGAGGCCGACGCCGCCAAGGCAGAGGCCGAGAAGCTCGGCTACGAGACCTCCGTGGCCTCGCACGACGACGACCCGAACAGGCAGAGCGAGCTGATCGACTCCGCCATCAGCCAGGACGCCAAGGCGATCATCCTCGACAACGCCGGCGCAGACGCCTCCATCGGGCCGATCCAGAAGGCGGAGGACGCTGGCGTCGCGGTCTTCCTCGTCGACCGTGAGATCAACGAGACGGGGATCGCCAAGTCGCAGATCGTCGCCAACAACGCCCAGGGAGCCGCGGCGGTCGCCGAGGACTTCGTGGCTGCGCTGCCCGACGGCGGCAACTACATCGAGCTGACCGGCAAGGAGTCCGACACGAACGCGGGCGTTCGTTCCGAGGCCTTCGCCAGCGTCATCTCGCAGTACCCGAACCTCGTCCAGACCTCGAAGGAGACTGCGAACTGGAGCCAGGACGAGGCGTTCTCGAAGGTCGAGACGCTCCTGCAGCGTGACCCGAACGTCCAGGGCATCATCGCTGGCAACGACACGATGGCGCTCGGCGCCGTCGCCGCCGTCGAGGCGGCAGGACTGCTCGACCAGATCAAGATCGTCGGTTTCGACGGCAGCCCCGACGCCGTCGAGGCGATCAAGGCGGGCAAGCTCGTCGCGACCGGACTGCAGCCGGCAGTGCTGATCTCGCAGCTGGCCGTCCAGCAAGCCGACTCGTTCATCCGCACGGGCGAGACCGGCGAGGACGAGAAGCAGTCGATCGACTGCGTCGTCGTCAACGCCGACAACGCCGACAACTACACCCTGTTCGCGATCGAGTAGCGCCCTGACGGGAGGCGGGGCGTCCGGGACCGGGCGCCTCCGCCATCCGCCATCCGCTTTCCGCTTTCCGCCATCCGCCATCCGCCATCCGCCATCCGCCATCCGCCATCCGCTTTCAGCTTTCCGCTTTCCGCTTTCCGCTTTCCGCTTTCCGCTTTCCGCTTTCAGCAGCGTCTCGTATTCGCTTTCGCTTCTCCGTCCATTGGTCAACCGGTTGACAGCTTGGGGTCGAACGGGCAGCATGGACGTGCACGTCGCGACCGCACCGTCGCGCGGCGGCATCAAACAACGTCGTTAGATCTCGAAGGAGTCGATGTGGACACCCCCACCCCAACGGCTGCGCCTCAGAGCGCAGTCGAGAAGTCCGCGATCAGGAAGGTCGCGATCCGGCTCGTCCCGTTCGTGGCGCTGATGTTCTTCATCAACTACCTCGACCGCACCGCCATCGGCTTCGCAGCCCCCAACGGCATGGAGTCCGACCTCGCCCTCTCAGCGGCGCAGTTCGGCTTCGCCTCGGGCGTGTTCTTCATCGGCTACATCCTCCTGGAGGTGCCCTCGAACCTCGCCCTGCACAAGTTCGGCGCCCGCAAGTGGCTGGCCCGCATCATGGTGACCTGGGGCATCGTCGCGCTCCTGTTCACGTGGGTGCAGAACTTCGAGCAGCTCGTCGTGCTCCGCTTCCTGCTCGGCGTCATGGAGGCCGGCTTCTTCCCCGGCGCGATCCTCTTCCTCAGCCTCTGGGTCCCGGCGGCCCACCGCAGCAAGATCCTCGCGCTGTTCTACCTGGCGCAGCCCCTCACCACCGTGATCGGTGCCCCGCTGGCCGGCTGGCTCATCAGCCACGACGGCGTCTTCTTCGGGCTCGAGGGGTGGCGCTTCATGTTCATGGGCGTCGCGATCCCCGCCATCGCGATCGGGATCGTCGCCTGGTTCTACCTCAAGGACAAGCCCGCCGACGCGAAGTGGCTGACGAAGGAGGAGCAGGTCTGGCTCACGCAGGCCCTGGTCAAGGAAGCTTCCACCAAGACCGGCGCCGTCTCCACCTCGGGCAAGCACCCCGGCCTGGGTGTCGTGTTCAAGAGCGGCCGGGTCTGGATGCTCTCGTTCATCTACTTCGGCTTCGTCTACGGTCTCTACGCGCTCGCGTTCTTCCTGCCGACGATCATCGGCGGCTTCCAGGAGCAGTTCGGCACCGAGTTCACCGTCACTCAGCGCGGGTTCATCACGGCGATCCCGTACGTGCCCGCCGCGCTGGCGTTGTACTTCTGGTCGCGGGACGCGACGCGGCGCGGCCTGAAGACCTGGCACATCGTCGTCCCGGCAGTGGTCGGCGGCCTCAGCATCCCGGTGGCCCTCTATGCGCAGTCGCCTGCGCTCACCATCGCCGTGATCGCGATCACCGCGATGGCGATCTTCGCCGCCCTGCCGAACTTCTGGACGCTGCCGACCCAGTTCCTCACAGGAGCCGCCGCCGCAGCCGGCATCGCCCTCATCAACACCGTGGGCAACCTCGCCGGCTTCAGCGCCCCCTACATCACTGGCGCCGTGACCGACTGGACGGGCGACTTCAAGGCGCCGATGTTCATCGTCGGGTTCTTCATGCTCCTCTCGGCGGCCCTCATGGTCGCGCTCAGCCGGATGAAGAAGCCCGAGGGCACCCTGAGCCCCCGCGAGCAGGCCGACCTCGCCGCGACCGCCGGACTGGACTGATCATGACGCGCCTCTTCAACGACCCGGGTGACTTCGCCGACGAGATGATCGACGGCTTCGTCGCCGCGAACCAGCGTTGGGTGCGCCGCGTCCACGGCGGCGTGGTCCGAGCGACGCGCTCCGCTCCCGGCAGCGTCGCGCTCGTCGTCGGCGGTGGCTCGGGGCACTACCCCGCGTTCGGCGGACTCGTCGGCCAGGGACTCGCCCACGGCGCCGCCCTCGGCAACCTCTTCGCCTCGCCCTCCTGGCAGCAGGTCAGGTCGGTCGCCAAGTCCGCGCAGAACGGCGGCGGCGTGCTGCTGAGCTACGGCAACTACGCCGGTGACGTCCTCAACTTCGACAAGGCCCAGCAGAAGCTCCGCGACGAGGGGATCGAGACACGGACTGTCGTCGTCACCGACGACATCTCCAGCGCATCCGTCGACGAGAAGCACAAGCGCCGCGGCATCGCCGGCGACCTCACCGTCTTCAAGTCCGCCGCGGCAGCCGCAGAGGAGGGCGCCTCGCTCGACGACGTCGTGACCGTCGCCGTCAAGGCCAACGAGCGCACCCGCAGCTTCGGCGTCGCCTTCTCCGGCTGCTCGCTGCCCGGCGCCGACGAGCCCCTCTTCACCGTGCCTGAGGGCCGGATGGCCGTGGGCATGGGCATCCACGGCGAGCCGGGCATCGGCGAGGCCGACGTCCCCACGGCCGACGGGCTCGCCGAGCTGCTCGTCACGTCGCTGCTCGCGAGCGACGAGCTGCCCGACGGCGTCGACGAGGCACGCGGCGGCCGGGCCGCCGTCATCCTCAACGGCCTTGGCTCGGTCAAGTACGAAGAGCTCTTCGTCGTCTACGCCAAGGTCGACGCGCTGCTGCGCGACGCCGGGGTCGACGTCGTCGAGCCCGAGGTCGGCGAGCTCGTCACGAGCTTCGACATGGCCGGCGTCTCGCTCACCCTGTTCTGGCTCGACGACGAGCTCGAGCGCCTCTGGGCCGCCCCGGTCGACGCACCCGCCTACAAGAAGGGCTCGGTCGACTCCGCCGCCCGTTCGGACGCCGACCAGGGAGAAGAACTGGTCGCCTTCCAGATCCCGACCGCGAGCCAGGAGTCGCAACAGGCCGCCCGTCTGGTGCTGACGACCCTCGAGGCCGTGCAGACGACCGTCGAGGAGAATGCCGACGAACTGGGTCGCATCGACGCCGTCGCCGGCGACGGCGACCACGGGATCGGCATGCAGCGCGGCGTCCACGCCGCTGTCGCGGCGGCGCGCGACGCCGTCCTCGCCGGCGCCGGAGCCGGCACCGTCCTCGACATCGCCGG
>Ga0265780_10005919_pt1 | contig 15343 bp, 20 predicted proteins | sample P1T30metagenome_FD_192432 | JGI IMG/M metagenome (GOLD analysis project Ga0265780, IMG submission 192432) | Plant litter microbial communities from East Loma Ridge, Irvine, California - P1 T30 | ecosystem: Environmental > Terrestrial > Plant litter > Unclassified | place: USA: California... | reverse complement strand
AGCGGCGACCAGGCCGCCTCTGCATGGGTCGGCATTGACGGCGACACGTGCGGCTCCGGCCTCCTCCAAGCCGGCATCGACTTCACCGTCTCCAGCAACGGCGCCGTGTCCTACGACGCATGGTACGAGTGGTACCCCGACTACGCCCACGACTTTAGCAACTTTGCCATCAAGGCCGGCCAGGTCATCCAGGTCGACATTACCGCTACCTCGACCACAAAGGGCACCGTCAAGCTCACAAACGTGAGCACCGGAAAGAGCGTCAGCCAGACCATCAGCGCCCCCAGCGGCTCCGTCCTGTGCCGCCAGAACGCAGAGTGGATTGTAGAGGACTTTGAGTCTGGCGGCAGCTTGGTTGCCCTGGGCAACTTTGGCACTGTTGTCTTCACTGCTGCTAGTGCTGGCCTAAGCACTGGTGGCACAGAGGGCCTGAGCAGCGCTACCGTCATTGACCTTAAGCAGGGCAGCACCGTTCACACCGATGTTACCATCAACAGCGGCTCGCAAGTCACTGTCAAGTACATCTAAGCGCGAGATGAACTGAAGCGATGGATGGGTTCAAGGGTTGCAACGGTGGAAGGAGGAGTGATGCTTGGGATGGTTTGATGATAGTGATGATTTTTCTTCATGTATGTCAATAAGATGAATTCAAGTTTATATTCTTTTTTTTATGAAATCTTTGTTCATCTTCATGTGGATAGTGATTAAGGGACTCTTGGACTCTCTTCTCCCCTTCTCCTTGTTACCCCACAATTCAACTTCCTTACCAGCCACCCCTCTTCCTCCAAACAAGCGTTATCTCATCGTTCCTCCGCTTCACCTCGTACGTTCTCCTCCTCTTCTTCCCCTCCACAAACAACACCCGCACACCATCCACATCACCACAGTGCCCCTCTTTCTCCCCACCAAATGGCCATCTACCTGCCAAAGGCTCCGACACCACATACCTCCCAAGCAGCATATCCCTGAGCAAACTCCTATGGGCCGCATCTGCCGCCGCCAATGTTGCTTTATCCGTTGCGGCACGGATCCCATGCGACTGATCCATCGCAGAGGCGGATGATTTTGCTATAAACCACGCCGGTAAACCCCCTCTACCACCACCATCGTCATTATCTCGGCTGTCATATGTATGTGCACGAGAGCAACGATACGCCTCTGCCGACGCCGCTATGTTGCATGATTCATACGCACACGCAGAACCAGAACCAGAAGATGACGAAGCCGTGGAAGATGAAGTAGTAATAGTATTACCATGAACCATCCCTTCCCTCCCTCCCCCTCCTCCTTCCGGTCTGTACCACTGCGGCACCACAGCTTTCTCTCTCCTCTCCTTTCCCCCCTCACTTCTGTGCCCCTGACACCAGTGCGAATGAAATCCAGGGTTACAATAGTAATAGTGGTGATGGTGGTGGTCATGTACGACGTTTCTAATCTTGTCGTGGTAGTCATAAGATGGCATGTCTTTTTCTTTCCGATGACTTTGGATCAGTTCAGGTGTGATGCTAAAGTGCTGTTTTAGACAGGAACATGGTGATTGAAAAGTGAGCATATATACACGATTATAGTGCTTAGCCTGAATGTTTGTAGGGGAAAGTGAGAGTGTGAGACAAGGGGTTTGCTTACGGATAAACAAGAGGAGTTCTTGTTAGATCTTGAAGGCTCTGTGAGCCAGTGTGTGTTGAGTGTTGAACAGAACAAGCGGTTAGGGGGTTTGATGAGGTGAGGAGTTGTTATAACCAGTGCTTAGCATGGGTAGGTATGGCAGAGAAGACAACGTGACAGGTATTATTAATGGATATGTAAAGTTTAAAAATTGTAGAAAAAATGACTGCGCAGGGTGGGAATCGAGGAAAGGTGCATCAAGCACAGCAAGGAAACATGTACACACTATCTTACTTCCAGCTACAAACACTCCACAGAACTCATCGTTCCTCATCCACTCTCTCAAAGCTTACCTACAACTTTGCTCTTCGCTGCAGATAAACCCTTATAGCAACCGCCGCTGTATCTCGTTAGCCATGAAACTATACTCCTACAACATCAATGTCACTTACCAACGATCGCCGCCAGACTCTTCACGCCGAGCAACCCCATAAACCATGCTCCCCATCCAATCGTGCGTCCTTGACGATCGAAGTTGGGCTTCATGTCGTTCATCTTGGTAAACTCTTTTTGTTTCTTGGCCGTATAAGGGGGGTATCTGATACCCATAAGACCCTCGATCCATGCAGGGGTTGTGGTAACACTCCTGCGATGTGTGAATGTGTCAAAACTAGCTTTACCACGATAAGCGCCTTGACCGCTCGTTCCCACACCACCAAAAGGCAAAGTGGGGATAGAGCCGTGGAAGAAACCATCGTTGAGCGAGGCACCACCACTACGTGTTTGAGCTATAATTTTTTCCATCTCGGCTTTGGTGCCAAAGGCATACGTGCCGAGGGGTGTGTCGTGGATTTCGTTTGCAATCTTGATGGCTTCGTCCAGGTTGGAAACGGGGAGGATGGGTAGGAGAGGACCGAACGACTCAGATGTGATCATGCTGTCGTTGATGTCGCTAATCTGCACAACGGTGGGCTCGATGAACAGATCAGATTCGTCCATTGTGCCGCCGATGACAATCTTGCCGTTGCTATCGTCGAGCATCTTCTTCATGCGCTGAAACTGCCGTTGGTTCACGATCCGACCGTAGTCGGGTGAGTTGCGCGCGCCCTGCGGGTAGAATTCCTGGAGCTGTTTCTTCATCTCGTCGATAAAGGCCGGCAAAATCTCACGGTCAACAAAAGTGCAGTTGTGGCTGAGACAGACCTGGCCTGCATTTAGAGTCTTGGCCCATAACAGCCTCCTTGCAGCTAGCTTTGGGTCCGCATGCTTTGTGACAATGGCGGGGTTCTTGCCGCCGAGCTCCAGTGTGAGGGGTGTGAGTGTCTCGGCTGCCTTCTTTGCGATGATCTTGGCGACCATTTCGCCACCGGTATAGAAGATCTTGTCCCACTTCTGATCGAGGAGAGCGGTCGTCTCGGGTACGGCGCCCTGAATGCATGCATAACAGTCTGGGTCGAGTGACTCGCGCACAATCTTCTCGATGACTGCAGCGGCGTGGGGTGCGGATTCCGAAGGCTTGACAACGGCTGTGCATCCTGCTGCAATGGCACCAATAAGAGGCCCGAGAGTGAGTTGGACGGGGAAGTTGTATGCTCTGTTTCTGTCAACACTTCTCCAACCCTCGGTTCGACGAGCAGCTTACCCAATGATGAGTGCAGTACCCAATGGGTCTTTCTTGATGCGCGGGCGCAGTGGCATGTTGGTCCACGGGATATCTGTCGCCTTCTCATCCTTGGCGAACCGGTGGACATTGTCGGCCATCCAGATGCAATCGTTCATGCACCACGAAGTCTCCGTCATATACGTCTCATATTCGGACTTGCCCAGATCGCGCTTACACGCGTCCTTGATGAGTTCCGCATTGTCCTTGAACCCCCAGTAAAGCTTGCGGAGCTGCTGGATACGGAATTCAAGCGGCCTGGTCTTGTGCGAGAGAAAGGTGGCCCGCACTTTTGCACATGTTGGGGCAATGTCATCCATGGACGTGTGTTGGAAGCTCAATTCCGCCATTGTATTGTGTGGACTGTGTCGTAGTCCGGGATATCGTGGAAAGACGTCAAGTTGAAGGCGTTGCAAAGGTACACGGGTCGGTGTTTCCGGCTAAAAAGATGCCAATGGCAAGTCTATAACCTTCCTTCACGAGCGCGCTCACATTGACGTGCCTCGGTCTTACTCATGGAGCCCCGCTTCCACTGGGCTTATTTGGGCCTAGTGGAGGCGGCACCAACACCGCCAAGTCTTCCGACATCCGAACTCGACTGACGACAAGTCAAATGCAAAAGGACTGAAACTACGCCCTCATCGAACACCTATTCATTTGTAAACTGAGCAACGCATTCTGTTTTGAGAAGCAACAATTCCTTGGGACGAGCGGATGAACCAATACTATCCGCGAGCGTGTTCCTATACATCGCTCTCGCGCATAATCTCCTTCGACGTCTTTAGCAGCTCGTTTGAATCCTGCGATTACTATTCTCTTAACAGATACACAACTCTCGGCTAGAAACTGCGCCAAAGGCATAGACAGGGATGCCATGTTCGTTCTTGAGTGACGAATCACGTTCGTCCCAAGTTTCTAGCTCGCACGGATTGCGACGAAGAATGCAGTGATGATTCTGAGTAGAGGAAGGGTGAGAGAACTTCTGGCTTAGAAGCTGTTTATTTGCCAAGAACAGGCGATCACCCAATTGCTGGATAGCGTGTTGGGCAGACGCCAACGGACGCGCAAGCATACAAACTAAGACTCAAAAGCAAAATGCTTGCTGCCATCGCGTGCAAAAGTCATCATGTTCAATGCGATTATCACAATTTTAGGGTATCTAATACGCACATCTAATGTAAAATGGATTTACCGCTCAGGATTCTTCACACAGCAATTATTACATCCCCCTTTTCCCCAAATCATAACTGAACACATCCGGGTCATTTGCGCCGGCAGTTTCCTTTTTCTTCTCCCTGACAAAGTATGTGTCCTTTTTCTCGTGCAGCTCCTGATGCAGCAGATCTGCTAGGCTTTGCATCATGGCCGCCTCAGTGCTCTTCTTCGTCCATGATTTGTCAATGGTATGGTGTCTGATGAATTGTCCAGAGCATTTGCTTTTGATCCAATTGTGCTCGGTAAGCCCGGGATACCCCATTGCGTCGTTGCATGCAATCTCGATAACGTTGGTGCCGTTGGGGTTGAAGTCGTAACGGATATATTCTGAGAATGCCTTTTGCTCGTGCGACCAGTTGTCGGCCCACTGATGGCATTTGGGGTATCGGGTGCCTGTCGGACAATCTTTCCATGCTTTGAGCATCGCAAAGGTATGGGGAAGGGCTTGTGCGATTATCATTCCTGTGTTGAGGGCGAGCTTCCCGTGGCTATCTTCGGATGCGTGTTCGTTGCCGTTGAGTATTTGCCGCGTGTCAAGAGGCATCGCAATACTAGTTCCTGGTGTAATACCCCAGCGATTGAAGAGCCATTCGACAGGTACTTCGAGATGTTGGATTGTTGCGTCGGCGTCGATGAAGACGACGAATCTGTAGCTCTTGAGGAGCTCGTAGAGAATGTGTGGTTTTACCCATGTGTTGTGCATTCCCTTTCCCATGTCGTGTGCGTTGATGAACTTGTAGTCATAGCCATGTATTTGTGCTGTGGCATGTCAATATGAATGCATTGCTAGCAAGGCCAGAATGATACGAACCGTAGAAGAAATGGTTCATGAAGCTTGCGCTAACCATGCCGCCGTCACCCTTGGGACTCATTGCCTCCCAGTTCATGCGATTCTCATTCCATAATTCGCCCTTCTTATTAGGGATTCTCGTATCAATATCGACGATCAAGACCTGGCTCTTCAGAGGCTCTGTCCACCATGGCGCATCCTCTTTGACCTCATGTATTTTCCCCGCCGCATCCGTATACGTTGAGTCTGTTATCGGATGTCTAATGGGTTCGTAGAGTTTGAACAAAGTATCACCAAGCGAGGACTGTCCAAAAACCGGGCTGTCGTTGTTACACAGATGATTTGTCGTGTCCTTTGCCGATTCCTTGATCCTCTCTATGACCTTACTTCCGCTTTTATGGAGACCCGCCGTTGTGGAAATTATCAGGATGCATATTACGACGAAGAGGCCGCTCGTGAGGCCTACTTTGTTGAAAGACATGATGGGACCCCGCATCTTTACAGGAACATAGAAAGAGGACAGCAAAAAGCGAAAACCGCGGAACCAAGGAAGCTGTATGACGTTGAATCAAGCCCACAAAAAAAGACGTTGACTAAATGGCTCGAAAGACTAGATTCTAGTCGATGAACAGAAAAATGAAAGATTGACTGTTCAGAGATGGAGTAACATGACAAGGGAGAATAGCTGTTGAAAGGGTCGCCATAAATTAAGAATCAAGAAGTACCTAAGTACCTACGTAGACTGCGCGTCTTAGACGCACTACATCCTCGGGGCCGGCCATGCGCATGTGCCTCGACATCCACAATCTGACGGCAGTAGGGCTGAGCCCGCCGTCAGGGCTAAAGATCGCTGACGCTAGGGTGAATGTAGTCTGCCCTCTAGCGGGAGCACCATTCTTCTTTGGGTGGCTCAACATCACTTTTTGTCGTGCCGGCGCGCCCACCGAGCGATATTCGAAACTTACCTAATCCCGGCAAAAAAAAGGTCATGATATCATCGTCTACTAACCGGTTTTTCGCGGCTTCTGTTGCAACTTTCGCACGTCAACTGCTCCACGGCTGTAACTCACGCATCGCCAAGAGTTACGTATGCTCGATTCAACCTTTCGCCTGTACAGGATTCAGTGCCCCATATGTTGTGCCGTGTACGCATCATCCGATAATGTGCTATAGAGGTACACAAGTCGGGAACGTGTTCAGTTTAGACGAGGTGCACCGATTTTTGTAGTGTTTGCACGCCGCCACGAAGCCATTACATGCGCGGTATTTCTACGTTCTTCTGGCACTCAGCCTGCTGTCCTCGAGACATTCGGTCGGAACGTTGTGCCGCCATGCGATGAGATAGTGGACCAAACGATGAATATTATGCGGCATCCCATCCCGTGGTACGACTTCTTCCACAGCTAAACCGCTTCGAAATTCTGTCGTTGGAGTGTTACGACTACAATTTTCAAAGTGAGTACTGCCGTATGATGTTGATGTCTCGCTTGCCGTTGGAGCACGACGGGAGCCCCATAACATGTATAGAAGCTATCCAGACGATCAATCCCCCATGGATGAATTATGGAGTTTGACAGCACGGAAAGAGAGGAGACGACGGGGTTCCAATAGTTTCGAACAGAAAGGGTCGCACTCTGATCTCGATGCTGTGTATCCAAAGGGCGGATGTTCAATACCATACAATGCAGCCCCGTTCCACTTGCGAGGAGTCCCTCGCCTCTTCCAATTCGTGCGCGTATATACATTTTGTCATAGGAACTATCATTTCGTTGTTTGTGTGGAATGACATGTCCATGTGTACGCATGTCTTAGATGGTGACTGAACGGAACTTTGGCATGTGAGGCGATATGTTTTCTGACTGAAATAGATTCAGGAGTGATACTGTGTATCTTCATACATCTTGGATTTGAATCAAGCCGTAGATGTGAGGCGAATCAACCCTTTTGTGTTTGTTCACCCATTCTAGAGTCGTTTCCCAATCGGCGTCTAAATCCTCTTTATCAAGAGAGAGATCATAAGATTCATCGTCGAGCATGTTCTTGTGGTTTTTAAGGCGTATGCTTATCGAGAACCGTTCAGGCATTATTTTGCGCTTCTTCGCTTTCTCTGCGAAGGCTTGGAAGAAATCGTCCGCGAGCGCGTTCAAATCCATCCACACGCTTATCACAGTTTCGTCCCATTGAATACACAGTCGGATCTTATTTATAGCTGTATTGGTACCGCTATGCTGGACTGAAGGACCAGGAGTAGTATTGGCTCGGAGACGAGGGAAATGTTGCGTGGGTGAGGGATGCGAGCGTCGAACTGTAGGTGAGGGGGAGTTTCTTTGATGTTGATGAGCTTCCTGATCTGCACCACGCAGCTGCTGCTGGGCAATGAAGGCCTTTAACATATCAGGTGGCTGAAGCTGATCCTCTAGGTCATATCCTGATATTGAACGGGCTGAGCCATCAACTGTCATGGCGGAACGGTGGTAAGATGGCGCAGGTGGCATCGAATCTTGTAGATGAGGGTCGAAGATTTGGGTTTGTTGGACACATGATTGAGAAGAAATGACATTTCGATAGTCTGACCGAAGTACGCATCTTATCAGCGACAATGTTTATCAGCATCATGGCTGAAGTGTGCACACACACCTTGGGTTTCCTCACCAGAGTCCTCAAAACCAAGGAGCATATCCGGTTCAAGTATATCTTTTGGCACTACGTAGAACAAAGTGCTATGCGTCGCTTGAGAATCGGGCCGCCGCCATGTCAACTGTATGCACCATTCCACTGAAACCAATTGTAGCTTTTCAGCTTCGCGGCAAGGCACATAGATTTGTTGCTCTTCAGCTTGCCTCAGGCTGTAAGCGGCATTCAGGTTTCGTTCTACGACGACATCCTCACGAATCACGCTGTACTTGATTGGTGCGGTGCTCATTCGAATTGCCTTGTCTCCTTTATTTGCTCCAGCAAATACAGGTACCAGTACATACTCTCCCGACCCGCTTTCATCTCTGGTTGAATGCGATGTGACTGATGATGCTGTCCTCGCGGGACTGAGTGGATATGTCGGCGCATTTGAAGATAGGCGGCGTGGCAGCCTTTGGTGGGGAAGAGGAGGTCCAGTATGATGCGGAGGATTATGCACAGAGTTTGATGGAGATGGTACAAATGTTATGTCGAATCTGTTCGCAGGAGGAGCAGTCTCGTATTGTCTATGTTTCGACTGCAAAAGGCAAAACGTAATTTCCTGGCGGACTTTGTCATCCTCACAGCACCTGACGAGTATATCGTGGGCTTTCTCCGGTCGATTTGCCAGTAGCTGCGTGACCAGTGTATTTGCGCCTAAGAAGTCCATGGTGCAAAGCTATGTCGTCGAACTGCATGTGGGTCCCGAGGCTGACTGGGGCTTTGGTAGCCGCGGAAAGCGCTAGCCAAGGCGCATTCGATCAGTGGTAGTCATAATGGCCACGGCGTGAGCAGGTCGTAAGGGGATACGTGCTTGAGGCACAGGCACAAGCACAGGCGTCCGGCATCAGATCTGGGGACAAGGCAGACAAGATGATGGGCGTGCCCAGGCCGGATGCTTGGTTGGAGGCGCTTATCGGTCCATGGAGAGTTGAGCCCAACCTTCGCTTGCTGTTACTATACGCTTTGCCCTTTTAAGTCGATTGGCAGATCCTAATAAGGCTTGGCAATTTCATACAGCAATCCTGGGGTACTTACGTGCATCGGCCAACCCGAATCTTCAGTTCATACCCCGCCCGGTTGCATGCTTACACCCAATCACAACCCCACAGCCCACTTCCATCATGACTGCGGCGCAACTGAAGTATCATCGATAACAGCGCCCAGTTCCCGATGTTTGTCGAAGACCGTTTTCTAGCTCGACAATGGCCTCGATATCCATCCCCAGTTCCTCTTCAAAGGAAAGACACGTCACAGTGACAGCCAATTCCGTCAGCCGAAATATCTCAAGTGGCAATGCTGTACAAATCAACGGTCCAGTGGCGGATAAGATCTATAATCTCAACTTGTAAGTTGATACCCCACCTTGATCGGCCGGAAAGGCCGCTGACACGCATAAGTAAGGAACTCGTCATCCAATGCCATTGTAACCCGACTCCCAAGGCTATCCTATCTGCAAACAAATCAGTAAAACGAAGTAAATGCGCCTGCATGATATTGGACGAACCAAAACAATTCAAGGCCTCGACCCCGGGAAATGTGTCTGCAGAATATGTGGTAGAGATACCGGTGAGCTAAGCTCTGCACGATTCGTTCTGGGATGGTGTTCTGACAGCAGCCAGCAAAGCGTGTCACCTCGTTCACATCTGGGTCAGAACTTGAACATTTACTCAGTATCGAACGGGCAGCGTCAGATAATCCGCGCTATATTCCGAACCAATCTGCCCGAGAGCTTCATTTCGCACAGGATCGTAAAACGCCTGAAGCTCAAAGTTCATCGCGATCCTTTGATTGCGATAGAAGCCACTTGGGGCCCAACTCGCATCCCGCCCACGAATGACTATGTCAACTTAGCTTGCTCCCCCCAAAAGAGTCACGACTGTGTCCCACACCGCTACTATGTCGTCAAGCTTTGCTCATTTGACCTACTCTTTGGCTCAAATTTTGCTCACTTAACCTACTCTTTGGCGCCAGTTCAATCACATGCAACTGAACAACCAAGGAGTCGGGACATACAACACCTGCCCAATGCGCAACTGACAGCAATGCACTCCGCTCAGTCTAGACCAAACCATCCCGGTTGAATGCGAAATTAACTCCAGGTCTTGTGATCTTCGAAACACGCCCCTATGACAGATTATCGGGCTCATCGGGCGCCGTTGGCAGTATGGATGCGACATTCAATTCAGCTAGTTCCAAGGCTGCAGGTCGCCTCCAGACAGCGCATCGGTAAATCCAATTGTTCATACACGTGGCAAACTCGTGGCCTGGCCGCCCGCAAATATGGGCGGTGCATATCCGATCGACTGCGCGTCCGTAATTCTACAGCGAGGTTCCTAGGAGATAAGTAAGATCTCATCATCTACATTGCCTGCATTGCCTGCATATCTTGGGTCACTTCTTGTTCCTTCCCTGCAGTATCGCAATCCGTACACTCAACACCATGGTAACCATCCAGCTTCCGGGTATAAGACAAAGCTAAAACATTCAATAGGCCGAAGTCCTCGTCTTCGTCTCTGTAGTTCAGGCTACTACTCAACTCGTGGAACAAGCTTTCCAGATCTTTGGCCGTCTTCGCAAGGCGTATAAACTCCAGCAAAATGTGTTCAATGTCCTCACTACCCACCAAAACGAGATCGCAAGCCTCAAGGGGATCATTCGTATCATAGCTGCTGAGGAGAAAGAACTACTGGAGGACCCTACCGTTGCTACAGAGCTAGCTCGAATGCAGACAGTTCAAGAAAAGCTAGCCGACTTGCTTGTGACTCTGGATCCAGCGGAAAGGGGCAAAGTTAATCAGTTTACACACCAACTGGTGCATGGCACAACCGAACAGAAGAAACTGTCAGACATTATGTTTGAACTGGCCCAAGTCAAATCCATGTTGTTGCTGTGCATCCAGGTCTCCCATGTCGGTGTAACGCGCTCTATCAGAAAAAAGATTGTCGCGAACGCGGACGTCATCCGAAGGATCGATCAGACTCTTCGAGAACGTGTGGAGAATTTCAAGGGCTTGAGAATAGCCTGGCTGTTGAAGGACCGACATCCATCAGGTGAGTCTCCAATTGATCACAACTCGCACATGGCTAACGACCATACCTAGAAGATGGTACCGTACCACTGAGTCCCGCCGACCTAGTGTCCCTCGACGACGATGATAGTAGCGAGAACAGTCAGGGCGAAACCTTTGTCGATGATTCCGAGACATGTCTACAAGAAATTCCTCCGAAGATTAAACGCATCGTTAGATACAATTCCGTCGATAATCAGGCTATTCAGATCAACGCTCCGTTGGAAACGGATATCTGGAAAGACGTCAATCTTCTCGTGGTCGAGAGAAACGAGGCTGATAACCAGGGTATACAGCTCAACTATCCCATCACACGCGAAATGATGATGGTAATGTTTGAACAACAGAATAAGGTTATAGCTGCGACACGGCAGACAACAGGGGGTTCACGTCATGATCATGTCGTGGTGAAAGCTTCGGTCAGATGAGAGGCTTCTGATTGTCGTTCGGTATACCTTCTCGCTACCTTTTTCTTCTTGTCATCGGGTATCCCACTAGATTTGCTGCAATACATTGGCCGATTATACAACAGTACTAGGACGCATAAGGGGTTCGATGATCACGTTCTTTGTTTCAAAGGGGGGCTGCGTCTTTCTCTGTCTCTTTTTATCCTTGCTAGATTAAAACTTTGGAACACATCTTCACCTTCAGCTCGCAACACCTTTGCAATTTCGGCTCTGTAAGACTACCTTGGTATTAGCGTTGAGTATTGTACACTTTCAACGCCCTCCTCACTTCCTCAGCTCACATGCAACGGAGAGAATTCTTATCCTACCGTCTCACTACCTACTAGGCCACCAGTTTATTCTTTTCGAGTCCAATGCTGCGATCAGACCTTCTTTGTGTCTCAGGGTCCAGATTTGTCATAATGATTACATCAGTTGAACTCAGGTTCAGATAGACGTCACATACTGTTCTAGTTTGGAACAGGTCAAAAATCGTTGTCTCTTTATCAAGTCCAGACAAAAATGATGACTGGTACCATCACTGTCAAACTTAGACTAGAAATACCCCGTAACACTAACAAGCCTGTATACTGAGCTTCACATGATGAGTTGAACTTTGGTAGTAATATTGTGGTTGTGTTGACCAAGTTTGAGATCCAATTGAAGCCAAGGCATACTTTTCGACACGAGATGAGCTTCATCGGGATACCTATTCCTCGATTAGCTCACAGATTCCTTGCTCTGCACTACATCGATCAAAATCTTTCCAGTCATTCCACCCCTCTTGTGCCTGGTAAATGCATCAGGCACCTGCTCGAACGAAAACGTTGAATCAACGACAGGCTTCACTTTGCCCTCCCCCATCCACTTTGCAATCTGCTCCAAATCCTCGTGTCTGTTTGCTATGACGATGGCTTTTATCTTAGTTCTGGTACCCCCAAGAAAGTGCGGGAGCTTCTTCCCAACTGCCGTGTTGACATAGGATGTCGCATTGATACCACCCCCGACTTGAGCGAAAAGCCGCCTCTTCCCCGGCAATATGAAATCGTTGCAACCAAAATACAAATCAGGAGGCGACCCGCCAATGGCGTCCATGATGTGCGCAAAAACCTGGCCCCTCTGCCGCAGTGCCGTCATGACGTCCTCGTGGGTGTAGTCGATAACGTCTTCCGCGCCGAGTTCCCTACAGAGTTGGACCTTGTTTGTAGAGCAAGTGACTGTAACGCTGCAGCCCAACGCTCTAGCAATTTGGATACCAAAAGTACCAACACCCCCGGACCCGCCGTTGATCAAGACCTTGTCGCCGGGCTGCACATACGGCGCGATGGCTTGGTATGCCACGAGGGCGGAGGTGCCAGCAGTACCTGCTAGACGTGGAGAGACGTTGGTTGGAAGCACGGCCAGGCCTTCAAACGGCGCGATAATGTATTCGGCGAGGGAACCCTGGTTGAACGGGTCCATCCGGCCAAAAACTGGGTCGCCTAGATTCATGCCGGTAACCTTGCGCCCGACAGCAACTACATAGCCGCCAAAGTCGTAGCCCGGCGACCTGGGATACGAGCCGCCCATAACCTTGGAGACCTCGCCTAGCTCGACCGGCCACCAGTCGCCCCTCCAGATGCTTGCCGAGACGACTTGAATGAGGACAGAGTGTTTGTTGAGATGTTCTGCTGAAGGGCGAGGGATGGTGACGAGCTCGAGGCTTAGAGTGATATTTCCCGGGGCAGGAATACGCCAGGCGCGGCAAGTGCTCATGCTGGAGGCCGTGGAAAGAGAAGGTTTGATAGAGAGAGGATGGGGGTTTCTGCTGCTGTTTGGTGACTTGCGATACGATTTGTAGGGGCACAATGGGAGTATCTCAAGGAAGATGAGGTAGTATCTTGCCTTTTCGACTTGCAAAGCGTGTACCGACAAGTTATATACGATAATTCCTAACTAAACGTCTTTCTAAAGCGAGAGGGTTTCTACATCAGCCTCTCTTCCAAGAATATTCAGGGGCAAAGATCGATGGGCTTCCAGCTGGACAGGCTCCCATGTTCCCCCTTTCTCAGTGCTGCACCATCATTTCTCCGACACTTCTCCCCCCGCCCAAAGCCGATATTACATTCACGATAGATGGGGCGGAAACGATGCACAGACAGGCTGGGCACCCGACGTGCACTTTTACAAAGTCGCGCCGGCTTTGCGCCGAACCGACTAGTCCCTAGATGTATATTTTGTCGTCCAAAAAGCTTTGTCACACTCTCCAGCCACTCTTTGTGATCTGTGCTCCTGTAGCGAGTGTTCCCATGTAGGTCGCCGACTAGGGCATGTGGGCGACCTAGCTGCAGGGACTACATTAGAGTTTCCCCACTCATGTATCGAGACGACGTCGCTGTTTAGTAGGTGGCAAGTTTTTCCTTCAGATGAATATGTTGATATTTTCGTTGCTGTATTAGACTGGCATCTTTTTCCGCTGCTATCGCTAGTCATCAAAGAAGTGTCGGCGATCTTGAAGAGCGAGTATGTAGTGGTACCGTTCTAAGGGGGCTATGGTTTGTGGCGTCTTCCGAGGCTATTTCTCGCCGCTTAAGTTGCCTTGTTACTGCTCAACTACAGCAACAGGGGAAGCACTACTTTTTTCTCCAAATGAGGACTACCTAACAGGCTTGGCTCATTGTCCGAAAGTCGAACAAGTCTGAAGCAAATCATTATTCACAGCCCCTACCTCACAACAGTCTGCAAAACCAACGGTTTAACCCCCACCCTCTCTGCCTCAGCATTCAGCGCATCCACCTCCGCCTGCACAAGTGGAATCCCCGACCCCTCCCTCTCCCTTTGTGTCAGCTGCTCAATCTCACCCGGAAAGTAAATCCTGTCCACGCCATCCGCTTTCTCCGCACCCACTACCCTCTCATACAGTACCTGCATCCTCTCCCTAAACTCATCCAAACTCATAAACAGGTCCGGCTTCACTGCAATAAAAAAATGCCCAACATCCGACGGCCTACTAGGATCGTATGGGCCCGTAACATCGCCCGCGAACGCAGACCCAGACAACACGCCACTAAACACATCCATCATGACGGCCAGCCCGGAGCCCTTGGGCCCACCCATGGGTAGCATGACACCGCCATCGAGCGCTTTCGCAGGATCATCCGTCCTCTTGCCCTCTTTGTCCAGCGCCCAGTCCTCGGGAATCTTCTCCCCTCTTCTGAGCGCCTTGTATATCTTGCCCCTCGCCGCCACACTAGGCGCCATGTCGAGGATGAAATCGTTGCCATTTTTCCCCGGTGCACCGCACGCCAACGGCGAAACTCCCAGCAGCTTTTCTCGCCCACCCCATGCTGGCAGCGCGGGCGACGAATTCGTGTACACGATACTCATCATGTCTGCATCGAGGGCTTTTTGCACGATCCAGGCGCTCATGCCGAAGTGGTTGCTGTGCTTGATGCTTGCCATGCCGATACCGTATGTCCTTGCTGACTCGATACATGCTGCCATTCCTGCATCTGCGGCTACAAAGCCAAAGCCATTGTGGGCGTCGACTTGCGTTACAACGGGCGTGGGGTGTGTGAGCGTGGGGGTAACGCTGGGGCAGAGGACCCCTTGCCGGATGCGGGTCATATAAGAGGGGATGCGGTTCATGCCGTGCGTGTCAACGCCGCGCAGGTCGGCCGCGATGAGGCATTGGGCAATGAGCTTGGCATCGGTGGGAGTGACGCCGTTGCCAGTTAGGATTGAGGTTATGAAGGTTGTTGCTTCCGAGGTGGAGACGTGGAGTTTGGGTGATACTTCGGATGCCATGATTGGTGTTGGATTGGGAGGTTAGATTGGGAGTGCTGAATCCTATGGAATGTTAAGAGACAGTATTAGATTCATATATATTTTAGAACTAGACACCA
>Ga0265780_10005918_pt1 | contig 15344 bp, 14 predicted proteins | sample P1T30metagenome_FD_192432 | JGI IMG/M metagenome (GOLD analysis project Ga0265780, IMG submission 192432) | Plant litter microbial communities from East Loma Ridge, Irvine, California - P1 T30 | ecosystem: Environmental > Terrestrial > Plant litter > Unclassified | place: USA: California... | reverse complement strand
CGCTGAGCGAAGAAGTCGAAGGCTACCTGCGCGCTTCGGAAATCTCGCGTGACCGCGTGGAAGATGCTGGCACCCACCTGAAAGTGGGCGACAAGGTCGAAGCCCTGGTCATCAACATCGATCGCAAGGCTCGCAGCATCCAGCTGTCGATCAAGGCGAAAGACAATGTCGACACCCAGGAAGCGATGAGCAAACTGGCCAACGACAACAGCGCAGCTTCGGGCACCACCAGCCTGGGCGCACTGCTGAAGGCCAAGTTCGATAACAAGAACTAAGCAAGAACTGATCAGTTTTTACTGAGGAGCTGTGCAGATGACCAAATCCGAGCTGATCAACCGACTGGCTGAGCGGTATTCGCAGCTGGTGGCGAAGGATGCGGAGTTTGCTGTCAAGACCATCCTCGATGCGATGACCAACGCCCTGGCGACCGGGCAGCGCATCGAGATCCGTGGTTTCGGCAGTTTCTCGCTGAACAGCCGTCCCCCGCGCATCGGCCGCAATCCGAAGTCCGGCGACAAGGTGATGGTCCCCGAAAAACGGGTGCCGCACTTCAAGCCGGGCAAGCAGTTGCGCGAGCGGGTGGACGCGATGGTTGGGCAACCGATCATTGGCGACTGACAGCGTCTGCACGCTGAAGAACGGCATCCGCGAGGGTGCCGTTTTTTTATGTCTTGCCCCCATGCATGTACCCGACGACATTCGCCATTTTGAAATATCATGGTGGATATGCGACACTGCGCCCCTATCGTTCTTTCCAGCGGAACCTGCTGATGAAATTCGTTTCGACCCTCGTCGGATTTGTCCTGTTTATCCTGTTTTTCGGCTTTGCGCTGAAAAACACCCAGGAAGTCGACCTGCATTTCTTCCTGAACTATGAATTGCGCGGCCCGCTGGTGCTGATGCTGCTGGCCTTCTTCGTGGCCGGCGCCGCCCTCGGGATCCTGGCGCTGACGCCGACCGTGTTCCGCCAGCGCCGCGAGAAGTGGCTCAACAAGATCACCATCCAGTCCCTGCAAAGCGCCGCCGGCACCGGCACGGTCGCGACGCCGCCGGCGCCGGACAGCGTGGCGCCGGTCCCGCCCCGACACTAACAACAAGAACACTATGGAATTCGAACTCTGGATGCTGCTTGGCATCCCATTCTTCTTTGGCCTCGGCTGGCTCGCTGCCCGGGTCGACATCAATGCGGTGGTGTCCGAGTCGCGCTCGCTGCCGCGCGACTATTTCAAGGGCCTGAACCACCTGCTCAACGACCAGCCCGACAAGGCCATCGATTCCTTCATCGAGATCGTCAAGCTCGACCCGGAATCGGCCGACATGCACTTCGCCCTGGGCAATCTGTTCCGCCGCCGCGGCGAGACCGAGCGCGCCATCCGCGTGCACCAGAACCTGCTGGCGCGGCCCGACCTGCCGGCTGACGACAAGGCCCACGCACAATATGAACTGGGCATCGATTACCTGAAGGCCGGCCTGCTCGATCGCGCCGAGGAAACCTTCAATGCGCTGGCCGGCAGCGCGTATGCGGTCAAGGCCCAGCGCTCGCTGCTGGAAATCTACCAGCGCGAAAAGGAATGGAAGCGCGCCATCGAGGCTGCCGAAGGCTTGCAGGAATCGGGCGCCGGTGCGCGCCAGCGCGAGATCGCCCAGTTCTATTGCGAACTGGCCCAGGATGCGCTGGTGCACACCGCCCCGAGCGACGCCATGCTGCTGCTCGACAAGGCCCTGGAAGCGGACCGCCACAGCGTGCGCGCCACCATCCTGCGCGGCGATGCGCTGCTGGCCCAGGGCGACGTCGAGGAAGCCCTCGCCACCTGGCGCCGCGTGGAGCAGCAGAGCGTGCCGCACGTGGCCCTGGTGGCGGCGCGCCTGATGGATGGCTACCGCAAGGTGGGCCGTCCGCAGGAAGGCGTCAACCTGCTGCGCGCCTACCTGGCGGACGCCTCGTCGATCGACCTGATCGAAGTCGTGTTCAAGGCCGTCATCGAGCTCGATGGCGTCGAGGCGGCCAAGGGCCTGGTGGTGGAAGAACTGCGCCGCAATCCGACCCTGCTGGGCCTGGACAAGCTGCTCGAGGCGCGCCTGATGGATGCGCCCGCCCATGTCTGGGAAGAGCTGTCGATGGTCAAGAGCCTGGTGCAGCGCTATACCCAGAAGCTGGCGCGTTACCAGTGCAGCCATTGCGGCTTCAAGGCGCGCCAGTTCTACTGGCAATGCCCGGGCTGCAACCGGTGGGATACCTACCCGCCGCGCCGCAGCGAAGAACTGAACGTCATGAACTAACCGCGCCAGATCGTTATGAGCACCAGCACTAGCAACAGCACCCCGAGCCGCCTGCTGGCGGCAGAAGACTACCGCCTCCAGGCGGCCCCGCAACTGCACCATGTCCGCCTGCTGGTGGTGGGCGACGTGATGCTCGACCGCTACTGGTTCGGCGACGTCTCGCGCATCTCGCCCGAGGCGCCGGTGCCGGTGGTGCGCATCGAGCGCCGCGAGGAACGCCTGGGCGGCGCCGCCAACGTGGCGCGCAACGCGGCCGCGCTGGGCGCGCATACGGGCCTGCTGGGCGTGGTCGGCGCCGACGAGGCGGGCGACCAGGTAGACGAGTTGCTGAAGCACAGCGGCATCCACAGCTACCTGCAGCGCGACGAACAGATCTCGACCATCATCAAGCTGCGCGTCATCGGCCGCCAGCAGCAGATGGTGCGCATCGACTTCGAGGAAGCGCCGACGCAGGACGTCCTGCGCGACAAGCTCAGCCAGTTCAAGGCGCTGCTGCCCGACTACGATGTGATCGTCCTGTCGGACTACAACAAGGGGGCGCTGGTCGATGTGGCCGAGATGATCGCGCTGGCGCGCAGCGCCGGCAAGATCGTGCTGGTCGATCCGAAAGGGGACGACTTCACGCCGTACCGCGGCGCTACCATCCTGACCCCGAACCGCTCCGAACTGCAGCGCGTGGTCGGCGGCTGGAAGTCCGAAGAACAATTAACCCAGAAGGCGCAAGCCTTGCGCGAAGAACTGGGCCTGGATGCCTTGCTGCTGACCCGCTCCGAGGAGGGCATGAGCCTGTTCACGCGTGACGAGGTGCTGCACGTGCACGCCGATGCGCGCGAAGTGTTCGACGTGTCCGGCGCCGGCGACACCGTGATCGCCACGCTGGCCACCATCCTCGGCACCGGCGCGCCGCTGGCCGAGGCGCTGGTCACCGCCAACCGCGCCGGCGGCATCGTGGTCGGCAAGCTGGGCACGGCCACCGTGACGCGCGAGGAATTGTTCGCCGCGTCGTCCAGCGCACCGGGCGCCGCTTGACCTGCCTCAAGCCCGGCCCGTCAACGACGGCCCGGGCCATCCGTTAGTCGAACGATGGGCGGCGCCGCCGTCCAGCGTATCCAACCAACGGAGAAATTCGATGATCAAGAAACTGATGCTGGCCGTCGCCGCCCTCGGCATGGCGAGCGCGATGGCGTTCGCCCAGGTCGATGTCAACAAGGCCGACGCCGCCGCGCTGGACGGCGTGAAGGGCGTGGGCCCGAGCATGTCCAGGGCCATCCTCGACGAACGCGCCAAGGGTGAGTTCAAGGACTGGACCGACCTGCAGGGCCGCGTGAAGGGCCTGGGCGACAAGAAGGCCGGCAAGCTGTCCGAAGCCGGGCTGACCGTCAATGGCAAGGGCAAGGAGGGCGCAGCTGCAGCGCCGGCCCCGGCCAAGCCGGCCGACGCCAAGGCGCAGAAGTAGGGCAACAAGATGCAGAAATAACGCAGGCCGGCTTCATCGTGGGGTGGACGGCTCGCCGTCCACGCGTCCAACCCGGGCGTGCGATTCGATGACGACGGGGCTGGCTGAACGCGTGGACGGTCGAGCCGTCCACCCCACGCAGCATCTACCCAAGGGAGCGTCGGCATGGCAAGATGTGCAATTACTCCTGCACATCAATATGAGAAAGGTCGCCATGCCCCACGCACGTATCTCCACCGCCTTGTTGACTGCCTTGCTGGCGACCGCCACTGGCGCGTCCGCCGCCACGCCGGCCGAGCCGAACATCAAGGCGCGCCAGGCCCAGATCGACAAGATCGTGGGCGAGGTGTCCCAGAAGCGCATCGAAAGCCATATCCGAAAGCTGGTCAGCTTCGGCACCCGCCACACGATGTCGGAGACCGAATCGACCACGCGCGGCATCGGCGCCGCGCGCCGCTGGATCAAGGCCGAGCTGGAGCGGTGCGGCGCCGGCACGCCGCTGCAGGTGGCGTTCGACAGCCACGTGGCGCCGGTGTCGGCGCGCATCTCGCGTCCGACCGAGATCGTCAATGTGGTGGCCACGCTGCCGGGCACCCAGGCCGCGTCGAAAGAGCGCCTGTACGTGGTCAGCGGCCACTACGATTCGCGCGTGACCGACGTGATGGACTACACCTCGGATGCACCGGGCGCCAATGACGACGCGTCGGGCACGGCCGCGATCATGGAACTGGCCTGCGTGATGGCCAAGTACAAATTCGATGCGACCCTGGTGTTCATGGCGGTCGCCGCCGAAGAGCAGGGCCTGCTGGGCGCCGGCCACTGGGCCAGGCAGGCGCGCGCCAACAACCTGAACGTGGCCGGCATGTTCACCAACGACATCATCGGCAGCTCGCGCGCCGACGACGGCAAGATCGACAACAAGCAGGTGCGCCTGTTCGCCCAGAGCATTCCTGCCACCAAGGAGATGAGCGACGCCGTGCGCCAGCTGGTCGCCACCGGCGGCGAGAACGATTCGATCTCGCGCCAGCTCGCGCGCCACACCAAGGAGCAGGGCGAGCGCTACGTGAAGGACTTCACCGTCAGCGTGATCCAGCGCCACGACCGCTACCTGCGCGGCGGCGACCACATGCCGTTCCTGGAGCAGGGCTACGCGGCGCTGCGCTTTACCGAACCGGCCGAGGACTTCGCCCACCAGCACCAGGACCTGCGCACCGAGAACGGCAAAGTGTACGGCGACCTGATCGACTTCGTCGACTTCGACTACGTGGCGAAAGTGACGAAGGTAAATGGCGCGGCGATGGCCTCGCTGGCGCTGGCCCCGGCCGCGCCGCAAGAGGTCAAGATCCGCACCGCCGGCCTGACCAACGACTCGACGCTGGTGTGGAAGGCCAATGCCGAACCCGACCTGGCCGGCTACCGCATCGTCTGGCGCGACACCACCAGCGCCAACTGGGAAGGCTCGACCTGGGTCGGCAACGTGCTCGAGGCCACCGTCGACCTGTCCAAGGACAATGTGTTCTTCGGCGTGCAGGCGGTCGACAAGGACGGCAACGTCAGCCCCGCCACCTATCCGATGCCGCTGCGCTGAGCGGGCGTCCGCCCTGGCGGGGCCGGGTCACATGATGTGGCGCGGGCCCCGCCAACGCCGTCTTGCTTCTCGGATTAGAATAACGCTTTGGTATCGCTAGGAATAGAGAAAGCAATGGCTTACAAGACCATCGAGGCGACGATCGGCAACACGCCGCTCGTGCAGCTGCAGCGCCTGCCGGGCGCCGACAGCGCCGCCCGCAACAACATCATCCTCGGCAAGATGGAAGGCAACAACCCGGCCGGTTCGGTGAAGGACCGCGCCGCCATGTCGATGCTGCGCGGCGCCGAACTGCGCGGCCAGATCAAGCCGGGCGATACGCTGATCGAGGCGACCAGCGGCAATACCGGCATCGCGCTGGCGATGGCCGCCGCGATCCTCGGCTACAGGATGATCCTCCTGATGCCGGACAACCTGTCGGTCGAGCGGCGCCAGAGCATGGCCGCCTACGGCGCCCAGATCATCCTGACGCCGAAGTCCGGCGGCATGGAATACGCGCGCGACATGGCCGAGCAGATGCAGAAGGATGGCCAGGGCATCATCCTCGACCAGTTCGGCAACTTCGACAATCCGCGCGCGCATTACGAGACCACCGGCCCCGAAATCTGGCGCGACACCGAGGGCCGCGTCACGCACTTCGTCAGCGCCATGGGCACCACCGGCACCATCATGGGCGTGTCGCGCTACCTGAAGGAGCAGAACGAGGCGATCCAGATCGTCGGCGCCCAGCCCGAGGACGGCTCGTCGATCCCGGGCATCCGCAAGTGGCCCGAAGCCTACCTGCCGAAGATCTATGAAAAGGCGCGCGTCGACCAGATCGAAAGCGTGAGCCAGGCCAGCGCCGAACAGATGGCGCGCCGGCTGGCGGCCGAAGAGGGCATCTTCTGCGGCATCTCGGCCGCCGGCGCCTGCGAGGTGGCGCTGCGCATCGCCCAGACCGTCGAGAACGCGACCATCGTGTTCGTGGTGTGCGACCGCGGCGACCGCTACCTGTCGACCGGGGTGTTCCCGGCCTGAACCGGATCCCGGCATGACAAAAGGCCGCCTCGCAGGCGGCCTTTTCATTTGCAGCGCGGGACGAATCAGTCCTTGGCGGCAGGCATTGCGCCTTCTTTCGGTTTGAACTGCTTGTCGCTGATACGGAACTTGGCGCGGCGGTCGCCCATCAGGTAACGCAGGTCGCGGATCGACAGGTCGCTGACTTCGTGCATGCGGATCAGCAGCGAAGCGCCGACCGGCAGGCGGTGGTGGCGGATCTTCGAAATCACTGGTGGCGCGACTTCGAGTGCGCGCGACAGCGCTGCGTCGTTCTTCAGGCGCAGGTTCTCGATCAGGGTGTCGAGCAGGCGGTTCGGGTTGTACTGCAGCAGCTCGTCGCCTTCCGAATCGTTGTTCATATCAATGCCGACTTGGTTTGTCATGGTGTCTTTCCTATATGGGGTGAACGGATCGCGGGCGGCGTCCAGGTTCTTTAATTTCGTAATTTTCTATTCAATTGTACAACTATTTTTATTCCGATACTCATGAGCAAGTAGGATTTACACATCGTTACCGACTTTCGTTGTCAAGGTGCAACAATAGCCGCATTGCAATTCTCTCATAAACTCACTGAGGAAATATATTGTTTTCTAAGTAAGGAGTAGTGTACGAGCAACAAGATATTGTGGCCGCACGTTAGCGCACGTGCTAACGAAATGGAAACAAAATGGGGAGTATGGGGAAATGGCGATATAGTTCCGCCAAGTGTTGCCTAGATCGAAACCCCTATACCCCCGGGGGGTATAGGTGAAATTGTGTCGCGACCGGCGATGTGAATATGGTTCCGGTGTTACAAAGGATTACAAAGTTTCCCGGCTGGAAAGAATTAATCTGCGCGCGACTGGCGCACCGCCCGCCCCAGTTCGACGACCGACATGGCGTAAAAGTAACTGCGATTGTATTTGGTAATAGCAAAGAAGTTATCGTTAGCCACCCAATATTCCGTTGCTTCGGCGCCATTTTGCAGATCGATCAGGCCGTACAGGCGGTCGGCCAGCAGCGCTTTACCGGTCGCCACGCCGGCGGCGCGCAGTTCTTCCGGGCGCAGCGTCGCGCTCAGGCCGCGCTCGAGCAACGGCTCCCAGGTCATGGCCGGGGACACATCGGCGCGCAGCGCCACCGGGCCACGGTGCTCCGCGTTCCAGCCGTGCTGTACCAGGAAATTGGCGACGCTGCCGATCGCATCGCTTGCCGAGCCGCGCAGATCGACCCGGCCATCGTTGTCGAAGTCGACGCCATACTTGAGGATATTGCTCGGCATGAACTGCGGCATGCCGACCGCACCCGCGAACGAACCCAGCAGCGAGAGCGGGTCGTAGCCGCGTTCGCGCGCCAGCACCAGCGTGTTGGCCAGTTCTTCGCGGAAGAACGCCTTGCGCGCCGCCTGGTTCGCCGTTTCCGGGTAGGCAAAGGCGAGCGTGGTCAGCGAGTCCATCACGCGGAAGCGCCCGGTGTCGCGGCCATAGATGGTCTCGATCCCGATGATGCCGACGATGACCTCGGCCGGCACGCCATACGCCGCCTCGGCCCGCGCCAGCGCTTCGGCATTGTCGTCCCAGAAGCGCTTGCCGGCGCGGATGCGGATCGGCTCGATGAATCGGGCGCGGTAGGCCTGCCAGTTCTTCGGCTTGCCCGGCGGCGCCGGCTTGACCAGCTGCACCGCCGTATCGACGAAACGCACCTGGCCGAACAGCGCCTCGAGCGCGCCGCGCTCGAAGCCGCGCTGGGTCACCATCTCGTCGATGAAGTCGCGTACCGGCTGCCATTCGAGGAAGTTGACATGTTCGCCGTCGATGGCGACCAGGCCGGCCGCTGCCGCGGCGGGCAGGGTGGCCACGGCCTTGGTCCTGGTGGTCGGTTGCGCCGCCGCTGCGCTGCGCGTGGCGGCATGTCCGGTGGAGGCAAGCGCGTCGCCGTGCGCGCCGGCGACAAGCGCGAGCGCGGCAAAGAGTGGAACGAGTGATTTCATCTGACTTGCGACAATAAGCTTTTCAACGTGGCAGTCAGCCGCGGGTCGGCCGACGGTGGCGCGTAGCGCCAGCTACTGTAGCGGCGCAGGAACTCGAGCGCCGCCGCGCGTGACTGCGGCGCCAAATGTGGCGCGCCGCCGACCCGGGCCGCGTAGGCGCTGGGTCCTTCGTCCTGTGCACGCACCAGGCCCAGCTGGCCGAGGCGCTTGCACAGCGTCGAGTATAGAGCATCGACCGGATGGATTCCCCGGCGCGCACGCAAAAATTTTGACAGTAGCCACACGCCGGCGGTCGCCATGAGCACAACGGCAAGCTGCCAGCCGAACAGGTTTTGCAGCAGGCCCTGCAGCACGCCGCGCTGGCGCTCCGGCGTGTAGTTGAGGACCCACTGGTTCCAGCCATTGTTCATGGCATTCACGCCGTTGCGCAACTGCGCCAGCCAGGCATTGCCGCCGGCACTGAACGGATTCACGCCGCGCAGCGCTTCGATGCCGAATGGCGGCGGACGCGACACCGATGCACCCAGGCCGCGCTGCACGCGCTCGGGCGCCACCGCCGCGGTCGGGTCGATCCGGATCCAGCCCAGTCCCGCCAGCCAGACCTCGGCCCAGGCATGGGCGTCGGACTGGCGCACCGTCATGAAGCCGTCGAGCGGATTGATCTCGCCGCCCTGGTAGCCGGTGACCACGCGCGCCGGCACCCCGGCGGCGCGCATCAGGAACACGAATGCGCTCGCGTAATGCTCGCAGAAGCCGGCCTGGGTGCCGTACACGAATTCGTCGACGGTGTCGCGGCCCAGGCGTGGCGGTTCGAGCGTGTACGAAAACCGCTCGCCCGCGAACTTGTCCAGCACCGCCTGGACGCGCTGCGCCGGCGCGCTCAGCCCGCGCAGGGCGCGGCCTTCGGCCAGTGCGCGCGGATTGAAGCCGTACGGCAGCAGCAGCCAGCGTTCGGCATCCGGCAAGACGGCGCCGCGCTCGAGCGTGTACGCGGTGTGCGAGGTGGCGCGGTAGCGCACCCGGGTGGCCAGCGGCTTGTCGGCGGCCAGCTCCAGGCTCGGGGTTTCGCGCACCCGGTAGCCGGGCACGTCGGGCCGGGCCCGCGGCAGCTCGAGCGCGAACACCCAGCGCGACGACGACGGCTCCAGCGTGACTTCGTAGTCGAGCGCCGGCGCGCCGACCGACATGTGCAGCTTGCGGGCCTGTTCCGGGACGCGGGTCCAGGTCAGGCCGTCGAAGGCGCCGAGCACCGGACCGCGCCAGTACAGGTCGGCCTTGTCAGGTGCGGGACCGAAGAACTGCACCCTGAATACCGGCTCCTCAGACAGGGCCAGGCTCGACATCTGCCCCGGCGCCATGTCGTCGGACAGGCCGGTCATGCCGGCGCCGGGCCCGCCCGGCATGCTCCACAGCGGCCCGTGGATGCGCGGGAACACCACGAACATCACGATCGCCACCGGCGCGGCGAACGCCAGGGTGCGCGCCGCCATGCCGAGCCGGGCTCGGAGCGGCGGCACGCTGCCCGTGAACTGGAACGACAGCTGGGTCGCCAGCAGCATCCAGATCGAGACCAGCATCAGGAGTGCGGTGCCGATGCCCTGGGTATAGAAGAAATTGGTCAGGGCCAGGAAGAAGCACAGGAACACCACCACGAACAGGTCGCGCCGCGCGTGCATCTCGAGCATCTTGAAGGTCACCAGCAGCACCAGCATGGCCACCCCGGCATCCTTGCCGAGCAAGGTGTCGTAGCTGAACTGGATGCCGGCCATGGCGGCTACCGCGATCGGCAGCAGCACGATCGCGCGCGGCATGCGCTTGCCGCGCAGCGTGATGGCGGCGCGCCATGCCAGCGTGGCGCCGCACAGCAGCGATACCCACAGCGGCAGGTGCAGCGCATGCGGGGCCAGCACCAGCAGGGCGCTGGCCAGCAGCAGCAGGGTGTCGGCCTTGTCGCGTGGCAGGCGCGCCAAGCGGGACAATGCGCCTGGCGCGGGTGGTTTCGCGGCCGTCATGCGGCCTCCGGCATGCCGTACAGCGCCAGCGCGCGCAGGCACGCGGCCTGGTGCGCCGGGCCGCTGGCGGCGTCGAAGCGTACGCCGCCCAGGCGCAGGGCATAGGGCAGGGCGCGGCTTTCGGCGTCGAGCACCCAGCGGGTCAGGCGCGCCAGGCGCTGCTCGCTGTCGAGCTGCATGGGCAGGGCCGCGTAGTCGAGCAGCAGGTCGGCGCCGCCGCCGCCCTCGAACTGTTTGCTGAGCAGCTGGCCGCTGTCCGCGCCGAGGCGCGCGATCTGGCGCCAGGCCAGCTGGCGCAACGTGTCGCCGGGTTGGTAATTGCGTACCCCGGCCACATCGTCGTTGCCGCCGAGCGCCAGGCTGTTGCCGGCGCCGCCGCTCAGGGGCAGGGCCGGTGCGCCATCCTCGGGGCGCGGATACACCAGCGCGCGCGCGGCCGGACGCCAGTGGCTCCAGGCGCGGAACAGCCCGAGCGGGAAGCTGGTGGAGAGCGTCACCCGGGGCGGCGTCAGCCAGCCCCGCGTGACCGTGGGGACGGTCAATACCACGGTCGCCTCGGCGCCGGGTGCGACATCGGTGACGTGGCGCGGCTCGGCCACGTCCGAGAAATCGGCCCACACGCCGTAGCGCGCCAGGCCGGTGCGGTTGGCTACCTGCAGCTCGAAGCGGACTTCCTCGCCGGCGAACACCGGCGCGACCCGGCCCTGCTGCAGGCGCAGGTGGGCCAGGTTGCGGTAGGTGGCGACCATGTCGACCAGCGCGCATGACAGCGCCAGGAAGGTCAGGCCGAAGCCCAGGCCCAGGCCATAGTTGATCGAGCCGATCAGCAGCACCAGCAGCAGCAGCGCGAAGCCCAGGCCCGCCTTGCTGGGCAGGATGAACACGCGCCGCTGGCTGATCAGCACTTCGCCACTGTCGAGCCGGCCGGCGCGCGGCAGCCAGGCGCCGCTGGCGCGCCGGATCCAGCCGCGCAGTTGTCCGATCCGCGCTCCCGCCATCAGACCGGGACCGACTTCTGCAGTTGCAGCACCAGGTCGCGGCTGGCCTGGGCGCTGCCATGCGCCGCACGCAGCGGGCGCAGGCGGTGGGCGCAGACCGGCACCAGCACGGCCTGGATGTCTTCGGGGACCACATGGTCGCGCCCTTCGAGCGCGGCCCAGGCGCGCCCGGCCTGCAGCAGCGCGATCGCGGCGCGCGGCGACAGGCCTTCGGCGAACAGGCCATTCTGGCGCGAGGCCTGGGCCAGCGCCTGCACATACGTCACCAGCGAAGTCGATGCGTGGATGCCGCGCAGGGCCAGGCGCGCCGCTTCGAGTTCCTGCGGCTGCATCGCCGCCGGCAGTGTCTTGAGCATGCTGCGCCGGTCTTCGCCCATGAGCAGTGCGCGTTCGGCGGCGGCGTCCGGATAGCCCAGGCTCAGGCACATCAGGAAGCGGTCCAGCTGCGACTCGGGCAGCGGGAACACGCCGACCTGGTTGGCCGGGTTCTGGGTGGCGATCACGAAGAACGGGGTCGGCAGGGGGCGGGTGACGCCGTCGGCCGAGACCTGCCGCTCTTCCATCGCTTCGAGCAGGCCCGACTGGGTCTTGGGCGTGGCGCGGTTGATCTCGTCGGCCAGCAGCACCTGCGTGAAGATGGGGCCCGGATGGAACACGAAGGCGTTCTTCTCGCGCTCGTACACCGAGATGCCGGCCACGTCGGCCGGCAGCAGGTCGCTGGTGAACTGGACCCGGTTGAACTTCATTCCCAGCGAAATGGCCAGCGCATGGGCCAGCGTGGTCTTGCCGACGCCCGGCAGGTCGTCCAGCAGCAGGTGGCCGCCGGCCAGCAGGCAGGTCAGGGCGAGGCGCACCTGCTGTTCCTTGCCGACCACGACCTGGTTGACCTGGTGTGCGACGGCGTGCAGTTTGTTGAACATGAATTCGTTTTCCGTTAGTCGTGTCAGAACCCGTCGGGACAGGGTCCGCGTGCCGGGCGGTCGTGTCGAAGATGCGGCCGCCGTGCTAAATTAGCGTTATCGGCAACCTTCATACTCCGACACAACAAGCTGTCCAGGGGATTCTAAGCGAGAACGGCGCGCGCGGGTGTTACTGATGAGCAATGTTGGAGACACAAAGGAACATGAGTAGCATCATCAATACAGCGATCTACAGCCATCCCGACTGCAAGCGCCACGAGATGGGCGACTGGCATCCCGAATCGCCGGCGCGCCTGCAAGCCATCGACGACCAGTTGATTCTGGCGCGTCTCGACGGCCTGATCGAGCAGCGCAGCGCCCCGCTGGCCGAACCCGAACAGATCCTGCGCATCCACACCCCTGGCGCGCTGGCGCTGGTGCGCGACGCGGTGCCGGCCGCCGGCGATTACTATCCGCTCGATGGCGATACCTCGCTGTGTCATTACAGCTACCAGGCGGCGCTGCGCGCGGCCGGGGCGGCGCTGGCCGCCACCGACGACGTAATCGCCGGCAGCGTGGCCAATGCTTTTTGTGCGACGCGCCCACCCGGCCACCACGCCACGCCGACGGCGCCGATGGGCTTCTGCCTGTTCAACAATGTGGCGATCGCGGCGCGCCACGCGCTCGAGCGGCACGGCCTGGAGCGGGTCGCGATCGTCGACTTCGATGTCCACCACGGCAACGGCACCGCCGATGCCTTCCGCGACGAGCCGCGCGTGCTGATGGCCAGCTTCTTCCAGCATCCGTTCTATCCGTTCAGCGAGGTCGAGCCCATCACGGCCAACCGCGTCAACGTGCCCGTGCCCGAACGCTCCGACGGCGAAGCCGTGCGCAAGCTGGTGCTGGAACAATGGCTGCCGGCGCTGAACGCGTTCAGGCCGCAGATGATCTTCGTATCGGCCGGCTTCGACGGCCACCGCGACGACGACATGGGCGGCATGGGACTGGTGGAGGCCGATTACGCCTGGATCACGCGCCAGGTGATGGCGGTGGCCAGGCAGCATGCGGGCGGACGCATCGTCAGCTGCCTCGAAGGCGGCTACGACCTGTCGTCGCTGGGGCGCAGCGTGGTGGCGCACCTCAAGGTGCTGGCAGACCTGGAGTAGGGACATTGTTGCATGCGTAACGACGCATGTGAACCCGGGTTCACGCCTGCGCCGGAACGATCTTGACAGGGACCGTGGAATGACCTTGTACGGAGGCCGGCCACGTCTCTCGGCACGTCTTTCGGCACGTCTTTCGGCACGTCTTTCGGCACGTCTCTCGCCACGTCTCTCGCCACGTCGTTCCCGCGAAGGCGGGAACCTAAGTTCGTCTCGCCCCCACTAACGCGTAACCCGGCCCTTGATGATGCCGGCCCGCGCAGGAGTCGACATGAACAAGTCCCGCACTGTGTTTTTACTGTACCTGCTGGCAGCGGCGCCATTGGCCGACGCCGCCAACTACACCCTCTGGATCAATGGCCGCAACAGCGGTGGCACGCCCGGCAACTACACCGACTTCCGCTACTGGGGCCCGGCCGCCACCCCGGCCGGCATCGACAAGAAGGCGGTCAACTGGGATGGCCGCAGCAGCATCGCCTCGCAGAGCGTGCGCGTGCGCGATGCGCTCGACTGCTTCTGCACCGGCCAGAACTGGTGCTACATCGCGGCCTACAGCGCCGGCGAACTCCTGTTCGGCTATACGCTCGCCAACTTCGGCGGCAGCGCGCGGACCATCCGCAACGCCACGCCGGATGCGGCCGGCGTGTGCGGTGGCGGCGGGGCCACCCAGGCCGGCTGGAACATCAAGTGGGTGCGCGTGGCGGGCGGGGCGGCGGGCGGTTCCGAGCTGGCCGATGCCGGCGCCTGGGCCACGTCCGAGCCGCTGGTGCAGGACCTGCGCACCGCCACCGCGCGCGCCATGTACGATCACAACGCCACCCGCAATATCTGGTTCTACCGCTACGCCGGCGCGCGCGGCGCCGCAGTTTCCTTCCTGCTGCCCGGCCAGGACGACGAAGTCGTGGCCTACCACAGCAGCGGTGGCGTGGCCGGCAGTGCGGGCGGATCGTTCTGCAATCCGGGCGACCCGTTCTGCAACGACCTGACGCTCGGCGCCGGCCCGAACCAGGGCGGGCGCGCCAAGTGGCGTTACCACTCGGTGGTGTTCCGCGACGACGGCGAAGACGTCAACCACTATGCCGACGGCAACTGGGCCGGCATCATCGGCGTGGTGCGCGCGGCGATGGTGGACAGTGCCGACTGATGGCCGCCGGCGTGCGCCTCTGCTGACACCCCTGCGTGCGCCCCTGCTGGCGGCGCTGCTGGTAGCGCTGCTGGTAGCGCTGCTGACGGTGTTGCTGGCCTTGTGGCTGCGCGCGTCGGGCGCCGCGCCGCCAGCGATCCGGACCGGCGTGCAGGCGGCGCCTGCGGCCGGCGCGCGCGTCGTCGACCCGGCGCCCGCCGGCGTGCGGCAGGACGCCGCCGCCCGGCGCCGGGTGTTGCAGCAGCAGGTGCGCCTGGCCGACCACACTTATTGCAGTTACCTGCAACACACCCGCTATCCGCATGGGTCGCGCCCGGCCGGCCACCATCCCGACCAGCTGTACCCGAACCAGCCGGTGCTGGACGCGCAGCCGATGCGCATCGATGGCGCCGGGAGCGACGCCGCCATCCTGCTGCACACCTCGCAGTCGCGGGTGTATCTCGCGGCGGGCGAAGCGGTGGCGTTTTCGGTGCATGCGTCCGGTGCTGGCGGCAATCCGGTGGCGCTGGTGGTGACGCGCGCGCTGGCGCAGGGCGTGCGCGAAGCGGGGCGCTACGTCGTCAGCGGCCGCATCGACGATGCCCGGGGGCGGCCGTTCGCGCTGGCCAGTTTCAACGAGGTGCTGGGGCCGGGCCGGCAGGCGGTGACGCTGGATGTGTTCGGCGCGCTATTGCACGACGGGGCGCCCGCGATGCCGTTGCGGCTGCGCGACGTCGAAGGCTACCTGTTGCGCGAAGACCGCGACCCCGACCGCCTGCTGCTGCCGCGCCGGGAGGGCAAGGTGTTCGACAGCCGCA
>Ga0265780_10005916_pt1 | contig 15350 bp, 19 predicted proteins | sample P1T30metagenome_FD_192432 | JGI IMG/M metagenome (GOLD analysis project Ga0265780, IMG submission 192432) | Plant litter microbial communities from East Loma Ridge, Irvine, California - P1 T30 | ecosystem: Environmental > Terrestrial > Plant litter > Unclassified | place: USA: California... | reverse complement strand
AGGGCGGTATTCTACCAGGATCAGGCTAGGAGGATCACGACAAATATGACATTGTTCTATCATTGTATACACTGCAAGAATCTCTTCCGAGATCCCAACGTCAAGCACCGATAGGCTCAATTAGGCTGGACGCGGACTGAGACTTTGTAACAATGTTGTATCAATTAATTGCATAGCATGAATATCATAATTCACATTGCTGGACGCATTGGATGGTATGAACGGTATGGTATGATTATAAGGGTCACCAAAACGTTCGATATTCCACAATGTCTAATAACTAGTAATCTCCGGGCATGATCAAACCCGCCTTTTTCAAATGTCGAATATGATCTCTCAACACATTGGTTCCTCCCTCAGGTAATTGCTCAGCAGCCGCAACTCCATACCGAGCTTTGGACAAGGTAGTAGCAGATCCAACAATCAACAATGCCTATCATCAGCCATGATCCATGCCTCCTCAAATCAGATAACTCACCCGCCTAGCTCGTGTTAGAGCAACATTCAATCTTCTCCAATCTCCCAGAAACCCAACCCATCCACCTGGATTACACCTGACCATCGAAACAATCATTACATCCTTCTCCCGCCCTTGAAACCCATCGACAGTCTTGACTTCGATATCCAGCAACTCCTTGACCCGATCCGGGCCCAACGTTTCTGAATACGCTTCTTGGTATGCAGCATCATCCAACATTTTCTTCAAGATCAACCGGACTTGAGCGGTATAAGGGGCTATGATCCCAATCTGATCACCTCTCAGATTTGGATTGTGGTATAGTAGGTCGGCTACGATGTTGCAGACTATAGTGGCGTCTCCGTAATTCGCCAGACTGGCCGATTCGGATGTTTCTGGATGATCATGATCTAGGAAAGTCACGTTACTTCCTGGTATCAAGAATGACGACTGAGGGGGATTGAAATTGGTTCCATCGAGTGGTGGGCCATCTTTGAGTTGCCCCGCGTAAAACGCGCGATTCGGGAAGGCGGAGATGTCGGGATGCATCCGGTATTGGGTGTCGAGCATTACAGATGGGATGTCTGCTGATCAGCTCTCGTCGTGGCATGGCTCTACTAAACTTACGCTTTTCGTGAATCAATCGCTCGAACATGGAGGTAGTGAGACCACCAGCATGCGCAACTGGAGATATGATGACTGGAGGTAATTGTTTGTGATCACCAATAATAGCCACATGTGATGACTAGACATCAGCCACCATATCATTGAGAAGGGATGTACTCACGCCTTTCATGAGAGGGATCAGCGTCAGTGGCTCAGTAGCCATGGAAGCTTCATCAATGAAGACCATCGGGTAGTCAATCTGCTGCAAGCGTCTCGAAGCGGCCGACAGCAGAGTGGTACAGATCTAACCGTCAATTAAAGTCTCACGTGATATAAGATAGGAGCTTACAACATCACCACTCTGCAGTACTTCCCGATCAATCAATCGCTGAAGTCCATAGACCCTCCTCCTCAAGACATCCTTGTCTTCGAACATTTGTCGATAATCTATGGTCAGCACGAATCTCTATATACGATCCCAACTCACTCTTCCCCTCGCCAGGGGCTGCAATTTCTTCAGTCAACTTCTTGAGATCCTCCCTCAATTTCTCAATCTTTGGATATAACGGATGCTCCTGTTCAACCTGATCTAGAGTATATGGCTTAAGATCATCTCTGACTCTATCGCTACTCCCGCTTCTCAGAGCTTTTATGCCTTCCTTTCGTAAGGGAGCGAGGAGATTATCAACAGCAACATTGGTATGTGCGCATACCATTATCGGATAGGGGAGTTTGAAATGTTGTTTAAGCAGTTTGATCACTTCGACGATAACTCTGGTTTTACCAGTTCCAGGTGGTCCTTGAACCAGCGATATTCGTTCGGAGAGCATCATTGCCATTGCCCTCAGCTGACTTGAGTTAAGTTGAATGTCCGGATCGCCCTCTATCTTGAGCGCTTTAGGGCCACGGTATCGCCTAGCCCAGGACTGGATGAGCTGATCACGAGCTAGGATACCCTGTCCAGATGACGTGATATGTGTAGGTATAGGCGTAGCGTCGACATCGGTCGGTGCCAAGTCGGTCGGTAACGGGAGCGTGGCGGATGCGGGGGAGATAAGGTTAATAGACGACTCGGGAGTTTGATAATCCGTCTGAAAAGCTCGGAGTAGTAGATCCCTGGTGGAAGTCCCATTCAAGATCGTCTGCAGCTGTTTATCTCTCGCTCGATCCATCCCAGCTAGTATATCGTCGATCTCAGAATCTTCACTTTCCCCAGATTTGCGGGTTGGGCGGGAAGGAACGTTTTGGAAATCCTGCCAGTCTTGTGCTAACGAATCGTGATTTAGAGCTTTGATAGCTAGGAGCTGTTGTTGATAGGCCCAATCTGACATTCCTAGATCCAGTCTTGAATCAGCCTGTGTATCGCTCTTCTTCATAGGACTTACCGCCACCGTCCCAAGTCTACATTTTCGACGACTTGAGGTATGATGATCCTGATGAATTTGTTGCCCCTCGAATAGACTTTGGCTCTCATCCATTGACTCGGTTGCAAGTCTACTGCCTTGGCCTCGCCTCCAGGTCCACTTTCGTCCAGTTTTTGTACAGTCCCATTCTCTAAAACAGGGTCGACGCAAGGATCTGTTCTCGACAAAAAGACGTAAGCTCCAGCACTTAATCGTCAGCTCAGAACTCGTAATTGGAATTACAGGGCTTACTTGAATTTGTGATGAAACGGTAGTGGTTTATTATCCTCTTTCGCAACTTTACTAAAAGTCCAAACGATGCCTTCCACATTCTTTGGTTGTTTCTCCATAATAGAAGCTCCGAGACCATGTAACATAGACCCATCTTTAGTCAATCGATCCATTGGCCATTGCTCAAGTCTTTGCAATAAGATCTTTTCCTCCTCTTCATATTCTGCTTCCAGTAATGGCTTGAAACTATCATCAGATACCTGGAAGAAACGGTAAAGGGGGACTCACTGATTTTCATATCTATCCACTTCATCTCGGAATGCTTCCCCTACTTCGAGCTTTCCTTTGATAGCATCCACCCTCTTGATCTTCGCTAGGTGTGGATACCATAAATCGCCCTTTTTCTTCTTTCCAAGTCCCAAGCCAGACGAGAGAGAAGTCTCGCGCCAGTCGAATCGTGATGAACCATCAGGCGGGAGTTCACCCTCTGGCAAAGGCGGTAAATTGGGTGTAACCCTTCGACGCCTCTTCCTCTTGATCTTCGCAGTCGGGTCGTACGAATCGTCAAATATAGGTGGCTGATCATCGTGAGTCTCAAAGTCGTGATGGGATAGATCGGCATCGTCGATATGGATAGAGGAGAAATCCACTCCTTCTAAATCATCCATCATCTGACTCCTCCCTGTATTCGTAGGCAAGTCGAGGGGAACATCATCCCAATTTACCGGGATACCATAGTCATCGTCACCATCGGCATCATCATCCGATCGACGAGGTTGAGCAGAAGACCGAGCTGTCGAATGTAAATCACGATAACTTTCCGGCTGACGAGATCCAGAATAGGGCGTCGAGGCGAGAGACGAAGTCTGGAGATATCTCGAATTCGATGACTCGCCTGCTCGAGGTGGGATAGAGGATGTTGACCATCGTATAGTCGAAGTGGAGTGAGGATGGGCAGGTGGCCAGATGGCTGTTGATAGCCTATTGACGGATCTTCTCATTGCATCCAGCCCGCTTTTTGCCGTGGTAGTCTCGGAGACAGTGAAAGCTGAGAGTTTTGGGAGCAAGAAGAAAGAACAAGAAACACTCTAATCTAATCCAGTCTAGTCTATATAGTCGACATGATGTATAAATGATTCTCAAGAAAGCTGCGACATTAGGGGAATCTGAAATCTCATCTCGAGTTGATTCGACGCGTTCAATTAGTTGCCGTAAACAGTATTTGTAGTCTGGCTTGGAAGTGAGTAATGACCATTGCCACCCTGCCACCCGATGCTATCGATACTGAATCACGGCCTGAAGTGTAGTTGTTGCATACTATCTAACGTATGTCTGATGCTATATCTAGAAATTGAGATTGAAATGGGATAGAAAAGACAAAAAGATGCTATTGATATTACAGAATTGACCGGATCCCATGCCCTTCCCTCTCGCCTCTCAAACAATCTTTTCCTCCTTCCCCCGAGCACTTGTATTTGTATTCGTACTCGTATTCTTTAACCACCCACGCTTCTGAACAGTATTATGAGCCATCATTAACCCTAGTACCACGGGGAGGTACCACAAGCTAACAAAGAATAATCCCCTAGCATTGGCTTCCGTCTGATATTTCCAGAATTTAATAGCTTCTCTTGTAAAGTAGATATTCGGTATTGTGGACGTTAAAGCGAAAGACCAATCCACGCTCCCAGATAGAGGGGCCATGATTGCTGTGATTGGTATCAAGGCGATAGAATGGCGTAATGATACCAGAGCGTTCAAGCGGGGTGAAAGGACGGAAAGCATTGGGTAGCCTGATAATGCGTAATTTGCTCTGATCAAGTGGGATAGGGCGTTGAAATGAGGGAACTGCCATGAGAATAAAAGGAGGAACAGAGTCGCTGGGGTGAGTGGGTTGGGAGGTGTGGTGGGTTCGATCGTGTTCGTCGTGGCTGATGAGCTCGACTGTGGCGAAAGAGCAGTTGCAGATTCCGTTGATGAAGGCCAATTCAGAACCAAAGGTTGATCCCATGTAGGCCACAGACTGCCTCCTGTAGCTGTCCATCCCATGAGAGGTGTGACTCCACCAACGACCGCTCCGACCCAAGTATTGATCACGCTAAATCGTTTCATTGGCGTATAGACCGCAGCGTAAAGGACCAAATTCCCAAGTCCAAGGGCCGCAGTAGTGGGGTTACAGCCGAACCATAGAAAACCACCGCCCAAGACTGTGCAGACCACTCCGAAAACAGCTGCGTGGAATGGAGTGACACGGCGTGTGACAAGTGGTCGGACTCTGGTTCGTGGTGTTTGAGCATCAATTGGCGCCTCGAGGATCTGGTTGAATGTATTTGCAGCTGCCGAAGTGAGGAAGGTACCAATAGTGAGATTGATCAGGAGAGGTAGATCGAGTGGGAGGGGCGAGAGTGCGAGTCCAGTGGTGGCGGTCAAGGTCATCAGGATCGAAAGGTTTCTTTTCGATAGTTGCGAGTAGACACCGATTAAGCGTTTTACCGTAAAAGGGGCGATGGGTCGATACGAGTCCAGAGGAGCAGAAGGGGCGGTAGGAGGAGGAAGATTCATCTCGGGAAAAGCGTCAGGTGGGGATGAAGCGGCTTCATAGACGGTACTGATTTTGGGGTAGTACGGTGTTGGATGAGCGGTAAAGAAAGGCCTTGAGATCGCTTGCGAGTGATTCGACCTTCTCTGACCCAGTACCGCAGACTTGGCAGTCGTGGGCCTGGATCCAGCTAATACCGATCCTTGACTGGCTCTGACAGCTTTCGTCTGTACTGGCTTGGCCTCCTCCTCTCCGTCCTTCTTCTTTTCCTCCTTACCACTCTCGGGGTGTTTATCGTGATCTTCAATGACTGGTTCTCCGATCTTTGCCATTTGACTTTCGACCATCTTCCTGAATCGTCCATGTTGTCTCGAAATAAGATCATCATATTTCCCATCTTCAACCACTCTTCCTCCATCGAGCAAGACGACTCGATCAGCCTGAGCGATAGATGATAATCGATGAGCAATCAGAATGACGGTGATGTTGGAATTATCGAATAGATCGTCTAAAGCAGCATTGACCGCATGTTCTGATTCAGAATCGAGAGCACTGGTAGCTTCGTCCATGAGCAGTACGGACGGGTTACCGACTAGCGCACGAGCGATAGCTATACGTTGTCGTTGACCTCCGGAAAGACTATTCTTGTTGATGACTGTATCGTATCCCTCGGCCATCCGGTCGATGAAATCACAATGAGCGACTTTGGCAGCTTGTATGATTTCTTCTCGAGTGGCATCTGCGTGTCCGTAAGCAATGTTGTCGTGAATTGTACCGCCGAATAGCACCGGGTCTTGCTGAACAACACCAATCCGACCTCGCCATGATTGAGGGATATATTCACGAATATCCTGTCCATCATACAACACTTTGCCGGCTGTGGGATCGTAGAATCGAAGTAGCAACAGCTGGAGTGACGACTTTCCACTTCCAGATCCTCCTACCAAGGCAATTCGCTCTCCACGGTCAATTCGAAGGTTCAAGCCAGACAGAACAGGCGCATCGGGTCGAGAGGGGTAAGCGAATTTGACATCCCGGAGTTCGATGGTACCAGCTCGGTTGGCGGGAACGGGTGCTCCGATAGATAGAGGGATCGGTGAGGGCAAGTCGTGAAGACTGATGATACGGGTTGAAGCTCCAACACCTTTCATCAAACCAGTGAAGAAACCAGCCAGTGCTGGAAGTCAGCCTTCAACCTGACCCATAATTTCTCCAAACTCACTGTTCAAAGACCATTCGATCCAGTTGACGTAAATCAACAGCGAAGTCATATCTCCAACGGAGACATCTCCACTCTTGACCATGAAACCTCCGTAGATCAACAATCCAATCATTCCAACATCTCCAGCAACCTCGTTGAATCCCTGGAAAAGTCCATTTGCAACAGTCTCCTTTTTCTGCAGACTATACACATCATTGACTTTCCCAGCGTATAGCTTCTCCTCAGATGGCTGGGTGTTGGAAGCAGTAACGGTCCGATGTGCCGATAAACGTTCTTCGGCGAGTTTCGACATATCTCCCATTGCCTCTTGAGTCTTGAGGGATAGTTTTCGAATAAACCTTCCGTAGAAATAGGATGATGCCGAAATGGGAGGGAAGATGATCAACATGATCAGAGTAAGCGTCGGCGAGATGAGGTACATCATCCCTACACCGACTGCTGCTCCCAAGACTGCTTTCAATCCTTCTCCGAGATTCTCAGAGAGTGATTGACCAATAATAGAAGTATCCTGTCCTAAACGCGAGAGAGCATCTCCGACACCGGATTGTTCAATATGCGAGGGAGGTAGAGCCATGAATTTCGCGTAGGTCTTGTTCCTGCTTGTCAGCTGTGCCGGTAGTATTGGGAAATGGAAGCTGACCTGATACCAGCAACGGTCCTCTGACCAGCCAAACGCAATGCCATAGCCCGTCCCGAATTCGCTAAAGCTCCGACAAGTAATATCCCGACTAAAGCCCAAGTAGCCTGTTCAAGCGGTAATCCAAACAACAAAGTAGCCTCAGAACCTGGTGCAAAATAATCGATAATCCGCCCAATAGCCCAAGGTATACCGAGGTTGACACCGGTTGAAACGACCAGACATCCAATACCAACGGTCAAAAGAGGCCATTGTGGTTTAGCCAAAGAGAGCAGTTTCATTATTGATGCGGGATCGGCTTTCGCGTCTTTCTTTGGGACCGGTTTTGGGGTCTCGGCCACGACTACGGGAGGGGCGGTAAGCGGATCGACGGGTAGTTGCTTGGCCGAAGTCGCCAAAGACTCCTGTTCCGATTCGATGGGTGGTTTAGCATTTGACGAATTATTCCGTATACGCAGTGCTGTCAACGATGTTCCGTTACCAATTATCGGTGTCATCCTCTTTGTTTTGGACATACCGAGGGTCGACAACAGCGGAGAGACAGGTGGTCGTGTTCCAAATGACCGAACATGGGCAGCGATCGGTGAACACGAAGGTCCAGCTCGCGTCACCGGTAATGTCCAGGCCCAAGCCCGGGCGGCTCCAAGCCCATGTCGAGCGGCCATTCTGGCGGGCTGAAGGAGAGTTTCGAACGAGCGTGTAGCTCTTGTGATCTATCTGAACAAGGTGAAAGTGTATGTGTGTAGTGACGGCTCGGATGTGCATCATGACTTTTAGACGGATCAGCCCGGCTTGAGGTTGGGATAAAATCGATTAATTAAAAGAAAACAAATAAAAAGTCTGAAGATCGACGGCTTGTATGCGCGTAACTTGAAGGTGCAGGCAAGGTCTTGGTATCATACAGGCAACATGGTCAATACATCGAATAAGAGTAAGTGCTAGAAACACAGGACGAAGCTGACAAATAGATGCTTTCTCAAAGCGAAATCACCGAGAACGAGGCCAGCTTCTGCATCGAGCAAAACTTGGTAATCTAGAAAAGCACAAAGATTATGTTCACCGAGCTCGAGATTACAAGTCGAAGCAGGATCGAATTCGAAAACTCCGTGAGAAGGCAGCATTTAGAAATAAAGATGAATTCTACTATGGTATGGTCAAGGGCCAGACCAAGAACGGAATGGCCATCGGAGAACGAGGGAATGAAGCTCTATCTACGGATGTAGTCAAGATCTTGAAGTCGCAAGATGCTGGTTATGTCAGAATTTGTATCGCCAAGGATGAAAAGGTAAGCTGTGGAGACTTCCGAGTCTGGATGAGCTGACAAGGTAGAGAATCGATAGATTGAGACGCGAATTGGAGGCTTCTTCCCCAACTGGATCTGGGAAAGAAGGGGACTGGGATGCCGCCGCTGAATTGGCCGAGGTTGAGAAGCTGGCTGAGATGGGAATTGTCCTCAAGCCAAGAGATGAGGGTTCGAACTCGAGAAAGGGCAAAGGAAAGGCAGTACCCTCCGGGCACGTTATCTTTGTCGACGGAAGGGAGGAGTGTGAGTCTGCTCAACCCAGACAATGACAATGCTGATTTGCAGTCGAGCAATGGGAAGATGTCAACACCATTGCAGCAACAGAGGTCGCAGCAAATGAAGAAGTAGTCGATCTAGGATGGGCTGAACCGAAAGCTTCCGGATCAAAGACCAAGAAAACGATTGCCACCCCCACTGAGAATTCGGAGGAAACAGACCGTTCACACCGCATGGACTTGCTCACGGAGCTATCAGCTCTCCTCGGCCGGGTCAAGCAGCTCCGTCTGGCCGCGTCTAAGTTGGAGACAACAAAGGGTATGATGGGCAAAGGAGCCCCAAGGAAAGTAAGGGAGAATGGATGGGTAGAGGACGAGAATGTCCCCGAGGACCGGAATGGGGATAAGAAGAGATGGGAGGGAAAGATGTGGAAATGGAAGTTGGAGAGGAAGCGTTGAGAATCTGCCAGTGCGTTTCCTTGTTGTATTGGTTCCCTTCATGAACATCTATCAGCCTATCTCTTGGGTGATCCCCGAAGTCTCAAGTCATCGCCCAGTCTCGGTCTGGGGGCACCTTCCCTGTTCGGGATTCGTTGATGGGAAGATGAGAATGTGATCGAGGGCTTAACCAAACCTTATTGGGGCAACTATCCGGGTGACTTCGTCGGACATGATAGGCTTCGCGACCTCCTTTGGCGACTCGATCGCCGGGGTGGTCGATCTTCCGTTGAGGATACCCCACTGAGCCGACGTGAAGCCAACAGCCGGATGGCGCTAATAGGTATATATAGTGGCGACTCATTGGACTAATCGAATACTCTGCTGAAACTCTGACAACTTAAACCTCTTGCACGCACTCCACAATGATTGAAAGTGCACCACAAGAAGTCCGACACATGGACCACGACCACCGTGGAGCTCCTTCTATGGGTCTCACTTCCCCTGGGCAGTCGACCCGTCGCAATCCTGTCCGAACCACTCCGCGACAACGATTATATCGATCCGACAGCTTACTGTCTAAGCACTCATTCCAAGGGGACATCACGCTTGTTCGTCTGCCAGCATATCAACCAGAATATCCTGTCACGCCGCCTCTATCTCGACAGGGCTCTTTACATGACATGACCCAAGTTGATCAATTCCCGGCTCATCCATCTGAATATCATCCTAACACTAGATACAATTCAGAGTTTGGTGATAGCTCGGTCATGCTCACTCCACCCTCTAGTCCAGAGGTGCCAAAAGGTCGTAAACAGAGCAAGCGTGATAGTCCATCACACCGACAAACAAGCGACAGTCATTACGTCCCCGAACCAGACGACCACGACTTTGGGGATGACATACAAGTGCTCACGTCCAGTATTGGACGAGCTGGCCAATTAGAATGGCATGACCAACATCACAGACTTACCGACGCCGAAGGGAATATCATCCAGTGTGAACCAATATGGGCGGAGCCGTCATACGATCGAAGACTGGAGTTTGGTTCACAATACCATCGGAAGGTTGTAACTGATGATATGCCTTCGCTGGACGATCATGAAGATCAATTTCACTTCCATCGCGGATATAATACTGGAGACAAAGAAGACGATCGCCCCATCGCGAGGCAAAGCTCTCCTCTCCGTCTTCTCAGGCGTGACTACAGCAGCGGCCGGGTGGCGAGGCAATCGATGCACCCATCTAGCCACGGACATCTTGGGGATTCAAGGCATCCGTATTACACAGACGACGATGACTATTCCGCAAAGGAAGCTACCGACTCTACCAGACATTACGGCGAGACGAGTGGTCGTGAGCCTGCTAGGTCTGTACGAGCTATAGCATCCCGTCCAAATCAACTGTACCATCAAGACGTCTCCCCTGGTCAATTGGTGTCGTCACTTTGCTCCCGAGCCTCCGCTCTCCCCCGTCAAGACCGATACCGAGACACTCAAGCTCACAACAGGAGCCCTGAGGAGTCAAAGCAGGAAATTGTTCGATCAAAGAGACGAGGGAATGCATCCGGCGAAGTCAGAGGGATGACGAGAGACCGATCACTTAGCCGTCTTGAACGAGACCCTCAACGACATCGATCCCGGTCTCGATCCATATCGACCGACTCCTCGAGCCAAGACTCTTGTCGGTCGCGCTCCCGGGATCGACGTGATTCTGTCGAGTCAGTTACCCCTCGCAGGTCCAGCTCACCGGACGTGACTCTGATTCTAATTGCGAAACCCAAACCTAAAACCAATCTTTCCAAGTCAGGCTACAGTAAGGGTGGTAGGAGTCGAGCGGGATTTGATCAAGATCTCCTCAATCGACAGACCTACGCGCCTGGAACTCTGGTTGCTAAGCAGAACGAGCGAACGCTGCTCAGTCAACTTCGAGAGTTGGTGAAGGACCTGGAGGAAACCCGATCTTCTCAGAGAGGAGCGAAGATTACAATTTTGGGTGATATGGGCAGATGATCTTGTACAATATGTCGACTATGTGTAGATCTGTGCAACGTGGACATGTTAATGTGGTATATTATGTGTAGTCGCAATGATGATAGACCGTCGATGCCGATTAAGCTACTGGCGGGCGACGTCTTTCATACTCGCCTGTATAGACGAGGGAATTTACCTTGTAGCCGCCCGTGGAGCTGAGAGCGCCAAAGCCCATCAGAACGGATTTCTGCTGATGCGGTCTAGCCGACTATACAGTACCATGTCTAAATTACAGTATCTGTTGACCAGACGTATAGCGCTACAAATGGTCGAAGCAACAATAATTTCATGTTTACAAGTAGGAAAGCAATCGGACCATACGTGTATACATACTGTACTGTACATTCAGTGTTAAGCCATCTCGTGCAGACGATGAGCATCGTCGCTTTGATGGTGTCCTGATCAATCTGACTCCTACTGGATACCATATTCGCTGTCTGCATATCGCCGCCTTCTGGGGGCATGTGGTCTTTCACTATACATCGACGGTCGATGTCCACGAGGCTCTGAAGGTCCTCGTTGAGTGCTGCCGTGAATAGATCCGTGGGGATGAGAGGGTGCAAAGTCTTCCTCTGGTGGCCCATGTGTCGAATCTACTCGATTTCGACTGGAATAGCCACTGCTGGAATAGCCACTGCGCTGTGAACCTGCGAGAGAAGGGTGTGGCTCTCGACCCGCACCATCGTAGGGAAGACTTTCATAGCCATAGGAGCTCCAAGTTGCTGATCTCGCGGGGGATGCTCCGCGATTATGTGACCCATCATCGATGCATCTTTGCTGGCGAGGATCGTCTTCTGTTCGATTGGAGCCCTGGAAAGAACCGGCGACTCGTCGGGCAGCGTATCGATCGACATCAAGGGGGTTGGATGAGGCTTGCGGGCCGGTCCGTGTCCGGTCCATGACTTCTTCAATGATTCGTTCTGTTGCTATCACCACAGCCCCCCGGGCCTCGATATATCTCGTGGGTTCGACGTAGCGCAGCGCGGCTTTTTTGAGTGGTCCTAATGTATGGCGCATCTCGTCTCTCATGGCCTCCTCGTCCGGATTGAATGCAGAGCCCCACGGATCGGCGGGATATCTCTCCACTGTATGACGCTTGGCGGATTCCAGGTCCATTCCGTGTCCTCCCGACATGAAACCGCTCCTGCGACTTCCCGATCTCTCTGAGAGACTTGCATTGTCCATAATCCTCGTAAGCTCGTGCGAGGAGGGCCCTCTGTCCGGGCCTTGTGGAGAGGAGGCGCGTCGGCTTTCGGTGTCCCATAGTCGCGGGTCAAAGCCGGGTGTGGTGAACGCCTGAGGAGAATTGTGATCAGGTGAAGGCAGTCGGTCAAAAGGTTCCATAAAACGATCAACTTGATGGCTGCTAGATCTGAAGCTCCCGGGACCCCGTGGAACCGGAACCGAGCCGGGGGGTGGCCGAGGACGTCGAGCTGTCGATACGCTTTTGTGTGACCTGACACTCTGTGGTTGGGGGGGATCGTAAACCCTGTTTAGACGAGCCGTAGACGCCTGTGAGCTTTCATCAACCGGTCCAATCGTCTTGGCACTGGCGTGGGATGACTGGCTGGGAATTGAGGAAACGTGACGGGAATGGGTTTTGGAGTATCTCTGACTACTCTCCGCTCTCCTCCTCTCATCGAACAGCTCTTGCCGTGCAGTCTCGGGATCCACGGGCCAGCCCTGGCTATCTTTGGGCCCAGTTGAATATCGTACAAAGGTTTGATTGTGATCGTAGCCTGGGTGGCTGGAAGTCCGCGAGCTCTGATATCTGGGGTCGTATGGCATCGGAAATGTGTATCGCTTTTGGTAATCGTAACGAAGTGTGATGAGTGCCGCATCAGTGAGAGCCCCTATATATACCTCTGTCCGAGGGGGTCAGTGGAGCTGTCAATGGATTAAGATATCTACGAGTCAGCCGTGAGATGAAAGGACGATTAGCTTCGTGTAAGAGACTGGCATCGATTAAAGGATATGCACATCAGGGGTGAGGCTTAAGGGCTTGTTGAGGAGACGGGTTGGAGCAACAAGGCTTTGTCACAATGGATCTTGTAGCCTATTGTGTCCTTGAGTCGATCCGTCCAGCAACCCGAGGGAGCTTCGATCAAGGGATTGCCAACACCATGATCAATCATTCGGCCCTCCTACCTGGACTGCAAAATGAAAGGATATTCAATTATTTCTATTTCATCACATCAAAGGGAATCCATCCTTTCTTCACCTTGGCTCCAAAGCGAACGAGGCGGTGCACGTACGTTCGTAAGTATTCAAGTACCGCTCCTCTGGTCGATCGTTCGATAGAAATGGGTGTTGATGTTACATTATTACTTTGGGGTGATATATTACAACTGTCCAGTCTCGATATTGATGGTAATTGGGTGTTCCACTATGAGTGGGTGCCATTTGCGATTGGTTGCTCGTTTGCTGCCTTGCTCGGTGTTTCATCCTTCATTTCCTCGTGCTTGATAGTTCCATTCTCCCTAGGCCCGTTGATCTCAGTCTCATCCGTTGCGCCATGTGAACGAATAGGTTGATGGCGGCGGGGCGGTAATGGAACAGACGGAAATTCGGTAACGATAGAGTCTTCTAGCTGCCTTCTGAAGCTCTGCAAATCAGCAAGAGCCTTTCCCACATGTTCGTTTGGCATACTTCAAGACCAAGAGCTCGTCCTAGCGAATATTGATTTTCTCCTGTTGCTCTACTGATGGCTGATCTGGTGTACATGTGTGGATTACGGTAGTTATCGATATACCTATCATATCAGTGGCTTGAGCTGGAGGTCTCACTCCATCACTCACTCGACGACCTGCTGGGGCACTGTGTCCTGCAGTTTCCCGGCCATCTCACTGAGCTGGATCAAACCTCTGTTGACCTCTTGCCTGACCATCAGCTTCGTCAGACTCGCAGACAGGATAGCTCACATGTACATAGGCACCCTATCCTCCTGGCCAGCTGCTACATCTCCAGCACATACTTCCAGCTCATACAGATCTTGCGAGATTTTGAGTAATGTCCTCTCTATATCGGCCCTTAGCTTGAACTCCTCATCTTCAGCGGCTGTCGATTGTGGAGGAGCCAAAGGCGACTGCATCATAGAGTTCGGCGTCGCTGCTGGCGACAGATAGGCTTGCGATACCGACATATGCGGTCCATGAACCTAATAGGGAGGATGAGAAGTTGATTGAGAACGGGTAAATCCGAGGTTACAAAGTGGAGGCGAGTCGATACGTCCAAGATGGTGATGACTAAGTTTCCACCTATCACCTCTAACAATGTCGGACACCGAGACCCCCACGGAGTCCAATGACGTCGATATCAGTCTGGATGGACTGAAGATGGATGACTTCGTGTTTGACAAGAAGAAGTCAGAGAAGGAACAGGCGATTATCGAGGGAGGGGATGAGGATGAGCTGGAGCGATTTAGGCGGGAATGGAAAGCTGAAGTCAAGGGCAGAAGGGGTCTGCGAGTATACGGGATACCATGGAAGGGCTCTGATGATACCGGACCACCAAAATCAGTGGAGAGAAGCGTAATCTCACCGGAGAGATCGCCCAAGAAAAGCATCACATCGCCATTCGCCGGTACTGGCAGTCTGCCAGATGAGACTCTGGTCCGATCACCTAATCAGAATGGAAAGTCGCTCGATGCTGGACCATCAAGGCCCAAGAAGCAGTATAGCGCAGTTCAGCTGTATGCTCAAGCAGTAGAGAATGAGCAAGCTGGACAGCTCAATGATGCCTTACAGCTATACAGAAAGGCTTTCAAGATCGATGGTGAGTAACGCCTCTCTCCGCACAGGATCTTGCTGATCACCAGATAATGTCGATCGTGTGTACCAGAAATCGTTGCCCAAATACGTAGCCGAAGAAGAAGAGACGGAAACTCCTACATCTACCGATATTGTTTCGGCTGCTATCCCGCAGGAGGAGCCTTATTCATTTCAGCGGCACCTACAATTTCAGCCCGATTACCAAAAGACCAAGACCACTCGCAGACGATCACCGCTATCTACCATACTTGACAAAGCATCCGTCTCGCCCGATGAAGCGAAGTTCGAGCCAGAGGAGGAAGACAAGCCTTTCCCAATCTCCCTGTTACCCCCAGAACTCCTCGAAAAGATATTTAACAACCTCGACGTCCGTGGTTTGGAGCGATTTGGTTCCATATGCTGGCGAGCTAGGCTTTTGACTTCTCAAGCGGAGATCTGGAAACGGAGAGTTCAGACTATATATCAATGGCCAATGGTGGAAAAGCAGGTCACGGAG
>Ga0265780_10005914_pt1 | contig 15351 bp, 4 predicted proteins | sample P1T30metagenome_FD_192432 | JGI IMG/M metagenome (GOLD analysis project Ga0265780, IMG submission 192432) | Plant litter microbial communities from East Loma Ridge, Irvine, California - P1 T30 | ecosystem: Environmental > Terrestrial > Plant litter > Unclassified | place: USA: California... | reverse complement strand
TGCACCACCGCCGCGCCTCTACACCCCAGCTTTGCGAAGCGAGCCGAAGAACGGGCCGCGGAATTTCGGTTTGAACACGCGCGCAAGCAAAATGCCGAAAAGCTGGCGCGTGATTTCCACCAGGTATACAATTTGGCTTGGGCGAAGCACTCAGGAGTGAAGCCGATGACGCTGGACCAAGCGCGCAATATTGTGAAGGAGATGAAGCCGGTGGTGGACGAACGTCTGCTCTGGTTCGCCTACCATGGAGAGGAACCGGTAGCCTTTTTTATCAGCTTACCGGAATTGAACCAAATTTTCCGGCACGTAGGTCGGCGCCTGAACCTACTGGGCAAGCTGCGTTTTGTGTGGGCGCAGTGGCGCTACATGCAGCGGCCGGACAAGCGCATGTTTGGCATTATCTACGGGGTGGTGCCTGCATTTCAGGGCAAGGGCGTGGATGCAGCCATGCTGGTACACGCCCGCCAAGCCTTTATCGATGCCGGCTATGCCGACTTGGAGATGAACTGGATTGGCGACTTCAACCCGCGTATGCTGGTGACTATTCGGTCGATTGGGGCCACCATTGTAAAAACCCATGCTACTTACCGCTACCTATTCGACCGGGAGCGGCCATTTGAGCGGATGCCGATAATTCGGTAGGCGAGGCCTTCATATTCGGTTGGATAAGTGGTTAAGTGCTGCGGCTTGCCGGAAGGCCCAACGGTCCACACGCCTTTGCAAACCGGAATCTGGGGGAACTAAGGTCCATTTTCAACGAATACAAGCCACCCGGGATGAACACAACGGAGCAGGAAGGAAAGGAATACTTGGAAGAGATTAAGGAGAAAATAGCACTGGCTATTAGGCGAGGAGATGAAGCCGTAAGGCAGTTTTCCGACGAACTCCGGCAGAAAAAGCAGTACATCCACGAGCATCAGTCGGGTATGGATGAGGCCGACATGGTGGCTGCCGGACAGTCCATCAACCGCATGGCCTTTACGGGCGAGGCCGCCGTGGCCCGGAAACGGAAGCTCCTTAAGCTGGCGCAATCTCCATACTTTGGTCGCATCGATTTTATGCCCCACGGCAAGGAGAAGGCGCCGGTGTACATCGGCGTGCATTCCTTTTTCGACGAGCGGGCGCGCCATAATCTCATCTACGACTGGCGAGCCCCTATCTCGTCTATGTTCTACGACTTCGAACTGGGAGAGGCTTCTTACACCACTCCTTCCGGCATCATCCAGGGCACCATCGAGCTGAAACGGCAATACAAGATTCGAGACGGCCGCCTGGAATTCATGATTGAAAACGACGTGAACATTCACGACGACGTGCTGCAGCGTGAGCTGGCCAAGTCTTCCGACGATAAGATGAAGAATATCGTCGCGACCATCCAGCGGGACCAAAACGCGGTGATTCGCAACGAAACCGCGTCGGTGATGGTCATTCAGGGCGTGGCCGGTTCGGGCAAAACCTCCATTGCTCTGCATCGGATTGCGTTTTTGCTTTACCGCTACCGGGAGACCATTGCGGCCAAAGACGTGCTTATTATCTCGCCCAACAAGGTGTTCGCCGATTACATATCGAACGTGCTGCCCGAGTTGGGGGAGGAGCATATCCCCGAGCTCGGCATGGAAGAACTAGCAGCCGATTTGCTCGAAAACAAGTACTCGTTTCAGACTTTTTTCGACCAGGTATCCGCGCTGCTGGATAATCACGAGGCTGCTTTCATCGAACGCATTCAGTTCAAATCCTCGTTTGAATTCCTCAGCAAGCTCAATCAATACTTGTTGTATGTGGAGAACAACTACTTCACTGGCAACGAGCTGCGGGTTGGCAAAACCATCGTTCCTCTGTCATTTATCCTAGCCAGGTTTAAGGCCTACCACCGGGTGCCGCTTCTGAAGCGCTTTGCACTAGTGGCCGAGGATGTCCGGAACCATGTGCGGGACGCCACCCGCCGGAAACTGACCGGACATGAGAAATCGACCATTTGGGAAGCCATTCCCCGTATGTTCAAGTTCAACAACGTGCTGGATTTCTACCGGGATTTTTATCGCTGGCTCGGTAAACCCGAACTCTTTAGGTTCGAACACGGCATGAGCCTGGAGTACGCGGATGTATTTGCCGTCATTTACTTGCGGATACGGCTGGAAGGCCTCACCACCTACGACCACGTAAAGCACCTGCTGGTGGACGAGATGCAGGATTATACCCCCGTGCAATACGCCGTGCTATCCCGCTTGTTTGCTTGCCGGAAAACCATTCTGGGCGATGTAAGCCAGACGGTTAATCCGTACAGCGCTTCCTCCGCCGAAACCATTGAGCGTGTCTTCCCGCAAGCCGATATAGTTAAGCTGTACCGCAGCTACCGCTCGACCGTTGAGATTACGGCCTTTGCCCAGCGTATCACGCCAAACCCGAATATCATCCCGCTGGAAAGACACGGTCAGGAGCCCCAGGTAGTACGCTTTGGTAGCAAAGACGAGGAACTGCAGGCCATCCAACGAATGATTACGGCTTTCCAAAGCTCTGGAAACCATTCTCTGGGCATCATCTGCAAAACCCTCCGGCAAGCGGAGCAAGCTTACCAAGTGCTGGAAGCCCCCGGTATACACCTGCTCACGGCCGATTCCACAGCCTTCAAAGAAGGCGTCGTTATCACCACGGCCCATTTGGCGAAGGGATTGGAATTCGATGAGGTCATCGTGCCCTTTGCCTCCGCGCGTACTTATAAAACGGAGGTAGATAAAAGCATGCTCTACGTGGCGTGCACCCGGGCCATGCACCAGCTCACGCTCACGTATTCAGGGGATGTTACGGCTTTCTTGTCTGCTTAGCCAGTTCTTTTTCCTTCTCAGCCAGCAGCTCCTGCCCATCCTATAAACCTGCTTAGAAGGGGTAGCCGATGGCTAGGTTCAACCGGCCGGTGGTGCTGTTGGGGGTGCCGTAGGGCGCTTGCAGCGGAATGGCGTAATCGAAGCGGATGACGAAGAACTGCACGTCGACGCGCAGGCCAACGCCAGTGCCCACGGCCAACTCATTGAGGAAAGTGCTGGCGTTGAACTTGCCACCAGGGCGGGTGGGGTCGTCGTTTACCAGCCAGATATTGCCCGCATCAAGGAATACGGCGCCTTTCACGTAGGGAAATAGGTCTTGGCGGTATTCAATATTGCCTTCGAGGCGCAGGTCGCCCACTTGGTCGTAGTAGTTGTTGATATTGTTGGCAGTGCTGGGATGGTAAGTGCCAGGTCCAACTTCGCGGGCGGCGAAGGCTCGAACGGAGTTGGGACCACCCACGCCGTACTGGCGCAGGTAGGGCAGTGTACCGCCCGCTGAGTTGCCGTAGGGCAGACCGATGCCCACTTGCAGGCGTCCTACAATGCGGTTGCCCGATGTGGGATTGGGCGAGATGCGGTAATATTCGCGCAGTTCTAAATCGAACTTGGTGTACTGGGCAAAGCGCTGGCCAGCAATGGTGTAGTACTCATTTCCCTCTTTCTTGCTGGATAAGCCGCTTAGCGCATTGGCCACGTTGCCGCTAACTTCCACCTGGCCCTGGAAGAAAATCTGCTGGCGGCGCTGCTCCAGCAGTTGCTGGTTGAAGGTGTAGCGGTAGGAACTCCCCAGGATAAACTGTTGCTGAAATGCGGTGCGTAAAAAGGGCCGGGCTACCAGCACTCTATCAAAAGCTGTGTCGCTGGAGAAGGTGCTATAGGTAATGTCGATGGGCCGAAGCTCCTGCTCAGTAGTGAGCTTGGTTTTCCAGCTGTAGCCGTAGTTGAGGTTGAAATTGGCAGTGCTGAAATAGCCCGTGCGCGTGACGTAGCGAATGCCCGCTCCAAAAGTGGTGCGGGGCTGGAAGTCGGAGTTGGGCAGCCGCACGTTGAGCAGCGGGAGGTTAGGCGCAATGAGGCGCGGCACAATCAACTGCGCATTCACGCCGAAATCAGTGGAGATGGCACCAGTGTTGCTGCGGCTCTCTGCGCCGGCCGGCGCGGTGGTCTGTACCTCGTAGGCAGCAGTGCCGGTAACCACCAATTGCTCGGCACCGCGCAGGGCCGAGCGGTTGCGGTAGCTCACGGTGAGGCCAGGCCCGGTAAAGTTGCTGGTCTTGCTCACCAGTTGCAGCTCGGCCCGTACGCTTTTCTTTTTGAGTTGGGTCATGCGCACATCGGCATCCAAGCGTGCACGGCCCGCAGAGTCGCCCGCAGCCGAAGGGTTGAAGCGGATTTCCACGAAGCGGAATGTGCCCAGACTCATGAGGCGCGAGAGCGTCTGGTCGCGCCGCCGCTGCCGAAACAGGCTGTCGGGGTATAGGAATACGGCCCGGGTGATGGCGCGCGCCCGAAACAGGTGTTCGTCCGGGAAGTACTGGTACTTGCGGAACATAATGGGTTTGCGCCGGGTAGTGTCAGTGAGCACGAAGTTGGTGTTCAGCTTTATCTGGTCGAGCCAGTAAGGCCGCAGGGCCCGCGCTGGCGCATTAGCCTTCACCCGAATATCAATAGTCACCTGGTTTTGCAGGGTGCTGTCAACCTCAAAAATCAGCACATCAGGCGTGAAGTAATAGAAGCCCTGGTTCTTCAGGCTGGCATCAATGCGCACCCGTTCCTGGGTCAACACATCCAAGTTGTACGGGTCGCCTACTTTGACCAGACTAGTTGCCTGCGTGCTTCGAATAGCCGCCAGTACGGCCGAGTCGCCGGCCGGAAAATTTACTTCTTTGATTTTATACACCGGGCCGCTGTTGGCCGTGTAGTTGACTTGGGCCGTGTTTTCCTTGGTAATGACCTCGTGCGTGACGCCGGCATGGAAGTAGCCCCGGTTTTGCAGGCGGTTGGTCATCAACCCCTGCGTGGCTGCGATTTTTACCTGGCTCAGCAGCACCGGCGGCTCGCCAAACTTATCGGCCAGGAAGTGGCCGAGTCCCTTTGTCTTGCCCACACCAAGATGCCAGAAGTACAGCTTCGGCCGCTGCCCTAGAAACGAGAAGTTGGGCTGCGGCCGCACCACGCCCTCTAGCTCAGTTTGCAGAGCGGCGGCATTTTTAGGCTTCTCCGGGTAGTTAACCTTGACTTTGGTGCCGGTGTACAGCTTCTCGTTGGCCGGAATGTAGCGCAGGCCCGAGCAGGACGAGAAGAGAAGACAAGTAAGAACGAAGAGCGCAGAATGAAGTGTTTTTTTGCGGCTCAATTGCGGCTTGAAGGGCGACGCAACGTGTAAGCTGCGCCGTGAAATTCCACGCGACTCATTGCCCGTTCGTTGCTGAAACGGTTTTACTACGTTGCTCAATAGAGATAGAATCTCGCTCATTATGGGTAATTATTTAGCGGCCGTTTTGGCTGGGGCCGCTTTGCGGGCTACCGTGTCGCGGCGCGGAGGCAGCATTGCCGCCGCGGCCGAGTCGCGGGCCACTTGGTCTTGTTTTTTCTGCTCTTCCTTGTCCTTTTTCTCCTGTTCGCGTCCCTGCCGACGCCGCTGTTTCACGTCCTCGCTCACTTTCTCAAAGAGTTCGGCGAAGCTGTTGTACTCGCGCTGGTAGACGAGTGCCGCGCCGGTGCGCACAATCGGGCCGTCGATGTCCTCGTAAGCATTCTGGCGGAAGGCGCGCAGGCGCAGGCGGCCGTCGCGCATCAGGGTATACTCCAGGCTGACATCGCCGGCCAGGTTGCTGGCGGCACTCTGGCCCTGCACGCCGGAGTTGGCGTTGTTGGTGCCGGCGAGGCCAATATCGGTACCCACGCGCACGGTGAGGCGGTTGTTGAACAGCTGACGGCGCACGGCCACGTTCAGGTCGGTGCGCGAGCCGGTGCTGCCATCGGCGCCGTAGCTAGCTTGGTTGGTTACGCCCAAATCCAGGCCCAGGCCCGACAGGTACTTGCCCGTGAGGTTGTTCAACTGGTCGGTTAGTATCGAGCTGACCGAGCCTCGTAGCTGCGAGGTGGCAAAGCTTTCGCCCGAGCTTGACTGGAAGGGGTTTTGCTGAATAAAGCGGCCCAGAATCAGCAGTGAAAACACCTGCTTGCTTTGCTCCGAAGCCTGGTCAGGCTGCCGCAGCTGGCCCAGCTTGGCATCCACTTGCCCACCCAAAGCGCCACGCTGGTCCTCCGGTAGTGTGATATCGAAACCAATGATGGGCTTATTCAGATTGCCGGTTACATTGATGAGCACGTTGAAAGGCAGAGTGTTGCGCGCCAGGCTTTGGTCTGCAGGACTATCGGAGCCTTGGTTAGCCAGTAGCTCGGCCGGAGAAGCTTTAATCTTGTAAACGGCCGTCAGGTTGAGGTCGGCGTTGTACGGGTCGCCGCTCCAGGTCAGCGACGAGCCGCGGCGGATATTGAATTCGCGCGAAGTCAAGCCATAAAGCGAAACCCGGTAGCTGCCCCGCGCTACGGTTAGCACACCGCTAAGCGTGATGTTGCCGCTGGGGTCAATGTTGGTAGTCAGGTCGCCGTTGGCGCGCACACGCAGGTTGTCGCCGCTGGCCGGGTCGATGATGAGCGTGAATGGTGTACGGTCAGTAATCTTGATATGAGCCGTAATGTCGTAACCCTGACCCGTGACCTGTACCGTGTCCAAGGCCAGCTTACGGGCTAGCATCGTGTCAATTGGAGCGCTTTTGTCGACGAACTTCACAATGCCCTCGCGCTCCTGAACTGCCGGGTCGCTATTCGGCGACTCCACCGTCAAATCAGAACCCTCTACTACGGTCACGTCCGTATCGATTTTAATGAGCGCCAACGGACCAGTCAGACGGGTTTTGGAATCCACCACCAGCTTGCCGTAGAACAGTGGGTTGTTCTTGCGGGTGCTGTTCACGGCCATGAAATTGGTGGTTGTCGCCGTTAGGTCGAAGGCGTAGTCCACGAAGTTCTTCGTCAGCAGATAGCCGCTTGCCACCGCTTTGTTCGACGCTGAATCCAGCACCGTAAAGTTGTTGAAGGCAATACCCCGGTCATCAAATGTCAGCTCCTGGCCGGGCAAGCGGTAGAGCGAGCCCAACTGCGTCACGGCAAAAGCGGCGTCATCGGAAGTACGCAGGGTGCCGCGCACAATGGGCGTAGAGGGTGCGCCCGTCACGCTCAGTTGGCCGCGAACATAGCCGGCCGATTGCTGCAACTGCCCCGCTGCAAAGGCTTCGGCCAGTTTCAGGGTGAGGCGGTTGGCATCTACCGTCAGGTGAAGGGGCGCCGCATTATCAGCTTGGTAAAAGCCGCTGATACGTAAGTCATTGCCTGTACCGCCCACCGAGCCGGCCGCACCGCCGGTCAGGCGGGCGTCCAGGTTGTAGCGGTTGGGGGTGGGGTTGGTGGCATTCACCGAAATGTCGCCGATGAGGGCTTTCTGGAACACCAGGTTCTTGATGGTCGCATCGGCAGTAAAGGCTTGGTTTGGCTTGCCTAGGTTGTCGATGCGGGCTGTCCCATTAAGGTTGCCGGCCACCAGTGAGTCCTGCTGTTGCACGATTTTCGCCAGCTCGGCCAACTCAAAATTGGTGAATGTAACGCCGAGTGGAGAGGTGGAAACCTGCGGATTCTGGCTCTGCAAAGCCAAGGCGCTACGGCCGTTGGTGAGGTTCAGACCGTCGGCTACAATTGCGCCGGTGGGGTAGTAACGCACGAAGTTATTAGCGCCCGCCGTCCAGTTTTCGTAGTTGATAACCTGTTCTGGTGCGGCCGAAAACTGGTACACCACGCTGCTATTGCGGCCTGCACCCTGTGCCAGTGCCTGCAAGGTGCCCGCCAATGCCAGCCGTTCCCGATTGGCCGAATCGCCCAGAATTGCGACCCGGGTAAACACTTTATTATCGGCCACATTGCCCACAATGCTAGGGCGCCGCAGCTTGAACGTGGTATCCTGGGCTGCGCGGGCCAGCCGCAGGCCGTAGTCCAGCTTCTGCGCATCGGAGTTCACATCGAGGCGCAGCGAATCGAGCCGAAAGTTATTATACCGAATGATGGGAATGCTGGTGTTGGCCGTGAGGCGAGCATCGCGCCGCGAGTAGTCACCGGCCAGCGTGAAGGGCGAAATTTTCTTCAGGCCGGGCACCAGCTTGGTAGCCAGCGTGGCATCTTTCAGCCGTAGCGAGTAGGTGAAATGGCGGTCGGCATTGCTGGCCACGTACTTCACGCCGGGCAGGTCGAAGTAGCGGTCAATGTGCTGCTGCAGCTCCGTGGCGAGGTCGCCGAGGTGCACGTTGCCGTCGAGGTTAACGTTGGCAATGTCGGAAGTAACGTTTACTGCTGTGCGGGCGGCTGTCTGCACGATGCGGCCATTGAGCGAATCCAGCGCAAAGGGCTGGTTGTCGCGCACAATCACAATTTTCTGTCCGCTAAAGGTGCCATTAATGGAATTGGCATCAGCGCCGCGCAGATTGGCTACCAGATTGCCCTGCACGCGCAAGTCGCCGCCGGTATAGAAGCCCAGCGCCGTAAGGTTGGCACCGCGCAGGTTCAGCGACGATACCTCATAGGTCGGGTTGCGGGCGTCGCGCAGGTTTACTATGGCGCGTAAGTCGAAGCTCAGGTTGGGGTCCTGCTTGCTATTGGCATTAATGACGTATCGGTTGCGGTCGAGGTCCACAGTAGCAGCGACGCCGCGGTAGTTGTAACCGTTATAGAGGGCACTTTGCACGTTAGCTTTCACTTGGCCTACCAGCGTATTGGGGTCCTGTAGGTTACCGGTAGCGTTGATGCGGCCCGTGGCCGTAACGCGTCCGATGCTGGGGTTTTTCAACAGCTTGCCAAAATCGAAGGCGCGCACCGCGAAGGTGCCCACCAGTGGCTGCCTTCCGTTGGCCTGAGCAGCGCCGAGGTTGCCGCTAAATCCAATGTCGCCGTAGCTGGTTTTAGCCGTGAGGTCGGTCACGAACTGTAGCGTGGTGGGCCGGCCCCGGAAAGTGCCGCTCACCGCCAGCGTAGGCGGAATGCTGATGTTGTTTGGAATGCTACCCTTGGGCGCCAGACTTAGAATATCGGCCCGCGAGCTGCTGAACTGCCGAATATCAAGGTCCACGTACAGGCGGTTATCCACATTGGGCAGGCCCTGAATGCGGCCGCGCGGTGCTTTCAGAATCGTGTTTCGCAGGCCCACGAACTCCAGATTGCGCACCGTGAAATCGCCCACACGGCCGGCAATCTGTCCATTCACCAGCACCGACTGGTTGGGACCGGTATTGAACGGCGGCGTGCCGGCCAAGTCGGGCGCCAGGTACAGAATATCACGGAAACCCAGGCGCACGTCGCGCAAGTCGCCTTCCAGCTTCAGGTTGGGCAGATTTTTGGTGTCGCTCAGCGCCGCCAGCGACTCATAGCCAATGGCCAACGTGCGCCGGATTCGGGTGTGCGGGGTAATCAAGTCGAGGCTGTCGAGGCGAATCTGTACCGAGTCATACACCACGTTGGCCTTCCACGAATCGATGCGGAAACCGCTTTGCTCCTTACCGGCCAGGTTATCCACCTTGGCAGTGGTTCGGTTTTCGGAATACGACAAGTCGTGGGTGTTCAGCACCAGGTCAGTGAAGTGCAGATGGTTGTAGTCCATTGCCGGCACTTTGGTGCGCTGCTTCGGCTGGTTGAAGTTGTCGAAATTGACGGCCAATCCACTGATATCGGACTGGTCCAGCAGCACGCGCCAGCCCGGCGAGGTAGCAGCCTGGCCATTGGCAGCTTTCACTTTGTCGGTGGCCTCATCGAGCTTGCGTACGGCTTCGGCAGGGTTCACCACACGTTCAGCTACTGGCACGGCCTGGTTTTGGGCGTAGGCAAAAGAGGTATTTTTTAGCGTCAGCTTGCCCAAGTTCACTCTCTGACGCTGCAAGTCGATGTCCTTGGCGGTGATGTCGGCCAGCCCAATATTGGTGCTGATAAACTGCGCGGCTGGGTCGTTCTTATACACAAACTGCACGCTGTCGAGCGTGGCGCGGTTCAGGCCAAATTGCAGCGTGAGCGGCTCGGTCGGAGCGGGGTTATTCACTTCCGGCGCCGTTTTGGTTTGCACAATGCTGATAGCAGAGCGCCGCAGGGCCGCGTTATCCACTTTATACACCGAGTTATCCACGTCCACCTCGTCCATGTTGGCTGTAAACTCTCCGATTCTGGCGCGGATATCAGAGCCGGTAATTTGGTCGTTTTGGGTGAAGTAGATATTCGTTAGCCGCGCTTTGCCAATGTCGTACTTCAGACCGGATGAAGTAGTGTCTACTGGTGCGGTGGGGTCGGTGAAGGCAGCGATGATGAAATCATAGTTGTTCACCGAATCGGGCTCGGTGCGGGTGAGGCGTACGTGGCCGTCATTTAACTCTACGTTCGAAACGTTGATTTGCTTGTGGAGCAAGGCCCAGATGTCAATATCAACACCGAGATGGCCCACCGAGAGTAAGGTGTCGCGTTGCTGGTCTTCGAGGTACACACCGTCGAGGTTGATGGCGTGGCGGAAGTCGGTGCGAAACTTCCCAATCCGGACCTCCGTCTTCAACTTATCGCGCAGGTAGGCTTGGGCCTTACTAGCGACAAAGTCCTGTCCTGATGGAAATTGCAAAAACACTACTACCCCAATAACGAGCAGTAGCACCAGAGCTAGTAACCCCAGGATTCCGTAAAGAGCACGACGCAGAAAAGTGGACAAAGCAGAGAGTAATTAGCAGCAACACATATCAAAGGCAATTACCCAAACGCAAAATCTTGGGCTTGGGTTGGCAAACAGCCACTCTTGTCGGTACTGTGCAGCTTCACGGCGGCAGCCAAAAGGCCGCCTTATCTTTCGCCCCCTAAACCCACCATCCCACCATGATACTACGTTTTTCCCTTCCCTACCGCACCGTGTTCGGCCAGCGGCTGGCCGTCTGCGGCTCGCATCCCGACTTGGGAGCATGGCAGCCGGCGGCAGCCGCCAACATGTATTACGACGAAGCCACTACCTGCTGGAGCTTGGAGCTGACCGTGCCCGATACCGCTGGCGAGCTTACTTATAAGTATGTGCTGCGCGATGACAATACTGGGGCCGAACAATGGGAGTTCGGGCCCAACCGCCGTATTGCCTATAATGCTGCTCGTGCGCAGCGACTCAATCTGGCCGACTACTGGCGCGCGCCCGCGTTGCCCGAAAACGAGTTGCAAACCGCCGCTTTCACTAAAGCGCTGTTTCGCCGTCCGGCCAAGGTTACTGCGCCGGCTGTGCCTGCTAAAAAAGCCAAAGCCCCCGCTGCTGCAAAAGGCAGCAAAGCCGCTAAAACCTCCGCTGCGGTAGCGCCAACGCCAGTAGCCGCTACCGCAACGCTACCGACTGAGGCCGCCCCCGCCACCGGTGAAACGGTTTTTCGCATCGTAGCGCCGCGCGTGGCACCGCAGCACGGCCTGTGCATTCTTGGCTCCGACCCCGCGTTGGGCGCCTGGGACAACACGAAGTGCCTGGTATTGAACGATGCCGACTACCCAACCTGGAGCGGCGCCGTGACATTGCAAAATCCCGGCGAAGACTGCCTTTATAAATACGCTATGTGGGACCCTGCCGCCGGCCATGCCCTCGACATGGAAGGTGGGGAAAACCGCGTTGTGCCCGCTACGCAGGACCGCACCGCCGCCCGCGTTTTCAACGACGAGGCATATCAGTACCTCGATGCGTGGCGCGGAGCTGGGGTGGCGCTGCCCGTATTTGCCATGCGCAGCGAGCAAGGCCTTGGGGTAGGGGAGTTCTCCGATTTGAAGCTGCTCACTGACTGGGCCGTGAAAACCGATTTGAAGCTGGTCCAGATTCTGCCCATCAACGACACCACTGCCACGCACACATGGGTCGATTCGTACCCCTATGCCGCCATTTCGGTATTTGCCCTGCACCCGCAATTCATTCATCTCGAAGGCATCGCGGCGCTCAAGGACAAGAAGGCTGCCCAGGAACTGGCCCAGTTGAAAGCCGAGTTCAACGCCAAGGATTTCGTGGACTACGAACCGGTGATGAATGCCAAGTGGAAGTTCCTCAAGCTGTTGTACAAGCAGGAGAAGCAGACTTTCCTAGTTGACCTCGAATACCGTGAGTTCTTGGCCAGCCAAGGCAGTTGGTTGGTGCCCTACGCGGCTTTCTCGGCCCTGCGCGACCGGTTTGGTACCGCCGATTTCCAGCAGTGGCCCGAGGAGTTCCGCACTCCACAAAACGTGAAGGAGCTGACTGCCGAAACCGCCGCCGACTACGACGATTATGGCTTATTTTTCTTCACCCAGTTTCACCTCGACAAGCAGCTACGAGCCGCCGTAGAATATGCCCGCTCCAAGGGCGTGGTATTAAAGGGCGACCTGCCCATCGGCATCTACCGCCACTCTGTGGATGCCTGGACGCAGCCTGAGCTTTACCACATGGATGCTCAAGCCGGAGCTCCGCCAGACGATTTCTCCACCACCGGTCAGAACTGGCGCTTCCCCACCTACAATTGGCAGCGCATGGCCGAAGACGGTTATCAGTGGTGGAAGCAACGTATGGGCCATTTGGCCCGCTACTTCGACACGCTGCGCATCGACCATATTCTTGGTTTCTTCCGCATCTGGGAGATGCCAATTGAGTCAGTGGAAGGCTTGTTGGGGCATTTTTCACCAGCCCTGCCATTGCACCGCCACGAGATTGAGCGCCGCCTCGGTTGGTTCGACTATTCGCGCCTCTGTGAGCCCTACATCCGCTGGCACATGCTCCAGGATATCTTCCAAGGCGAGGCCCAGAACGTGTTTGATGAGTACATGTATGACGCCAGTTTCGGTCGTATTCACCTGAAGGAGGAAGTCAACAATCAGCGCAAGATTGAAGCCTATGTTGCTCAAAAAGTAGCCGATTATCCAGAACACGCCGAGTATTTTGCCTGGCTGCAAAAGGGCTTGTTCGCCTTAGTGAATGAGGTCCTGTTTGTGCCAGCCGGCAATGATTTTTACCACCCGCGCATCACCCTGAACAAGAGTTACTCATTCCGCGAGCTGGACAGCGACGAAAACCGTCGACGACTTTACGACGACATCTACATCGATTTCTTCTTCCGCCGCCACGAGGAGTTCTGGCGTCAGCAGGGCCTTACTAAGCTGCCCCCCGTTCGTTACGCCACCGACATGCTCATCTGCGGCGAAGACCTGGGCATGGTACCTGCTTCGGTGCCTGGCGTGATGAAGCAGCTCGGCATTCTGGGCCTCAACGTGCAGCGCATGCCCTCGAACCCGGACGTGGAATTCAGCCACCCCAGCGATGCTGCCTACCTAAGTGTGGTGACACCCAGCAGCCACGACACCAGCACCATTCGCGGCTGGTGGGAAGAGGACCGGGTGCGCACTCAGCGCTTCTTCGAGACCATTCTCGGTCACTGGCGCGAGGTAGCCCCATTCTACTGCGAGCCTTGGGTAGCGCGCGAAATCCTGGTGCAGCATCTGCACTCACCAGCCATGTGGGCCATCTTCCCGCTGCAAGACTTGCTGGCCATGGATGGCCACTTACGCCGCGCCAACCCGCACGATGAGCAAATCAACGTACCCGGCAACCCTACCCACTTCTGGAAATACCGCCTGCATCTGCCGTTAGAAGAATTGGTGGCTGCCGTTGGCTTTAATGAGCCACTTCGAGCCATCATCCAGAGCAGCGGAAGATAAATTGAGTATCTACATTGGTATGCTACGCGTGGATACTCATTATATAATCAAAATACTAAAAAAAATAATGTTGAGTTAATTATTAAAAATTGAACTATTGCTGCATGGATAGCGTGCTGCTGTTTAGCTTATTTGCTAGTTAACAGCTTGATATAAATGCCATACAAGCGTTGCAGGCGTATATTTGGTTGCTCGAGGACGGCAGTTTCCAATAATGGGAACTGCCGTTTCTTATTGGGCCTATCAAATCCATAATGAGACATATTATTAGAATTACCAGAGTTGAAGTCTTACTTTTGTCCTCATTATCTAATTACAGTTCAGTAGATATAAGCTATTAACAAAGATTTCTGAATTTCTTACTCCTGCGTGGCACATCAGCAAATGGTCACCTGCAATTGAACCACTAGCAACAAGGTATTTAATCGTTAGGACGAATAGTCCAGTGGCGGCAATATGACTAATCATCATCTCTTTCCACATAACTGCCAACGACTGCTTTTTACAATTAACTGACTTCTTAACAACCCAAACTCAATTCATGCAATTACTCTTACGTCCTTATACAAGGAGTGCTGCTTTACAGCCTCCTGTTCATGCCGAAAACCGGGGTTGGCTTGCGGCGATTAAGCCGCTCTACGCTTTTTCAATAGTGGTACTGATGGGTTTGTTGCTGGCTGTACAGGCTGCCAGCGCAGCGAACATTAACTTGGCAACTACTATTAATAGCACCCCGGTTGATGGTGGGAGTGCGGCACCCGGTAGCACCGTTTCAATCCGGGCTATTACTTCAAATCCGGGAACCGTTGCTTTTGCTAACGTGCAGCAGCGTATTGTTATCACCAACGTTTCGGCTGCTTTATACAGCACGTTGACCATAGTGAGGCCAACGGGAGCAACTGTAACTCATTCGGGTACTACAATTACCATCGTTTTTCAATCAGCTAACTTACCAGCAACCCCCGACCGTAGTGAGGAAGTAAGTTTTACTGTCCCCAGTCTTGCATCACCTGTCACTATCACGGCGACGGCATCAAGCACTGCAAGCGACCCTAATAATACCGACCCCAACCAGAATAATAATAATGGCAGCAATAACAATGCTCAGAGTGATATAACCTTATTGGCCGCTCCGACTGTTGCCTCCTTCACGCCAGCGAGTGGTCCTCTTGTCGGCGGTACGCTCGTGACGGTGACCGGAACAAACTTCGTTAATGGCAGCACAACGGCTACTGTAGCCGGCACGGCCGCGACGAACGTAACGGTTGTCTCGGCAACACAACTCACCTTCACTACACCCGCGCATGCCGCTGGTAGTGGCACCATTACCGTTACCACCAATGGCGGCACGGCTACTTCCACGGGTTCGTTCACGTACCTGGCCGCGCCTACTATTACCTCTTTCACGCCAACTACTGGCCCCTACACTGGCGGCACACTAATAACCGTGACCGGAACGGGCTTTGTTAATGGCGGCACAACGGTCACGCTCGCTGGCACTACGGTGACTGCCACCATCGTTTCAGCTACGCAGCTTACGTTCACGACGCCTGCTCGTGCCATTAATACCACAGGTACTATTGTAGTAACTACTAATGGGGGCACGGATACTTCCGACACATCCTACACTTATGTGGGAGCTGCGACGATTACCGGTAATATTTTTGAAGACCCCAACTATGGAGGCGGCGCCGGCCGGCCCTTGGGTACTACCGGCACTGCCAACGTGGGCGTAGCCGGTGATGCTGCTACT
>Ga0265780_10005913_pt1 | contig 15351 bp, 9 predicted proteins | sample P1T30metagenome_FD_192432 | JGI IMG/M metagenome (GOLD analysis project Ga0265780, IMG submission 192432) | Plant litter microbial communities from East Loma Ridge, Irvine, California - P1 T30 | ecosystem: Environmental > Terrestrial > Plant litter > Unclassified | place: USA: California... | reverse complement strand
TCTACCAGCAAATTGGCCGCCCCGATTCCAGCATTTACTACGCCCGGCTGGGCTGTCAGGCCGCTCAGGCCAATGGTTTTCTGCGGGGCGTGCTCAATGCCAGTACCTTGCTCACTCAGGACTTCAAAGCCCGCGGCTACTCCGACAGTGCCCTCAAATATCAGAGCCTCACGCTGGTAATGAAGGACACGCTCTTCGGCCAGGAAAAGGTGATGCGCCTGCAAACCCTCAACTACCGCGAGCAGCAGCGCACCCGCGAAATGGCCGCCAGCCAAGCCGCATTGCGTGGCCGCTACCGCACCTACGGGCTGCTGGCCGGCGTGGTAGGCTTGCTGGTGTTGGCCCTGATTTTGGCTCGCCACGGCCGCCAGCAGGAGCGCGCCAAGGAAGCACTCGAACGGTCGTTAGCCGAGCTGAAAACCGCACAGGACCAGCTGGTGCAACGCGAAAAAATGGCGTTTCTGGGCGAGCTCACGGCCGGCATTGCCCACGAGCTGCAAAATCCGCTCAACTTCGTGAAGAACTTCGCCGAGGTCAGCACCGACTTGGTAGACGAGATAAACGGTGAGCGGCGCAACACCGGGTTGGAAGGCGAAATTCTGGCCGGGCTGAAACAGAACCTGCTGCAAATCAGCCAGCATGGCCAACGGGCTACCTCCATCATAAAAGGGATGCTGGAGCACTCGCGCACCGGCACCGTCCAGCGCCAATCCACCAACCTCAACCAACTGGTGGACGAAAGCCTGCGCCTGGCCTACCAGGGCCTGCGTACCAAGGAAAAAGACTTTACCGCTGAGCTGACCGTGGACCTGGACCCGCATTTGCCCAATATTGCAGTGGTGCCGCAGGATATCAGCCGGGTGCTGATAAACTTGTTTACCAACGCTTTCCATGCGGTGCAGGCGCGCCAGCGTCAGCAGCCGGAACCCGCCTATCGGCCCGAAGTAGCGGTCAGCACAAGCACGCAGCCCGACGGGGTTGAAATCCGCATTCGGGATAACGGTACCGGCATGTCGGACACGGTGAAAGCCCGAATTTTTCAACCTTTCTTCACCACCAAAGCCGTGGGCGAAGGCACGGGCTTGGGGCTTTCGCTGAGCCATGATGTGGTGACCACCGGCCACGGTGGCACACTCACCGTAGAAAGCCGCGAAGGCGAAGGCACCGAATTTGTGGTGACGCTGCCGGCCTAAGCCGTGCCTCGGTTACCTTTGGGGTCAAGCTAATTCCGATAAGCCTGCCCCATGCAAATTCTGGTTGTTGACGACGAAACCGATGTGCGCGATTTGTTCCTGCAGCGCTTCCGCCGCGAAATCCGCAACGGTGAAATGAGCTTCAGCTTCGCTTTTACCGGCGAAGAAGCGCTGGAGATTCTGCGCGCCCATCACTCCGAAATCCTCATCATTCTCTCCGATATCAACATGCCGGGCATGAGCGGGCTCGACCTACTGGGCCATGTCAAGGAGGAGTTTGAGATGCCTCCGACGACCATGATGATGATTACGGCTTACGGCGACGACGCCAGCTACCAGGAAGCCATGCGTTTGGGAGCCAATGATTTTCTAACCAAGCCCGTGGATTTTGCTGTGCTCAAAGACAAGCTGCAACATCTGCTGCCGTGAAGCTGGTAGTTAGGCAAAACCGTCAGGTTTTTCTAAAGTATTTTCGTCCCATTGCCGACCACTGACTTTCTATGAAAACCAAAATCCTGGTAGTCGACGACGAAGCCGACCTAGAGCTGCTCATCAAGCAGAAATTTCGGCGCAAAATCCGGGAAAGCGTGTACGAGTTTGTATTTGCTAATAACGGACAGGAAGCCCTTGAACGCCTTGCCGAACACCCGGATACAACCGTCATCCTCAGCGATATAAACATGCCCGTGATGGATGGGCTCACCCTGCTCACGCGTACCCACACCGAGCAGCCGGGCATGAAAACGGTCATCGTTTCGGCTTATGGTGACCTGGCCAACCTGCGTACCGCCATGAACCGCGGCGCCTTCGACTTCGTGGTAAAGCCCGTTGATTTTGCCGACCTGGAGCTGACTATCGAGAAAACTGCCGACCAGGTGCGCCAACTCCAGGAAACCCTCCGCGCCATCCAGGAAAACAACATCCTGAAGATGTATGTCGACGAAACCGTCCTCAATTTCATGACGCGGCCCGACTTCGAAAACCGCCTGCTGGCCTCCGAAACGGTGCAGGTAACGGTCGTTTTTCTCGACATCTGCGGCTTCACGGCGCTGTCGGAAAAGCTGCCCGCTACCGATGTTGTGAGCCTGCTCAATACCTACTTCGACTTGGTAGTGAAGGAGGTCATTGCGCAGGGCGGCCACGTCGATAAGTTCATGGGCGACGCCGTGATGGCCGTTTTTCGGGGTGAGCACCACCTCGACCGGGCCATTGATGCGGCCCTCTCGGCCCGCGCCGCCTTGCAGCAAAGCGAAACTCCACTGCCCGCTGGCTTCGACTACCGTCCTCAGGTCAGCATCGGGGTGAACACCGGCGAAGTCGTGTCCGGCAACATCGGCTCGGCTTCGCTCAAGCGTCTGGACTACACAGTTATTGGCGATGTAGTGAACATGTCGCAACGCTTACAGTCAGCCGCTAAAGCCGACCAGATTATCATCAGCGAAGCGGTGTATTTGCAAGTGAAAGAGTCTTTCAAGTGCGAATATGTGAGCGAAGTAACGCTCAAGAACAAGGCGCAGCCAGTGAAGATTTACGAAGTGGTGGAGTAGCCTTACTCCGCCATCTCGTGCATCTTTTCGTTCTGCTGCCGGATGCGCTGGCAGAGCATCCGTAGGATGTTGCGCAGCACCTCAGCGCGCTCCTCCATCACGTCGTAAAAATCTTCCTGGTCGATGCGGAAGGCCAGGGCCTCGCTAAGCGCTACGGCAGTAGCCGAACGGGGTTCCGCATCGAGCAAAGCCAGCTCGCCGAAGAAATCGCCGGGCCCGAACGTAGCCAACTGCTGGCTCCCGGTGAAAACCCCAATCTGCCCATCGTGCACGATAAACAGCGAAGTGCCGATGTCTCCCTTAGCAAAGATTTCCTCGCCTTCGTGGAAGGCCACCTCTTTCATGATGGGCACAATGCTGCTGAGCACATTTTCGGGCGTCTGGGCAAATAAGGCTGTCTTTTTTAGCACCTCCACCCGCTCCAGAGCAGAGATACGGGCTTCGGACGTGGCATGGGAATGGCTCATGGCAGGAGGCAATTGCAAGGCGGATAAGGGCTGGCCTAACTGAGCGGCAAGGGCCGTAGCGGCTACGCTGGCGCTCTCGCGCAGCAGTAAGTAGGGCGAGGTAAAGTAGGGCCGAAGCAGCGCCAGCGCATCGGGCTCGGTGGGCTGCCAATGGCGCAGGGCTATGCTCAACGTCCAGGAGGTGAAGGCGATGTGGCCCCGACGCAGCAGGATAGTTGGTAAAGGCTCATGCAACGCCGGCTGGGCTACGGGCACCGCAGCTGCTGCCTGTGTCTCCGCTGCTAATGGGCCGTTGAGCTGCGAAAGGTGAGCAAATAAAGCCGCTTTTTCGGGTATGGATGTATCATCCAACAGCGCCTGCAGGCCTTGGTAGATAGGACGAGGAATGAGGTTGTCGAGGATTTCGAGGGCGTTGGCCTGACGCTCACGGGCAGCGTGGGCCACATTGCGTTGCGCCGTGGCTACCGATTCGGCATCGTAGAGCTGGGCCAGTAGGCCGAATACGCGCTGGTGCAGCAGCGTCAGTTCATAGTCGACGGTGGCAACGAAGGCCGGCTGGTTGCCATCGGCCACTACGCCCCGCAGCAGCAGTTCGGCCAGGGTAAATTCTTCGTGCAGCAAGCGTTCAAAAAGGGGCTTGTCGGCCGTGCGGGCCGAGAAGCGGCGCAAGGCCCGCAATGCCACGCCACGCGAAAAAAGGTGCGGATGCCGGGTCAGCTCCATCAGCACAGCGCGGCTGGCGGAGGTATCCAGCCGTTCGAGCACGGAAGCGAAGCGTTGGGGATGAGCAGGCTCGGCTTCACGGAACAAGGCTTCGCGGAGCAGCGGCACCACGGCCGGGCCCAGCTTCACCAGGCTGTCGGCGGCAGTGGACCAATGTTGTTTATTATTGAGGGCAATCAGCAGGTGATGAGTTAGCTGCAAATGACCCACCAAACCCAGAGCAGCCAAGGCTGCTTTCACCACTTCCGGTTCGCCACTGGCTAGCTGGCTTTCAATTAGATGCTGCTGAATGTCGAGCGGAAAAAGCCGCAATAGCCTCAGCGCCGCCAATCCATTTGCCGCATGTGCTTGGCGGCCGGCTTTGGGCAGCAGCTGGTAGAGACTGGTGCGAGCGGCTTCGTGTGGCACCGCGCCTTCGAGACTACCCTGGATGGCCCCCTGACGGGCCGCCATATCCGTTCCGGAAAGCAGCGCCGTCACGGCGGGCGCATCGGGAATGATGGCCGCTAACTGTCGGGCGGCAGTCTCGCGCACAGCCGGAGCGGCATCGCGCAGGGCCAGCGCCTGCAGGGCCTCAACCGGTAGTGGGCGGGCTTCGGGCGTGGCCAGCAGCGCCAGGCGCACCCTCTCGTCGGCGTGTTCGAGCAGGGTAGGGGCATGAGCGGCCAATGTGGTAGGCTCGTGCTGACGCAGCCAGGCCACGGCGTTCAGGACCTCGGTGGGCTGACGGCTGAGCAGGTGGGCCAGCACCACGTGCCGGGCCACGTCGGGCGGGGCCAGCTCGGCCGTCTCGGCAAAGCGGCGGCCCAGGCCCTCCTTCAATTCGGCCAAGTAGCTAAGGTAAGTGCGCCGCAGGAATAGCAGCGCCAGCAGCAGCAGGGCCCCCATCCAGACGAAGGGCAGGCCGCCATCGAGCAGGCCTGAATAGCGGAAAATGAAAAACAGCAGGCCCGTCAGGCCCATCCCCAGCGGCTCATAAAAGCCCTTGGCCAGCGTGTGGGCGGCCAGCCGCTGCGGCGGGGCCAGTGGCTGAAATAACACCAGAAACACGGGGTCGAACACCGTGCGGCGCAGCACTTCCAACAGCAGATACAGGCCGCAGTAGAAAGCTAGTTGCTCCGTCTGGGTGTAGCCGTACGCTACTTTCAGGCCCCCAAAAACGGCCAGACAGGCCAGCGCTACCACCGGCAGCAGCCGCAACGACCACTGCACGCCGTAGCGCTCCAGCGCCTGCCGGCTCACCAGCAGCTTGAAGAACGTTGCGGCGAAGTAGGTGACGGCCAGTATCCAGCCCACCGACTGCGTGACGTTGTCCGACTCGTGAAACTTGTGCTTCACGTTGATGAAAAACATGTATTCCACGCCCGAAATCACGGCCGCGATGCCCACCAGGCTCAGGCACATGGCCAGCACTAGTTCGCTGCCGCCAAACAGCTGCCGGGCCAGCTTGCCGGGCGCTTTTTGCACCCGACGCACCGGCCGGGCCGTGGCCTCCACCGTATGCGAATTAAGCGTGGCACGCAGGGTAAGCAGGGCCGCCAGGTAGGCCACAAACGACACGCCCAACAGGATGGGCAGTTGCGCGTCGCCGTGAATCAGAGCCGCTAGAATCGCCCCCAGCGCTTTGGCTGGCATGTCGCCGGCACTGATGGTGCTGAACAGCCGCTTGCTCTGCCGCACATCAAACACTACCGCCGACACGCCCCAGAACTCCAGATTGGTTAGCAGGTAGATGACCCGGTAGCCGGCCATGATGGCCACGGCTGCTGCCACCGAATGCCCCAGCCAAACCAGCAGGCCCAGCACCACCGTGAGGGCCACCACGGCCAGCAGCACCCGCACGGCCAGCTTACGGAGCAGCAAATGATGCTCGAAGTAGGTATACACCTTGCCCACCGCCATCATGGCCAGCGCGCCGAAGATGTAACCCAGCGGCAGGCTGTGCTCGGGGTTGTGCTCCAGCAGCAGCACGTTGGCCGCCACGTACACCAGCACTGAGCCGATGCCGAGCAGGAAGTTGTGCAGCAAAAACAGCCCCACGGTGCGGGTTTCGCTGGCTTTGATGCCGAAGAGATTTTGCAGAGAGGTGGCCGAAATCATGCGAAAAGGAAGCCGGCACCACCGGGCACGGCCGTAGTCAAAGATACACGGGCGCGGCGAGGCTGCGTCAGGCATCCCAGACAAGAACCCGACGCCGGCAATTGTCAGGCTACCTTTTCGCTGAAGTCGCAGGGGCCGTAGCTAGCCAGAAGGCGTCGAGAAAACGATTGAATACGGGGCTTTTGCGGAGCAGCAAGCGGAAGATGAAAATGCCGGTTAGGGCCACCGAAATGCCGGCCAGCACATCGAGCACGTAGTGGTGGCTATTGTAAACCGCCTCAAACCAGATGCCTACCATCACCATGAAAAAGAACACGTTGAGCAGCCCCGACTTATTTCGGACCGCGTAGAACAGCACGATGACCGGGTAGGCCGAATGCAGCGAGGGCATGGCCGCGAAGATGTTGGAGTTCTTCGCGTAAATGGACTGGAAAATGTGCACCCCGAAGAAGCTGTCGAACCGCGCCAGACCGGCCGTGCTGCCCATCGTGAGCGGCTGGAAGGCGAAGCCGTGCTGCTGCACATACCACGGCGGAGCGGCCGGGTGCAGGTAGTAGATGACGAAACCCAATAGGTTGACCAGCAGGAACGTGAGCGAGAATTCGAAGAACAGCCGCCGGTTGCGGAAGAACAGGTAGCCCGCGAAAGCCAGCGGAATGGGCACCCAGCACAAATAGAAAATTCCGCACAACACATCCAGAATAGGGTGGCCGTTCAGCAGCCAGAATTCGTTTGGAGTGAGCACCTTGCCCTGGTAGGAAATCCCGAACAGGCTTTTCTCGGTGTGGTAAAGCTGCGCGATGTCGACGGCCCGGTACGTGTAGTTCGGGAAGGCCTTCATGTAGTCGTACAGAATCCAGAAAACGACGAAGATGGAGAAGCCCGTGATGAAGCGACGAGTTGTATCGGAGAGAAAGTAGCAGGCATTGCACAGGCCAATGAGCACGAGCTGCTCGGACCGGAACCCAATCAGCAGGTAGGAAAACAGCAGGTAAGCCAGCGAAAGCGCCGGGACCAGCCAAAAGCCGGTGCGGGCCACTGGTCTCGTGCTGGTTTCGGGTAAAGAATCAATCATGCTCTTGGATAAGCAGTTGCAGCCATTCTGAATGTTCGCGTGCGCTACACGTTTACGCGCTCCACCACCGGCTCGCGGGTGGCGGCGTTCCAGCCTTTAAACTCGATGTACTTGACGTTGGGCACCCAAAACGTGCCGCCCTCAATGCGCAGATACACGCGCTCCAGCACAATCTGCTTGTTGGCAATGGTGGCGTACACGTGGAAAGCCTTGTCGGCGGGGGAGCGCATTAGGAAGAAGCGGACCTTGTCGTAGGCCGCAAACTTGAGCTCGTACTTATCCGTCGCCAGCTTCTTGGCACTCAGGCCGTAGGCGAACTTGCGCTGGATGAAGTTCAGGTCCTTTTTCTCGCCCTGCTCGGCGTAGCGAATCCAAAAAACATTAATTGGCTCGTCCTCATCCAGCTTACCCGTACTGTTCACGTTGAGCTGGTAAATGACGGTGTTGGTGTTGGGGTCGCGCTGCAGGTAGAACAATTGGTTGGTAATGCCGCTGGGCACCGGAAACGGCGTGCCCGCTGGCGCGGCAGCCACTGCCGGCGTCAGCGAGCCGCAAAGCAGGGCCAGTGCCAATACGGCAGTGGCCGTCCGTTTCTGTCCCGGTCCGTTGTCCGGCGTGTTGCTTGATACGGTGGGCGGCGCGGCCAGCCGGGCCTTTACTTCGAAGCCGTGCTTGGCCTGGAGCAGCCGCGACACGGCCGTGATGTTGGAGAGCACGGCCAGCACGGTGATGGGGAAAGTGAAAATTGACATCGTCTCGAACACGTGAAACGGAATGCCAGGCACGAACAGCTTGTAGTCGCCGCCCAGGAAGGCCGAGCCAATGCCGCAGGCCAGCGCGCTCACGCCCAGCAGTACCACCCGCTCCGGCCGCTGCATCAGTCCGCCCTTGGATTCCACGCCCAGCCCCTCGGCGCGGGCCCGCGTATAGCTCACCATCATCGAGCCGATGAGGGCAATGAAGGCAAACAGCGAACCCACCAGATAGTGGTGCGCCACCAAGTAGTAGCAGATGCCCAGGAAGGTAAACAGCTCACTGTAGCGGTCCAGCACCGAATCGAACATGGCGCCGTAGTCGCTTTTCATGTTACCAAGCCGCGCCACTTGCCCATCCAGCATGTCGAACAGCCCGGCGAACAGGATGAGCGCGCCGGCCCATCCCACGTAGCGCAAGTCGCCCCGGTTGCCTTCTTCGCCCCCGATGATGAACACAATGGCCACGCCAATATTCAACAGCAGGCCGGTGAGCGTGACGGCGTTGGGCGTGAACCCAACTTTAATCAGCAGGCGGACAAACGGGTTGATAACCTTGTAGATGCCTTGTTGCAAAGCATCACGGATGGAAGCGAAATTCATGCGGTAATCGTCGGCTGACGGTTAAAAGTCAATTTTGAAGCGGCCCCGCAACCCCCATTCCGCCACGTTGGGATTGTCTAAGTACGTCAGACGTTTCACCACGTCGATGCGGAATAGCTTGAATATGTTGGCCACCCCCAAGCTGGCTTCGGCGTAAGGCTGCCGGCCCAGGGCAAAAGTGGTGGGCTGGCCCTGACCGTCTTGCAGAAACTGGTAGAGCGCCGGGTGGGTAGCGGGGTTATTCTCCTCACGGATTCCCCCGTACAATAGTTTGATGGAACCAACCTCGCGCAGCTTCAAGTGCTTGATTAACGGAAGTTTGTTGAAGAAAAATCCGTTAAAATTATGGTCGATGAAGAGGCTAGCGTACCGGTCGCTCGTGAACTCTAGGAAGTTCATCAGGTTGTAGGAGTTCAACTGGTAGGAGTACGTCTGGTTGGCGCGGTGAATGGCGAGCAGTGGGAACGGCGCCTGCCCAAAAATGTAGCCGCCTTCCACCATCACGTCGGAATGGCCCAGTTGCGAGAGGTAGAACCGCTTGGTGAGATTGAGCGACAGGTTGCGGTAGTTGTATTCCCCATCAAACAAGCCTTTAATGCCCGCCGTGAACCGCGCCGTGATGATGGGAAACCGCCCGATAATGGGCACGCGGTAGAGCTTGCCCTGGTAGAAGGTTTCCTGCGGCGCCCAGCGCACCGACAGCGACAATTCCGTCGTATTCAGGGCCGCGATGTTGTTGCCAACAAGGTTCGCGTCGCCTGGTAGCGGGATGCTATTTCGGAAATAAAGCCCGCCCGCCGGGGCCTGCTGCCACTTCTTAAAGCCGACCGTGTAAGACAGGTGGTTGTTGTATTCGTGCACGTAATCAAGCCGGTACACGTCGTTATACAGCCACTTATCGTTGATGCCGCGCTTAAACGAGAGCAGGAAATTGTCTTCTTGCACAAACTCCAACTCCTGGCCCGGAATCTTGGTATCGCGCTGGAAGCTGGCCCGGATAAAGTTCTGCGGGAAGGTGTAAACCGACTTGTTATTAAGCGAATACGTGGAGCTCAGGAAGTACTTCCATTTCTCGTCCTTGAAGCCGTAAGCCGTGTAGGTTTCGAAGTAGATGCGCTTGCTCAGCTCGGGCGTGGTGCGGCCGCCCACCCGCAGCCGGAAGCCCTCCACCGGGTTGAAGCTGTAGAACGTGTTGGCCGGGCCCAATTCAACCGGTCCAAAGGACTTGTAGCCCGACAGCAGAAACGTAAACAGTTCCAGCGTCCGCAGAAACGACTTGATGGTTTGCAGCGTGTCAACGTTCTTGTAAATAGCCTTTTCCACCAGGCTCAGGCTGTCGGGCCGGTTGCGCTGCCAGAAGGCCTCGTTCCGAGTAGCTGCGCTATCCGGAGCCGCCTGGGCCGGGCCGTCGTACACCTCGGCCGGCTCGGGCTTGTTAACCAGGTAGTTGGTGAAAGCCACCGTGCGCTCACCGTAAAACCCGGAACCCTTGTTCTGCGAAATGCCGAAGTCGATGGCCAACGCGCTTTTGCTCAGGTGGTAGCGCTTGTCCGGGTTGGGTGCAAAGTTTAGCTCCGCATTCAAGCTCTTGATGAAGTTGAGATTGATGCGCTTATCCACCGAAAGGTCGGCTTGCTGCACGGCGTAGTTGCCGTCGAGCGTGATGTAGAGCTTGCCCTTAAACAGCATATCGCCCTTGTTGCGCGGCGAGAAGCTCAGTTCAATCAGCTGCGGCGTCTGGTTGCGCAGGGTGTCGGTGATGAAGTATTGATAGAACGTGGGCGCGTTGTTGGCAATAGGGCTCAGGAGCTGGTTGCCCAGGATGTTGACGTTGTTGGCATAGATGTCCACGTCCTGATACATCCGGTTGAAGTACGTGCTGAGGCCCTCGTTATCAATAAAGTGCTTGTCAAACTGCACCTGTTTGGCCCCCAGCTCAATGCTCTTTTTCTTTTCTGGATTCTTGCGGTAGTATTCCTTCGCCAGCTTTTCCTCCATGTAAATGGGTAGAATATTCACCCCGCCCGCCGCCGAAGAATCCTGCTTGGTGAACAAAAACTGGTAGTTGCGGAAAATCTTCTTGTTCTTAAACTTCTCCGATAAGTTGCTGAACGCGAAGGTCATCTTCTCGTACTTGTTGTACTCGACGTAATCGTAGCTTTCGGGCCGGTTCTGCTCCTTATTGTCGATAACATGGCGGATGAGGGCCACGGCCGGGTTGTCCTTGTTCTTATAGCGGGGCAGCTTGGTGCCTTTCACCACCACCTCGCCCAGCACCGCCGCGCTGGCCACCAGCTGAATATTCATCTCCTGCGGCACGCCGCTCACAATGGTGCGGGTTACCGAGCGGTAGCCCACGTACTGCACTAATAAGGAGGTGTACCCGGACGGCACGCGGAGCGCAAAATGCCCGTTTTCGTCGGTGGTGGTACCCACGCTGGCCTGGGGCACCGCCACGCTCACATAGGGCAGCTTCTCCTTGGTTTTGGCGTCCGTAACCACTCCTTCGATGCTCGTAGTGGCCTGGGCAATGGCCACGGCCGGGGCACCCAGGAGCAGCAGTAGTACATACACCACTACGGCGTGGTAATGCCTGCTAAGCAGACTTTTCATGATTTTTTGAAGACAAAATGCAGCTGCAAAAAGTAGTTGAAGCCGATGCCGACCAGCAGCGATACCACAATTTTGCTGTAGAGATAATTGGCCTGGAGCACCTGCGTAAACACATAAACGCCGAAAGAATTCAGCAGCATACTGCCCAGCCACACCAGAAAATACCGGACGCCCTGCCAGTGCGCCGCCCCCTGTGTAGCCCGGAAAACCAGGTGCCGCCCGAGGTAAAAATTGGTGATGCCGCCTGCCGTGTTGCCCAGCACCGTAGCGGTGAGGTACCACACATGCAGGCCTTCCACGCACCCGATGGTAACTAGAAAATCGACGGCGGTACTCGTGAGCGAAACCACCTGCGCCTTAACAAGCCGGGGAAAGCGCACCTTACAAGAGGTTGAAATAGATGCCAGTCTGCATCAGTACATTGGCATAAATGCCCGCCAGTACGTCATCCAGCATAACGCCCGCGCCGCCCGGAAGCTTTTCCATGTTTCTGATATAGAGAGGTTTTGTTATGTCGAAAAACCGGAACAGTACCAGCCCGACCAGCAGGCGCGGCATCGTGATGGGCACGAACAGCAGGCTCACCCACATGCCCGCTACCTCGTCAATCACGACGCGGTAGCTGTCCTTGCCCCAATCGGGCTCGACTCGGTCGGCGGCCCAGGTTCCTGCTCCCAGCAAGGCAGCCGTGAGCAAGCTGGCGGGGAGCAGGTTCGTAGTGGGGCCGTATGGCCGGCCCAGGTACAAGGCCAGGCAGCAAAGGGCGGCGGCCACCGTGCCGCCGCCCTTCACATAACCAATGCCTGCTACCGAGGCAATTACCTTAAACACGGGCGAGTAGCCGGTTAGAATGCTTCGGGCGCATCCTGGTACTCGTCCGGTGCTGCGTCCGTCACGGGCTCTTCGCCCATGATGTGCCGCAACGTGTTGTGCAGCGTCACCAGCTGCTTGAAGATGTCGTGCTCGGGGCGCAGGTCCGGCGGGGTTTGCGGCGATTTCAGGTAGAACGACAGCCACTCCTGGATGCCGCTCATGCCCGCGCGCTTAGCCAGGTCTATGAACAAGGCCAGGTCGAGCACCAGCGGAGCGGCCAGGATGGAGTCGCGGCAGAGGAAGTTGATTTTAATCTGCATCGGGTAGCCCAGCCAGCCGAAGATGTCGATGTTGTCCCAGCTTTCCTTGTTGTCACCGGCAGGCGGGTAGTAGTTGATGCGCACCTTGTGGTACATATCGCCGTAGAGCTCGGGGTTCACTTCGGGGTGGAAAATGTCTTCCAGCACACTCAGCTTCGATACCTCCTTAGTTTTGAAGTTGTCCGGGTCGTCGAGCACCAGCCCGTCGCGGTTACCCAGGATGTTGGTCGAGAACCAGCCCTTCACACCCAGCGCCCGCGCGCTGATGCCCGGTGCCACGATGGTTTTCATCAGGGTCTGGCCGGTTTTAAAGTCCTTGCCAGCCACCGGCGTACCAGTCAGCTCGGCCAGTTCCAGCAGGGCCGGTACGTCCACCGTCAGGTTGGGCGCGCCGTTCACGAAGGGCACGCCTTCCTTGAGCGCCGCGTAGGCATAAATCATGCTAGGCGCAATGTTGGCGGCATTGTTGTGCAGGCCTTCCTCGAAAGCGGCCAGCGTGCGGTGCGTCTCGGAAGGCTCGTGGTAGAGTTCCGTCGAGCCGGTCCACACCATCACCAAGCGGCTGCAGTTGCGCTCCGCCTTGAAGGTGCGCATGTCCGCAATCAGCTGTTCGGCCAGGTCATACTTCGTGGTATAAGTCTTGACGTGCGTGCCGTCAAGGTTTTTCACGTAGTGCTTGTCAAAGGCCGCGGGCATGGGCCGCAGCGCCTCCAGCTCTGGGCGAATGGTGTTCAGCAGGCGGTTGTCCAGCACTTCGGCCTTTACTGCCGCCTCGTACACGTTGTCCTCATACACGTCCCAGCCTCCGAACTCGATGTCGTCGAGGTCGGTCAGCGGCACGAAGTTTTTGATTTTGGGGTAGTTGTTCGCGTGACGGTCACCGACGCGAATGTTGCCCATCTGCGTGAGCGAGCCAATGGGTTGCGAGCCGCCCTTGCGGACGGAGAAGACTCCGGCGATGAGAGTAGTGGCGACGGCTCCCATGCCGGGGAGTAGGATGCCAAGTTTGCCTTCCGCTGGGGCAAGTTCCCCCTGTAAGTGTTGTTTCATTGGTGTGTATACGGTTCCCAGGTGTGTTGATTTATTGCTAGTGGGCCTCATTAGCGCAATAAATTGATAATAATACGGGAGCTTTCGCTACTCCCTTCCAAACATGGTGTAACCGGTTTGCGCCATAATGTTTTTAATCTGCTGCGCCATTATTAGGGCAAGCTCAGCCGTGATACCGCGGGGCAATTACCCTGACCCGGCGTCGAAGCAGGTCCGAACTCGTGGGCATAATGCTCGCTACCTATACCTTGAATAAAGGCAGGATGAGATTGGCCGTCTACTTAAGGGCGACCGTGCCTGGAGCCGGTGGCGAGTGCGAAACAATTTGGGCACAGGCGCGGAAACCGGGTGCCAGCGGCATCCAGCCAGTGGTGGAACCACTAGTTTCTGCTCGATACCCCTGTGGCAGATAGTTGAAATCGCGCGGGGTCTTTCTGCTCTTTGTGAAGAGCATCAGCTTGGCTGAAAGCAGAATAGACATGAAATATGACGGGTTGGAGCGCTGGCGGGGGAATGGCAGTCTTCCCGTAGACGCTTAAAGGCTCTTCATACTTTATGAATTTTTACTTCATCATCAAAAATTTTCGCTTCATCACGTCCTGCACGGGCACGTTCGAAATTTTGCTTTCCAGCCAAGAAATAATGTCCAGGTAAAGGAAGGGCCGGCTCTCAAATGGGTTCGCCGCAATCACCATCAACTTATCCTTGAGAGCAATGAAGGCCTCGCGCATCTGGTGCGGCGCGATGCTGCCCACATTGCGCAGGAACCGGAAAATCTCGACCTGCATGGGCTGCTGGTCATCCATGGTGCCCAGGAAGCGGTATACCGAGCGCACCTGATACTCCAGGCTGGCGTCGTCGCCGGCCTCGTAGTGCGCAATCAGGTTGAGGATGCGGGCGAAGCACTGCAGGTCCTCGCGCAAGCTCAAGTCCTTGTGTTGAATAATCAGGTTCAGGTACTCGATGGCCTTCGTAAATTCACCGCTGCCGAAGTACAGGCTGGCGATTTTATAATAGAACACCAGCGTGCGGTGGATGTCGAGCTGGGCCTTATAGTGCTCCAACTGCTCTAGCAGCTCGGGAATGATTTCCAACCCTTCGGTGAAGCGCCCTTCCAGGAAATAGGCGTTGATTTTGTTGGTGTAGATGTACTGAAACAGCAGGATTTCGGTGTTGGGACTGCTGCGCCGGTCGGGGCTGGCGGCAAAGTCTTCCAAGTTTTTCAAAACCTGCATGAATTTGCTGTAGTACAGCATATTGTACAGCGTGGCCAACAGGTTGTGCAGCCCTTTGATGTAGAGCATGGCCTGCAAATCTTTCATGTGCGGCGCCCGCTCAAACAAGTCGACCCACTTCTGCGCGTAGCGGTAGCTCACCCGAAAATCCTGGTTGAGCGTGTGGTACCACACGTGCGCCTGGTAGAAATACAGCTTTTCGAAAAAGCCTGCATTACTGTCCTCAATAGCTGGCAAATTCTCCTTGAAAAACGCCGTAATGCGCTCATGGTCGGCCTGATTGCGGGCGTGGCCGGCCTTCAAATACAGCCCGTAGAGGCGCAACGAGGCATTGCTGAGTTCGTGCATCTTGGCCAGGTGCTCCACGGTTTCCACAGCTTCGCTGGTCAGGGTTTCGGCCCGGTCCTTCAGGCTACGGGTTATGTACTGGCTCTCAATCAGCTTCTCAAAATCGAGCGCCAGCAGCACGATGTGCGGCATTTCGACCTGCCGGGCTTGCTGCTTCACCCGTTCCAGCATCCGCAGCGCCTGTTGGTAAAAGCCCTTGTTGTACAGTACGCGGGCGTAGTCGAGTTGCTCGTGGAGCTGAATATCAGGGTTCTGGACAGCGTGGTAGACACGCAGGCTGGACAGCACCTGCTTGTAGAGGTTGGCCTTCAAATTGGCCAGTTGCACGCGCTTGATGGCCGGCACCAGCGCCAGAATCTGGTTCTCGTCGTAGCCGTCCAGCACGTCGAGGGCATCGAAGAGACGCAGAAACTTAAGGTCCTCCGCTGCGCCCGGCCGGCTGGTAAACAGCCGGAAATGGCGCTTTTCCGACCGGGTGAGGGACTTTATTAGCTGAAAAACGGGGTCCTGGC
>Ga0265780_10005911_pt1 | contig 15354 bp, 13 predicted proteins | sample P1T30metagenome_FD_192432 | JGI IMG/M metagenome (GOLD analysis project Ga0265780, IMG submission 192432) | Plant litter microbial communities from East Loma Ridge, Irvine, California - P1 T30 | ecosystem: Environmental > Terrestrial > Plant litter > Unclassified | place: USA: California... | reverse complement strand
ATAAATCAATTGCAAGATAAATTTTATTTTATGCATAACCAAAGATTCTTTAGTTATTTAAGCTTATTCACATTTATGATGGTAATATTAGTTACAGCAAATAACTACTTATTAATGTTTGTAGGTTGAGAAGGTGTTGGGGTTTGTTCATATCTTTTAGTTTGTTTCTGATTTACTAGAATAGCAGCAAATCAAAGTTCTCTTTCAGCTTTTTTAACAAACCGTGTTGGTGATTGTTTCTTAACTATAGGTATGTTTGCTATATTCTGAGCATTTGGTAATTTAGATTATGCTACTGTATTCTCATTAGCTCCCTACATGAATGAAAATGTTGTAACTATTGTAGGTATATGTTTATTAATTGGAGCTATGGCTAAAAGTTCTCAAGTAGGACTTCACGTATGGCTACCAATGGCGATGGAAGGTCCTACACCTGTTTCTGCTTTAATACACGCTGCCACTATGGTTACGGCAGGTGTATATCTATTAATGCGTTCATCTCCTTTAATAGAATATAGTTCAACAGTGCTAATGTTATGTTTATGATTAGGTGCAATTACAACTGTATTTAGTTCTTTAATAGGGTTATTCCAACAAGATATTAAAAAAGTTATAGCTTATTCCACTATGAGCCAATTAGGGATGATGGTTATAGCTGTAGGTTTATCTTCTTATAATATAGCTTTATTTCATTTAGTAAATCACGCGTTCTATAAAGCACTTTTATTCTTGGGAGCTGGAGCTGTTATTCATGCTGTAGCTGATAACCAAGATTTTAGAAGATATGGGGGGTTAAGACCATTTTTACCACTTACTTATTCTGTAATGCTTATAGCTTCTTTAAGTTTAGTAGCCTTCCCTTTTATGACAGGATTCTATTCAAAGGATTTTATACTTGAATCTGCTTACGGTCAATATTATTTCTCTAGTACTGTTGTTTACATAATAGCTACAATAGGAGCAATGTTTACTACTCTATACTCTGTAAAAGTACTGTATTTAACATTCTTAACTAATCCTAATGGACCTTTAATCAATTATAAAAAAGCACATGAAGGTGATATCTTTATGAGTGCACCTTTAATGATTTTAGCTGTATTCTCTATATTCTTTGGGTTTATAACAAAAGATATGTTTATAGGATTGGGTTCAGGATTCTTTTCGGATAATGCTTTATTTATACATCCTTCTCATGAAATAATGTTAGATACTGAATTTGGAGTACCAACTCTATTTAAGTTATTACCTTTAATATTTACTATTTCATTAAGTGTTATTGCTATAGTGTTGTCTGAATATTTATCTACTATACTAATTTATTTTAAATTATCTAGAGTAGGTTACAACATATTTAGTTTCTTTAATCAACGTTTCTTAATAGAGCTATTTTATAACAGATACATTACTGGTATTATACTAAAACTTGGTGGACAGACTACTAAAGTAATAGATAAAGGATCTGTAGAATATTTAGGACCTTATGGGTTAGAGAAAGGACTATTGAATATAAGTAATAATATTGCTAGATTAAATACTGGAGTTATAACATCTTATGCATTATATATCTTGATAGGGTTAATCCTTTATCTTTTATTTAATTCATATATGAATAATTCTATTATTATATTAGCGCTATCTGTATCTTTATCTTTAGTATCTTTTAAAAGCAGTGTATATACCAACACTCTGTATAAGAGTGCTACACCTCATCCTTTTGGTGGATCTGAATTAGCTGATAAAGTTAAATTCATGAATCTTATGCAAACCTCTAGAGCTAATAAAGCTATTAATATGGATGATTTAGTCTGAGCGTGAGGCTTTATTGATAAATTCAATAAAGACCCTTATGTAACTGAGGAAAACAAGAATATTATTAATAGTGGTTTTAGAGAAATCTGCTTTAAAGATTTCGCTAAAAGTATGCAGGCTATGGATATATACTTTAGTGGTCCTAAAATATAGATATAGGGTTAACAGTAAATTGAAGGTAAGTAATAATATTGCTAAATTAAATACGGTAGTAATAACATCTTATGCATTATATATCTTAATAGGGTTAATCTTATATCTTTTATTTAACTCATATATGAATAATTCTATGATTATATTAGCGCTATCTGTATCTTTATCTTTAGTATCTTTTAAAAGCAGTGTATATACCAACACTGTATATAAGAGTGCTTTTGGTGCCGGTGGATTGCCACGGGTGCACTATGAGAATATGATTATAGAAGCTAATCCTAGATATAAATGAATTATTGTGGGTTTAATAGAAAAGCTAAGGTCCAACAATATATCCGATGCGGAAATAAAAGAGTTGATTGTGTTAATGGATAAAATGAAAGGAGCTTATGCTTCTAGAAATGGGGCTGAATATACTTGGTTAGTAGACATAACTTTTGAACTTATGGGAGCTAACCAACATAGACTATATGCAGTAACAAAGGATCTAAATCTTCCTAGCTTTTTTATTAAAACCTTCCATAAAATATATTATGATGCTTATATTAAATAATGCTTATTTAAAAAACAGTTCTATAAAATTTAAAGCGGCTAATTGTTAAATATAGAGAAACGATTATTTTTATTACAAGAACAATAGTACCGTTTTATACTTTTTATACTTTACAGTGTAATGTATGGTGTTACTCTTATTGAAATTTTTGTGGATTTAAGGCACAAAAATTAGAAAAAAAAACTTAAAAAGTTAACTATAAATAACGGTTAGATTACCGTTAACTTGTTATGTTATATAACTATGTTACCTAATAATATAACAAATCCCAGTATTTATATTATCTATGTACTGGAAAATAGCAGTACAAACTTTATATAGCTATTAGGGGAGAAGAGTAAAAGAAACTTTTGCTTAAAGCCCCATAAATATTCATTTTTATTACGGTTACCTATATATATTTATATGATAAATCTGATCTATATAATAGTAAGAAAGATTTTATGTAAGTGAAGGATAGAAAAATCCTTAATTTAATTACAATAACAGTAATAAGAAATTTACGAATGAGTTGTAAAGGCTTTTTCTAAAAAAAAAGAATGGTTCTTTTACAAAAAAAAACTTGTTATGAAGGGTAAAGCTTTTACCTTATAATAGAACAAATCCCAGTTTATCTATTTATAAAATATGGGTAATGAGATAAAAATTTATAGTAATGTATTTGACGTGTGATACATTTTTAGTTAAAATCACGACTTATTTTGCCTTAATTTATACCAATAATTCACAAAAATATTCTATGTTAAATACATACAAAAATAAAAAAAAACGTTTTAATGATAAATCGTTTAATACTAATTATACTTTAGAAAAAAACACTGAAATACAGAGTAATTCCGAAAGAGATGAATATAAAAATATGACTTATTATCCGTCTTCTGGTAAAGAATGATTCAGTAATATATATTCTTACAATAAATCTTATATTAAATCTTTAATTAGTTATGATGCTGTACTAATTAAATTGCTTAAAAGTTATTGTAATATGTTACAAGATAAAATAAAAATACTATTTAAACGTAGACGTGATAACAAAATTCGTTATTCAGCTAATAAAATGTATACAAGTAGAGCTGAGCTAAACCATATTAACACTGAGATTTTTATTACTTTATCCATATACAATAAACCAAAGTCATCTATCGAACGGTATTTAAGAAGGCTAATAACATGAATTAAGTATTTAAAAATAATAAGAGAAGGTGTTACAACCATTCATATTTATTTTAATGAAAACAGACTATTTTATGCATTAAAAGATCATTTTTTTTTGTTTAAAAAATGAAATATGCTTTTCTTTAAGATAATTAATAATGTAGTAAGATATTTACTAGTTAATTTAAGAAAAAGATATCTTAAATGATATAATATACCCACATACAACATTAGATTGTTAAATAAATTATTCAGATTACAAAAAACATTATTTAACTATACAAAGCTAATTAACTTTAATAAATCTAAATTTAATAGTATAAACTTAAATTTAAGAAACTTAGGTTTAATTAGTTTAATAGAAAAGTTATATAACAAAAAAGTAGAAATTGAATTAGTTGAGTTGAAGGGTATACAGTTAAATAGCGATGTTTTTTCATCAGCAGTTGCTCTAAAATTAAGAGATAGGAAAAATAAAGCAGTAAGAATATTAAGAAAAGCTATTTTACAAATGGTAAGAATACCTGATTTACATACACTTATCACATTTGATGATAATATGGAAGCAATGAATAAAAATAATGTGATAAACACTATCAAACAACAAATAGTAAGTGGTGTAAGATTTGAAGCATCAGGGAGATTAACTAGACGTTTAACAGCCATGAGAGCGGTGTTTAAATATAGATACGCAGGTAGCTTAAAAAACATTCGTAGTTCATTTAATAACAAATCATCTACTATGTTAAGAGGTCACGTTAAAGCTAATTCACAGTATACATTGATAAACTCTAAAACAAGAAATGGTACTTTTGGATTAAAAGGTTGAGTAAGCAGTCATAGTATTAAGCTATTTGAAGCATCAGGATATTAACTAGTAGCGTACAGAATATACAATTTATTCTAGGTGGTTATTGTATAATAATATCTGTTTTAAATATCCCAGACATGTCTGGTTTAAGTATTCCTGACATGGTTAATTTAAAAAATGCCCTTAATTCTATGGGAGAGTGAATGGGGAATGGTAAACCCCTAAATACTCTATTGGAACATACACATGCACAATTTGTTAATATGCAGCTAAATAATGTAAGAATAGTAGATATTTTAGTGGGAAATTCTAATTTTACAAGCTTTACTATAAAAAGAGTATTCTTAAACATGGACCACTTATTACAATTACACTGCAATTTAGACAGTTATCGCTTTATAATGAGACTATTCTCATCTGTAATGCTTGTGCTTACTTTAGTTGTTGGTGTTAATATAAATAAAATTTTTACTTTTATAGATGTAAAGTTAAACGCATTTTATAAATTTATTAATTACATCATTAAGCAATGCTCTGGATATTACGATGCTGTTAGGGATTGTGCAAGGAACCCTAATAGAACAGGAGGTAGTTCTCAAAAAAGAACTAATATAAACCGTAATAGTAAGATTACTAAAAAAAAAAAATGGTCTGACAAAGGTAACAACTCTCCTGTTAAAAACCTCATGTTAAAGAGCCATATTACACAACCTACCTTTACTACGAGAGACCTAGCTCATATACTTAGATATATAAGGAATAGACTTTTAGCTATAAGATTATCAAACGTTAATAACCCTCTATATCCACTTCACCAGTGATATGGTAGTCATCACGATCAAGTAACGGTTACTTTAAGACAGATTTTATGTTATGCTATTATGAATCCAAATGAAATATGCGATTGAAGAGGTTTTCGTTTAATTGTCATATTATCTCCTGCAGCTCAAGTAATGCTAAGTTATTCACTTAATACTATTTGACGTAGTAGAGAGCCAATAGGTCTTTTAGGAATTTTCGCTTTTAGTAGTCAATTGCAGTCTTATATTGGTAACGGTACTAATATAAGAACACCAATTCTTATAGGAGAAGAATTGCTGGGCCTACTAGAACAGTTAAATCTTCCATTGTAAACTAGCGTTAGCACTTGTTTTATTTTTCTTTTTTGTTCTTTATGAAAAATAGGACAAAAGGTTAAATATTCAAATATCTTATTTATTACTAAATATGAAGGGTAACTGCATATATTTATGAATGTTAATGGCAAAATGACTTGGTTAATGGTATTGAAAATACCTTTAAATTAAGACAAATTAATAGTAATGTATTGAAGATTTCTAATGCATTAATGATTATTACTAGTTTAAAGGTATAATATATAATGAATATATGTATTAAATTATTAAAGAATAATTCATTGTGTTTTATTTTTTTTTTTCAATATAATTTATACAGTCTATTTATAAGTTACCCCTATTTGTTTTTGTATTATATAATGTTATACGCTATTCATATGTATTTTTTATGAATAATTGTACAGATATTTTTGATATTGAGTAACTTTATGAGTATTGTAGTACTAATAATTATTAAAATTCTAATAAATATGCTTTACCCATTATAACTATATATACAGAGAGTAGATTAGTTAAAAAAAAAAGACTTAACCAACTTTATATTATTTTTATACTTGTGATACAAATGTAATTCATCTTAATTATATTCTACTGAATATATTTTAGAGAATAGTCGGGAAGTCCAGTGATTTAAAATAGCTTTTTAAAAGCGAGGTACAAGCTTGGGTAATACACAGAGATTGAAAAGAATAAAAACTTTTAGTATTTTATTATAACTATGAAATGGAAAGCCTTAATTAATCTTTATTTTAGTTAAATGTTACACACATGAACCGGCTTACTTGTATCCAAGTAAGATATTTTTAAACCCCTATAATTAAATAGGCTAAAAAAAATATTATGCTACTAATGTTAATAAGTCTTTTTAGCAGAGATAAACTACATGTGGGGGTAACGTTAAAAAAAAATAACATGTTAGATGTAAAATCTATTATACTAAAACTATGTAAGATATACTATCCAAATATTTTGTATTACCGTTTAACTATAAATGTATTTAGATCTATTTCATCTAGTGTTTATTTTAATATCTATTCTGTACATTATAAAGTGTTAGAGAGTTATTTCTCTTTATAACAATATTACATAACAAAGAGTAAGTTATTTTTACTTTTCCATATATTTTATAATAAAAATAAGGTATCCTATCGTAATATCTTTATAATACGGTTTAAAATAGTATATTGTACAATGTAATTTATTGTTGTATTAAGATCTAAATTCGTTTATAGAGATTCCCTTTTTTAATGTTAACTAGTTATATAGTTAATAGCTTCATTATCCGCTCCCCATTCTAGTTTTGAAATAACGTTTTATACTTGTAGTAAAAGATAATATTTACATATGTTTAACTTTAACACAATAATAAGCCCTCTTGACCAATTTGAAATAAGAAACTTATTTAGCATAGATACACCTTTACTAGCAAATATGAATCTATCTATCACTAATATAGGGTTATACATGACAATTGCTGCTTTTATAACTTTCTATTTTAGTGTTTTAGCTACTAACCACTCAACAATTACTCCAAACAAATGATCTTTAAGTCAAGAAACATTATATGCAACAATACACAGTATTGTAGTAAACCAAATTAATAATAAAAATGGTCAAGTATACTTTCCATTTATGTATGCATTATTTATTTTTATTTTAATAAATAACCTTATAGGTATGGTTAAAAGGAGCCTACATATATATATTATCCAAACATTTAGCTTAACTAATTTAAAAAACAAAATAATCAGACTATATTCTTCAAATACTTCTAATTACCCTAGATATAACCTTAATAACACTTATTATCTTAATCCTTATTATATTACAGGTCTTGTAGACGCAGAGGGTTGTTTTACAACATCTATTTATAAAGATAGTAGAATGAAAACAGGGTGACAAGTTAAACCTATATTTCAACTTAATTTACAATAAAAAAGATATAAAAATATTAGAAGCTGTACAAAAAACATGGGGTGTAGGTAAAATATATAAACATGGTGAAGATTCACTTATGTACCGTGTTAGCTCTTTAAAGAATTTAAGAGTAATAACAAATCATTTCGAGAATTATCCTTTAATAACTAAAAAATTAGCAGATTACCAGTTGTTTAAACAATCTATTTATTTAATACAGAAAAAGTTTCATCTAACTGAAAAAGGTTTACTAGAATTAGTTGGTATAAATTCTGTATTAAACTGGGGTTTATCTGAAAAATTCAAAGAAACATTCCCTAATATGATACCAGCAGTAAGACCAAAGGTTGATATTTCAGAAATAAAAGATGTTTATTGACTTATAGGGTTTGTTTTGTTTTTTTTGACGTTATTTCTTTAAGAAATTACTAAAAAAAACAAGGGGAAGGATCTTTTATGGTTATTATTCAAGAATCTAAAAGCAAAGAAACAGACAATATATGTTTAAGATTTGTAATAACTCAACATTCTAAGGATTTAGTATTATTGGATAATATTTAAAAATATTTAGGTTGTGGGATATGTTATTTTAGCCGTAATGAAGTAAATTTAATTGTTTCAACTTTTTCTAACATAAATCATAAAATTATATCTTTATTTAATAAATATCCCTTACTAGGAACTAAAAAGGAAGATTACCTAGATTTTTGTAAAATAGCCGAGTTAATAAAATCTAATGATCATTTAACAAAGCAGGGTATAGAAGATATAAAAATAATTAAAAGTAATATGAATAGTAAAACAATACATTCTTAACTAAACATCTTAGATATATAATAGTCTAACCTAAATATTTTGTTTTTAGTTACGCTTTATTATAATTGATAATATTATACGTTAAATTTTACTATATGCTGAAAACTTCTAATGCTTTAGATACGATCTCATTTAAAAGTTTCTTTTTTTTAAGAAAGAAACAAACAGACGTAACAACTCTAAAGATAAAACAATGAACAATCCGCAGGAAACCAACAGATACTGTTAATACTTTAGACAAAGAATAGTGTATACTAGAGGGATCCTCAGAGACTACACGTAAAAGGCTGCTCATATTACTAAATAGAGCAGTAAAGAGAGAGTCCGACTTGATATGTCTATATGTCTATCAAGAAGTCCTTATAGTTTTGCATCAACATCTCATTTTATTTTAACATTCTCACTTAGCTTTACTGTTGTATTAGGTGCAACAGTATTAGGATTTAAAGAACATGGATTAAAATTCTTTTCTTTATTTGTTCCAGCTGGTTGTCCTTTAGGGTTATTACCTTTATTAGTAATCATTGAAACAATATCATATCTTGCTCGTAATGTTTCTTTAGGGTTAAGATTAGCTGCTAACGTACTTTCAGGACATATGTTACTTAATATACTTAGTGGTTTTACTTATAATATTATGAGTTCAGGTATTATTTTTTTCATATTAGGGTTATTACCATTAGCATTTATAATAGCCTTTTCTGGATTAGAATTAGGTATTGCTTTTATACAATCACAAGTTTTTGTAGTTTTATCTTGCTCTTACATTAAAGACGCATTAGAATTACATTAGTTATTTTTGAATAAAGTTTTCATTATGCATTATTTTTATTCATTTAGTTACGACTAAAAAAAAAAAAGGGGGTATGTTGCATAGGGCTATGCATTTTGATTGCAGATCATAAATATAAGGTTCAACTCCTTCATATCTCTAAGTTAGCTCTATCTAAACAACATTTATATAAACCAGCTTTTTATATAAAATAACTATAAAAAAAAGTAGAGTATTTGATATGTATTCTAATATAGGGATGATTCTTATTAATTTAACCGTAAGAAAAGATACTTCTAATATCCTAACCTAAGTTTAAGTCTTAGATAACAATAGTTAGAAACGAATTATTGGTTAAGAACTCTCTATAAAAAGGATTTTTTTGCTAAAAAAAGGGGGTAAGTGTTTAAATCACATATTTATTACTAGTTACAAATAATAAAATTATGTTAGTATAAAAAGACATTACTTTATCATTAATAGTTAATAACGGTTACTACTACTACGTATTAAGAGTGTATATTATGCGTAGATTGTGCATTATAACAAACTCGTAACCTTTAATTAATTAGTTAAACTGTTAATTTAATTAAATCTGTACAAAATTTTTAAGATTATAATGAAATATAAACTACGGTTTTAGTTATTTATATTTCATTAGTCCCATATTCTCATCTTATGTTTCATATGTCTATCATTTCTTTAATTTAAAATAATGGCAAGAAGCTTATACTATATATATTTCCATTAACATACCATATATAATATTATATTATAATATTTCCATATAAGTATATTTTGTACAATTTTATTTCCACATTAATCTATTTTGTATTATATTATATTATACTTATGTATATATAAAATCTAAAAGCTATATCTATGTAACAATTATACTGCATGTAAAAAATTTTTTTATTTAATTAATAAGATAGTTTACAAATATAATACATAGTTATATAATTAACTGCAATAAAATATTAAAAGTTATAAATATTATGAACTATTACACATTTAAACTTTAATTGTCTTAAAGCAATTTAATATGCTTGTTTTTATAAATTTATAATAAAGGTATATTAACAGGCATTATTTCAAAACTGTATAATATACATGGGACTAGTATAATGAATGCAATTACTATTGGTAATAAAACTGTTCAACAATAGGACATAAGCTGATCGTAACGAATACGTGGGAATGAGGCTCTAGCTCATATAAAAGTAAATATCATTATACAAGCTTTAACCCCTATAACTACACCACTTATAGTTGTTCCTATTATTGAATTATAATTATCAAAATCAATTACATTAAAATTAGTTTCATTATCTGTTAGATACATATAACTATCACCCTCAATAAATTGCACTAAATAAAAGTAAGGATAGAGATAGTAGTTAAAATCAAAAAGATAACCACCTAAAAACAAAATACTGTTTAATATACATATAAGAACAATACTAGCATATTCAGCTAAAAAGAAAAATACAAAAATAACAGCTGAATGCTCTGTCATAAAACCACTAACTAATTCTGATTCCTTAAGAGTAAAGTCTTGGTAAATACTCTTATTATTACTTAAAAGGGTTAACCTTTAAGTAGTATTTACCCTCGAACACCAATCGATTATTGATATATTTACTCACAGTGACCTTAGATTTATCTAAATAAATAGCCAGGTCTGAAGCATAATCAAAACTTTGGATTAAATTATTATCCAGGTCATAAATACCTACACCATTGGGATATTTGGCTTTTTTAATTCTCATAATGTTTTTAGTTTCTTCTGAATGTGTCTTACCAAACATCGGGTTTAATATTCCAGGTTTACTTATTAAAGATTTAGTTTTATCATCATGATGTTTTCCTCAGAAAGGATGATTAGTTTTATCTTCTAACCTTTCCACCATCTTTTGTTTAGCTTCGTCTGTATGCTTATAACCTTCTGAGCTAGAAGCATTTTCTAAAAAATTATATAAATTATTAAACTTAAATTTTCTTATATACATAGTTTCTAAATCAGTTAGTAATTTAAAGCTGGTAGCCTTATTTTCGTACGTAAAGAATTCATATATACAAAAGTTAAAGTTATCTATACCATACTTTGAGATAGCAGCCTGTAAAGCTCTATTAGATTTTCTATGTGTTAGATGTTCGTTTAATCTTAGATATAAATCTTTTGCACTACCTATATATTGCTTCCCATTAAGCTTGTTTAAAAAGCTATATATACCTCCTTTTCTTAAAAGAAGATCACGTTTAGAAAAGACACTCTTTTTATCCTGTAAATCCGTTATGGTTAATACAGGAATAGGGATATCCAAATTAGAAGAACTTGACGTAGAATAAGACCTACGAAATGTAAAATTTAAATTAGCATTCCTGCTGTGAGTTTTTTTTTTAATTCGAATTGGTTTGTTTTCATTTACCAAACATACTTTCGTATATTTATGGACTATATCATATACAATCATATAATTGTATTATCGCGTGTAGTCTCTGAGGATCCTAGTTACTAACAAAGTAATCATTTATAAAAAAAAGATTTTTAGATTAACATTCGTTTTGGTTTCCTGCTGATTGCCAATTTTCACATTACCCTATAAGCAGCTTAACAAGAATACTACTTAAATATGGTTAAATGTATGTAAAGCTTTAGAAGTTTCCAGCATATAGCGATATTTAAAGAGGCCAAATCTTTATGAATTAATACTACTTTATAAGTATTAAACTCTAGCCTCTGCCAAATCGAAGGGAGCTCTGTTGGTTTCTGCTATAGACCCTATAAAAAATACAATAAATATAGGAAATAAAGGTACTACATATCAAATAGCTCTTTGAGCTTCTATGATTACAGTTATATCTAAGCTACCTGCTAATAATACTACTAATAGTATAGCAGAGCTTAAAATTAATTCATAACTAATTAATTGAGCTGTACTTCTTAAGGATCCTAAGAATGCATATTTAGAATTCGCTGATCAACCGGCCAGTAATATACCATATGTAGCTAATGAAGACATAGCCAACATATATAAAATACCCAGGTTATAGTCTAACAACATCAAACCAGGACCATAAGGTATTACAGCATACCCTAAAAGTGAAAAAATTAAAGTGATAATAGGACCAAGGAAAAATAACACTATATTGGCTTGTGTAGGAGAAACATATTCTTTTAATAGAAGTTTAAGAGCATCAGCAAATGCTTGAAGTAGACCATATCAACCCACTGCATTAGGTCCCACTCTTCTTTGCATGCTAGCCATTGTTTTTCTCTCAGCTATGGTTACAAAAGCTACTGTCAATAAAACAGGTATAGTAACAGCTAATACTTCAAGAACAGACATAATTGTTGGAAAATATAACATTTTAAATTTAAAAGAATGATCTTAAAATTACATTTAGTTAAAAAGTTTATTTTAATATATCATGTTAATTATCTATTTACTATACATAGATTATATATTTTAAAATGGAGGAATGATGTATTGTTACCTAATACATCCCTATATAATTAAACATTTGTATTCTCCTTTTCCTTCCCGATTACGGGAGAGGGGGATTTATGGGATTAACCAAGTGAATTTATAACTGCTTGCATACCTTCCATAAGATCACTACCACCTCTTGATAGTAATTCTGCAGCCGCTATTTTTACCGAAGAGATTTGATAAGCGGAAGCTTGTGTAACCCCCTGTTGATTTAGCTCTGAGTCTGCTAAACGGGTAACTACTAGGTAATGAGCTTTAACCACGTGTGTCTCATTCGCTACTAGATCAGCTTATCTAAAAACGCAATTATCTGCTTGAACTCTAAGTTCTCTACCACTGGGTAAACCTAACACATAGTTGTTGAAGTCAAAAAGAAGACCCCTTAGTTGTGGAGAGCAGCTTTGTAAATAAACAGTTTTTGGATTAATAGAATTACTACTTTTAAAAGATAGAAGTGATAAAGATATAACAAGCGCCAATATAATATTAGAACTATTCATATATGAATTAAATAAAATATAAACTATTAACCCTATCAAGATATATAATGCATAAGATGTTATTACTCCAGTATTTAATCTAGCAATGTTATTACTTATATTTAATAGTCCTTTCTCTAACCCATAAGGTCCTAAATATTCTACAGATCCTTTATCTATTACTTTAGTAGTCTGTCCACCAAGTTTTAGTATAATACCTGTAACGTATCTGTTATATTTTAGTTGTGGGGCTTTACCTATTATAGCTTAGCTATATATTAGTCTTCTCCCCTTCATGGATTTTTACTAACTTTTTTTTTTCATATATTATAATATTTTTTATACTCCTTAGCAATACAAGTACTTTTTAATTAGGGTAAATATACCTAGCTCTTTTTAAAAAGTAAGAAATAAGCGATTCGAACACTTAACCCTCCGCGTGTAAAACGGATGCTCTAACCAATTGAGCTAATTTCTTTTTTTTTTTTGTGACAAAATCCGAAATAACCGGGAATAAATATATTAAATTAGATTTATGGATAAATTAGATTTAGTTATAAAAATTATCCAATCTATCTAAATTATATTTAATTAAATTAACCAACTCCAAGTCAATACCGCTGTAATCGGCACCTCTTAAAGTTAGAATTCATTCCTTTAATTGTTTTAACTCATTCCTTTAATTGTTTTAACTCACTCTGTATCTAGTGAACTCCTTATCAGACCTATTATTCAATACTGTTACAAGTGTTAATTTACTATCTATAGTTAATACATACTGATATAGCTTAAAGATGAAGCTTATCTTCTTAGGTACATCTGTACCTTTTTCTAATAAAGATATAGTTAGATTTCCAGCCTGAACAGTAAAGTCAAGGAATCTTATAATACAGTAATGATAATTGTTAAATCCAGTTAAATTAGTTAAGACCCTGTTCTTGAACATATAGACAAAATAATAAGGCATAATTAGTTACTAAATAATACTTATCCGAAAACTTTAAATTACCCACCTCTTTAAGCAAGGTATCTTTTAGTTCAGCAGTAATAAGAGAAAAATCATGTTTTGAAAACAAAACATAATAATTATTTAAAATAGTCAATAATTTGACACATTTCTGTGTCATGCCCTTCAAGAATGCAATGTGATCTCTATTAGATATAGAACTAGTAAGAATTACTATAAGTCCTATTAAATGTAGTAGATGAGTTACTATTTAAGTCCACAAATGTATTTTCAATAACAGTAACACCATACATAACTACAGTAAAATAACAGAAGTATAGAACGGTACTTATTTGCCCAAACTCAATGAATGGAGACTCTACATGTTTAGCTCCTAACTGCATTAAGATTAAGAAATTAGCAACAAACACGAAAAAAGCTCCTTTACTTAAAGGTCTAAATTGCATTCCTCTTGATCTACTTACATCTGTAATAGGTAATAACAGCAATATAAGTATAGCCGAGAACATAGCTATAACTCCTAATAATTTGTTAGGAATAGATCTTAATATTGCGTAGAAAGGTAGTAGGTACCATTCCGGAACAATAGCTGCAGGGGTTTGCATAGGATTTGCCATTACATAATTTTCTGAATCACCTAATACATTAGGCATAAAGAACACAAATAAAGATAATACAAATATAAATGCAAATATTGTAATAAGATCTTTAAATAGGAAATAAGGTGCCATAGGAATTCTTTCATAGTTACCTGAAATACCTAAAGGATTTCCTGATCCAGCAGTATCATGTAAAACGATTAAATGCATTAGTGCTAAAGCAGCCAAGACAAAAGGTAAAACAAAGTGTAATGAGAAAAATCTATTTAATGTTGCATTGTTAACAGAAAAACCTCCTCATATGAACTCAACAATATCTTGTCCTACTCAAGGAATTGCACTCATAAGATTAGTAATAACTGTTGCACCTCACAGGCTCATTTGACCATAGGGTAAAACGTAACCCAGGAAAGCTGTAGCCATCATTAAAATAAATATAACAGTACCTATAGTTCATACTAGAGTTCTTGGAGCTCTATATGATCCGTAGTACATTCCTCTACCTATGTGCAAGTAAACAATAAAGAAAAATGCTGAAGCAGTATTACTATGTAAATAACGTATTAATCATCCATTATTTACATCACGCATAATCTAAAAATGGGTTAATCATTTATCAATATCTAATCCCTAGACGCACTATCTATGGGTTTAGATGAAAAAATAAAATTATTTTTATATAATCTACCT
>Ga0265780_10005910_pt1 | contig 15354 bp, 10 predicted proteins | sample P1T30metagenome_FD_192432 | JGI IMG/M metagenome (GOLD analysis project Ga0265780, IMG submission 192432) | Plant litter microbial communities from East Loma Ridge, Irvine, California - P1 T30 | ecosystem: Environmental > Terrestrial > Plant litter > Unclassified | place: USA: California... | reverse complement strand
TTAACAGAGCTGCATCAGTACCTTTTTGGTGAGCCCTTTGGTGAGGCGCACAATGCTACTGCCGACGTTGAGGCTACCACGCGCTGTTTTTTGGAGTTGCTTAAAAGAGATGTGTTTACACATCAGGAACTTGATGTGCATCCGGGGTATTTTCAGGATTTTAAGGCACGCAACCCGCAGCCCATTAAGCTGATTGGCCTTAAGCACATCAATCTTAAAAAGGCAAGCGAAGAAGTGCGCCTGCGTCTTGACAAACTTAAAAGTGCCGAAGCGGTTACGCATACAGCCCCTGCCGAACATCAGGACCTTACTGCGGTAGATTTTGTGCACCTGCACAACCATACACAATTCTCAGTATTACAATCCACTATTAGTGTGCCCGATCTTGTTAAGGCAGCGGCTAAATATAAAATGCCTGCCGTAGCCATGACAGACCACGCTAACATGATGGGGGCTTTCCATTTTGTGAGCAATGTAATGAACCACAATAAAGCAGCCGAGGCTAAAAACAAAGCATTGGCTGAGGCACGAGAAGAACCTACAGAGGTTATTATGAAGCCTATTGTGGGTTGCGAATTTTTTGTGTGTGAAGACCATAAAGATAAATCGCGCAAGGATAACGGCTACCAGATTGTGCTGCTTGCCAAAAATAAAAAGGGTTACCATAATTTGGCTAAAATGTCGTCTATTGCCTATACGGCAGGCTTTTATTATGTGCCCCGTATAGACAAAGCGGTTATAGAAAAATATAAAGAAGATATCATTGTATTATCGGGTAACTTATATGGCGAGATACCTAATAAGTTATTGAATATTGGCGAAAACCAGGCTGAAGACGCTTTGCTTTGGTGGAAAAACCAGTTTGGCGATGACCTTTATATAGAGCTGATGCGCCATGGCCAGGAAGATGAGAACCGTGTTAATGATTCTCTTGTAAAGTTGGCGCGAAAGCACAGTGTTAAGCTGGTAGCAACCAATAACACATATTATGTAGATAAGGCCGACTCTCATGCGCATGATATTTTGCTGTGCGTTAAAGACGGCGAAAAACTGGCAACACCTGTGGGTCGCGGACGTGGTTTCCGTTATGGGATGCCTAATAATGAATATTATTTTAAGCCGGGTGAAGAAATGAAAGCCCTGTTTAAAGACCTGCCCGAGGCTATTGCTAACATTCAGGAGGTTGTAGATAAGGTAGAGCCTTACTCGCTGTACCGTGATGTACTACTGCCTAAATTTGGTATTCCGGAGGAGTTTATGGTTCCGGAAGATAAAGAAGATGGCGGTGTACGCGGGGAAAACAAATACCTGGAGCACCTAACCTATGTGGGTGCAAAAAAGCGTTATGGCGAGATTACAGAGGCTATTAAAGAACGTATTGACTTTGAGCTCAATACCATTAAAAACAGTGGTTATCCCGGATATTTTCTTATCGTACAGGATTTTATCGCTAAAGCCCGCGAACTCGATGTTTCGGTGGGCCCGGGCAGGGGATCGGCTGCCGGCTCTGTAGTGGCTTATTGTTTAAAGATTACCAATATTGACCCTATTAAGTACGATTTGCTTTTTGAGCGTTTCCTTAATCCGGACAGGGTGTCGATGCCCGATATTGATATTGACTTTGATGACGAGGGCCGTGGCCGCGTAATGGACTATGTAATCAATAAATATGGATCCAGCCAGGTAGCGCAAATTATTACCTACGGTACAATGGCCGCTAAATCATCTATTCGTGATACGGCGCGCGTACTCGATCTGCCCCTTTTTGAGGCAGATAAGGTGGCGAAGCTTATCCCGAACATGAAACTGGCCAAGATATTTGCTATGGATCAGAATGCGCTGCGAAGTGCGCTGCGTGGTGATGAATTTGACCGCGTGCAGGAGCTTATTGCTATGGCCGAAGGGGGCGACCTTACCAGCGAAACCATTCAGCAGGCAAAAGTACTCGAGGGCTCTCTGCGCAATACCGGCATACATGCCTGCGGCGTGATTATTACGCCCGATGATATTACCAACTTTGTACCGGTAGCTGTAGCAAAGGACTCTGACCTGTATGTTACCCAGTTTGATAACTCGGTAGTAGAAAGTGCCGGATTGCTTAAAATGGACTTCCTGGGGCTTAAAACCCTTACACTTATCAAGGACACCGTTAAGCTGGTTAAGTACAAGCATAACATAGACCTTGATCCTGAGGAATTCCCGATAGATGATGTAAAGACATACGAGCTGTTTCAGCGGGGAGAAACCGTGGGTATCTTCCAGTATGAATCGCCGGGCATGCAAAAGTACATGAAGGAGCTTAAGCCTACGGTCTTTGGCGACCTTATTGCTATGAATGCCTTGTATCGACCGGGTCCGCTGGAATATATTCCCAGTTTTGTAAAAAGGAAAAATGGCGAGGAAGAAATAAAATATGACCTTGATGCCTGCGAAGAGTATCTTAAAGAAACGTATGGTATTACCGTTTACCAGGAGCAGGTGATGCTGCTGTCGCAAAAACTTGCGGGCTTCACAAAAGGTGAGGCCGATGTTTTGCGTAAGGCGATGGGTAAAAAACAAAAGGACGTACTGGATAAAATGAAGCCTAAGTTTGTAGCGCAGGCTGCAGAAAAAGGACATAACCCGGCCACGCTCGAAAAGATTTGGAAAGACTGGGAGGCGTTTGCGAGTTATGCGTTTAATAAAAGTCACTCCACCTGTTATGCATGGGTAGCCTATCAAACGGCATATCTTAAAGCGCATTATCCGGCCGAATATATGGCGGCGGTACTTAGTAATAACATGAACGATATCAAGCAGGTTACCTTCTTTATGGAAGAGTGCAAGCGTATGGGCTTAGAAGTTCTTGGGCCTGATGTTAACGAGTCGTTCTATAAGTTTACAGTTAATGACCGTGGTGCGGTGCGTTTTGGTATGGGGGCTATTAAAGGTGTGGGTGCCGGTGCGGTAGATACTATTGTGCAAAACCGCAAAGACAGCAGCTACAAATCGATATTTGACCTTGCCAAACGTATAGACCTGCGTGCGGCTAACAAAAAAGCCTTTGAAAACCTGGCACTGGCCGGTGGATTTGACTGCTTTGCAAGTACCCACAGGGCACAATATTTTCATACTGACCCCACAGAGAACATCAACTTTTTGGAAAAAGCCATTAGGTACGGCTCTAAATCGCAGGAAAACGAAAACTCAAGCCAGGTAAGCCTTTTTGGCGAAGCTAGCGAAGTCCAGATTCCTGAACCGGTAGTGCCGCCCTGCGAAGAGTGGAGTACGATGGAAAAGCTCGCCAAGGAAAAAGAAGTGGTGGGTATCTATATATCAGGACATCCGCTTGACGATTATAAATTTGAAATGAAATACTTTTGCAATGCACGCCTTGAAGCCCTTAAAAACTTAGAGCAGCATGTAAATAAAAATCTTAGTTTTGGCGGCATCATATCAAATGTGCAGCACAGGGTAGCTAAGAACGGCAAGGGATGGGCATCTTTTGTGCTTGAAGGTTATGACGAAAGTTATGAGTTCAGGATATATGGCGAAGAGTACCTTAAATTCAGGCATTTCCTTATTGGCAATAACTTTACATTTATGAAGGTTATGGTACGCGAAGGCTGGACTAATGCGGAAGGAAAAAAAGGCGACCCAAGGCTACAGTTTATTGCTATACAGTACCTTCAGGATGTTCTTACCACATTTGCCAAAAAGCTTATTATACAGTTTAACGTAGCAGAATTGCAGGAGCAGCTTATTAGTAACCTTTCTGAACTGTTTAATGGCAACAAAGGCGATAACCAGGTTACTTTTGAAGTTATGGAACTGGAAAAGGTAAAAAAACAGGTAGAAATTGCCGCAACGGCCCCTGTAAAAGAAACCGCAGTTGATGTGGATGATGACGAGTTTGCTGAAGTGACCATTGCCGAAAATATTGTGACTGAAGTAGAGGAAGTGCAGGTATTAACTAAGCTTGTTATGCCAAGCCGCAAGCTCAAAATTAAAATATCTACCGAGTTGTTGCATGAACTGGATAAACTACAGGTAAATTTTAAGCTGAATTAGGTGATAGATTTTTTCTATCGGTACTATAGCCAAAAGCTATACGTTTAACATGAGATTTAGATACTAATGCGTAACTTTGTATTCAAGAATATATATAAATAACTAATTACACACAGCATATGGCACAAGCAATAACCGATGCTACTTTTGAAGAGGTAGTATTAAAATCAGATAAACCCGTATTAGTAGACTTTTGGGCAGCATGGTGTGGCCCTTGCCGTATGGTAGGTCCAATCATTGAAGAAATAGGCCTGGAATATGAAGGCAAAGCCGTTGTAGGCAAAGTAGACGTAGACGCTAACCAGGAATTTGCTGCAAAATACGGTATCAGGAACATCCCTACCGTATTGGTTTTTCAAAACGGTGAAGTCGTGGGCCGCCAGGTAGGCGTTGCTCCTAAGCAAACATACACAAATGCTATCGACGCTTTATTATCATAAGCACGGTTTGCAACATTATACACTAAGCCCTGACGTTTGTTAGGGCTTTATGTTTTTTAGAGGTTAGCTACAGTTCTACACTATTCTTTTTGATAGTTTGATAATTGCTTGTTTTGGGGAGTATACCGCAGTTTATATTTAAATTTGCATATATTTAAATGTATAAATTAATTATAATGAATTTAGAATCATTGTTTGCACCGTTTCAGTATAAGGGGCTCATCCTTAAAAATCGTTTTGTAATGGCGCCCATGACGCGCGCCTTTGCGACTGACGGTATACCTAATAGCCAGATAACAGATTATTATTCACGCCGCGCTGCAGGGCAGGTGGGCCTTATACTAACCGAAGGCACAGTTATAGACCGCCCGGCATCAAAAAACCTGAAGGATATACCCAACTTTTATGGCGACGAGGCATTGGCTAACTGGAAAGAGGTGGCTAACTCAGTACACGCCGCCGGTGGGGCTATAGCTCCGCAAATATGGCACGTGGGCAATACCCCTTATGCGTGGCAGCCCCCGGGCCCTTTTGAAAGCCCTGAAACAATGACAGTGGAAGATATTGATGCAACAATAAAAGCTTTTGCTAAAGCGGCTAAAGATGCCAAAATATTAGGTTTTGATGCGCTTGAGCTACATGGGGCGCACGGTTATCTTATAGATCAGTTTTTTTGGGAAGGTACTAATAAACGTACGGATGCATTTGGTGGTGCTACAATAAAAGACCGTAGCCGTTTTGCTGTAGAGGTTGTTAAGGCAGTGCGCGAGGCTGTGGGTCCTGATTTTGTAATTATACTGCGTATATCGCAATGGAAACAGCAGGATTATACCGCAAAGCTTGCCCATACACCGCAGGAACTTGAGGAGTGGCTTGTGCCTCTTGCTGAGGCCGGCGTAGATATTTTTCACGGTTCACAGCGCAGGTATTGGGAACTTGAATTTGAAGGCAGCGACCTTAACTTTGCCGGATGGATCAAGAAAGTAACCGGACAGCCCACAATAACAGTAGGTTCAGTGGGGTTGTCGGGCGATTTCTCGAGCGCCTTCCAGGGTCAGGGCTCAGAGACTACTAATATAGACGAGCTATTGCGCCGCTTTGACCGTGGCGATTTTGACCTGGTGGCCGTAGGGCGTTCGCTGCTTCAGGATCCTGAATGGGTGCAGAAGGTTAAAAATAACCGTTTTGAAGATGTAAGCGCATTTGATGCCGCAAGCCTCGGAAAGCTTTATTAATATAATGTAAAGGCCCTGATATTTGTCAGGGCTTTTGTTTTTATTAAACCGGTGTAATTCATTACATTTGGATTTATGAAGATTGATGCACAATTAGAAAAGATATCCGCCTTTAAAAACCTGGAGCTTTTGTCCAACCAAATAGTAGAAGGCTTTATAAGCGGCATGCACAAGAGTCCGTTTCATGGATTCTCATCAGAGTTTGCAGAGCATAAGGTATACAATCCCGGCGAAAGTACCAAAGCGATAGACTGGAAGCTATATGCGCGTACCGACAGGCTGTACAGCAAGCGCTATGAAGAAGAAACCAACCTGCGTTGCCATATTATTGTAGATAATTCGTCGAGCATGCACTATCCTAAATTAAAGGATGGGCAACCGTTTTACGAAAATAAGATAGGTTTTAGTGTACTGGCTTCGGCAGTTTTAATGGATTTGCTAAAGCGCCAGCGCGATGCCGTAGGCTTGAGTATATATAGCGATACTTACGAGTTCTATTCGCCCGAGAAGGGCAGTGGCAGGCACCATAGGATGCTTTTAGATAAGCTGGAAGGTGTATTGGCCACCCCGGCTGCGCCCAAGAATACTGATACTACTACCTTTTTGCACCAGATTGCCCAAAAGATGCACCGCCGTAGTATGATCATATTGTTTACCGATATGTTTCAGCCCGGTAATGATGAGGCCTTGTTTAACGCCCTGCAGCATTTAAAGCATGATAAGCACAAGGTGGTATTGTTTCATGTAATGGACAAGAAAACCGAGTTTAGCTTTGATTTTGATAACACCCCTCGCAAGTTTATAGACCTTGAAAGTGGAGAAGAGGTAAACCTTTTTGCCGAAAATGTAAAGCAGGACTATGAAAAGTTGGTGGAGGCCTATTTTAAAAAGGTAGCCGACACCTGTATACAGTACCGAATTAAGTATGTTCCAGTTTCGGTAGACGAAAAATTTGAAAAAATTTTAACCACTTACCTTGTTGAGAAACAAAAGTTTGGGTAAAAACGAAAAAAATAATTACGTGATTGTTACAAAAACATTTGCAAAATTGAAAAAGAGCCGTATATTTGCACTCGTAATAATGACACAAACAACGGCAACGTTGAAAATCATTAAAACGCTGGTTTGGTAGTTCAGTTGGTTAGAATACCTGCCTGTCACGCAGGGGGTCGCGGGTTCGAGTCCCGTCCAGACCGCCAGAAATTGCAAAGAAAGCCCTGCTTCAAGCGGGGCTTTTTGCGCCGAAATATAATTCCCTTTTCAGGGATTGAAGATAGTTGTGTTGTTTATGCCCGAAAGGGCTGGTTTAGTAGTTAGACCAATGAAAAGCTTTCCATTTGTTTGGAGGGCTTTTTTGATTTTATATAATAATGTAATCTTCTACATAGCTTAAAATAGTATTTGTTGAAATATAGCTATATTGCATTTTGTTAACCTTACAACAAACAATCCAGATGAAAAAACTTTTATTCCTCCTGCCTTTATTATTCCAGGCAATTTCTTTAGATGCACAAATTTATACTCATGCTGAACCTCCGGTTAGCTTACAGCAAGATAATCCGCCATTAGTTCCTCTTTTAAATGCAAATAATTTGCCCGCAAACTATAACGTAGGGCATAATACTGATTTTGCCGTTAGTGTAAAACAGGCACACGTAATAGGTGCGCCATCGTACAATTTATACGAGTACAATACCTTTGTAAACGGCAACTCTGGCGAAAGCACTGGACAGGTTTTTCAGTCTTCCTTTGTAACATTTGATTTTACCGGCCCTGCAACTATAGAAATTATCTGTACCAATTATTCAGGAACGCTCTCTGCAAGCAATGTAAAAATAAGGCCGCTTTCTAAGGGTATTGTTCCTGCAATTGATGGCAATAAAATTACTTTTACGATAACGAGCCCATCTAAATATGCTGTTGAAATTAATGGTAACAGGTACAGGAGCCTGCATGTATTTGCGAATGCATACAATCAGTATACTCCACCGGCCACTCCTACTGTGGTATATAACGAGGGGGTCAATTATTATGATCCGTCTTTAAACACTGCTAATAAAAAAATTCATATTAAGCCTGGTGCTGTATTGATTGTTAACCATGAAGGAGGATGGCCATGGCCCGGTGTAATTAATTTAAAGTCGGGCGATGAAATATATATTGAAAAAGGCGGTATATTAAAAGGTGGTATTTCTGGTTTGGACATAAATAACGTTAAAATATATGGTGGGGGTATAATTGATTTAACAAATTATGGTAAACAATACACCGAAACAGTGGGATATCAGTATATAAAGCCATTTTTGTTTCGAAACTGTACAGGTGTATATATCAAGGGCGTTATTTTGAATGATTCTCAGCAGGCATGTATTACAATAAATCGCAGTAACGGGGTGGTTATTGATAATGTTAAAGCTTTTTCTCGTGTATTATGGGGCGATGGTGTGCATATGGAAGGTACATCAAACGTAACAATTAATGACTGCTTTTTCAGGACATCGGATGATTGTATTGCAATATATGCCGAAAGATATAATTCACACTGTGACCCAGATACGTCCATCTATACATATAAAAACGCGGGCAATATTACCTGTACCAATACACTGCTATATGCAGATGAGGCACGCCCTATTGAGGTAGGTTGCCATGGTGACTGGGTTAATGATACCGAGTTAGCCGTTTACAATTTGCTTTTTGATAATATAGATGTGTTAGAGCATGAAGATACAGATCCATTAGGAATGGGTGTAATATCCATCAACTGTGGCGATAATAATATTTGTGCAGATTTTACATTCCGGAATATAAATATTGAGGATTTTTCTAAAGGTAGGTTGTTTGCAGTTAATGTTGAAGGGGGGTCAGGCCCATGCCCAGATGGTGGAAGTGATATTATAGATAATGGTAAAAGAATTTCTAATGTAAAATTTGAAAATATTACCTATAATGGCAGCGGCGAAATTGCATCAAGCATTAAAGGAATTAATTGTGACCGCTATGTAAACGGGGTACATTTTTATAATGTGAAGATTAATGGCACAACCCTTACTAAATTAAGTGATTATACTGTAGGCGGAGTCTCAATGTTTACGACTAATGCTGCCGCATACAATATAACATTTCAGGAACCCGACAATTATAGTTCCCAACTTTCTGAAGGTAGGTACAGGATACGAAGAAGGAATAATACTTTAGGTGCTTACTATTATCTTACTACATCATTAAATGGAGTGGCACTGGCCCAAAATCCACCTAATACGGATACATCATTATGGCAAATGGAAAAAGTACCTGGAAGGCTGCATTATCGATTTAAAAATGTTGCTACCAATACCTATATGGAATGTAATTTAGAAGATCATCCTTCTGAACCTTTCTGCAAAGCCCGTACTTTATCATTAAATAATTATGTACAGGACAAATACAACCAGGAGTGGAAGATTATCCCGGCTACTTCCGGCAGATATACTATAAATAATGGATATAATTATTCATACCTTACAATGCCACTTAATGGATATGTTTATAGTATGCCTAAAGAGACGGGTAGTAATGAATGGGAATTTATATATGTGGCTCCAAATGCACGGTTAATGCCAAGTGGGCAGGAGACCAATGTTTCAGAATCAGCTGCGATATCTGTTTATCCAAACCCTGTTTCAGCAAAACTAACGATAAACATACAGGATTTGTCAGAAAATATCTTGTATATATCTTGTTATGATATAGCGGGGCGTGAAGTTTTAAAAGTGCAAATGCCTAATGGTAATGAACTTGATGTTTCAACACTGCAAGAAGGTAATTATATTTTAAAGGTAACAAATAGTTCAGGTAATGTAAGTTATACTTCTAAGTTTATTAAAATTTAAAAGAAAGCCCTCCAATAGAGGGCTTTTTGATTTTGTACAAATTGTACTCCTAAAATTATTTTGCTTACTTTTGGTTTATCGCAGTACCTGTTATTACCAATGAAAAAACTTGTCTTATTATTGTTTCCCATACTCCTGGTTTCCTGCCAGTACCTTGAAAAACAGGTGCCTGATGAGGACGCCCTGTTGCAGGAGCGCCTTAAAGATATCGACTGGAAAAATGTAAGCAGTTATCCGTCATTGGCAGAATGCGATGCCGTAAACGATAAAAACCTCAAAAAAGAGTGTTTTTTTAGCGCCCTGGCCAGGATGGTGCAGGAAAAGCTTGGTGCCGATACCATTGCCTTACTCGCACCTCAAATAGATACTATTGAGCTGAAAGTAACTGTATTTCCTGATGCTTCCTTAAAATTTGAACCTCAGTTTCCGGCAGACAGTGCAAGTTATGATAAAGCTAAGGTAGATAGCATTATTACGGCGCGTCTGGTAGATTTCCCTAAAATTGAACCGGCGCAGAAAGAAGGTGTGCCCGTAACCAGCCAGTTTATATTGCCGGTTATTCTTGACGTGCAGCAGTCTGATTAACAGGCTTAAAGCGCAACACAAACCAACTCCCTATGCTTACTGGCAGTACAATATTGAGCAGCCATTGCAATGTGGCCGCAAATACTACTATCCATTCATTAACATCCATCATCCCAAAGAAATATACCGCGACACTACCCCTTACAGCAAAATCAGTAAAGGCAAAATTGGGTAAGGAAGACCCTAAAAAGTATATGCCTGTTATAGCTGCCATCATCTCAAAATAAGGTAGTTGCACCCCAAACGCAAGGAATATAAAGTAATGCTGGTGCGTAATGCTTAGGTAGCGCAGCACCGCCATCGCGGCATTTTTGCGGTGTACGGTTCTTGGTATCTCGTTGATGTTTATAAACAGTCGTTTTATCGAATACCCTTTAATGGTAATGTTTCTGGACATAAAAACCAGACCTGCAAGTGCAACAATGCCAAGCAGTACCAGTAGCAGTAACATGTTGGGGATAAGGTGGTATGTGTTATTGAAAAAGATCAGACCTATAAGTCCGGCAGCTACGGCAATTATCATTTGTACGCCGTTGCACACCAGGTTTAAAAATATAATGCGTCCGGTCTGGTCTTTTTTGTAATAGAGTGCTTTAGCCGCATATTCGCCTATGCCGTTTGGTGTAAAAACAGCCAGCGTTACAGCTGCCAGTACCTGTTTGGTGCTCTGCCACAGGCTAATATGTTGCAGTGTGCCAACCAGCACCTGCCACTTTAAAATCTCAAATAAACGGTTGGTAACACTTAAGATAAGCACTATAATTACAGGTAAAACAGCCTCTTTTTGGGTCAGCACATGTGTAAACTGCGCCCAGTCAAGCTGGTTATTGTTGGCAAGGCGGTCGTATATGTAATAAAATGCGCCACCCACTACTAAAAGTTTGGCTAAAAGAACGAGGAATTGCTTAGTTTTGTCAGATAATGCCGGCATCCGGCAAAAGTACGTAAACATTGGCAAACGAGCGCATTATATTAGGCATTGACCCTGGTACCACCATTATGGGCTTCGGGCTTATAAAAGTGGTTAATAAAAACATGCAGTTTTTACAGCTTAATGAATTGGTTCTCAGTAAGTATGACGACCATTACATGAAGCTGAAAGTAATTTTTGAGCGTACTATAGAACTTATAGAAACCCATCACCCTGACGAGATAGCCATCGAGGCACCGTTTTTTGGCAAGAATGTACAGAGTATGCTCAAGCTGGGCAGGGCACAGGGCGTAGCCATGGCGGCAGGGCTTTCGCGGCAAATACCCATTACAGAGTACGAGCCTAAAAAGATAAAAATGGCCATAACCGGAAATGGTAATGCCAGTAAAGAGCAGGTAGCCAAGATGTTGCAACAGTTACTCGGGCTTAAGGAATTGCCTAAAAACTTGGATAGTACCGATGGTTTGGCAGCGGCCGTTTGCCACTTTTTCAATTCTGGTAAGGTATTGGGCAGTAAAAGCTATACCGGCTGGGATGCTTTTGTAAAACAGAATGAAAACCGCTTAAAATAAATTTATCATATGAAAACACTTAAATATGTATTTTTTATACTGATAATTAGCGTGTTAGCCTCTTGTTCAATGGATGATACAGGTAACGGCGGTTTACCCAACGACAATTATTTTGAGTATAAGGTTAACGGCCAGTCGGTTAAAGTGGTTTCGTGGGATGCGCAACGTAGTGAAAATACCCTGATGGTAATTGGCGTTGCCGCAGATGGAACAGCTATTGAATTGAATTTCAATCAGTTTGGCGATATGGGTGCTATTTGGTCCTATAATATTAATGCTGTCCAACAGAACAGGCGCAATCATTATTTTTTTAAGCAACATTACTTCAATTTTGAATTGATTGCTATTGATTATCAGTTACGTAGGGTTCAGGTGGCGTTTTCGGGAAACTTATATGACGATGCCTATAACCTTGACAGTGCCTACAGTTATGTAGAAGGCAGCTTTCTGGTGAGTTTTGAAGACGTAACACCCATTATACCATGGCTTAAGGTTGATGCAAATATAAATGGTGTGCAATGGTACGCTACCGAGCAATATCATCAAAACATTAACAGTCAGTCGTTTAGTTTTGTGAGTGATGACGAATATATGCTGTCGTTTGTGGTTTCACAGGATACTACAACGGTGGGCAGCAATACTTTTAATGAAGCATCTGCCAACAATAAGGTCATAGTGTCCCGTTATGACCCTGAAATACAAGAGTTTATACAATATATTTCTGAGTCAGGCACCTTAAACATAACCAGTCAGACGGCTACGCTAATAGAAGGCGATTTTACTCTAAATGCTAAAAACCCCACTACCGGCGAGGTTGTTACGGTAACCAACGGCACATTTAAAACGGCCTACGATTAAGGTCAGTTTTATGGCAAAAAGTGCTTAATATTTCACTTTTGGAGTTTGAAATTCGATTTTTAAATGGTTCGATTTTTAGAATTTCAGGCCGTATTAAAAAGATTCAAAAGTGGTTAATATTTCACTTTTGGACTCTGAAATCGAATTAAAAATATCAGCCTGTTTTTTACGATATTTCGTAAAATCATCAACCGCTGTTTTACCAAAAAATCTCCCGACCTTTGACTTAAATTTTCCACGGCTAAAAAATGGCAGGCATTTACATCCACATTCCGTTTTGCAGGCAGGCGTGCCACTATTGCGATTTTCATTTCAGCACCTCCATGAAAAAGGCGAACGAAATGGTAAATGCCCTTGTGCTCGAAATCGCTATGCGCAAAAATGAGTCGGAGGGCGATGTTATCGAGACCATCTACTTTGGTGGGGGCACCCCATCGGTACTGGGCAATGATGATATTCAGAAGCTAATCGATGCCGTGTACCAAAACCACATTGTGGCGTCTAACCCCGAGATTACCCTCGAAGCCAACCCTGACGACCTCTCCGTTGATCGAATCATCGAACTTTCGAAAAGTCCCATTAACCGCCTCAGCATTGGCATCCAGTCGTTTTTTGAGGAAGACTTGAAGCTGATGAACCGTGCCCACAATGCCGCGCAGGCCGAAGCATGCCTTACGGAGGCTGTTAAGCACTTTGATAACATTTCTATCGACCTCATATATGGTACTCCCGGCATGGATAATGCCAAATGGCTCTACAATATAAAGAAGGCGCTGTCGTTCGGCGTGCCGCACATATCCAGCTATGCCCTTACGGTAGAGCCCAAAACGGCCCTGGCTAAATTTGTACAGGCCGGTATAATACCCGCGCCGGGCGAAGAACAGGCACATGAGCAGTTCCTTATGCTGGCCGACAGGCTTACCGCCGAGGGCTTTGTGCACTACGAGCTTTCTAACTTCGGCCGCGAAGGTTATTTTTCAAAAAACAACACCGCCTACTGGCTGGGAAAAAAATATATTGGCATAGGCCCTTCGGCGCACAGCTATGACGGTATTCGCCGCAGCTGGAACATTGCCAACAACAGCCTGTACCTAAAAAGCATGGCGGAAGGTATCCGATCTGCCGAAACCGAAACCCTTACCGTAGCCGACCGTTATAACGAGTATATTATGACCGGCCTGCGCACCATCTGGGGCGTATCTGTAGAGCGGGTGGCCGGTGAATTTGGGCACGCCTATAAAGACTACCTGCTTAAGGAAGCATCGGGCTACATCGCCCAGGGGCTGCTGAGCCTTGACAGCGGCATCTTAAAAACCACCCGCGAAGGCAAATTCCTCGCAGATGGCTTGGCAAGCGACTTGTTTTTTGTAGCTTTGGAATGATGTTTTAAAAATACGCAGCGTTCGGCTTGTCCTTGCGAGGAGGTACGACGAAGCAATCTCATCGTTGCAGAGTTTCTTTATGAGATTACTTCGTCAGTTCGGGCTATGCCCTCGGGTGCTTCACTCCGCAAGCTCCGTTCGCAATGACGATACGTGAAGAGAGGATTTCAAACAGGAGTGAAGCTATTCCCCTCCTTCGGAGGGGTGCCCGAAGGGCGGGGTGGTTTTTCCATTTCGACCGGAGCAAAGTGGGTTGGTTCTTCCATTCCGACCGGAGCAAAGCGAAGTGGAGGAATCTGATGTATAAACCAGAGATGTCTCCTGCGTCGACATGGAAATCGCGACGGAATAAAATCATACAATGAAAGCAACCATACAACACAAAAACACAACATTTCAGGTTGATTTAACCCAGCCTGTTGATATTTCGCTACCCATAACGGCCGATGGTGTAAACCCCGTAGCGTGGTACCTGGACCAACCCAACATCAAACCCGTAACTATGGGAAGCTGGGTTGGCAAAGTAGGGCAGGGCAGCAGTACCAATTTTAATAACATTGCCTTTAACCCGCATGCCCACGGCACACATACCGAATGCCTGGGGCACATTACCCGCGATTTTCACAGCATAAACCGTGCGCTGAAGCAGTTCTTTTTTGTGGCCGAAGTAATATCCATCGCGCCCGAAGACCACGGTGGCGATCTCATTATCAGCATGGGGCAAATAGAGGCTGCTGTAGGCAATAAAACACCCGAAGCGCTCATTATACGCACGCTGCCTAATGAACTCGCCAAAAGGCATAAAAATTACAGCCATACTAACCCTCCCTATCTTAGCGAGGCCGCTGCGGCCTATATTGCCGAAATAGGTGTAGAGCACCTGCTCATTGACCTGCCCAGCGTAGACCGCGAGGAAGATGAAGGCCGCCTGCTAGCCCACAAAGCCTTCTGGAATGTAAAAGATATAAATGATCTCAATGCCGATGCCCGCCATACCGCCACTATAACAGAGATGGTTTTTGTGCCCGATATGGCTGCCGATGGCCCGTACCTGCTTAACCTGCAGATTGCCAGCTTTGATAACGATGCAAGCCCGAGTAAACCGGTTTTGTATCGATTGTTGGATTTTTAGTATATTCGATTGTTAGAGAGGACCGGGAGATAATAGATGAAGGATAATAGACTGGAGATGCCTAACGTCAGATACCTAATAACCTCAGCGCCTAATAACCTCAGTACCTTTAAAAAATGAAAAACCTCATAAAACTTGAAGAAGCCGCATTGTTTGCGCTTGCCCTCTATGCTTTTAGCCGGCTGTCCTTTGCATGGTGGTGGTTTCCCGCCTTGCTGCTGGTGCCCGACCTGAGCATGCTGGGCTACCTTGCCGGAAACAAAGCCGGGGCGTGGGCCTACAACCTGTTTCACCACA
>Ga0265780_10005909_pt1 | contig 15355 bp, 19 predicted proteins | sample P1T30metagenome_FD_192432 | JGI IMG/M metagenome (GOLD analysis project Ga0265780, IMG submission 192432) | Plant litter microbial communities from East Loma Ridge, Irvine, California - P1 T30 | ecosystem: Environmental > Terrestrial > Plant litter > Unclassified | place: USA: California... | reverse complement strand
TGCTGGAAACAGTTCGGCGCGCGCTGGATAGGTCGCCAACGCGATCGACCTTCCGCCAAAGCGCAGGCAGGATTGCGCGATGCTCTGGACGGCCGCCTGCTGCCGCAGCAGCGCCGCGCCGCGACCCGCCTCAACATCGACCGCATCACCCGAGCCCTCGACTTGATCGTGTCGTTCGCAACCTCCTTCACCCAAGCTGTGGATGCGGCCGACGCTTTTACCAACGAGCTGCAGGAACTAACGAGCAATTCGCACTATCTCCCTCGCTTTTTAGATAGGGTCGCCGCGTACGTGATGACCATCTCGCGTCACATCCGCCGGCTGACAACCACCTCACCGGTTGCATCTAGGCCGACCACACTGCAACTGTTTCTGCCCAGATCAGTCCCAAGAACTGATAGGCTCATGCCCTTTGCTCCTTCCTCAACCGACCCGCTGTCGTGAAGTAACAACGGTTCAGAAAGGGGCGAGCCATCCATAAAGGGGCTTATCGACGAGCTCTTGGCCGCTCGCGGGGCGGGTTCACCAGTAAGCTTCACTGCTTGGCTGATGCCCGAGGACGACCACTCGTCTTTCACCTCACGGTCGGCGAAGCGGCTGACCCACAAGGCTTATGACACGTCGATCGCATTATCGGAGCGGGTACCGAAGGCGCTGTTAGCCAAGAGTTGGATGCCAATACCATTCACGCAGACCTCGCGATCCGCAACATACGGGCTGTCATTCCCGGCCGCTCCAAACCGCCGCGTGAAGATTGATCAAGACCGAACATATAAGTAGCTTAGAGGCACCGAACGCATGTTCGGCCGACTGAAGACCACTCGCGCGATCGCCACGTGGTACGACCAACTCGCCGAAACCTCCATGAGCATGATCCACATCGCCACTGCTAGGTACTGGCTCGCATTCATCCACGCCGCCTAGTTTTCTGCGCGTTCGTTAGATTAATCTCATAGCGCCACCTCGCAGGCGGCCTCCTCTCTGCGTTTAGGCGTCGGCTCGCGTTGTTGATTTGACAAACCGAATACGTTTTTAGCTCTACGTCACGTGGCAAGCTAAACTACGGCGCTCACCTTATTCCTAATGCAGTACTTCTTGCCCGTTTTTTAAAGATCCGACAAAGAAGCTGCCGAACTTTGAGTAAATCAAGGTTTACGGCAGCTCGATTGCTCTTTATAACTCCAGCGTCAATTTGACGAGTGCTCTCCACCACTAAGATGATCTTGTGCAGCTTTTGAAGCTTCACTGACGGTTTTTCGTGCCCTCTTCGCAACTGCCTTCACAGGTTCGACCACAGTATCCTTAGCCTTGCGCCCAAGACCAATCTTATGCGCCATATCGCGACGCGTTGCCGAGTAGCTCGGCGCGACCATCGGGTAATCGGCTTTAAGATTGTAGCGTTCACGATACTGCTCAGGTGTCAAACCATGTCCAGACAAGTGGCGACGGAGCGCTTTATAAGGCTTACCGTCGATCATCGAGATTATGTACTCGGGATCTGCCAGTGACTTTCGTGCCGACACGGCAGGCGTGTACTCTTGCGTTGGCTCTTCGACAGTGGGAGCTTTAGGTGTAGCAAGCTGATTTAGCGCATCGTGCATTTGTCGAAGGAACGTCGGCACTTCATCCGCCTGAACGCGCGTGTTGTTATTACCGAGCCAGGCAACCGTCAGTTCGGCCGCGAGCGCAACAGTATCGACAGGGTCAGTCTGTTCAATCATTTTTGTTCCTTTGATCTGTATGTAGGTGGAAATAACGCGGGGAAAAGGGGCAGGCGCGGAGCGGTGTTTAACATGCTACGGTTTTATATCGCAATACTGCTTGATATAAATTTTGGGCTGATCGTAAAACTCGCCATATGCTAAAAGATTGCTTCTACTTACGATTATATAAAGACCTTTATATCGGATAATGGATATTACAGGCACTCTGTTCAAGTCAATAAATGATAGCTTATTATCAGTATACTACTTAATCTTTTAAATACCGATGGAGCTATATTTTTTTCCCAAAATTACCGATGATTTTTGTGAAACCAAGAGTAGACTATGTTTAATGTGGCGCAACCGGGACGTGCAGGTGTTGATTATCTCAGCAATGGGCGCGGGATAGATCATAGGAAGTGCGTGCAGAGGCTTTGCGCCAGAGCGCCTTGAGCTTGGCCAAGGCGTTATCGAATGGATTAAAGTTTGGTGAGTAAGCCGTGCCTACAATGCACAATCACGATGAGCGTCTGTCGATGTGGCGTCGTCGGTTGTTAACAGTACGCTTGAATTAGATGCTTCGGACTCGTGAGCTGCTGTCGGTTTCGCGGATCTGTGAAGCGTTCGGAATCTTCGCAGCGGCTTTCACACCTGACTAGTTCGGGCGGCCAGCGGGCGCGCCCGTAGCGATAAGGAGTTCAGCGCCACAAGTCGGCCAGTTCCATCTTCAACTATTGGACTTACGGGCGCGCGGGGCGCCTGGCATAACCTTCTGACCAAAGGCCTGTCATTTGGCTTTCATCGTCTGAGACTGAGCGGCTGATGCGTGTCTATGGCGTAATACCAAATCCTGCGAAGCCTGACTCACGTTGGGGATTCACAAAGCCGGGCAATCTGATTCAGTGTCGCGAGCTGGAGGAGGCTTGTGGTGGCGGCACCAATCGAGTTGCGTCCGGATTTCGACGGAGGCGGGCTTCGGCTCATAGCGCGGACGAGCAAGGACGGTCGGCAGGTCCGGCGGCTCCTGGCGTTAGCCGCCATTTATGACGGAGGGAGCAGGAGCGAAGCAGCCCGCCTTGGCGGCGTAGGGTCTCCAGATCGCGCGTGACTGGTTGCACGGTTCAACGAGCGCGGTCTGGATGCCCTTATCGTGGCAAGGCGCCGGGTCCCGAGCCGTTGTTGAGCGATGAGCAGCGACTTGCGCTCTTACGCATCGTCGAGGCCAGACCGATCCCTGCCTCGCATGGTGTGGTGCGCTGGCGGCTGATTGAACTGGTGGATGTGGGACGAGTTCGACATTTTGGTCAGCAAGCAGACCCTGAGCCGTGAGCTTAGCGACGCTGGCTACCGCAAGCTGTCGGCACGGCCGCGTCATCATGCTCAGGATGACGACGCCATACCCGCTTTTAAAGAGCTTTTCCTACCCAGTTGGCAGTGATCCACGCGTCGCTCCCACGCGGTACGCCCGTAGAAATATGGTGGCAGGACGAGGCCTGGATCGGCCTGAAAATGGCATCACCCGCCGCTGGGCCAAGCGTGGCACGCGGCCGTCAGCGCCGAAGGATCAAAGGACGAAGATGGCCTACATCTATGGCGCGATCTGCCCGGTTGAGGGCAGGGCGGCCGGGCTCGTTCTGCCTCGCTGCAACACCGAGGGCATGACGCTTCACCTCGCCGGGATCGCCGCGACCATCGCGCCTGGCGCACATGCCGTGCTGTTGCTCGACCAAGCCGGATGGCATGTCTCTGAAGCGCTTGTCGTGCCGCCAAACATCACGCTGCTGCTGCCGTTCAAATGCCCGGTGCTTAACTGGCAAGAACCGTCTGGCAGTACATGCGCGACAACTGGCTCTCAAACGGGATCTTTCCGATCTTACAACGACATCCTCGAAGATTGTTGCTTCGCCTGGAACCGCCTCGTCGATCAGCCATGGCGCATCATGTCGATCGGCACACGTCAATGGGCACGTGCGTTATGATCAGCGGGATTTGGTAAGAGACCCTCCGCCACGTCGTAGCCTACCCAAGGACGACGGCTGCGGTTAGTCATCGCCGACACTTCCTTGGTCACCGTTCACCGCCGAGGCGCCAAATCAGAGGCTGATCGCGGAATCCATCTATATTTGTACGAACATAGGGCGGTTCTACGTCGCTGTCGTCGTCTACTTGTTCTCGCGTCGCATGGTTACGGGATCGATGAGCGACACCATGACCGCCCAGGTTTACAGATTTAGTGGGCTCTCATTGCGCTCTTTAAAAATCAAATCAGTACTCTTGCGAACCGATGTCACATAACCTTCGACACTACTACTCTCAAGCAGTTTGTCACAAGATGTCCTCTATAAGATAGTCACGGAACTATTCGTTATCGATGCGAATAGATTCATTGCGGAACTTTCCTTTAGGAGTTAGTACTACAACGGTATCAGGTTTAGATATCCGTCGGCCTCTACTATCAATTCTAGGCTGATCCGGGACCACGTTTTTTAAACTTATGGAATATTCCGGAAGACGATCCTCTGCCTCAACTTCCTTGAGATGATGCTTAAAACGGTGAAGAGATGCAGTTGATCCGACTTTGGTTGAAAGCAAATCTAGTGGCATTTCAACACTTTCGCCTTCACAGTGGCAATGTGCTATCTCGTACAGCCGCCGTTCAATGGTTCCCAAGCGAAAGTAGTCATGGTGGTAGTGATAGATGTGGCCGTCGCGTGATATTGCGCGATGTAGCCAGCCACACAGTCGGACGCTAACGGTGCGGAGCACCTCGTCACCATTTGGAAGTTGGTGATACTGCGCCTGGGCTTCAGAAAGCCAAGAAAACCAGCCGCGATCGATTTTTGATCCGGTCTGAATATTAGTTCTGACCTGAGTTCCCTGTAAACGCTCAAGTGCTTCGCTAAATCGTTGATAATCTCGCTTCGATGGTCGAGGCACTCCAGTTATACGAAAGAAGTCGTGAGCTGTAAAGGTAAACGTGTCATATATTTTACTTCCATCGGCGATGTCTTGAGCCATGAGTGAAGCAATGTACAAAATAATTTCTTTATCATACATAGTTGCCATACCGGTGGCGCTTGGTCGAATGGCTATCGTTACGTCCCCGAGTTGCCATTCCATCGGCTTGTGAACTGCTACCTTTGACAAGGCAAAAAACGGGAAGTCCATAACAGATCGTTCACCGCGGACCTTTCCGTGTAGCGGACTGTCAAGATCTAGAAGGGAGCGTTGTCGAACAACGACAGGTTGTTTCGATGTCACTTTCAGCTTCCATGTAGAAGTGGGTGGGATCCCTTCATTAGCGGCGGTTTTCGCTAGAAGCAGCCGTTACAGCGACAACCTTCCCGAAAGCACGAGTTTTATGAGCAAGGCAGGCATCTACGCTAGCTGGCAACCCTGAAGTCAATGATTTGATGTTAGGCTCGAATGAGCGCCTCGTGCTTTCGGGAAGCGCGTCTCGAACGTGGATCTGATACTGTTTAGCGCTACGCCGGTCGAACCTGCCACAAGGTTCACCGGAAATTTTGGTAGCTGCGATCGCATGATTAAAGTCAATTTCGAGCACGAGCGATCGAGCGCTTCCCTGAGGATTTCGACCTTTAGTGTCTTCCGGCCGAGCTGGTGTTCAAGCTCACGAGTGCGGTTTTTATCTCGCGGGCTTTGCGGTTGCTGGTTACGTTATCGTTGCCGGTCACCCGACACTCCCACCTGCAAGTATAAGCTGCCTCCAGAGGGACAGGAGGCTGGGTGCGGTGCTGTTTCGCTGGGTGACGATTGAAGTGCTGTCTCCACGGTTGAGTGTCTCCTTGGCGATTTATGCCTATCCGCGACACTCCACTGACGGCGGCGATCGCCCTCAGTGATGATCTCAGACAAAGACATGAGCCTATGCTCAGGGGCTACCCCTAAGCTTCCATGTTAGGCCCAAATCTGTCCTGACGAAACGAGTTCAGTTCAAGAGCCTCAGTACCGCACTTCGCCCCAAGCTAACTGAGTAGGCAGCGTTAAGCTGCAGGCGTACCTGCCCAAAGTGGCTCTGTTAACCAGTCGTGGTACATAAGCACGATCTGCCGCACCTTGAACTTGTCATTTTTCAAGATGTAAGGGTTAGGGTCGGGATAACGACCTTCCCGAAAGCACGAGTGATGCCTTAGCCATAGCCCGCTGTACGATCTCTCCAGCAGAGCGCAAATTATCACTTTCATGAGATGGTTGCACCTCCGCGTACCGCTGTAACGCTTTGAGACCATGGAATGTTTTCCCTAAACGTAACTCACCCTTGGTGGCACGATTGCTCATTCCCCGTAGATAGGCTCCAGGTCGCCGAACCTCACCAGCTCGATATTTTTGTACGATCGCGAGAACAGATGCTGCTGCACCGCGCTCACCCATTATTTGGCAAGCGGCTCCCCACGCTTGAGGGTGAATATGGTTTTGATAGGCGAGTTGTTCCGCTAATGCCACAACGGGTCCCCACTCGATACTATCGAACTTTAGTGTCTGGCAAAGGCCTGGAACAGCGTTCTTTATAAACCGTAAACCTATGCCGGATTCTTCGAGATCCTTTTCCACTTCAGTTTTGGGCACGACGGGATTCTCACTATTCATCCCGGGCATCGCACTACATGTAGCTGCGTTAGCAGCTTGAAGTTTATTTGTAGTTGTAGAGTGGGTGCAAGGTAACGCGTCCATGCATGTATTATCGTGAGAAACGTGGTCAAAAGTTTGCGCAGTCTCGACAGTTATGGCTGTCGCGATTGCGGCTGCTAAGGCGCCCGCTCGCGCCTCTAGGTCCTCGACACATTCTACCAACAAACGCACATTTCGAACCCGACGCATCTGTCGGGTCGCTAGGAGCACCAACTCGTACTCCTTATCCGCTTTCGTTTCGTGCAAATCAAAATCTATCGCAGTTTTCACCAGGCCAGCTACTCGTCGCCGAGTAGAAGCAAGTCGCCGCCGGTACTCATCAATTAGCTCTTCCTCGGCAGCTCCTTGAGCGGCGATCTGCAGGAATTCATGGTAGCGCGCACCGATTGGGCTTAGTAAAATCCCATAGGCCCACTTAATAAGCCCTTCTTTAGTTCGCACACCTCCCCGGTGCCCATTCGGACTATCGCGATGGCTAATCAGCTTAAGGGCGACGGCTCGGTCAAGCAGGTTTTGGAGCTGCCTAACCTGGATTCCTAACTTACGAGCAAGCTTCTCATTGCGAGGCCACACAATAGGGAGTTGGCCAGCTTGCCAATCTTGTACCTTGGTCCACGAGAAAAGGACGTCGATGAGCTGAACTACGCTGGGGGATATACCGAGATAGCAAGCAGCACGTTTAAACGCAGCTAAAGCGTGACCTGTACCGATCCCTTTCGGCAACCCTGTGAAGGCATTTGCTACACTTTCAGCTTGTGCAGCCGCCGCATCAAAGCGTCGAAAACCCGTTCCAGGGTTCTGAGTAGATAGCATTGTTCGGAAACCCCTTTTTGGAGCCCGTGCGGACAAACAGCTTCAGCGCGCAAAACGCGCTAAAGCTTGCAAGATTGTAGGTGCGCTGCTAAGAGGAGTTGCGAACCCTGCTCTTAGTAGGCACATCGAGGAGCCCGGCCTGCCAGCCGGGCTTCTTATGTCAGCACAGCATCTCCCATTTCACCTCTATGCCGACTTCAATGCCGGCTTAGTTAGCTGGCGTTGATCGTAGTTCGTGTCGCGAACCCTTGAACGTCGGTCAGTGCAGATAACTACCTTACTGCAACGGACATGAAACACATCTGACTCGTGCTTTCGGGAAGCTCAGGCTCTGAATTACTCGTGCTTTCGCGAAGAACGTTGATATTTTCGCACCGCATCTCACGATCCACACGTGCTTTCGGGGAGAGTGTCACGAGCCGGCACGTGCTTTCGGGAAGGGTGTCAAAGAGTGGTAATGCTCAGGGATAGCCTTGTAGGTTCGGAGTTTCGGGAAGATCGTGCCGACGACATTTTAAAACGTCCATGGAGGAAGGCATCTTTTCACATCAGCAGAGGACAAAGGTATGGGATTCGTTGCCACCGCGTTTTAAAGCAGAATTGGGCTATGCCGGTTTGTAGCCGGCAGGAGAGAAGCCCTGACCGATGACTGGTAGTCCATAATCTCGACAGCACAATCGTCCGCGGCCATTCCCAGGCAGCGGGCGCTAAAGGGGGACCTGTAAGGAAGGCTTTGGTCGAAGCCGCAGCGGGTTTACGAGTAAAATCCACGCCCGCTGTGATGGTCAGGTACGCCCTCTTGGTTTCGCCCCGACAGGCGGCGAGGTGTCGGATTACCGGGCCATGCCCGCGCTGCTCAACATGCCTGTGGCCAAGCCCAAGGCCGACGAGCTTGTTCGTCGTCCTTCGATTTACGCGCCGCAGATCTCACCGCAGAAGCGTCAAAACTGGTGCGAAGTGCGATGAGAATGGCAAACTCCTGTCCGTTTGCCATTTTACATAAAAGCTCACTGCTCTAGAAAACCCGCTTGCGAGTTATGATCATCAAGCGTTGGTATAAGCCCTGATGACGATGACTTGCTTTGAGAAATAAATCCTAGTTCAAGGAGGTTCGCAACGCGTACGTCTCGTATTGAAATAGATGGAGCACCCAACACTATACCAATTATTCTATCTCTATGGCGTTTACCAGATGTTACAATGTTAAAACCTGCATCGGCTGTGTAGCCAGTCTTTATTGCATCAACACCAGAAACTTTACCAAGAAGGTGATTGTGGTTGAATATCCTCTGAGACCTCCATACGAACGATCGTGTATTAAAGATTCGATAGAATTGGCTATGATGTTTAATCAGAGCCCGGGCCAGTAATGACATATCATTTGCTGTTGTGATATTATCCGAATTTGTTAATCCGGTAACATTTGCAAATTTCGTGTGAGTCATTCCTAGGTTATGAGCTTTGATATTCATTTTCTTCACAAAATTACTCTCGTCACCACCGAGACTTTCGGCTAAAGCCACTGCTACATCGTTAGCTGAATGAACTGCTGCTGCGCGCATAGCGTCTCGCACCGTGATAGTATCGCCAGGACGAAATCCTAAATTGGATGGGGGCTGACGAGCCGCACTTTTTGAAATAATCAGCTTCTTGTCTTCGCGTAGTAGACCTTCGTCCAGTGCGTCGAACACGAGGTACAACGTCATCATTTTGGTAAGCGAAGCTGGGTGGTGCAATGCGTCCGGTCGTACGGCGTATATTACCTTGCCATTAGCGGCATTAAGAAGAATCTCGGAGATCTGGCGCTTAGAATTTGGTTTAGCTGCCCCAAGCTGCGTGCATACAATGCAGCCAAATAAAATTGCTGGAAAGAGTTTAGCTTTCGAACGAAAGAACGATTTATTATTATCTGCAAAGGATGCGCAACGGATGTTCATTAAATAGTAAACTCGATCAGCGCGGTTCATATTATAGGTGTATACTATGCAACACGCCGTAGAATCATGAGAAAGGGCCGTGCTGATAATAAAACTAGGGAGCTCAAGATCGACACAAAGGTCATGGGAATGCTTATGGTAGCGAGGATCGCGACTTTAAGCCGTCGATATATTTTTGGCAATTGCCTAAGCTTCAACCCCGATAAATAATACTATAAATCTTAGAGGCCAGTTGGGATCTCATCCGTGACGGGCAAGCGCCTGATGAGCATCATCGCTAAAAGCGCGTTTGAGAGGCTGTTGATCATGTTCAGCGGCGTAGCGATGCGGCGATGGTGATCCGCTCGCGTTGAACGTTCAGAATCAAACGGAAGAGGGCCACCGGTCACCCGGCGGCCCTTCCGTGTCACAAAGCTGTTAAGCTTAGGCGAAGGCGACGTTGGTCGACTTACGACGATAGCGCATTGCAGCACCCATGCCGACGAAGCCAAGAATCATCATGCCCCACGTTGCCGTTTCCGGAACCGAAGGCGTGAACGCGATACTGCCGCCGTACGAGCCGTTGCCACGAGAGATGCCGTTCACGACGATCGAATTCATACCAGCAGGAAGAGCAAGGCCGGCCGCGAACGCAACTTCAACGATGCCGTTGAGCGACTTGGTGATTGAAGCAGCGGCGCCGTTGATCAGCACGGAGGTGAAGTCCAGGTCGGTCGCGCCGTGGAAGCTAGCAGCAACGGTTGTAAGCGAACCACCGCCAGTACCGCTGGTCGGAAGCAGGAAGTTGAAGGTATCGGTGAAAGCACCCTTGCTTGCTACGGTGTTGCCCAGGTTAGCCGTGATCGAACCACGATAGTTGGCATCGACATTGCCAGGAGTGACACTGAAGTTTGCCTTAGGTGCGAGCTTGGACGTGCCGGAGATGACGCAGTCACCTGGCTCGCAGGTGACGTTAGCATAAGCTGGCGCACCAAGAACGGTGGCCGCCGCGAGCGCCGCGAATGTCGTGATGATTTTGCTCATGTAAATTCCCTTGACAGCTAGACGATTGCTCTTCGTCTTAGAGGGCTACACGATTCGCGAGCCACAGTTCCGATACGGACGTTTCCGAATTGTGTATAGCGCATTAACCACTGTCTTGTGCCCAATTTGGGACTCTTTCCATGCTTACATACGTGGAACCTTTTGCTAAAGACGCCTTGTCAGCTAGGACGAACCGCCTCATGGCGATTGCTAGGCCGAGGCATTTCCCTTGTCTCGGTCTAGTTTTTACGGCTTACGCTATTGCCGAAAACACTAATATGTGGTCGGAATGGTAGTGCCGCCCTATCCTGGCGATCCTCACTGGCCGTCGATCAAACTTCATTATCAACTGTTTCTGATCGAGTAGAGAACGAGGCCTCTGCGATTTTCATTAAAATAGCATCGCAATGATTCAAAAGTATAGCGCAAAAAGTAAGAAGATAGATCTCGTTGTCGTTCAAGCGGGTGTAAATCTCTTTGAAGATAACAGCCCACGCGCTAACAGCTTATCTGATCAACCTCGTCGTCATAGCGCCTGCATGGTCATCGGCACTGAAGTACTTAAGTACGTCGTTACTACAAAATCGGCTTAGATTAAGACTACCTAATGGCCTGGGACTGCAAAGAGCGATGGCATTAGGTTTGTAGCAAGGGCCGAAGCCCAATAGCAGGGCAACTCAGCCCCATAGAGCGGAGCAGCCCTTCGACCGAAACTGTAATCGTGACCATAATGCCGGCGAAAATTGGCTTTAAGTCTGAGTAAAGTTTATCCTGCACAGGATCTTTCTTGATACAGCTTGCGGCGAGTAGGAGTATCTAGGGTACACGCTTGAAACTTCATGCTTGTGGCTGAAGTACGCAATCAGGCGCGGCGGAAGAGCTTTCTCTCGTGTGACAGCCCTGATGCTTATATCTAGTGGAGGTAAAACAAAAATGAGGTCGACACCTCGCACAAATTTGCAGGTGATCTTGCTCGGCGCGCTTGTACTATCCTCATGCTCAAGAGATGAGCGCCGCGCCCTCGAAGCAGTCCGCCGTCATGCTAAAGAGCCTGCAAGTGTCGAGATCGCGAACCTAACTTTAGGGAAAAAGCTGCACAACGGCGTGGTGTTATGCGGAGTTTGGACCGCTGCAACCGGTTACGGAAGTATGGAACCTTGGAGGGGCTTTATGCTTCTGCCCGATCAGAAGACCGCGCTCAATGTTCCTTTGGAATGGGAGCAAGATCCCAGCGGTGCGAGGGGATCAGCCTCAATAAATTGCCCTCGGTTTATCTTGCCGTAATCCTTTAGGAGGCGGTTGGCGCGGCTGCGCAGTTGTCCGCCGCTCCGGCACAACGTGGGGGAGGGGGGGGGGGCTCAGTGCAAGCGAACCGGGCGGGCATGCGAGCCGCCCGGTTCTAAGCAAGGCCACAAAGGGGGAGCGACCGTGCCTACGGACCATATAGGAGCCTTCCAGGCATTTCCTACCGTTTTCCGTTTGTTCTAAAGTTGCCGATCGGCATGAACGTGCGATCCAAGACGCTTTCAGACGTCACCAGACCCGATGCAAATTTGCACATCCAATGCTCCTTCCATTGTGCCAATAAGAGCATCGTAGACGTGAAGCGAGTGGATCGCTGGTACCGCATTCATCTCTGGGACGCGCACATGTCGCGGCTCGGCAAGCATCTGCGCTGCTCCAAGTGCCTCGGCCGGCCGGAGCACATCAAGGTCACGCATCAGATGCCGAACGGGCCGCGCTGGGACCGCAAAACGATAAAATCGGGTCTTAGCGGTTGGACGGTGCGAGGATGAGGCGTGGCGCGGTAGCGGCAAGCTGAGAATTGTTACGGTCTGGCCATGCATGGCGACGGACCATTACACTCCGCGGGGGAAGCGCAGGTCGACATTGTTGATACAATCGCTTGTGGGGGCACCGCACCATCGTATTGTGAGATCGCCAAACCATTGCGGCCGGCCATTCATATCTTGGGTGCACGGCAGTACGTGGATCAACTCGTCGGGGAAGGATACCGGGAGCGGCAACTAGCATCGCGCGGAAGGATTGCGGTTCGTGCCGTAGTTCGCTGCCGGCAAGCGTTTGAAAATACGCTTGATTCGCTTGGCTTTGCTCATGCCTCGCCCTTGTGTCCACTTATTCAGGCTCGTTCTACATTGGACAGCTGCCGATCATTCGACCGTTTGAGTACCTCACGGCGGCGGATAGCGATTAGTCGCTGTACTTCCAGATGCCGCAGCCTGGCTAGGGCGTTGGCGGCATTCGCGACCAGTTCATCGCCCAGTTCCGCAACGAGCTGTCGGCCGGCGCGATCGACGGCATCAGCGAGACGAATTTGTCGGTGAGCCCCGCGAATGACAGCACGCGCTGGTCTGCTGGCACGGTCGCCAACAAAAGCGACAGCTTGAACACCGACCCATCTTCCTCAAGCGCCACGCCGCCGCGCTGGTCGAGCGCATCAACGATCTGTCGCGCAATGTCGCGACCTTGTTCCGGATCCTTCAGCGCCACTACGAGGTGTTCATGGACACGCTGACCAACCTGCAGCGCGCTGCGCGCTTCCTGTACCTTCAGCAGCTATCATTCGGTGGCAAAGTCACCGGCCGAAATTGGCGGCGATAAGAGGCACCCGGCCGTTCCGACGTTACCAAGCTGCGCGAGAACCGCCGGATATCCACGAGCGGCTCGCTGACGTGAAGATCGAGTGCCTGGCCTACGCTGATGTGGTCCGCCGTTATGACCGGCCGAGGCGCTGTTCTACCTGGATCCGCCCTACTGAATTGCGAGAACGACTAAGGCGACGACTTCGAGTGCCTAGCACCGGGCTGTGTTCGCCGGCTTTAACCTTTTGGACATCCAGACGACCTATACCGTCGGATCGGCAAGCGCCGGCGCGGGGAAGCGTGTCGGCGAACTCATCGCCCGAAACGGAGGAGCGGTGAGGGTATCGGCTGGGGTAAGCCCTAGCCGATACCGCTGGAATACCGCACAAAAGCGCCATTTTTGAACGGAGCGGCGGAGACTCCCTCCGCCGCGTTGCTAACAATCCGTAAGCCGCGCTTGTTTGCCCGTTCTCTCGTATGCCGAAGGGGACTCGTAAATTGGGGAAGAAACAGCGGTTAAGCCGTCGCTCCTTGATGCCGTATCCAGGATCAGACCAATCATCACAATCGGGTCGTAAAGTTTGCCTTGTGGGTCTTCGATACCTGCAAGTATCTTGTCGGCTAGTTGCGCAGCTTCCTCGGCAGTCACGCACAACGTCATATTCACAAGACCCACATCGATTCTCCTTAAGCTGCCTGATTATAGCGCTTCAGGGATGAACGAGCCTCAACCTGGAGGTGGACATTCGTGGCGTAGAATTCCTCCATCGTAAGACTGTGAGATCATCAGTGCGGCTGTTTTATTGATCTGGTTAATTAATGCAAATCTAGCGCAGCTTCTCATCTTTGAGGTTTGGAACAAGCTTTAATAATCGACTCGTTTCCTACGTAGAAATACGATACTCTCCTACCGCACGCGAAGTGAGTGTGCTTTTTCCCATAGAATGCTCATGGTCGCCTTCGGGCGACCCTTTTTCTAATAAGCTAGTGCGCGCGCTACTTTACAGTCGTCGTCACGCGGCGGGGGCGTCTCCGCCGCGTCAGCCGCTCGGGCGACTAGAGTTATTCGCCGTGCGAAGCGTCAGGGCGACGAGGCATCATGCTATCACAAAATTCTCGCCAAATCTCCTCGAAATCACCCTCCTGGTCGCTATCACACCTATGGTTTTCCGGAGTTTTATCTTGCGAGTTGACATTTCTAGGCGTTGGAACGCTGCTATTAACTCGCGCCTTTGTACTGTGCATCACAAAAGTATTGGCCACTCGACTCGCCCCCCTCGGACATCAAGCGCTAGGAAACGATGAAACGTTCCTATTATGCGTTGAACTGATTCCTAGTAAATTAGGTCACTAGTGACGACTACGGACTATTCCTTAGGCGTCAGGCCAAGAGACAGAAGTGCCTGCAGATCATTCGGTCAATGTACGCCACGAGGAACGCATGGGGTATCACATCGGAAACTCGCCAGTACCATTTCTGCATACGCACCTCCGGAAGCGCCGGCCTCTCACCGATTGCAGCTGCCTAGTGGCGTATGATGTCAGCCTTCCGCCACTTACAAATGCGTCACATGGAGGAACGGCGAAGAAATCCTCCTTTGAAAGAGGCGCTTCTTCCTGTGGCGCTGCGCACCTTGAAGGTCACTGATGAAGAGAACGTCGAACAGTTAATTGAAACAGCGGTAATCTTCCGGTGATCCGGCTTAGCACCTTCCGCTAAAGCGACCTACCCGTTTAGCATGCGGCCAAGCACGACGACCGCAATTAGCAGCATGCTGGACCAGCCGACGAAAAGCGCCGCGTCGAACAACCACCAGTACCGCTTGTCCATGACCTCACCCTTCGAGCGCAGGTTACCTGCCAATTCCTGAGCAATCCTTAAGCGCTCTCCTGCGTAACGGAGGCTGATTGCCGCTCCATTGCTAAGCTCTTCGCTCATTTTACGCCCTAATCGCTGGCGCGAAAACGCGCGTGTGCCGCTACGCCGGTGTTAGATGTACGTGACGTAGCCTTGGATCTACGGTTTACAGGCAACCCTGTCATTCATCAGGATCATTTGATCAGATACTATGCGCCAGTTGCCTTGCATGGAAGCCACAAGCTACCTCTTGGTGCGCTCTGTGTTTTCGAACCGTCTCCCGGGCCGCAGGCCAAAAAACTGCTGTTGCGCTCGACCTCGTTGCCAGGGGGTGGTCTATGAGCGCGGTTGCAGCGGCGCTCGACGTCGCTCGCCCGCATCTCTCCGCGATGCGCAACCAGCCACCGCCAAGATCACGAGGGCGGCCGCCGTTGCCAGACGCCGAGCTAGTTGCCGACATCCGGCTGCTTGTCGCTGACCTGCCAACCTACGGCTACCGCCGCGTTCATGCTCTGCTCCGCCGCGATGCGGAGAAAGCCGGGCGCGCAGCGCCTAATCCCAAGCGTGTCTACCTCGAGATGAAGGTGCACGGGCTGCTGCTCCGGCGTGGCGGTGAACGCCATGAGGAGCGGCGTCATGATGGCCGCGTCGCCGTTGACCAGCGCAATACCCGCTGGTGTTCCGATGGGCTCGAGATCGCCTGTGACAATGGTGAGAAGGTCCGTGTCGCGTTCGCGCTCGACTGCTGTGATCGCTAGGCGATGGGGG
>Ga0265780_10005908_pt1 | contig 15355 bp, 9 predicted proteins | sample P1T30metagenome_FD_192432 | JGI IMG/M metagenome (GOLD analysis project Ga0265780, IMG submission 192432) | Plant litter microbial communities from East Loma Ridge, Irvine, California - P1 T30 | ecosystem: Environmental > Terrestrial > Plant litter > Unclassified | place: USA: California... | reverse complement strand
GCTTAATGTAAGCATGTTACACTAACTCATGTGACATCAAGCACCCCTCAGTTCAAGTCTGGTGGCCACTGTATTCAAGAATCTTAAATTTCACTTTCAAATTATTACTAAAACTACAGTATTCGTACAATATCAAGAGTGGTCAGGCCAACTCACTAACAAGACAGGATCGACGTTCGTAAGGATACAAGGACATGGATACAAGGGCGTAGGGCAACTACAGCACTGTCAGAGATGATCAACGCCAAAAGATGAAGTGGCGCGGGTGGGACTTGCAAATTCTGCAGCGGACGAGCGTATAGTACAACTGGGACTGAAAACATGATGAGTGGATACACGGTGGAGACGGAGATGGGCTTCGAAACGATCTATTCTGGTCGATAGCCGCACCTTACAGACAAGGCGGGGAATTGGAACTATCTCAGGAAGGGTGAGGTGAGGTGAAGAGCAACTAATTTATGGGCTGAGCGGGATGGGATGTGCAAGCGCGAAAAGGCGAAAAAGCGATACTAGCAGGGGTGGTGAAGAGAAGGGGGATGGCGTATAGTAATAACATAAGACATTCGGCATCATCGTGTCGCATTATCATGAGAAGGGCAGTGAGGTGTGCTCAAAAGAAAACCTAGAAAAAAAATCAGCGTCCCTACTGGGGTTGCGCTTTCACCATCCAACTCCGAAAGGCTTTGGCCTTACTTCCTGTAGCTTTGCTCGCTTGTGCATCCAGATGACTCGCGGCTGTAAAGGCTTCGACGACGCTCATGGCGTTTGCCTCCTCGTCCTCGTTGAAAGTGATCAGGTCCAGGAACTGCCGTAGCACAATGGAGCCGAGCTTGGCGTGTGCTTGTTCAACGTAGTCGGTGTTGACCGTCTCTGCCGACGTTCGTGCAATGACGCTCCACCCATCCGGTTTTAGTGATGCTTGTCGGGCTAATAGGCGCTCGCTCGACGCTAGGAGGATAAAGGCGCGCACTATGGCATCCTTGTTTGTGGTGTGCTCGGGCGAAACGTCGAGGACCTCTAGAAAGTCGTCTAGGGATGCGGTGCCGATGAAGGTGTGGCGGTGCTTGTACTCGAGGTCGCGCTCTTGCTGGATTGTCGAGGCGGGCCCCGACTTCTTGGGCAGGCGCTTGGGTGTTGATGGGTGGAGGGAGCGGGTGGTGGTGGGGCTTGGGTGGCGGGGGTTGTCGCCCTGGGCGTTGGCAGCTTTGATGGGGAGGCCGAGCGAGATTCTGCGCTGGTGTGTGTTTGCGGGGCGCTGGGGTTTGGACGTGTTTGCTTGCAGCTGCAAAAGGCCTTCGTTGGTCTTGGCACGCAGTGGCAGTGTCCGCGACGCCCGTTGGGCACTGGCAATTCTTGATTCGATGGTGGGGGTGGAGGGGGTTCGGAGGTGCGAGGGCCGTCGCTTCTGCATGGATACCGGCTCTTCGCTGTCGCCCTTGAGTGATGGAGATTTCTGCAGGTCGTCGTAGCAGAAGTAGTCAGGCGACGGGCCGTCCTCCTTTATTCGGTCCAGCGAGTAGAGGAGAGGCTCTTCGAAGAGGGTGGCGTCGGTGGACAGGCCAAGGGCGTCGGCTGGGTCAATGGCTCTGGTGCGCGGGCTGTTGCGGGGACTGGCAAATTTGAGGCTGTTGACGTCGGCGGGCATGACCCAGTGCTGCACGCCCTGCTGCTGGCGCATCTCGTGCTTGAGCTTGCCCTCGAGCGCGCTTTCCGTGTCGCTTGCGAAGGAGAAGCGCCGCGACGGCGAGCGTTGCGGCGAGCCGGGCTGTTGTTGTGTGTCGTACCCCGCATTGCGCAGGGCGTTGAGGATGGAGCTGTCCCCGCGGTCGAGGTAGAGTAGGCCGGTTCTCCACATGGTCGTTTGTCGTCGATGAGGGTTCCTGCTGTGTGCGAGTAGTCGACCCAACAGTCACCCTCTGAAGTCTTGTCGGACGCGGACAGGGAGGCGCGATGTGCCGCTGCCCTAGCTTTAGTACTTGTTGACAGTATGCGGGTGATCGAGCTGGCCGGCGCTAGCACCCGCTTCACCGCCATTTTGCTCATTGTGGTCATCGGTTGAAAAGTCTGCCGCTGCCGTGCCTCTTGCGTCGTTTGGGGCCAAGGGCATGCATCACGATGCAGCCTCCCATTTTCTGCCCCAATCACGTTGCCGGCACACGCCCATCTGCCGCCGCTGATTCGCCAGACATTCCTCGCATTCCACCACCCTGTACCTGCATCGCCCATCGGCAGCTTCGAGTGTAGCGTCGACAACACCCTCGCATGCCGACTCATTCCGGCAGCGGACGACTGCGGCTACCATCGCGTCCTGCGCGCCTGGCGTAATCGCGAAGCGTTAGAAGATGCAAATGACGTGGTAGCAGTCCCACTTTGTGAATTCCGCTTGCGCAGGGCTGAGCAGATGAAGATATTTCGAGAGCAGTGTGGGTGGGTGTAGTTGGTGGTAGCGGTGGTGGTGGGGGTGAACTGTGACAAAGCTCGACACGTGCACTTCCCAAAACGAACACCCCCCCCTCCCCCCTCCCACGTGACGATGCAGCACTAGCAGCCACCCGCGGCTGTGAGATTCCTTGTTTCAGACTTCTCGGACGTCGGGTCGGAGGAGAGTGCCCTTGGCGGCTACATGGAAATGCGAGGAAGTGGATAGAAGTTCGTCGCATGGTAACGTGCCAGCAACACCATGACCTGCACATGTGGGCTTATCAGGCGCCTGCGTGACAACACGCCCTGCCTGCGTGACGACACTTTCTATTTGCGTGACAGCAACCTCCACACAACCCTTCAGCATACACGAGACCTGTCTCACTCCTCTCCTCGCCTCGAGTCGTCACTCGACCCCGCAGTGACACGCTGATCGGCTTCTCCATGGACCCAGCAGTTCGACCAGCAAGTCTCAGCAGCCCACCACTAGCCCACCCCCAAGTCGGTACCGTGGCAACGCAAATAGAAATGCAATGCAGTAGAGCGAAAAATCCTCTGCCAACACAAGCAAAGCCCACAGTTTGTCCCCACGGTCGAATAGCACACTGACGCGTGCCATGCGTGGAGCTGACGTGCTATCAGGCTCTGCCACAGATACACCGCTCCGCCGCTGCAGGCTAACCAAGCGCCAATTCTGTTGTCCCTCGCCTGACGTGTTGTTTTGCACGCGTCGAGTGGGCAACAGCTTTGCAGTTGTTTTTTCCTTTCTTTTCTCATGGCCATGCCAATGTAAAAGAAGGCCGTCCGCCGCCACCGGGTAGGAGCAGGTGTCGGATATTGCATGGCTTTCCCTAGGTGTGTGGGCGTTACGCAGTGTGCCAACCGGTAGCCATGCGCCATCTACGGCCCGGGCCCGCCTAGCGAACCATAATCCTTGGCGTAAACAAACTTGGCCAGCCCAAAGAGGAGCTACCTCTGGAGCAAATTATTTGAGACTATCGCTGCAAACTTGTTGCAGCCCGTCTCTCTAGACTCAATTGCCATCTCTACCAAAAGAGAAAACAAAAAAAAACTGAAACAATCACCTTTACCCCACTCTCACCGCTTGAACCATCTCCTTTCACCCCGAGTCAGCTCCGCTGATGTTTTTGCCCTCTGCTTTGCTACTCCGCCGCCGGTAGCACCCATCACCACGTGCTCTTCAATTGCTGCCCTAATACCACAGGAACGCAGCCATGGACGACGGTCCTCCTCCTCCCCCGCCTCCGCACGGCGCGAACCCCAAGACCACGGGAGGTAGCCATGCACCACCTCCGGAGCCCCCACCGACCGGCGGTCTACCTCCCGGTAACTACGACATCTTCATCATACCACCGCATTCGTCAGGCGGCGGCTTCATATACCTGCCCAGCTTAGGCGTGCAGCAGAACAGCTTCATCGCGGGCGTGCTGAGCACCATAGCGAGCTTAGTACTCTGGCACGCCGCGGAACCCCATGTCAAGCAATACTTTCTGATTGTGAGGCATGGGGTGTCGACGGGTGGCAATGGTGTCATATTGTTGGCGGTACTGATGCTGCTTGCTGGTTGGGCTGTCGGTCAGACACAAGCTGGCGGTCGCTTCAGCAGCGGTGGCAGATATGGGCCGGGACCAAACGGTGGAGCGGGCGGGGCAGGCGCTGGGGCAGGTGCTGGTACACAAGGCGGCGGTCCAAGCTACCAACGTGCACCTCCACCACCGCCTCCAAATGGCGGCTTTCCCGGCGGTGCTCCGAATCACCGAGGCTGGGGTGGATACCGACAATACGGTGCCTCATCACCGCCACCTCAAGACGACGTGCCTCCTTTCGACGAAGAGGCTGAACGAGCTGAGGAGGAGCGGAAACAAGCAGAGGAAAAGGAGAGATTGCGGAAACAAGAGGAGGAACGTAGACGTGCCGAGGAAGCCAAGAGAAAGCACGAAGAGGAAGAAGCCGAACGCAAGCGGGCCGAAGAGGCAGAGAAGAAGAGGAAGCACGAGGAAGAGGTCAAGAGGGCTGAGGAGGCAAAGAGGAAGGAGGACGAGGAGCGTAAGCGGGCCGAAGAAGAGCGTAGGCGTGCTGAAGAAGAGCGCCGACGCATCGAAGAGGAGCGCAGGCTGGCCGAGGAAAAGCAGAGACGTGCCGAGGAGAAGAGGCTGGCCGAGGAGGCTAGACAACATCGTGAGGCAGAGGAGAAGAGGAAAGCTAAAGCGGCCAGGAAGAAGCGTGAGGCAGAGGAGCAGAGATTAGCTGAAGAAGCTAGAAAGAAGCGCGAGGCCGAAGAGCAGAGACTGGCTGAAGAGCAGAGGTTGGCTGAAGAAGCTAGAAGAAAGCGTGAGGCAGAGGAGCAGAGACTAGCTGAAGAAGCCAGGAGGAAGCGTGAGGCAGAGGAGCAGAGATTAGCTGAAGAAGCCAGAAAGAAGCGTGAGGCCGAAGAGCAGAGACTAGCTGAAGAAGCCAGGAGGAAGCGCGAGGCCGAAGAGCAGAGACTGGCAGAAGAAGCTCGCAAGGCACGCGAGGCCGAGGAGCAGAGACTCGCAGAGGAAGCACGCAAGGCACGCGAGGCAGAAGAGCGGAGACTTGCCGAAGAGGAGAGGAAACGACAAGAGGAAGCCGAGCGACTACGTATAGAGGAAGAAGAACGGCAGGCTGAGGAGCAACGACGACAGGCTGAGGAAGCCCGACTTCAGGCCGAAGCAGCGAAGAAGAAGAGAGAAGAGGAGGAACGGAGAAAGGCTTGGGAAGAGCTCAAGCGCGCAGAGGAAGCACGGCAGAAGAAGTTGGCAGAGGAAAAGGCCAGGGAAGAGGCAGCCAAGCTGGCAAAGGCTAAAGCCGAAAAGGAGAAATGGGAGCAAATGCGTAAACGCGAGCGAGAGCAGCGCGAACGTGAGGCACGAGAACGGCTGGCCAAGGAAAAAGCTCGCAAACAACAGGAGGCTCTCGAGAAGGAAAAGGCAGAACGGGAGGCACGTGAAGCCGAAGCACGCGCACAGATCGAAAAAGAGATCCGTGAGAAGCTCGAGGCCGAACTCCGAGCCAAGGCTGCTGAGGAGGCTGCGAAGAGAGCTGTCGAAGAGAAGCTGGCCGCCGAGGCCGCTGCTGCCAAAGCAAAGGCTGAAGCTGAGACTGCTGCTGCGAGAGCAAAGGCGGAGGCTGAAGCTGCCAAAGCAAGGGCCGAGGCCGAAGCAGCCGTTGCAAAGGCAAAAGCTGATGCTGAACGAGCTGAGCGACTGAAGGCTGCGCGTGAACGAGCCCAGAAAGAACGAGAAGCGCGTCTCAAGGCTGAAGCTGAGAAGATCAAGGCTGAGCAAGCCGCTCGTCTCAAGGCCGAAGCAGAAAAGATCAAAGCAGAGGCTGAGAGGATCAAGGCTGAACAGGCGGCTGCGACCGCTGCTGCTGCTGCTGCTGCTACTGCTGCTGCTGCTGCCCCCGAGATTACAAACACCCGTCGGTCGACCACATACGGAGGCATTGGTGGCGGCGAACGACTCGATCCTTATGCCGGCGTGCGGAATGCAACTCCAGCCTCTGTCACCTCTACACATTCCTCTCCTACTAAATCCAACGTGACGCCAAAGGCTTCATACGAGAGGCCGTCAGCAAAGTCATACCTCGGCAGTGAAGACACCCAATCTTTCACTCCTCCTCGAACTTCCACGGCACCGCCCCGCTCATCCTCCACACGTTCACACGTCTCTTCCGCGTACTCCGAGTCATCATACGCACCCTCGGTGTCAACAACACGCACAACGCCTCCAGCTTCACGGAGCGGGCCTTATTCCACAACCGACCCTAACAAGATTGTCATCAAAGCCGTATATCTCTTCAATGATTTGTTCCCAAAGCCTGTTGCACAGCTCGTATCAAATATCGGTAAGGTAACAGACGGTTTGATCCTCAAAATTCAGTCTGAGGGTCTCTTCATCGACGATGATGTACGGGGTATTCCGCAGCGCGAGTGGGATGTCAAGGCCTGGACACTGAAGATGATCGAGGTAAGCATGTTGATCTGAACGGCTATGGATATCTTGCTAACAAACATTAGACTGGCAAGCAGCCAACCAAGAACCTACATATCCTCCGCGCCTCGATCCGCGATGCCGATGGCAAGAAATATGTCTTCCTGATTGACGACTCGGAAAGCTGGAAACTTGCTCTTGGGCTCCAGCGGTTGCGTAAGGGAAGTCAAGTGCGTAGTATGCAGAGTAGTCAAATGGCGCCGAACGAGATGGCTCGTATCCTCAATGCCGTACCCCCGGTGTAGAAGACGTAGAGTTGTTGATAAGAAAGGATGTTCTGTTGTCAAGATGTTTACGATGGAATGGAATGTTGAGAACTGTAGATGACGTTTGGTGCGACCCTCGGATGTTGACGTAAGCAAAAGCATTCTTGAGGGTTGAGATGATACCCTCGTTCTAAATCTAGTCCTAATATTGATGGTTTATGTGAGCATCAGCGGCGGAGTTCATTTTGCATATTTCCCCCCTTCAACACCTGCATTGTTGGCGGTGGTGGTTTGATGTGATTACTGGATACCACATATGTACACATACCTACATGTACAGAAAAGCATTACACTAGTTTGTTGTTGGTTCTCTTGATTAGAAATATCTCGAGTTGAGAGTCCACGCTCAAGTCAGGAACGGCCTAACCGCAGAGCAACGATGACGGACGACTGACACGTAAACAAACATTGACAAACAAAAAGCGCTAATGAGGATGATTATCAAGGGCAAAACATTCCAATACTAGCACAAGGATTTTCATAAGAAAATCTAGTCCATGCAATATTAATCACTCGGCGACTGGTTTGGCACCTGTGAACACGTTAGTATCAAGACATCACTAAGACCATACTCTACTTACCCAACATCCAGCCAATGCCGGAAGCAAGTGCTCCAGTCGCGGCATTGGCTACCATGTCCCTCCTTCTGACGCGCTCGTGATCATTCATACTACCCGAGTCGCTGCCCTCCATACTGACACGCCTTGTGCTAGTGTCAGCTTTAGACGGAGCTTCTGCGCTCCCACGAAGAGTAGAAGCAGTCTTGGAGAACGCTGCGGCCGCCCCGCGTGCTACGTCGAATAGGCCCATCGGCGCCTCTTCAACTGCACCCCGGCCGACCTCGCGGCGAGGCTGGACGGTAATCGTGTCGAGATTGAAAGATCCAGGAACCTTACGGTCCGCAGCATCGTTGAAGCGCTCATCTGCTTCGGTTTCCTGGGCGAGCAAGTGCATCATCTCAGCTTCACACTGTTGCCATACGCCTAGTACCTCTTCTAGATGATTGGGCGGTGCAAGGAGAAGGGCCTGGGATAGCAGCTCCATACGTTGCTCTAGTCTCCTCAAGTCTGGCCGCGCCGCATTTCCAGCCTGGGACCACGTATTGTATGAGGGTGGCGAGGAGTCATAACGACCAGCGCGGAGAGCAGCCCGCCAGGCCACGTCTTCTGCATCGTCTTCATGATCATCAGTGTCTGCAGAGCCAAAGGAGAAGAGCTGGAATGATGCTGGCGGAGTGGGTGTTGGAGTAGATGGCGTCAGTCGGTTTACGACGTACGAATATGCGGTTTCAAAATCGTCCTCTTCTAGTGCAGTTTGGATGGCCATTCCAATCACTCGTCGTTCCGCAGCTGCCTTCTTTCGCTCAATCGCTGAAGCATCTAGTTGTACGCTTCCTGTGTTCTCATCCATGATGGTTGATGGCATCGCAACCACCAGGTTCTGTCCAATGGAAACCAGATCGTCCAGCTTCGTGTAGCTGCCGCTGTTCTGTGACAACAGCTTCTGTACTAGGGACAGCGGGTTTGAGCTGACCCTGATGTTTACGGGCTGGAAAGGTACGCCGTGTTGTAGTATAAGCGAATAGAAGGACATGGCGTGGGTGGCCGCCAGTAAGGCTTGGAAGCGTTGAAAGCGCGAAGACGAGGGAAAGTGAGGGGCAAAGGCAGCGATGAGATCAGAGGCACGCTTCATGCCACCCCTGCTGCGGTTGCCATTGCTTGCATTGTCGTAGTGGTGCATTGCTGAGGCGAGCACGACTTGCTCCACGTCGGAGGAGAGAAGCGGCTGCTGGCCAAACGAGGGCTTGATATAAAGCTCTATGGCGAGAGGAAAGTGGTTGCTCTCGAGTAGTGCTTTCAGGACTTCCGTCTCCACCATCTTGCTATCTAGCATGCCGAAGATACCCTGGGCTTTGCGGTCCTCATCACGATAGTCAGTGCCCCAGTTCCACAGCCACCGCAGCTTAGCCCGTATGGTTGCCCATTCGTCGCTGCCCCTCTTCGAGCCACTGTTGAGGGTATGGAGTATTTTCTGTAGTAAAGAGAGTTGTTCTGAGTAGTCGTCATGTAAGGACATCTTGGCAACATCCCGCATCGACACGGGGTGTTGCAAAGTTGACAAAACACACGATGAGAACATGATCAGCTCCAGAACGCGAAATGCTTCCGGTCCAGGTTCCGTAATGACGTTGCCGCGTTCCAGTAGTCGGTCTTCCCGGAGTAAGGCAGTCGTCGAGTCATGCAACACAGGATCTTTTAGATCGTATGCTGGTAGTTGATCTACGCCAGTGCTCAGGTCTGGCGGGGGGTCATAGTTGAGCAGAGCGCATATCCGCCCTAGGAGCACATGCGCTGTCTGCAATGTGCCTACATCGCTACTATCCACCATGTAGAGACACGCAAGAGCTGTGCGTGCGTATTTCATCTCAAGCTGACGCTGCCGGTCGTCATCGACAAAGTCCCGTCCTTCTTCGTAGCCACCAAGGTCCATGTCCTCGGGGCCGTCCCACTCAGACATGGCTGCTGTGACAAGCGCCAAATGTTCCTTTGACATGTGCAATAGCCATTGAAACAGACAGTCCCAATCATCTGTCTCGTATGCATCTTCTTGCACAATTGACGGCCTCTGGCCCTCACTTGTGGTTCTCCGCCTCTTGCGGTCGTTCGCCCCGCATAGCCACGGCGCTACGACACCCTTGATATCCCGCGCCGCGTGTTGTATATCCGTCCCACTTGCGTTGCGCACATTCGAGAGCTGATAATCGATAGCGCGTTGTCCCTTGAGCGCTGCAAAGTCGTCGAGCAAGAACGCAGAGCTCTGTGGATAGTATTCGTAGCTGAGACGGAGAAGCGGAAGGACAGTCGATATGAACCACGTACGCAGGTATTCAGAATGGCCCAGAAAGGGAACAATCAACTGGGGGACGAGATCCAGCAGGCCGGTCTGAGCATCAATTCGGTGGGCGCGGTGAACGAGGAAGTGGGTAAAAATGTCGACTTCGTTTGCTGCTGCATAGAGAGGATGTACCACGGGTATGAGATGTAAAGCGTGTCTTTTCTTCTTCGCCCGTGAATTCGAGAGCTGTTCTACCGATCCTACGTCTAAGCATTCGGCGGGGTTCTCCCCAGAATATCGGGAGCCATTGGCCAAGTCCTGGAGGAATTCGCAATACGAGGATGGGTCTTTTTCTTCTGGGAGATAATTCAAGAGTATGCTTAGGGTAAGCTCAAGTGGCAGATGGCTGTCGCGCAATGCTGTCAATGCGCGTAACGCTGTGATGTTGGACTCGGTTGCATATTGCACCGCGAGGAGGACGCAATGCGCCTCGGAGAGTTTGGAAAGCCTTTGCAAGGCTGCCATGTCCGAAAATGCTGGAGTTACCGGTATGCGCGCATTTCCATGGTCGGCGTTGAATGTAAAGGACACGCCCGCAGCGACCTTCGCTACGTCAACTGCCAAGCCCCGCCTCGGGGGTCCGCTCACGCGCCCGAGTTGCTGATGTCTTTTCTCACCTACTGCATAGTTTGATCTGGAGTCTTCACGACATAATGACTATAGATTTGTTTATCGATCGTGGCATTGTATGTGATATGTATATCTTCTACTCGGAAGTTGTAAATGACATGTACGAGCTGCTCCGTATCTGTTCGTTCCTTTGGCGTCGCATACCGGAGTGCGACAAAGCTGTGAATACCAGCCGGTAACTTTTTAATGAGGGGGGGGGGAGGGGGGGAGGGCATGGTACGTAAGCCAGCTAGTCGCAGCGTTCCTTTGACCCGTCCGGTGCGTGGTGAGTATTGGGAGTATAAGACTATTATCGCAGCTTCACACCCAATACAAAAGGAACATCGCACCAGCAAGATGACAATAGAGAAGATCATGATACTAGGCGTAAGCGAGATCCATGGTAGGCTTGCAACAGACTAACGAGACAGAACTGGGAGCTTTGCCTTACCATCATCGCCGCCCTCTTACTATCCAAAGCACACGCTCACCAATACCACATCACTGTGCTTACCTATCCCTCGTAAACACTTGATCTGCCGTCCCACATCTCTTCGTCCGATATATTTCACATAAAGTCTAAATTCTCAACTGCTTCGTTGCAAATATCGTTCGCAGGATACGACCTGATTATCGGTACCATGTCAGGCGGAGACTCAGGCTTGCAATTTCATATCATCGACGCTGTAGTGACCGCTGGGGTCAAACGGTTCATACCTGATGAGTTCGGCCACGACACACTCAACAGAGTCATACAGAGCCGGATTCCAAAGTACGCCGAATGAGCCAGAGTCATCGGTCATCTTCAACATATGTCGAAATCTGACCCTACTTTTGAACAGACAGCCATTGCAACTGGGTACACACTGGATACCAACCTCATTAGCGGCAATATGAGTCTCGATATGGAGTGGCATAGTGCTACCATCCACGGCATTGACACCGAACCGTTTGCGGCGTCTAGCCTGGAAAGGGTGGGAAGTGTTGTAGCCCAGACGATTGACCATCGGGATGAGGTCAAGAACCAATACATCTATGTTGCCGGCGTAGTCACATCTGCTAATGAGGTCCTAAAATCTGCTGAGAAGGCGACCGGTCGTGCGTTTACCATAGGGAACTACAACGTAGAAGAGTCCATCTTGGAGGCGCATCAAAGAATTGAAAGCGGATACCCCGACTCTGGCATGTTCCTACTTGAACGGAGTATTCTGTACGACGAGCAAGTAGATGCCGAGGCGCCATTCCGGACACGAAGCATGAATGAGAAACTTGGCCTTTGTTCCAAATCCGTCCAAGCTATTGTCGAAAAAGCCTACGACGACTTGAAGCACCGTAGCAACTCAGGCTGCGCATGTTCAACATAATCCCCACATCCCCACAATCCGGCCATTATGCACTGTGGTACGTACGACTCGCATGCCGAAGCCTTAAACTCGGGTTGGGTCTACAACTCGCATCAGCTTCCCCAAATCAAGATTATCATCTGCATGACCCAGATCCTCTTATGCAAATCACCCGTATCTCCAGAACGGGCGAACGGTCCCTTCATTACCCATATACCGATCACAAATATGATGTGCATAGGCTCCACTGTAGATCCCGCTCCGCTGCCTGGACCCTTTGATCCCCTCTCAGCCTTAGGATACGAGTGGTGATTGTCGTCCGCCTCGCAATGCCTGCCAGAAGCGTAACAACTCAAATCATGCTAAATAGGCCGGCTTGTGTGTGCATGCTGGTGTTGTAGCATCCTAGGCTAGAGCACGTTACCGCCGCACAACAAGCAAGGCCGAAGGCTCCGCGTCCAAAAAAAAGCATCTGCCACCCATCTTATCTTTTATGGCGCCGTCTCGGGTTACAGGAAAAAAAACACTAAAAAAACTTCCCATTCCCAGTTTCACGGAATTCCATCTTCCCAGACGTTCAACATTATCAAGAGACCACTAACTGGTAACAAAAAGGAAATCCACATTTGCGCGCGCGCGGGCTCGACCGCCCACGGCCCACCACCTCCAGAACCGCCGTTCATATGCCAAACACACGGTATATACCGTAAATGTCTCGTGCATGCTGTGTTTCAGCAGGGTCGTTTGGTATCAAATCCTCCAGCCCGAAACTTGAGGCTGTGTAACATAGGTGAGGCGTTTGCGTTTGACAACTGCGAGGCTGTCTGACCACTTCTCTGGAATCTGCTGCCCGTTTGTGGGTTGCGGCTGAATGCATGGGAGGCTGTTGGGGAGGGTCGTGCGTTCGGTCCGCTACCAACGGTGACGCATGGCCCCTTTTGTGTGGTGGTGTCATTTCGAAATCGAGTAGTCTTGAACACTTTGGATTCGGGGCGTGAGTCTATAAACAGTAACCTAGAAAATCTACCTACGTGGCAATGTGCTTGCTGGGAATCCATAGAAAGAAAGAAAGAGAGAGAGCGCTAGAGACCAAGACAGATGTAAACAACAAAAAAGACTTATCCTACTAAATGCTGGAAGTCGTGACTTCGTGATGCCGCATTCGCCCAGGTTATGTAGGCATGCAATAGCCTGCAGCAACGCAAATCGCTGTAAGATGACGCTGTAAACAAAAAAAACGCTCAGAAAACTAGGATGCGCACATAGACGCTTGCGCAAAATTGATGTCGCAGAGGACAAGATTAGAAGACAGAGCGAGATAGAAAAATGCATACCCATCCACCGAGGTAACCCTTTGACGTTACCCAATGCACCACTCTCAAAATGGTTTTGCAAGGAAATGTAGCATGTCCATGGCCGCACATTCTTCAGTGATCAGTCAAGTTCATGCAAGTGTATATCATGTCGACTCATATCATGCTCGCTATCGAATTCAGTGCCGTCGTTGTCGTCCGTATGCCCACGAGTTCTGGTTCGCTGACCTGGTGCGCAAGGCTGGGCGAGTACGAATGGCCAGAAAAGCTCGACAGACTCTGAAGCGGTGTTGTGAACATTCCAACGACGGGATCATGTCTCTGTTCATGCACTTCGGCAAACGATGACGCGGTGGGCGTGCGAAGCGAGTGCATTGTGGGGGTTGCTGAATTCGGCGTCGGGTACGACGTACTGTTCGGGTAGTATGGGGTATTGACTTGCGGTGTCGATGTGGGTGTAGAGTTCGGCAACGGTGTCGATGACGGCCCACCTTGCATATAGTGCAGAGAGGAACTGCCCGGTATCGGTGTGGGGGTGGAATGACGGTGAGAAGGTACGTCTGACTGCGAGACGTCCTGCTTGATAGGGTACGACGACGAGGTGGCCGAAACGGATGATGCTGCGCGGACGCGCCCAGCTTGTGTTTCACGGCGGCGCTTAGGGCCATCTTTGACTTTAGGGTGTGTGTGACACTGCGTGGACGTTAGCATGCTCGAGCTTGTGGTACTACAATAGCAGGCGAATCATGACAGCCGGAGAAGCGACTGTCTAGAGCCCGTGGAATGTCGAATGTGGAGGACGTTGACTTACCTTGTATGCATGTCGGAACCACGTTGTTCCCTTCTTCTTGTTACTGACCAGTGCAATCCATTCGCCGCAGCTACCACAGAGACCTTCCCACACATCGAGGTTGCCTTCGGTCCGACGAGTGTCCTGTGGGCCTTGGAAGGCTGCGCCTGTGGCTGCGCTAACGCCATGGGTGAATGACTTGTCGTACCAAAACGCACTGTTCTTCAGCACTAGCCAGCGACCGGGCTTGCAGAGTCCGCACCAGCCCTCGCGCTTGTTGCCGTGCCCACGGACCCAACGCGGGGTGTAGAGATCGCCGACAAAGCGGAGGTCTTGCTCGTGCGGGATGAGGTCAGGATCCGAGGGGTTCATGTCAGACTCCGGTGGGTTGAGTGCCTCCTCGTGCAGGGAGGAGTATAGGTCCGGAGGATCGGAGAGATCTGCAAAGTGGGATGAGCAGCCTCCATGGCGGTCTGCATTGCTCTGGAGTAGACGGAAGAGTCCCTGCGAGGGGAGCGGTCGTGGCACTTCGAGGTGATACTGCGGCTGCTCCTGGTGCGCGAAATACTGAGGGTTGCTCGGGTGCTGAGGGGCCGTTTGTGAGTACAGAACGTTTTGCGGGCTGAGCCCAAAGTTGTTGTACGCGCTGGGAGGATAGGTTGGCATGGAGTGATGCGGGTTCATCCGAGGTCCATAGGGGGCATAGCGATCCGACACTTGTGACATGGGGCGTGTGTTGGTGGGTGTTGATGTCGGCGCGTGACCGGTAGACCACCTCTTGAAGCGGCTGCTGCTGTCAAGTGAGTATGGCGATGAGCGGACATTGTTGTGTGGTGCTGGTGACGCGCGGGATCGACTTCCACCTCGAACAACGCCGTCGTACTGAGAGCGACGCGGAGAGGCAAGGGGCGATAGAAGGTGACTTGCGGTGGGCTCAGTGTGGCTCCAGGAATCGTACTCGGATGCATACGGAACTGGCTCCTGAGAACCCATCTCCTCGTAGGGCGTCGGCTCTGGAAGCACACCTCCGGTGCTGGACATGGAAAAGGAGGATTCAGACAGTCGTCGAGAGGGATGTGGGTTATAGTTTTGCATGTGGTCGGTTTCCTGCTGGGCCATGCCGTGGTACTGACGGAGGTCAATGATGGGAGTGTTCTCGTCGTGAGCCATCATGCCGTGGCCAAAGTCCGTCACATCCGAGTCTAAAGAAGGAAACTGCTCAAGCTCTTCACATACTTTCTGGCCCCAAGGACCTGTACTAGTTAGCAGTTGCAGACATGCTGCTCGATCGAGGGGCTTACTTGTGTCGATGACGCCAGGGAAGTAGTTTGTCGTTGCCTGCGACTGAGGGGTAGCCATGCTGTTGCTATAGACCACACTGCTTGATGCCGGTGGTTGAGATGTGTTGACGTCTGTTCTCGCCATTAAGTGCCCCGCGTTCTCTCTGTTGCCCCCAGGACCCTGCTGAGCATAATACGGAGCGTGGGTCTGTGGCACCGCCCACGTGGGCTGGGGTGGTGACTGTCTCGACATGTGCTGAAGACTCTGCTGTTGTTGTTGTTGTTGTTGTTGTTGTTGTTGTGGTTGTTGCTGCTGTTGTGGGAGATTGCCGTATGAATACATCATCTGCGTCCCCGGCGTGGGAGAGGAGTGTCCCATAGCATACTGTCTATTAGGCGAT
>Ga0265780_10005906_pt1 | contig 15356 bp, 20 predicted proteins | sample P1T30metagenome_FD_192432 | JGI IMG/M metagenome (GOLD analysis project Ga0265780, IMG submission 192432) | Plant litter microbial communities from East Loma Ridge, Irvine, California - P1 T30 | ecosystem: Environmental > Terrestrial > Plant litter > Unclassified | place: USA: California... | reverse complement strand
TAAGTGGCTTAAAAAACATATAAACGCTATCTACAAGATATGCAAGGCACTAAGCAGTTTTGATTTGTTGACTTTAAAGGGGGCGTTTGAAAATAACAACGACATTGAAAGCTTGTGTACCGGGAAGTTGAAACCAGTTTATCTTTCATCAATACACCCCGATTTACAGGTTCCTCTCGTTGATTTTTTCAGCGAGCTATACACTAAGTTCTTAGGTTGGGCATTAGTTTACAACACATATGGAAAGAAGAAAGCTTACTATGATATGCTTATTACCGAAAATCATTTTATAGAATGTCCATGTTGTGGCTATGGAGATATAAAAACCCAGTACTCTAAGGGACATTCACCTTTTGACCACTATTTACCCCAAAAGTACTACCCCTTTTCTACAGTGAATTTTGACAACCTCGTGCCAATGTGCCATGTTTGTAATTCAGATTATAAGGGAGAAACTGATATATTGGAAAATGGACAAAAAGTTTTTTACCCATTTTCAAGAACTCACCCACAGATTTTTTTAAAGGTTGATTTTGACACCTCCAATCTATCATTATTAATTATCGATGATAAGTCAAAGTTGCCATTGGACTATTTTAAAATAATTTTTAATATTGATAATGAGGAGATCGCTTCTTGGGATAAAGTTTTCGGAATTAAGGAAAGGTATTCCGGAAAGATTGCTGACTACCGAATAAGCTGGTTTAAAAACGTCACTTCAATATATGCCAAGAATTCAAAACGTATAGCGAACTATACTATACTTTCAGCTTTTGATGATATTATTGAGGATGATTCAAGTAAGCAGTTAGGTTTTCTAAAATCGCCGTATCTAGAAAAATTAAAAAATTACAGGCACCTCATAAATGCTATTCAAGAAGTTTCAGGCAATTCCAATGAATTGAATTAAATCTGTAATATTTAACATTTTTAAATGGTAGCAGATAAAAATAAGCGCCGCGCAATCCCCTGACGAAGGAAGCCGATTGCGCGGCGGCGGGTGTTTTCAGCCCACCTTTATTGAAGTACTATTAAAATTTTTAAGGTTCAGGAAAAAGCCCCTTGTATCGGTCATGCCTTCTCGGAACAAGTTCCAAAGGAGCGAGGCTGCCATATTAGCAAGCGTAGAATTGATGAACAAATCCTGCTTTTCGAGTGCCTCGGCAAGGGAGCAGCTTGGCTCGTTGCTATCATCCTGCGCCTCCAAAGCAGCTTTAAATTCTTTGGTCACAAAAGGTAGTTCCGCTACAGGCTCGTACCGCTCCGAGCTGGGCTGTTTGGTATAACTGATTTTAGCCAGTATGGCTTGCCCCGTATTTTTAGAATTCCCTAAATCAAGCCAGTACAACGGTTTGTCCCGTTGCGCCCTGCTATTATCAGATAAGTTTTCCAACGCTTCGGCAATATCAAACCGTGCGGCTGCGGTATCCACGCACGTGATATACATATTCGCCCTGCCGCGCTCAGGCAGCCCGTTAATACCCTCGCTTGTAAATGGCTTGGGTACGGCTTTCCAATTGGTGCCGAAAAAGCGGTTGGTGCGGTTAATTAGTGCAACCGCTTTATTCAAGCCTACCTCGCAGTCGGCAAAAAGCTGCCTTCCTTGATTGGCAGTTGTAACCACATCATTATCATATAGGTTCACCTGTAAGCCTGTATGCCCTAATGCTAAAAGGCTATGATTCATCCGCGCGAGTGCGGTCAGCATCTGGCTTCCTGTACCACCCGCCCCGATAAGGTTTACCGTTACAGGATTGGTCGGATTTATCAGATAGTTATCGGCAAAGTGCATCTTTGTTTTCATTTCAACAGGTTTTTAAGGGTGTAAGGGGTTTTCAAAAGAGATTTTATAGGGAATTGCTTTTTGGTACCGACAAGGCTTTGCCATAGCTGTATAATGTTGCCTTTAACGGTGCTGTTGCCAAGGGTATGGCTGAAATAGCTTTCAAAAAAGTGGCGTTGCCATTTGCTGATAAATTCCTCTAAAAGGCAGTCGGTGGGTATTTTGATTTTGACCGTACCCATGCAGACTTTGCTATCATTATACAGGTTTAAGAACGGTGCGCGGTAAAGCGGTGTTTGCAAATTGACTTCAGCATCATCGGCAAGGGCGTATATCCATAGGGTGTCCTTTGATGCACGCCACACAAGCGGCGGTATGGAAGCTATGCCGTTTGGAATGTTGAGGCTTTTTGTAAAGTAAAGATGTACCCGTTGTTTAGGCGTGTGCCATACCACATATCCACCCTGCGTAGGGTTGATATATAGCACATTTTTGGGCAGCAAGCCTTCGGGCTTCAGAAAATTGCGCTGCAATTCCTCGGAAGTATCAAGAGATTTGGCAAGGGCGGTGGCTTCCTTTACGCTCAACGGGTGGGCATTCATCGGGCAGCCATTCTCGTCCATATCATAGCTTTCCACATAGTGTTGTTTATCCGTACCATCCTTTTCATATACTACAAAGGCTCTTACAGGATGGTACAGGGTTCCGAAATTTTGGGTTATATCGTTCATGGCAGGTTAATTAACAGGTAACATATAATATCAAGCAAGGCAAACGCCCTGCGCTCAAAATCGAGCGTATCACGCTCAGGCAAGTAAGTGCTATCAAAGTATTTGGTTAGGGTCGGCATCTCGGTCAGGCCGCAATTGCCAAACTCCTCGTTTATCATCTGTTCCATTTGGTTGTACAGTATTCCTTCGGTTTCTGCCACAAAGGATATGTACTGCTGCGCGCGAACTACCTCATCGTCATACCCTTCAGGGTCATTAAAATCCGTCTTCCTAAATAGATTAGCATCAGGGTAATCCTGAAAAAGTTGGTAAGCTTGCTGTGCTGCTTTCAGGGCTGTGCGCTCAAAATCAGTTACGGGCTGATACCCTTCAATACGCTGCTGCAAATGTTCCAGGTGGTACGGGCTGCGCAGCTTGCGCTGCATTACATCACCGTAATACTTGGCAACACTTAGTTCTGATAGCATATCTTGCGCATATTCATCGCCTTCGCTCTCCCGTATTTCCATGTACCAATCCTCCATGTATTCCATTTGGCTACAGATATACTCCCCATCATTGCGGTAATACGGCACCCCCGCATGGCGGTACAGGTAGCTGCAAACAGAAAGCAACAATTCGGCAGTCCGCTTTTGCTTGCGGTCTTTGAGCAGCCGAAAAAGTGGCACTATGGGTATATAGTACAGGGTGTCGCCAGTGTACAATTGCTCCCTTGTGGAAAGGCAGATACAGCCGTTATTGTCCTTTTGTATGGAAACGGTAATGTTCCTGTCCATAGTGGTTAATTGCTGCTGCGCTTTGTTATGGGCTAACAATACATTGTAGGGATAGGGCTTGCCCGAAACATCAATGGCTTTCAGGTTGTACTGCTGTACCACCTTGTCAAGGGAGGCAAAGAAATTTTGCTCTACAGCTACTCCTTTAGGGGCAACGGCCTCCTGACCGTACAGGGGCAGGAAGCCATGCCTTAGAAAACCATCGGCAGGAGCGCAAGCGGTGCGCCCTGTGTTTTGCTTGCCCTTGCCGCCTCGGCATCGGGCAGGGTGTTCAGGCTTTGTGCGAAGGTGCCTAATTGCTGGTGCAGTTTCCATTGCCTTTTGTTTTTAAGGTTCTCAATCTTACCTGTTGTTTTCATGGCTTATCCTTTTGTGCCGATTTGGGCGGCAAATTCATACTGTATGGTATCGTCCTTAATGACAGGCCCCTGTATGGTGGCGGTGGTCAGTATGGGATAGGTCTGGGCATAAAAGTTCAGTACCGCTTCGGGGCTAAAGGTGTCGGATGGGTCGGCAAGGCGTATTTCCTGTCCTTTGTCCTTAAAGGTAAATACCCGTTCTAATTTGGCTGTAACTAACATGGCTATACGGTTTTGGGTTCGTTAAATAGATCGGGTGCGAATTGGGCAGACAGCGTAGCCTTACGGGCGCGCAATGTTTCTGTTTCATCGGGATAGTCTGTTGGGCTTGGTACTTTCATCCACGCCTCTTTAAACTTGCCCTCGGCTTCGAGTTCGTCCACCTTCTTCATGGCTTCCTCGTACTTATTCTGCTTATCGGTCTTGTCCTTGTCGGCTTTGACCGATTTGTCCTTTTCCATCTGTGAGGCGGCTTTTGCCTGTTCACGCTGTTTGAGGTATGCTTCCATGTTGGTAAACAGGGCTGCGGTTTCCTGTACGGGTTTGGAAATGGCTTCAAAAAAACCGTTGTCGAGTTCGGCGGTAGTGCCTTTCAGGATAATCGGCGGTACACGCTTACGGGCATCATCGCCCACGCTGTCGTTGTAGAACAGTACCGATACTACCCATTTGCCTGTGACATCATTCGTGATATTGAGTGCCCACCCGCCCTGAACGTTCAGGGCGGCAATGGACTGAAAAAAATTCGTTTCCATAATAAAATCTGTTAGTGTCCTGTAAGAAATAAAAGTATAGCGGCTACAATTAACAGCGTGGCCAGTATCATCAGCATGCGTTCCAACATGATGGTAAAAACGGCTTTACTGTAGCTTGTGAAGTGCTGCAACCCGCCCCAACCCCTACGGTTGAACCTGCGGCGGTTTACCCAAAAGCGTATCAGAAGTGCCACTCCCAAAAGCATCAGGCTTTTAGCGTGTGCGTTTATGAATGTGCTTATCGTTTCCATAATGATTAGATTAGATGTCAAATAATAAATCGGTGGCCAAATAGAATTTGCGGTTTTCAAGTTGCCGTGTCTTGGCATAGGCAATGAGGCAGTGCGTGGTATAAATGGCCTGATAGTGGTCAAAGAGTTGATCGGAAAATACCTTGTTGCTTTTATGCAGCCCTTTGCCGTACTGCTTGATTATCCGCTCGGCTTGCCGTGCAAGCTGCAACCAAAAATCGAAGCCGAACAGCCCTTCCTGCCATTTGGCACGGTTTTCCGCTTCATTGTCAATAATTGCCCTGCTGATGCCCTGTACTGTTTCGAGCAAGGCAGGTATCTCATCAAGGAACCATATGTGCAGTACCCTTGCTTTTTCTACGTTATTCATTTGCTTTAAAGTCTTCATGGCGTATAGTATTATGGGACTGGCATAAAGCCAGCCCCTGTTAGCTTGTATGGATTTAATTGCATAGGAAAATGTCGCTGCCGTCCTTGGCAAAGTTGCTGCACAGCTCGAACGCCTTTTGTGATTTGCCCTGCGCCGTACCGCCCATGATGATGGATTGCAGCTTGGCTTCGCTGTCCTTGTAGTTGCGCACGTTTTGGTAGTAACCCGTAACGGCATTATACGCCCCGTAAAGGGTGCCACGGGTGGTGTCCATCTGCTGCGTATCGCTGAGCATGGCATAGGAAAAAGCATCTTCGACGGTATTTTTAAATACGGTGGATAGTTCGTCTTCCGCACCCTTTTTCAAAAGGTCAAAGGTTTCCTTATTGGGGCAGAGGGCAAGCTGTATCAGCTTTTTCGCTTCCTTGTCCGTAACCCGTACGGTAGCCCACTCGTTGAATATGCCCTCCAGTTGTTCGCTTAGGATATTGGCCAATCCCATTACTTTATGCGCATCATCCAAACGTTGTTTTGCCCCTGCGGTGTGCTTGATGCGTACCACGTTGCTCATATTGCGCAGGGCTGCGTTAACGGTGTTTTGGCAGACTACCCTAATGGGGGTAAATGCTGCGGTAATGCTGCCCGAACCATCGTGCGAAGTGGTCAGGAAAATGTATTTTTCGGTCACGTCCTCGCCCTTGCCCACACGGATATAACCCGGCAATTTGGCGGTTATGAAAATACGCTCCCCGTTGCCTAATGCCCCTGCGGTCTCGTACAGGATACCATCCCCGCCACCCACGATAGCATCAAAAAAGGCAAAGGCATCTTTGTTTTGTACGATATGGTAATCTTTGCCTACCACGCCGAGTACGGCGTTATTATCGGTGCGGATGTTGGCATAATAGTTCGGTACGGAAATGTCAGCACCTTCAATGAGGGCGCCGTTATTACCTACGGTCAGTGACCTGCCTTGCGTAAAGAGTTCGGATTTGGCTACCTCGTAATCCAGCCCTGCGTGTTTGATGGCTTCTGCGCTTGTGGGGTAATCGGTTACGATTTGCCCCAAACCGTGCCATGCCTTTTGCTGCACGCTAAAGAAGGAGTATTTGCCTGTATGCTCGTTGAAATTCAGATTATGTGCCATGATATTTTGATTTAAGAATTAAAAAATAAAAAGATTGAAAAATTGCGTTTAGAATGGCAGGTCGTCGTTATCGTCTACGCCCTGCGCTTGTGTTGCCTTTGCTGCCGCCCTGTTATTTTTAGGTTTGCTATTGTCCTGTACGGGTTCATCCTTTTTCCCGCCTCCGTGGAATTTGATTTCTGAAGCGCGGAAATTCAGCGATGCCCGTAGCTGTCCGTCTGCATCTTCCCACGCCCGTGCGCTTACCCTGCCTGTAAGTTCCACCAGTGTGCCCTTGGTCAGGTATTGTGCTACCTTGGTGGTGCGCCAATAAGCACAGTCAAAAAAGGTCACCTGTTCGGTACGTTCGCCTTCCTTGTTGCGGTAGCTGTCGTTCAGCGCTACCGAGAAATTCACTACCTGTTGTTCTTCTGACACGTTGCGTACCTCCGCATCCCTTGTCAGCCTTCCGATGATGTTCATGATAAATTGATTTTAAATGTTAATCCCGTGTTTTGTGCTGCCTCAAACCCTGAAAATTTATTCGGCAATGAGAGGAGGAGCTGTTTCGTTTTGCCTTGAAGTGTCTGATTTGCTATAGTTTTCATACCTGACATTTTTTTTATTCGTGTAAAGAGCCGGAGTATGCTGGTTTCGTTTCAAGGGCAGGATAAGGCGGTCACCCAGGAGAGCAAGGTTTTGCGCAAAAAAATACTACCGCCCAACAGGGCGTGTGGAGATTTTTTTGCCAAACCCGGAGGGCATGACCTTGAAACCCAAAAAGGGGGCTGCCATACCTTCGCCCTTAAGAAACGGGACCAGCGTACGGCTCGCACGGGCGGACTAAATTGGAAGGGATGAGCGAAAGAAAATATAAAACGGTCAAGCGGGATAGGCTTTTCTTTAAGCCCGGACACCGCGCCATCTAAACTTGTCCAGTGGCTAAGAAGTTATGAAATAGTCGATGCTCCACTGCGAGGCGTGGGGATTCGAACCAAAAACAAATTACAATCGACAAAATATTTATTTAAAAATCGATAATCATTGAATTAATCCGTGTTGTTAAGCATAAAAAAACCGAACTTTTTAGGTTCGGTTTTCTTTCACTTGAGCCGGGGGATTTGAACTTTCAGCGATTTTGGCGTTCTGAGCGTATTCTATACCTTATTTTGGATAGTAAACAATATTTATATGTTATGCTCTTATTGTTTTGTTTCCTTTTTCACTCCACTCTTTCATTCCGCCCGTATAGTTTTTAACTGTAATACCGTGCTTTGACAATAGCGATTGTGCAATGGCCGACCTGTCCCCACTTTGACAGTGTATAACCACCTCTTTATTCTTGTCGATTTTATCCAGATTCTTTTCAATTGTACCTACAAAAACATTATCCGCGCCTTTAACATGCCCGGCTTGGTATTCACTCGCTCCGCGCACATCTACAATCTGCACACCTTCTTTACCAATATATGATTTAAACTCTTCAATATCAATAATCTCACTGTTTTCCGTCTTTATAGCCAGTGTGGTTATATCATCCACAAACCCAAATATGTTATCAAGGCCTATGCGCATTAGTTTGCGTGTCAGGTCATTCATCCGAAATGCGTCAGCAATCAGGATAAACTGCTCTCCGTAGTTTAATATCCAACCGCACCAGGTAGCAAAGGAGTTATTGCCCTGTATGTTTATCGACCCCGGCAGGTGCCCTTTGGCAAAATCAGCTTTGGTGCGGGTGTCAATTACCTTAATACCTTTATTATAAGCATCGCTAAATTCATCTTTAGCAAGTTTTTTATGCTTGGGTATTTCAATAAGCAGTGGGCGGTCAACCTTATTGAGGTGTTTCATCATCGCAAAATATCTTGGGGGTTCCGGCTGTCCATCTAAAAGGTACGCTACAAATCCCTGCTCGTTGTTTTCATATTGAAAAGCCCAGTTTCGTATCAATTCATAGCCTACAGTAGAATTTGGTACAGCCCCGAGTGCTTTACCACAGGCAGACCCGGCACCATGGCCCGGCCATACCTGTACATATCCGGGAAGTTGTGCAAAACGCTTTAAGGACTTATACATTTGCCTTGCGCCTTGTTCCTGCGTGCCTGTAAAACCGGCAGCCTTCTCTAAAAGGTCAGGCCGCCCTATATCGCCCACAAACACAAAGTCTCCTGTAAATACCATTACCGGCTCATCGGTGGCCGGATGGTCTGTAAGTAAAAAACTGATACTTTCGGGTGTATGGCCCGGTGTATGCAGTACTTCAATGGTGAGGTTGCCTACCTTTATGGTATCTCCGTGCTTTAGCCCCACATGGTCAAATTGATACTGCCAGTCCTCGCCACCTTCATCAGAAAGGTATATTTTAGCTCCTGTAGCGGCAGCCAGTTCGCGCGAGCCTGCAAGAAAATCGGCATGAATGTGCGTTTCTGCAATATGGGTGATTTTCATATTGTTTTGCGCCGCAATATCAAGGTAGGTATCGATATCCCTTTTGGCATCTATTACAATGGCCTCACCCATTGCCTGGCAGCCTATAAAGTAGCTGGCCTGTGCCAGCGATTTATCATATACGTGTTGAAAATACATAACTATTATTTTAAGGTGCTGTTGTTCATTTTTTTTATATTTCTAAGGTAAAAACACTAATGCCCTGCAACCTGCGCAGTAACAAAATTTACATAAGCAGTTACTTACAAACTGTTTAAATAAAAAGCTCTTTGATAATAATATATACACCCATAAGCAATACAAAGTAACCAAAGCCGATTTTAAGTTTTTCGCCATCTATTTTTCGGGAAGCCACTATGCCTATGAAGATGCCTGCAATGGCTGCCCCTGTAAACGGCAATAGAAAAACCCAGTTAATTGCGTGTCCAAAAGCATCGCCCGCAAAGCCAGCCAATGATTGTATAGCAATAATAAACAATGAAGTGCCTACGGCTTTTTTCATGGGCATACCAGCCAGGAAAACCAACGCAGGAATGATAATAAAACCACCACCGGCACCCACAGCACCTGCAAGAAAGCCGGTAGCGATACCGCTTATAATGAGTTTTCCTTTAGAAAGGCTTCTGCCAGCAGTAATAGGAGGAACCGAGCGAATCATTTTTATGGCTGCCAGAAGCATAATAGTGGCAAAAAGCACCATTAATAATAATGATTTTGTTATTGTTAAACTACCCGCTATAGTAATGGTATGGGGTATTACTGGTAGCAGGTAGCCACGTACCAAATATGCGGTAATTAAGGACGGTACTCCAAAAAGCAGTACAATAGTAATATTTACATTGCCTTGGAAAGCACCCCTCACGCCACCCACAAGGGCGGTACAGCCTACCACAAAAAGCGAATAGCCCGTGGCAGTAATGGCATTATAACCCAGTATATATACTAAAATAGGCACGGTAAGGATAGAGCCGCCGCTGCCTACAAGGCCGAGCGAAACCCCTACAAGCAAAGCAAGAAAAAAGCCTGATATAACTAAAAGATCCATAAAAATTATCTTTAATAATATCAGGCTAAAGTAGGGCAGTTGTGTGAGCTGTGCAGTAACAAAAGTTACAGAAGCCCGTTTTAAGTCACTTCTATTTTAAAAGGTCGATGGTATTGCGGTTGAGCTTTATGACGCCGTCATTTTCAAGGGCTTTGAGGAGGCGGGATATTACCACGCGCGACGTGTTGAGCGCATAGGCAATTTCCTGGTGGGTATTGGCTATTGTGAGCGACTGGTTTACCTTCGCTTTCTCATTAAGATAGCTTAAAAGACGCTCGTCCATCTTCATAAAAGCAAGGTTGTCTATGGCCGATAGCATTTCGCTAAGCCTCTTATTATAGCTGCTAAAAACAAAATTGCGCCAGCTTTTGTACTTGCCCAGCCAGTCTTCCATTTTTGCAATAGGTATCATAGCCACGGTGCAACTGGTTTCGGCAATGGCACGTATCTCACTTTTGGTTTGGCCAAGGCAGCAGGTCAGGGTCATGGCACAGGTATCCCCTTTTTCAAGAAAGTAAAGCAGCAGTTCGCCTTCTTTATGGTCTTCGCGCAATATTTTTATAGCGCCGTTTAGAAGCAATGGCATCTGGCGTATGTACTGGCCCATTTCAATAAGGCGGTCGCCTTCGTTAAAATCTATGACCGAGGCTGTAGCAACAATTTCGGCAATTAGCCCCGGCTCAAATGCCGTTCCATAGGCATCTTTAAGCAGTTGTTCCATAAGTTAATTTGGCATAAGTGTAAAGATATAAATTAATGGGGCAGCTTAGCTTTTATAAGGCCGTATGCCCACGTGCCACCAATAGCCCCGGCTATTACAATAAGGATGGGAAAAAAGCCCGCGCCAAGTAAGGTAAACATAGGTCCGGGGCAAGCCCCAACAAGTGCCCAGCCCAGTCCAAAAACAATACCACCTAGAAGATAGCGTATAAAACCTTTATCTTTAGGTACGAATGTAATGCTACTTCCTTCAATATGCTTTAGTTCAAGCCGCTTTATGATTTGCACTATTACCACGCCTGTGGCTATTGCTGAGCTAATGATGCCGTACATGTGGAAGGATTTAAAATGGAACATTTCGTAGATGCGAAACCATGAGGCAGCTTCTGATTTGAACATCACGATACCAAAGAAGGTACCTATGAGTAAAAAAAGTATTTTTTTCATTTCTTAGTTTTTACAGGTTGAAGAAGTTTTTTTAATGGAAGAGCAAAGGAAACAGCAAGTGTATCATTATAAGGCCGCCAATAAAAAAGCCAATTACTGCAATAAGTGAGGGCAATTGCAGGTTGCTAAGCCCTGATATGGCATGCCCGGAAGTGCATCCCCCTGCATATCGTGCGCCAAAGCCCACCAAAAAGCCGCCGCCAAGCAATAATGCAATTGTTTTAACCGACGAAAAAGCACCATTGCCAAAAAGTTCGGCAGGTAGGTAGCTGCTTCCTGCACTTTTAAAACCTTGTTGCTTCAGTTGGGCTATAACAGTAGGGCTGATGTTTGGCACCGGGTTGTTAGACAGAAAGTGCATCGCGATAAAGCCCCCGATGATAGCGCCAGTCACCACAAACAGGTTCCAACGCTGACTGCGCCAGTCGAAGTTAAAAAAATCACACGACTTACCGGCACCCAGTACTGTGCACATGGTGCGCAGGTTAGATGAAATACCAAAGTTTTTTCCTGAAAACAAGAGTGCGGCCATTGTTGCCGCAATTAGTGGCCCGGATACGTACCACGGCCAAGTATTATAAATCCAGTTCATTGTAATTGTTTTACTAAGCTGCAAAATAAGCCATAGTGGCGATGCCGGTCAGTATCATTTGTTACATAAGATAAAAGTAGTAGTAAATTACACTAGAGCCAAGTAAGCTGAATGCTCATTATAGTCCTAAAAATAAGGCCGTGCCTGTTCATCTGCTTTCGCAAGATTAGCCGCGCGCTGTCTTAAATCGGCATTTTGCAGCGCAGTTTCCAATGTTTCTTTATCCAGATCCCGACAATACGCTTGTTCACCGGGCTGCTGCCTCCATGATTCGGAAAGTGTACCTCCGTCTATTGCCTCAAAGCCAATGCTATCGATAAGTTTCATCACAACCTGTTTTTCCTGCTCGTCATTGCCGGCTATAGATAGCGCGATCCTATTGTCGCTTCCTTCCGGTGCTGCCTTCGAAGCCAGGCTCGATGCCAGAATATTATTAAAAGCCTTGACCACTGAATGGCCAAGCACCTGGGCTACCCATTCACTGTCCGTTAGTCCATTCTCAATAGCAACGTTATGGCCGTCGCGTGAAGGGTAGTAATTCCCCGCGTCCACGATGATGGCCTTCGAGGCGGCAAGTATAGCTATGGGAAGATGTACAATTGCTTTTTCCGGAATGGCAATAATCACTATATCGCCAGCGCCTGCAGCTTCTTCTGCCGTTACCGGGATGGCGCCTGTTTCGGCAGCAATTTTACCTAAGGATTCTGGCCCACGCGAATTAGCGATAACTACACTATGCCCAAGATCTGTCAGGTACCGCGCCAGCGTGCTGCCAATGTTACCTGAGCCTATAATTCCTATATTCATGTTTATTTATTTTTTTAAATTTAATTACCTTACATATATCTCTCTAAAAGCGGGCTTAGGCAATTCCAGGTTACCCCTAAGCGTATCTGATTCATACTCGGTATGAAATATGCCACGTTTCTGCAAAATGGGAACCACAAGTTCAATAAAATCCCTCAGCCCGTGGGGATGATCCTGCCGGACCACCAGCATGTCCATCGCGCCTGCGTTATGCCATAATTCTATCGCATCTGCGATTTTTTCAGCTGATCCAAATAATAAAGGAACCGGAATCCTCTGATATGGCGCCAGGGAAGCCAATTCCAGGTACTTATTTTCCGCTTCGGCGACAGTACGGCCTACGATGGGGTTGTGTGAAAGTGCCACAACAAAGTCTTCCGGAGACCTTCCTTTTTCAACCAGTTTTGTTCTCAGGGCATTGGCAGTGTATAAGGCCTCATCGATCGTACTCCCTGCTATAAAAGCGCCGTCCGTGTAAGTCGCGGCAATGTCCACAAAAGTTGGAGAACCCCCGGCAGTGTACATTACCGGCCTTCCCTGAACGGAGCGGCTGATGTTCAGCGGGCCATCAACAGAGAAGTAATTGCCCCTATAGTTTATGGGATGCATAGTACCGGGCTTGAGGAAAACCCCACTTTCCTTGTCCCGCACAAAGGCATCCTCTTCATAGGTATCCCAAAGCCCTAAGAGGATTTCCATAAATTCCCTGTGCATGGGATATTGGTCCGCTTTACCCAGATGCCCCCTGCTGAAGTTTACCATTCCTCCCGGATTGGAGGTAACAATATTGAGCGAAGCCCTTCCCTTGCTTATTTTATCCAGTGACAATACCTGCCGGGCGATGTTATAGGGGTCGGTATAGGAACTCGCGGCAGTAAAAGAAAGCCCCAGGCGCTCCGTCTTCATGGCGATGGCCGACATGATAGTTGAACCCTCAAACATGCTCAGGTAATGTGGAATATTGCCTGGGCCAATATGGCTGACATCGAATAGAAAAAGGGTTTCGAACTTTGCACTTTCCGCAAGCTGCGCCTGCTGAATGTAAAAGTCAATGTTCTCGCCTGCATCTGCGGGCATGTCGGGATGCCGCCAGGAGGTATAGTTCCAGCCTGTCCCGTCGATGCCTGCCGCCAGTTTTAATTTTTTTCTATTTTTCATTCTGTGCAATAATTATAGATTCCTCGTTGATCTCGGCCATTACTTCGGCAAACAGCCGGGCGGACTTTATGCGGTCTTCTATAGCGTATATCGTTGAAACCATGATAAGTTCATCTACCTGTGTTTCCTTCAGGAATGCCTGTATTTGATTTTTTACCGTAGCCTTGCTTCCAACGAAGGAATATTTCAACATTTGACTGAGGGTCGGGTGCTTCAGTAGCTCCTTCAGCTCATTGGTCAATTCCGATGGCGCCTGCAAAGGTTCTGTTGCTCCGGTCAGTACGCCTACAAACATACGGATCAGGGAGGTAAACCATCGCTCAGCTTCTTCATCAGAATCACCTATAATTATATTCACACCGGCTATCGTATAAGGCCGGTCTAAAAATTCGGAAGGCTGAAACTCCTCCCGGTAAATTTCCAGCGTCCTTGATAAATGCGTGGAGGCAAAGTGGCTGGCAAACGCATAGGGCAAACCTTTTTGAGCGGCCAGGTGGGCGCTATCGGTACTGGAACCCAATATGTAGAGGGGCACATCCGTACCTTCGGCAATAGCTGCCCTTACTTTTGAGTTGCTATTATTTAAAGAGAAGTAGTTTTGGATCCGGGCAAGCTCAGCGGGAAACGACTGGGCAGCCTGCATGAAATCCGGCCGGATCGCCTGCGCGGTAAGCGTATCGGTACCGGGTGCCCTGCCTAACCCTAAGTCAATGCGCCTGGGATACAAATGGGCTAAGGTACCGAACTGTTCGGCAATGATTAAAGGTGAATGGTTAGGAAGCATAATGCCTCCTGAACCGACCCGGATATTTGTAGTATTCTCAGCCACGTAACCAATCAGGATGGAGGTAGCACTACTTCCCACATTTTCGGAATTATGGTGTTCGGCAAACCTGTAACGCTTATAGTTTAGTTTTTCCGCGGCCCTGGCCAGGGCAAGTGAATTATTAAGCGTTTGTTTGATGGTAGCACCTTGAGAAATAATGGCAAGTTCCAAAATTGAGTAAACTATATTTTCTCTTTTCATTTTGTCTTTGGATAGCTAACTGAGCGAATTCAGGGGGGCACAGCCCAATCCTATTTTCGAACAGAAAAATATAGTTGCAAAGATAAAACAATGTACTTTACTTTGTATAGCACTTTTCCAAAGGAAAGTAAAATACACAATGACAGAAAAAAAATATTGCGAATGCCTGGAGACTATTAAACCGGTACGGGATGCACTGGAGGTAATTAGCGGGAAATGGAAGTTACAGATTATAATTTCTGTAGGTGTAGGGAACGACCGCTTTACGGATATACAGCAAAGCATACCGGGAATTACGCCCAAGGTACTTGCGAAAGAACTAAAAGTGCTGGAACAGCACCAATTAATAAAAAGGGTTATCACGGATAGTTATCCTGTCAAAGTATCGTACACATTGGATACTTATGCAGATACGCTTACGCCCATCATCTACTCCCTGAAAGATTGGGGAGTGAACCACCGTAATCGATTGTTCCAAAGTAGTGGGGCTTAAATACTTTCACTGATATTGAAACTTATGGCAAACCCGACTCATCCTGGAAGATTTAAAGTTGTTGACCTATAACTTAGTTAAAATATCGAATGAGTTTTCATTTTCAATAACGCAGTAAAAGCATCTCTTATTGTAAAATATCCCAGCGTTTAATTCCGGATATATTTGATTTAAGTGTGGTTAAAAAAGATGTTTACTTCAATGCTAAAAGCGTAAATCAACTTTGTTTATTCATTTTTCTCAACATGGAAAGGGTTGTTCCTGTATTTCAATGGACTAATCGAAGTTTCCCTTTTGAAAAAGCGGATAAAAGTAGTCGCATCTGAAAAGTTAAAAATCTCCGCAATTTCCGCTATATTATAATCCGTTTGAGCTAAAAATACTTTCACCTTGAAAAGGATATATTCGTGAATAACGGTCAACGCACTTATTGTTGTTTTCCGTTTGATGATTTCGTTCAGGTAAGCA
>Ga0265780_10005904_pt1 | contig 15360 bp, 12 predicted proteins | sample P1T30metagenome_FD_192432 | JGI IMG/M metagenome (GOLD analysis project Ga0265780, IMG submission 192432) | Plant litter microbial communities from East Loma Ridge, Irvine, California - P1 T30 | ecosystem: Environmental > Terrestrial > Plant litter > Unclassified | place: USA: California... | reverse complement strand
GCATCACCTTGCGCTCGACCGGGCCTTTCGACAGGGCCGGGTCGCCGATCTGTTCGCAGATCGCGCACGATTCGCCCAGCTTGACCAGCTTGGCCAGGTAGCCGTCCAGCGAGTGGAAGGGCACGCCGGCCATCTTGATCGGATTGCCTTCGGACTTGCCGCGCGCGGTCAGGGTGATGCCGAGCACGCGCGAAGCTTTTTCGGCGTCCTCGAAGAACAGCTCGTAGAAGTCGCCCATGCGGTAGAAGACCAGCATGGTGGGGTAGTCGGCTTTGATGCTTAAATATTGCTGCATCATGGGAGTGAGCTTTTCCGTCGCGCTGTTCTTGATCGCAGCGGCGTTGATTTCTTTGGGAGCGGTGGTCATGTCTTCGTGATTCGGTACGGCGGGGCGGTGGAGCCGGGATGTGCCATTTTACCTTGATTGACCTGCCCGAACAGCAATGCAGGTGCGGCATGTGATGGGCCAGTCATGAACCAGATTCATAGGGTTATCCAAGTTTTCCCATCTAGCCGCCCGATCCGGCCCTCTCTATAGTGTTCCGACAGTCGCGACCCAGACTACAACCACCACCGAGGAGCATGAAAATGAATTTGGCACGCATTGGCTCGCAGCCTTCGCAACAAGGGCCGGCAGGGTATTTCACCGCTACCGTCCGGATCGACCCGCTGTTCACGGCGACGGAGCCGAGTCGGGTCTCGGGTGCAAGCGTTACCTTCGAACCAGGCGCGCGCAGCGCATGGCATACCCACCCGTTGGGGCACACCCTGCTCGTCACTGCCGGATGCGGCTGGAGCCAGTGCTGGGGCGGGCCGATCGTCGGGATCCGTGCCGGTGACGTGGTCAAGTGCCCGCCCGGACACAAACACTGGCATGGCGCCAACTCGACAACCGCGATAACCCATATCGCGATCCAGGAAGCGCTCGATGGCAAGAACGTGAACTGGCTCGAAAAATTCAGTGACGAACAATACCTGGCCGGTTCGGTCGAGACAGGAGGCGCAGAATGACGGTCATATTTCTGATCCCGGCACTGCTGGTGGCAGCCGCGGGTGTCGCGGGCGCCGCCGAGCCGGTCGCAGCCCGGTCACAGCTGATCGGCAAGGCAGGCGCGCAGGCGTCGACCAAGGGGCCGGGCGAATACTTCACCGGCGATGTCGAGGTCGGCCCGCTGCTGGCTGCCGGTGGATCGAACAGGTTCTCGGCGGCGCAGGTCACTTTCCCGGCAGGGGCGCGCTCGGCATGGCATACGCATCCGGCGGGCCAGTACCTGGTAGTCACGGCCGGCAGCGGCTGGACTCAGGAGTGGGGCGGCAAGCCGCTGGCGATCCGCGCCGGCGACGTGGTCTGGTGCCCGCCCGGCGTCAAGCACTGGCACGGCGCGACGCGCACGACCGGCATGTCGCATGTCGCCATGACCGGCACCCAAGACGGCAAGAACGTCGACTGGTTGGAGAAGGTCTCCGATGCCCAGTATCCGCGCTGAGAACAGGAGCGCAACCACGATGACCGGATCGCTCGCCAAATCAATGACCGCCGCCCTGGCGGCCCTGTCGTGCGCCGCCACACTGGCCGCGGCGCCGGCCCCGAACAAGAAAGCACCGATGAACACACCCGTACTCGAACACTACACCCAGGGCACGCTGGACGGCGTCTGGAAGCGCCCCGGCCTGTCCATGCGCGACCGCAGCATCGTCACGGTCGCCGTCCTGATCGCCCGCAATCAGGCCGCCGCCCTGCCGCGCTACCTGAACCTGGCCCTCGATAGTGGGGTCAAGCCGGCCGAACTCGATGAGATCATCGCGCACCTGGCCTTCTATGCGGGCTGGGGCAATGCCGTCGCCGCCGACCAGGCCATTGCCGTCGTCTATGCCCAGCGCCAGATCAAGACCACCAGTGCCGGCGTCCAGGCGAGTCGGCTCAAGCTCGACGAAGCGGCTGAACTCCAGCGCGCCACCATGGTAGGCAACAACTTTGGCGCCGTCAGTCCGGGCGTGGTGCAATACACCACCGATGCGCTGTTCCGCGACCTGTGGCTGCGCCCCGGTCTGGCGCCGCGCGAGCGCAGCCTGGTGACTGTCAGCGCGCTGGTCGCCTCCGGCCAGGTGGCGCAAATTACCTTCCACCTTGGCCGCGCGATGGACAATGGCCTGACCCAGGACGAGGCCGGAGAGGCATTGACCCAGTTGGCGTTCTATGCCGGCTGGCCGAATGTATTCTCGGCCATGCCGGTGTTCAAAGAAGTGTTCGCGAACCGCGCGAAGAGCGATTGATCAGGCCAGCCGCACGCCCAGTCCTTCCTCGCGCTTGTGGATGGTATGGCTCAAGGCCGACTGCGATACCCCGGGCCGGGCCGCGGCGCGGGTGAAACTGCGCGCGCGCGCCACCACGATCAAGGCCGAGAGGTGATTGAGGTCGATTTTTGCCATTGGTGTCCGAAGCTCAGGCCGGCAGTGCCGGCGCGCGCAGGGCCTTGACGTCGCGCAGCGGCGAGCGGCCGAAGAAACGGCTGTATTCGCGGTTGAACTGGCTGGCGCTTTCATACCCGACTTCGAAGGCGGCGCTGGCCGCATCGAAGCCATCCATCAGCATCAGCGTGCGCGCGGCCTGTAGGCGCAGGCGCTTCTGGTACTGCAGCGGCGTCATGTCGGTCAGCGCGCGGAAATGCCGGTGCAGCGTTGATTGGCCCATGGACGCCACACTGGCCAGTTCCTGCAGCGGCAGTGGCTTGGCATAGTTCTCGTTGATCCAGGCCACCACTGCCGCAGTGCGGTGGCTGTGCTCTCCCAGCGTGGCGATGCTGCGCAGGCGTTCACCTTCGGCGCTCTGAAGCACGCGATAGACGATCTCGCGTCCGAGCAGGTCGCCCAGGAATGGAATATCGCCCGGCGAATCCTGCAGGTCCAGCAGGCGCACGAAGGCGTCGGTCAGCTGCCCGGTGGTATGGCCGGTCGTCATGGCCAGGCCGCTGTCGCCGTGGGCCGCCGGCGCAATGCCGTCGCGCGCCAGCAGTTCGCGCACGATGCCCATGTCGAAGGCCAGTCGCACGCACAGGTAGGGCTGGTCGATACTGGCCTCGATGACGCGGCTGGTCACCGGCATTTCAAGCGAAGTGAGCAAAAAATGGGATGCGTCGTAGATGAAGGTGGTGTGGCCGAGGGCGGCCTGTTTCTTTCCCTGGGCGACCAGCGTCATGCTCGGCTGGTAGTTGCTCGAGATCGCTTCGGTTGGCGCGGTATAGCGGTAAATCGTCAATCCCGGAACGTCCAGTTGGCGCACGCCACTACTGCCGATCAGCGCGGCGATCCTGGCGGCGAGTGGGCTGCATGGTGCGGCGTTGTACCGCTGGACAGAGGTTGCGTGCATGGTCTGCGCTCGCGATGGTTTGCTTGTGTCGGACGGCGATGATACCCGCCAGCGCATCCGCTTGCCTACTGCGGCACGATCCTGGCGAGAAGATCAGGCAATAAATCGAGAACTTTCGGACATTGTGCGCCTGGCGCCTGTGCCAAGCTGACGATGACGGGCGCACAGGCCTTGGACCCACTTGAGCAGGTAAGGAAATGACATGAAATTCGACAAACCCGCAACCCGCAATCCGATCGATCAGCTGCGCGTCGTCGGCAAGCCGGTCGACCGCATCGACGGCCCGCTGAAAGTGACCGGGAAGGCGATTTATGCCTATGAGCAGAACGACGCCGCGCCCAACGCCGCGTACGGCTACGTACTCGGCGCGGCCATCGCCAAGGGCCGCATCGCCTCGATGGCGCTGGACGAGGCCAGGCGCGCGCCAGGCGTGCTGGCGATCGTGACGGCGGAAAACGCCGGCAAGCTCGATCGCGGGGAGTTCTATGTGGCCCGCGCACTGGCCGGTCCCAGGGTCGACCATTATCACCAGGCGGTCGCGGTCGTGGTTGCGCATACCTTCGAGCAGGCGCGCGCCGCTGCTCACCTGATCCGCGTCGAGTACGTGCGCGAGGCCGGCGCCTTCGACCTGGCAGCGACCAGGGTCAGCGCACCGGTGGCCAGGCAGGGTTCGTTCGGCCCACCGCCCGAGACTGAACTGGGTAACTTCATCGGGGCGCACGCCGCTGCGCCCGTGCGGCTCGATGCCGACTATTCGACCCCCGACCAGGCGCACGCGATGATGGAGCCGCATGCGACCATCGCGGCCTGGGAGGGCGACCGGCTCACGCTCTGGACGGCGATCCAGCAGATCAACTGGGGCGTGCGCGATATCGCCAAGACCCTCGGCATCCCGAAGGCGAATGTGCGCATCGTCTCGCCCTTCATCGGCGGCGGCTTTGGCGGCAAGGGCACCATCCTGTCCGACGCCGTCATGGCGGCCCTGGCGGCGCGGGCGGTGCGGCGGCCGGTCAAGGTGACCTTGCAGCGCGCGCTGATGTTCAATAACGTCACACACCGGCCGGCCACGATCCAGCGCCTGCGCATCGGCGCGAGCAGGGACGGCAAGATCACCGCGCTCGGCCACGAGAGCTGGTCCGGCAACCTGGCGGGAGGCCGGCCCGAGTCCGCGACCATCCAGACCGGCGTGCTGTATGCCGGCGCCAACCGCATGACGCGCCTGCGCCTGGCGCAGCTGGACTTGCCCGAAGGCGGTGCGATGCGGGCACCGGGCGAGGCGCCGGGCATGATGGCGCTGGAGGTCGCCATGGACGAAATGGCCGAGAAGCTGGGGATCGATCCGGTCGAGTTTCGCATCCTGAACGACACCCAGGTCGATCCGGCCAATCCCAGGCGACCATTCTCGCGCCGCCAGCTGGTCGAGTGCCTGCAGACCGGCGCCGAACGCTTCGGCTGGAGCGAGCGGCGCGCCAAACCGGCAACCCGGCGCGAAGGAGACTGGCTGATCGGACTGGGCGTGGCGGCTGCGATTCGCGGCGCACCGATCATGACCTGCGCGGCACGGGTGCGATTGAATCGCGCCGGCGTTGTGACGGTCGAGATGGACATGACCGATATCGGCACCGGCAGCTACAGCATCATCGGCCAGACCGCAGCCGAAATGATGGGTATCGGCATGGAGCAGGTCGTTGTCAGGCTCGGCGACTCGCGCTTCCCCGAGTCGCCCGGCTCGGGCGGCCAATGGGGGGCGGCGTCGTCGACTGCCGGCGTGTATGCCGCCTGCGTCAAGCTGCGTGAAGCGGTTGCCGCGCAGCTCGGTGTCGCCGCGGCCGACGCCCAATTCGTTGATGGCACCGTACGCGCCGGCGGCAAGATTTTCAGGCTGGGAGAGGCGGCGGGTGAGGGCGAGCTGGTGGCCGAGGACAGCATTGAGTATGGCGATCTGGCCAAGCAGTATGTGCAGCAGACCTTCGGCGCCCACTTCGTCGAGGTGGCGGTCGATGCCATCACGGGCGAGATCCGGCTGCGGCGCATGCTGGCGGTATGCGCCGCCGGGCGCATCCTCAATCCCAAGACAGCGCGCAGCCAGGTCATCGGTGGCATGACGATGGGCGCGGGCGCTGCCCTGATGGAACACCTGGTGGTGGACAAACGCATCGGCATGTTCGTCAACCACGACCTGGCCGGCTACGAGGTGCCGGTGCACGCGGATATACCGCACCAGGACGTGATCTTCCTCGACGAGGTCGATGAGACGATCTCGCCGGTCAAGGCCAAGGGGGTCGGAGAGCTGGGCATCAGCGGGGTGGCCGCCGCGATTGCCAACGCGGTGTACAACGCTACCGGCGTGCGGGTCAGGGATTATCCGATCACACTCGACAAGTTGCTCGAGCACTTGCCGGGCTAAGTTGCACGGATCGGCGCTCAGCGCCGGCAATCGCTGCGCCAGGCGCCCGGCGCCACACCCACCAGCTTGCGGAAAGTGCGTCCAAAATGCACCGCATCGGCAAAGCCGGTGGCTTGCGCGATATCGCCCAGCGAGGCATCCGAATTGGCCAGCATCGACTGTGCGCGCCGGATCCGGAGGTCGAGCTGCCACTGATACGGCGCCATGCCCGTCGATTTTTTGAACGCTCGGCTGAAATGCGCCTGCGATAGATTGATCAGCGCCGAGAGGGTGTGCAGCTCAATGCGATTTGGAAGGTTCTCTTCCATATACTCGGTCACCCGGCGCAGTTGCCACGGTACGAGTCCACCGGACTTGAATGCAGAGATGGCCGGGCTCGCAAACAGTTGCGAGGTAATGGCGGCAATGATGCCGTCGCCAAACAACTGCATCGATGGGTCGGGATTGTTGATCGCCTCCGATAGCAGTCTTGTCAGGCTCCAGATGCGATCGTTCGAGAACAATGGACGCGGCGAGTCAATTTTACTCGTCTCGAAATGGATGGATAGCTGCTCGCCAAGCACTGCGAAATCGAATGTCAGCGTGGCGTCGACGACGCGCCGCACGCTTTTCGAATATCCCCAGATTTCCATGCCCGCCGGCGCGAAGTGGATATGCCGCGGCATATGTTCTGCCGTCTGTGGTTTTACCGGGCGCAGGCAAGGCTCGCAGATGCCGCCGCTTTCCTCGAGCACGACCGTCAGGCGCGCCCGGTCGCGGTGCGGCAACATATGCATCCCTTCGCCCTGGCACTGGTAGCCGGTGACAGCGAGCTCGGCGCCCTTCCAGGTTCGCTGCGACCGGGTCGCGCAGATCACATTGTCCGGCAGGGTCGGCGGTGAATGCTGTTTGGCAAGAATCATGTTCTCCTTGAGCTTGAACACCATGGTGCGATTCATTCTACCGATCTTGGCCTATTGACGCATCCTGCTTTGCGACCCAATCGCTGTAGCAGGAATGGACAATCAACATCAATAACGGACATTGCCGGGCCCATAACGCATCGGTATCGTCTGGTCTCCAGTGCACACCACCTGAGAGTCACCATGAACATCGACGCACTGCAGACTTTCGTGGCCATCGCCGATGCCGGCGGCATTTCATCTGCCGCGCTGCGGCCTGCGAGGTCCAAGTCGATCGTCAGCCGCCGGCTGTCCCGGCTTGAAGCGGCGCTAAGCATCGAGCTGCTGGCGCGCACCACCCGCGGCGCGGCGCTTACCGAGGCGGGGACCATGTTGCGCGAGCATGCGGCCTGGGCCTGCGCCAAGGAAAGTGCAGATACTGATCGACCTGCTGGTCGACTATTTCGACCCGGCCCCTGCCGGCGTTCCGGTTTGCGCAACATAGTTGCACTCGGGCCGGCACTACCGGTCGACCCGGCGACGGTTTATTTTCATGCACCATCGACTTCACGGAGAGCGATTTGAGTCACATCCTGGTTATCAATAGCAGTGCCTCGGGCGACAAGTCGGTTTCCCGCACCCTGGTCGGCGACATCGTGCGCGGCCTGATCGAGGTGCATCCCGAGATCCGCCTGACCTGCCGCGACGTCGATGACGACGGCATCCCGCATCTGAGCTCGGCCACGGTCGCGGGCGTGCGCGCCGTTGCCGAGACCGAGGCCGAACTGGCCACGCTGGCCTTGTCCGATGAACTGGTCGCCGAACTGCGGGCCGCCGACATCGTCGTGATCGGCGCGCCGATGTACAATTTCAGCATCCCTTCGAGCCTGCGCGCCTGGTTCGACCACGTGCTGCGCCCGCGCGTCACGTTCGCCTACAGCGCCGCCGGCCCGCAGGGACTGTTGACGGGCAAGCGCGCGATCGTGGTCGAGTCGCGCGGCGGCCTGTATTCGGAAGGGCCGGGCAAGGCCAGCGACTTCCAGGAGCCTTATTTGAGGCAGCTGCTGGGTTTTATTGGCATTACCGACGTTACTTTCATCCACGCCGAGAAAATCGGATTCGGGCCAGAAGCCCGCGAACTTGCACTGGCCGGTGCGCGCGAGCAGATTGCGCAGGTAGTGGCCGACATGGCTGCGAATCCGGCATGACTGGGAGACAAGCATGATTGACATGATCATCGAGCAGCGCCGCCGCAGCCTGGGTGGCGGTATGGACGTTGGCCGCGTGCTGCCGTTCGCCAAGCGGCGCATGGTAGGACCGTTCATCTTTTTTGACCATATCGGACCGCTCGACATGGCGCCCGGGATCGACCGCAGCGTCGACGTGCGCGCGCATCCGCACATCGGGCTGTCGACGGTCACTTACCTGTTCTCGGGCGAGATCATGCACCGCGACAGCCTGGGCTACGAGCTGCCGGTGCGTCCGCATGAAGTCAACTGGATGACGGCCGGCAGCGGGATCACGCACAGCGAACGCTTCGAGCAGGCGCGTGCCCACGGCGACCACCTGCACGGCATCCAGGCCTGGGTCGCGCTGCCGAACGGGATGGAAGAAATCGATCCCTCGTTCTCGCACCATGCGGGCGACGACCTGCCGCAGTGGCAGGTCGCCGGCGTCACCGGCCAGCTGATCGCCGGCAGCGCCTACGGCCTGACCGCTGGCGCCGCGACGCACTCGCCGCTGTTCTACGCCCACCTCGACATGGTGCCGGGATCGACCGCCGAAATCCCGGGCAACTACAAGGAGCGCGCGCTGTACATCGCGACTGGCGCGGTCGAACTCGATGGCATGCGCCACGAGAGCGGCCGCATGCTGGTGCTGGGCGCGGCAGCCTCGCGGGTCAAGGCGCTGGAGCACTCGACGGTGATGGTGCTGGGCGGGGAACCAGTCGGCGAGCGCCACCTGTACTGGAATTTTGTCTCATCCTCAAAAGACCGGCTGGCACAGGCGGCCGCCGACTGGCAGGCGGGCCGGATGAAGCTGCCGGATGCGGACGACAAGGAATTCATTCCACTGCCGGATGAGCCAAAGCCGCCAGCGCCGGCGATGTCGTAGCGTCGATCCTGCCATCGAGGGCAGTGCGGCCGTTGCACACGGCCGTGAATTCGCCATCGGCCTGTGCCTGGAACAGGGCGACGCTGGAACCCAAGGGCACCGGCTGGCGGAAGCGGCACCAGACCGACGTGATCACGCGGCCAGAACTGGCCTGCAGCAGTGCGCAGGCCTTGGCCAGCGTGTGTGCGCCGTGGATGATCGGCGCACGCATGCCCATCAGGCGTGCCGACCACCGCCACAGGTGGATCGGATTCCAGTCGCCCGACAAGGCCGCATAGCGCTGGCCGGCGTCTGGTGCGATGGCCCACTCGCCGACCCCTTCGCCTGACGGGAGTCCGGGCTGTGGTGCATCGTTGCGGCCTGCGCGGCTGCCGCGCTTGATCAAATACGTGCTGTCGCACGAAAACGCCAGGCGCTCGCCATCGTAGGCGCGTGTCTCGAGCATGCAGTCGATTGCGCCATTCGCGGCAGGCGGCGGCAATCTGAGGGTGGTCGTCACGGTCAGCGCCGCATCCGGCCACACCGGTCCATGCATCGCCAGCCGATTTTCGACATGGATCAGCCCCGGAATGCGAAACGGGATCGGCCGCGCGACCATGGTCGCCAGTTGTGCGCGCTGCGCCAGCAGATACAGGAAAGTCAGCGGGATGGCATCGCCCGTGAAGCCGAATGCCGCGTTATAACGGCGTACGTGATCGCGGTCGATCCGGTCGAGACGGTAGCTGGCGCGCACTGGCCGGGTCGATGCACGCGCCCGACGCTTGAATAGCGCCCGCAGCAGCATCGCAGCGCCGAGCGGTGGCAGAGGGGAGAGGGAATCGCGGGACGGAATGCTCATCCGTGCAGGATAGCATTCCGTCCCTGTGAATCAAACCTCAGGCCGCCTTGGCCTGGGTCACGCGACGGGTGATGTGGGCCAGCGCCGCATCGACCTGGTCGATCAGGATCAGGCACAGGTCGCCTTCTTCCAGGCGATCGAGTGCGCGGTCGATGGCCACGAACTCGCCATTGATTTCCTCGACATGGCTGGTGCGGGTGGCGCCCTGCAGGCCGGCGCGCAGCAGCGCGATCACCTCGCCATCGGCGCGGCCGCGCTGGCACTGGTCCTGGTACAGCAGCACGTCGTCGAAAGCGCGGCCAAGGATCTCGGTCTGCTGGCTGATGTCCTGGTCGCGGCGGTCGCCCGCGCCGCTGATCACCACCGAGCGGCGCTTGGCCGGCATGCTCTCGACGGCATTCACCAGCGCGGCGATCGCATCCGGGTTGTGGCCATAGTCGGCAATCACGGTCGCGCCGCGGTGCTCGAACACATTGAAGCGGCCCGGCGCATTGTCGCTCTCGCCGACGAAGGTCTTCAGGCCCAGGCGGATCGCATCCCAGGTCGTGCCGACCGCCCATGCCGCCGCCACCGAGGCCATCACGTTCTCGACCTGGAAGCCCACCACGCCGCCACGGGTGATCGGCACTTCCTTCATGTCGATGCGTTCGATGAACTTGCCCTGCGCGGCGACCAGGAATCCTTCTTCCACGAACACCACGCGGCGGCCCTGTGCGCGGTGCATCGCCATGATCGGGTTACCCACGTCCTGGGCAAAGAAGGTGACTTCGCCGCGGGTCTTCTCGGCCATCGCCGCCACGGTCGGGTCGGCGGCGTTGAGCACCGCCATGCCGCCCACGGCCACGTTCTGGACGATCACGCGTTTCAGTACCGCCAGGTCTTCCAGGGTGGTGATGTAGTTCAGGCCCAGGTGATCGCCCGAGCCGATATTGGTCACCACCGCGACCTGGCATTTGTCGTAGGCCAGGCCTTCGCGCAGCAGGCCGCCGCGCGCGGTCTCGAACACGGCGGCGTCGACGTCCGGGTGCAGCAGCACATTGCGCGCGCTGCGCGGGCCGCTGCAGTCGCCACTGTCGATGCGGCGGCCTTCGATGTACACGCCATCGGTATTGGTCATGCCGGTGCGCAGGCCCGAGGCGGTGAGCAGGTGGGCGATCAGGCGCACGGTGGTGGTCTTGCCGTTGGTGCCGGTCACGGCCACGATCGGGATGCGGCCATCGTCGCCCGGGGCGTACAGGGTGTCCATGATCGCTTCGCCGATCGCGCGCGGCTTGCCGAACGAGGGCGCCAGGTGCATGCGCAGGCCGGGGGCGGCATTGACTTCGACGATGCCGCCATTGAGGTCTTCGATCGGTTTCAGGATGCTGTCGGCCACTAGGTCGACGCCGCAGATGTCCAGCCCGATCATGTGGGCGGCGGCGATCGCGCGCTCGGCCACTTCGGGGTGGACGTCGTCGGTGACGTCGGTGGCGGTGCCGCCGGTCGACAGATTGGCGTTGTTGCGCAAGACCACGCGCTGGCCGAGGGCCGGCACGGAATCGGCGTTCATCCCTTGCTGCACCAGGGTGCCCAGGGCGATGTCGTCGAAGCGGATCCTGGTCAGCGAGGTCGCGTGGCCGTCGCCGCGGCGCGGGTCGCGGTTGACCGCATCGACCAGTTCGCGCACGCTGTGCTGGCCGTCGCCGATCACCTGCGGCGGTTCGCGGCGGGCGCAAGCGACCATCTTGTCGCCGACCACCAGCAGGCGGTAGTCGTGGCCCGGCAGGTAGCGCTCGACCAGGATATCGTCGCGGAACTCGCTGGCCGCCTTGAAGCCGGCATCGAGCTGTTCGCGGGTGGTGACGTTGACCGTCACGCCCTTGCCCTGGTTGCCGTCCTTCGGCTTGATCACGACCGGCAGGCCGATCTCGAGGGCAGCAGCCCAGGCGTCGTCGGGGTCGCTCACGCCGCGGCCCTGCGGCACCGGCACGCCGGCCGCGTCGAGCAGCTTCTTGGTCAGTTCTTTATCTTGCGCGATCGATTCGGCGATCGCCCCGGTGGCGTCGATCTCGGCGGCCTGGATACGGCGCTGGCGGCTGCCCCAGCCGAACATCACCATGCTGCCTTCGGTCATGCGACGGAATGGGATATTGCGCGCCACGGCGGCCTGCACGATCGAACCGGTCGATGGTCCCAGGCGCACGTCTTCGTCGGTATCGCGCAGCTGCTTGAGCGCGGCGGCCAGGTCGAACGGGATGTCGTCACGGGCTGAGACGATCAGTTGCTGGGCCAGCTCCAATGCCTGGCGGCCGACTTCTTCTTCGCTGTATTCGACCACCACCTGGTAGATGCCGGTTTCCAGCGTGGCCGTGGTGCGGCTGAAGGTCACCGGGCAGCCGGCTTCGGCCTGCAGGGTCAGCGCCACCAGTTCGAGCACGTGCGCCATCGGCACCGTGTCGTCGTGGCCGAAGGGCTGCAGGGCGCCGATCTGCGGGAAGCGCACGCGCAGGCGCGATTCGAAACCGGCCAGCGAGGCGATCGATTCTTCTTCAGGGGTGCACGCCACGATGGCCTCGACCGAGGTGTGGTGGCTCCAGAGATTGGGGCCACGCAGGGCCCGTACGCGAGATACTTCCATAAACCGTCTTCCTTTACGAATGGATTACTTCTTTGGCGTCGCGTCGAAGGCGCGCAGCCCGCCGCACAGCAGGTCGCTCGGTACGCCGAGAGCCCAGGCAGCGGCCACCGCCGCCAGCACGTTTTCCGGGTACTTCACGGTGGACGGCTTCATGCTATCGAGTGCGATCAGTGGCGTCTCTTGCTCGCCCGCGGCCAGCACGATGCGGCCGTCGCGCGCAAACACCACGCGCTCACCCTGCTGGCGGTGCGCCGCCAGGATCGGGTTGGCCTCGTCGGCTGCGTAATAGATCACGCTGCCGTCGCACAGCTCGGCCAGGCCGGCCACTTCCTCGTCGGCGGCGTTCAGCACCGCCACACCATCCGGCAGGATCACATCGACCTGGCTACGGATAACGTTGCGCATCGCGTCCTGGTCGCGGATATGGAACTCGGCCACGCCTTCCAGGCCCTTCATGTCGGTGACCACGCCCACGGTGCAGCGATCGTAGGGCAGGCCGTCCTGCAGGATCGAGCGCGCGTTCGATTCGAACACCGCGGTCTGCACATTGCGGTTGATGAGGATGCGCTGGGCCGCCTCGACGCCGGTCGAATCGCGGCTCGAGATCACGCGCGTGTTCAGGTACAGGCCTTCGCCGTTGGCGACGCCGACTTCCTTGCGCGTGATATTGACCAGGCAGCCGACCAGGCGCGTGATCAGGCTGCAGCCTTGCGAGCCGGTCACGCCGACCACCGGGATGCGCGCCGTTTCGCCTTCGGCGAACAGGTGGTCGATGATGTCCTTGCCGACGTTGCGCGGGGTGCCGCTGGCCGGTTTCATGTGGGCCAGCAGGCCCGGGCTGGCATTGACTTCGATGATGGCGCCGCGCTGCGCGTCCAATGGGCGCGAAATGTCTTCGCACACCAGGTCGATGCCGGCGATATCGAGGCCGACGATGCGCGCGGCCAGGGCGCAAGCGTGGGCCACGTCCGGGTGCACCAGGTCGGTGACGTCGTCGGCGACGTTGCCGTTCACCTGGATCAGCACCTTCAGGCCAGCCGCGGGGACCGAGTCGGGAGTCAGGCCCTGGCGCTGCAGTTGCAGCTGGTTTTCGTCGCTCTCGCGCGGCTTGACGGGGCTGAGCGGGAATTCCTCGCTCTCGCCGCGGCGCGGGTCGGTATTGATCTGGGACTCGCACAGCTCGGCCACGCTCTGGCGGCCGTCGCCGGTCACCCACACCGATTCGCCGCGTGCGGCAGCGACTACCTTGCGGCCAACCACCAGCAGGCGGTGTTCATTGCCCGTAATGAAGCGCTCGACCAGCACTGAACGGCTTTCGCCTTCTTCCGAGGCGATGGTGTAGGCGGCCTTGACTTCGGCTTCGGTCATCAGGTTGAGCGAGACGCCGCGGCCGTGGTTGGCGTCGATCGGTTTCACCACCACCGGCAGGCCGATGTCCTGTGCTTCTTCCCATGCGTCGTCAGGGCTGCGCGCGATCGCGCCTTCCGGCACCGGCACGCCGCAGGCGGAGAGCAGCGACTTGGTCATGTCCTTGTCGCTGGCGATGCCTTCGGCGATCGCGCTGGTGCGGTCGGTCTCGGCGGTCCAGATGCGGCGCTGGGCGGCGCCGTAGCCGAGTTGCACCAGATTGCCGTCGGTCAGGCGGATCGACGGGATGCGACGGTCGGTGGCGGCGTCCACGATGTGGGCGGTCGATGGGCCCAGGCACAGGCGGTCGACCAGGTCGGTCAGGCGCGCGACTTCGCCCGCCAGGTCGAAGGCCTCGTCGTTGATCGCGGCCATCATCAGGCGGTGGGCCACCTCCAGCGCGGCGCGGCCGACGTTTTCGTCGCGGGTGCGGAAGGCCATCTTGTAGATGGCGTGCTCGCCGGTCGAGCGGGTCTTGCCGAAGCCGGTCTTCATGCCGGCCAGGTTCTGCACCTCGAGCACGATGTGTTCGAGGATGTGGCCGGCCCAGGTGCCTTCGACCAGGCGCTCGTTGAAGCCGCCACGGTAGCCGACGCCGCAATGGTGTTCCACCAGGCCGGGCAGCCAGGCGGTCAGGCGCTCGGTGAAGCCGGGAAGCAGGTTGGAGGGATAGTCTTCGAGCTCGCCGATGTCGAGCCAGGCCTCGAGTACCGGGCGGTAGGTCCAGATATTCGGTCCGCGCAGGTAAGTCACGCGCAGGAATTTGATGTCGTTCTTCTTGGTCATGGTTTCACTTTTGCCACCTGGCGCCTCTCTTGCGCTGGCCGCTTTTCCTTGTATGCCTGACTACCCTCATGGCAGCGAGTGACGGCGACGTCATGTCCGGTTGCCGTCCTGCTGCGCTGCAACATTCCCTTTAACACCTTATCCGTGTCATCCAAACGATACGCACAAACGTTCTAGCGCTCTGTGGAGCGTTTCACGCAACGGCGTAACGACGGTCCTTCATGCTTCGCCAAGTCGGCGCGCATTGCCACCCTTATAAAAAAAGCCTGTTACCGGGCGTAATACATGACAACTCAACAACCTGCTATTCCTTCGTCGCTAGCACTTTCCGCCAGTTCGGTGCCTGATCGGTGGCAAAGTGACGTCGCGAAACAGCTTGCACCTGGGGAAAACGTTTTAAGCAGCGTGGAGGTTGACCTCGACGCGAAATTACATTTTTCAAAAGGCCTGGTGCTGGTCACCAACCGCCGCCTGCTGGCGCGCGCCCCGGGCGAGACGCAGTGGCGCGCCTGGGAGCACCGTGCCGGTACCGAATTGCGCCACCACGACCACGCCGGCGTCGGCCATCTGGAACTGATCGACGCCCAGGGCCTGCTGGCCGGCTGGCGCTTCACCCTGGGCCAGAACCTGCACGCGATCCGTGTGAGCGATCACTTCCGCGACCAGGTCGAGAGCGTGGCCACCGGCGTCGCCGTCCAGCCGCCCGACCAGCACACCTGCCCGAGCTGCAAGGCGCCGCTCGAACCGGACCAGGAAGACTGCCCGATCTGCGAAAAAGTGCTGCACACGCCGCCGTCGACCTGGACCCTGTTCCGCCTGTGGCGCTTCGCGCACCCCTATAAAGGGCAGCTGTTGCTGGGCTTCCTGCTGATGCTCGGCTCGACCGGCGCGCACATGATTCCGCCTTACCTGACGATGCCGCTGATGGACAATGTCCTGATC
>Ga0265780_10005903_pt1 | contig 15361 bp, 12 predicted proteins | sample P1T30metagenome_FD_192432 | JGI IMG/M metagenome (GOLD analysis project Ga0265780, IMG submission 192432) | Plant litter microbial communities from East Loma Ridge, Irvine, California - P1 T30 | ecosystem: Environmental > Terrestrial > Plant litter > Unclassified | place: USA: California... | reverse complement strand
AGTCGGCTCTCTCGTAGCACTGTCAAGAGGTTCCAAGGGAAACGGATATTACAATTTTACTACATGCCCCATATTTGAATCTTGCTTGAACACGTCCCAGAGAAAAAGATGACTACTGACTGCTACCTAGTTTGGCTCGCTATGTAAAGCTTTATGTACTGCTCCTTTCCCTCCCAGTCTCTCTTGTAGAGAAGGAACCCGCCCGTGGTAATTTGAGCAATGTAGAAACTATGCCAACGCTTTGCTATGGATATCTAACCTCTGCACTGGTAGCAATGCAGACAAAGGTATCAAAAACACAGTAGAATGAGAATAAATGGGGCCTTGGATGAAATGGATATACGACAAGCCCTGCGGTTACTTTTCCCCTTGGTCGGTGCGCTCTTCAAGATATAAGGAAAGTAGTGGGGGAGGAGAACAAATGAAAGGCAAAGTCAAGTCCTAGCGAAGGCCAATGACACTCTGTGCGTTTGGTCAGCAGCAATCTTAATGTGCCAAGTGTGCTCAACACGTACCATCTCGAGTGTCCACACTCTTCTTATCCAGACCTTCAGCTTGCCCTCGACACCTCTGACATTGTCGAGCTCAACGCCCTCCCACCAGCAGCGGCGAGCGGGTTTCCTCCAGAAAAGCAGTAGCTTCTGCGCCATGCCAACGGCGTTACTGTTAGCGAGGTCGTTTCCCTTGATGTCCGTTCTAAGACGTGCAAGTGCGATACTGCAAATGACGGCCTTGTTGGGCTCACCAGCGCGGTGTCCCCATTGATCGTTGTGGTTGAAGCCACTGTGCGCGTGTCAGTGGTTACGGCATCGCGTGATAAGCGTGTTGTCCTTACCCAGCAGTCAACATCTCAATCAGATGCTGCTCCGTTGTACCTGGCTCTTCGCTCTTCCTAAGACCGGAGAATATGCCATCCTGTCTCAGCAGAGCCTCGCCCGCAGCTCGCTTGACCTCAATCATGTCGGGCTGCGTGATGTCGCGGTGCGGCGGGATCGCGTAGAAGTCGAGGTCCTCTCGGAGGACAATTATACCGGCGCGGTCCTGCAGCATGTCTCTGGCGGACCCGTGCATGGGCTCAATTGGCACAGCTTCGGCGGGGTGGTCTGGCGCAGCGGTCGGGGAAGGAGGCGAGGCCGGGATGGTCTGAGCGACATTGCGGAAGAACTCGAGCATGTATTGCAGAGAATTCGGATCGTACTGTGAGGGGTAGTTGTTGTCAGATAAATATAATGTGGGATTGGAGAGGTGATGCATCATCTTGGCCATGGGGCCTGTGGGCAGATGGGAGGGAGGTGAGGGTGGACTGGGGTTACCAACGTCGACTGGGTACACGTCTCCATCGTGGTAGGAGTTCATGTGGCCATCTGGAAGAAGGCCATTGGGGAAGAGGGAAAGCAGAACAAACTCTGGTAGGGTCAGAAGTTCGTCCCTCGACAGCGTGAATCGCGAGCCTCTGCAGAGGGTTAGCACGGGCCTGATATGTTCTGACAAGCACCACACACCTCAATTCCAGGGTGATGTTCTCGTCCGAGCCGCCGAGCGTGTTGATGGGCGGGCCAGCACTTGTTTGCGACACCTGAGTAATGATACTCGCAGGGCCTCCGGCAGATGCCATGACGTAAGTGAACGACTCGAGCGGGCTGTAACCTTCACTGTAGGGCGGCGGGGGCTCTCCGTCGTCGATGTCCTTGCGGCTCGATCCGTGCTTGGTGTCGCGCGGGAGTGCGGCTTTGGTCTCGGCAGCGGCTGCAGCAGCGGCAGAGGACGAGGACTCGGTGAAGGGCGGCGCGGCAGCAAATGCAGGCGGCGACTCGTCTCCTGGAGGGTGGCGCGCTTTGTTGGGCTGCTCGTCGGAGTCGCGCGCCGGGAAGTAGAGCGACGAGAAGGGAGGCGGGTGCGGTGATGCGTGGGTGGTACTCAGAGCTGCGTCGAGGCTCGCGGGCGCAGTCGCGGTCACGGTCACGGTCACGGTCACGGGCACGGGCAAGGCTGGGTGTGAGGTTTCGCTGGTGGTGGTGTTCGGAGACAAAGGAGTGACTACGGACAAGCCGTCTGTGCTGGTCGCTTGCGTGCGCGACAAGGTGCCGGTGTGCTGAGGACTGGACGGGAAGTTGCTGGTCGTTGGCGAGCCTGGAAGGGGTAGGAGGGCGCTAACAGCCGCTGCCAATTAATCGCGTACGCTTCGAGATCACGAGCCGGCCGAGGGCATTGGGCAGAGCTGCAGTGGGCGTGAAGGACGATTGTTTGCTTGAGGCGGGTGTGCGCGTGTGTGAGCTCGCGATGTGAGGTGAAGTCAAGTGAGGGCATCGAGTGCTCGCCGCAGCCAGACGGGCCTAGCGTGCCCTCCGCTTCCGCGATAGGCAAGGCCCAGCTGCATCGTCACAACAATGGTCCAATGGTCTAATGGTCCAACACTTGGTGCCCTCCAAACCGTGTCACGCTTCAGCGCCAGATGTTCGCATACTCAACCTGGTGTATCGTCAACCGAGTTCCTGGAGAGGAACGGCAAATCTCGCGGTTGTGAAGAAGCTATTCTGCTGTACGAGTTCCATTGCGTCTAGCAGGTATACATCACAACGTCCACCCTAATGTTTCGCCACCACCCCAGCTGCGTTGGCCTGCGCAGTGATGCGAGCCTTGTACTGCGCCACGTTTCCGTCAAAGTGCTCAATCGTTCCATTATCACACACCCACAGACTCTTGCACACGTTCTGCAACATGGTGACGTCGTGACTGACCATCAGAACACCTCCCTGGAATTTGTTGAGCGCATCTGACAAGGCGTCCATCGCTTCAATATCCAAGTGGTTGGAAGGCTCGTCGAGAACAAGGATGTGGGGGTTCTGTAGGGCTAAGCAGGCAAAAGCAACACGTGACTTCTGTCCTCCGGAGAGCAGTTCCATCTTCTGCAGACCTGTCATACCCGTGATGCCAAACGCACCCAGGTGGCGACGGTACTCCTCATCTGCTCGGCCGTGATATTGCTTCGACATGAAGCCGACAGCGCTGTCGTTGAGATCGAGCGCGTCGACGTGATGTTGTGCGAAGAACCCAACTCGCAGACGTGGGTTCTGTGAAATGAGTCCAGATGTGGGTTGGAGTGAACCGATCAGGAGCTTCAGAGCCGTCGTCTTACCAGCACCGTTTGGACCGACGATACCGATGCGGGAGTCGAGCTGTACGTCCAGATCAACGTTCTTGAGCAGAATGTTGTCCTTCGTGTACCCAAAAGTAACATCAGTCATCTGAATAATAGGCGGCGACATCTTCTCCACTTCAGGGAATTTGAAGTGTACAGTGTACTCGGCTTCCGGCGGTGTGAGCACTGGCATGCGTTCGAGCTTCTTGATCCTTGACTGAGCCTCAGAAGATTTCGCGGCGTTGTAACGGAACTTGTCGATGAATGCCTGCAAATGCGCACGCTCTCCCATCTGTTTCTCGTACTCGCGCGCTGCTGTCTTTCGGCGCTCCTCTTTAGTTGCATAGAAGGAGTCAAAGTTGCCGCCCTTGTAGTAGTCGAGTCGCTCCGAGTGTTGGTGAATAATGTCTGTGGCAACTTCGTTCAGGAATGCTCTGTCGTGAGATACGACCAGCACAGTGCTGGGGTAGCCCTGGAGATAGTTGGCTAAGAAGGTGATGGATGGGACGTCCAACATGTTGGAAGGCTCGTCAAGAAGGAGGAGATCCGGTTCACAAAACAGTGCTCGGGCAAGAGCCAGTCTCATTCTCCATCCTCCAGAGAAAGTCTTGGTTGCAAATTGTTGTCGCTCGGTCGAGAATCCAAGACCTGCCAGAATACTGGCGGCTCGGGACTCAGCCTTGTCGGACTCCATCTCGGCAAGTTTGGAATGTACATCACTCAGAGTGGTATCGAGGCCTTCACGCTGGGTGTCTAGTCGAGCAGCATCGGCAGATGTATCTGCCATGGTGGCACGTTCAGCTTCAATCTCAGCTAGCTCCTTGGTTATTTTCTGCACTGGATTAGTGTTGATCAGATAGAGGGGTGAAGGCAACTATACATCTTGCTCCTTCAAGAGATGCTTGCGCCAAACATCGGCGTCCAGGACGGCTTGTAGAGCTGGTGTATCGTCACCTGTGATCTGCAAGTGGATTTAGTAAGTACCTCAGATACGGACCCGCCTGGATTGCTCACTTCTTGTTCCACGTGGAGAATGGAAATGTGAGTAGGAATATTGACCTCGCGACGAGCGAGAGCTCGAAGCAGCGTGGACTTTCCGATACCATTCTGGCCAACAAGACCATATCTCCTACCATATGCCAGTGTCAAGGAGCTGTCAGTAAGAATACGCAGCCCAGGCATGGAGACGTCGAAGCTGTCGATCTTGATGTCTTTGCTCTTCGACTGCGCATCGGAGCCCAGCTGCAAGGGATTGACAGACATGTAAAACTCTTCATAGCTTTGAGCCTCGTCTGTTGTGTCGAGCAATCGTGATGCCTCGTATTCAACGTTCTTGAACTCTTTGCGATCTTGCTTGGCACGAAGTTTGCGCTCGGCCTTTTCTAGCTTCTTCTTGTCGACTCTGGACTCCACCTTACGCGTGTTTGCAGATTCGAGGTCAACGGCAGCACCTGCTAGACCAAGTGTGGTGGATATGTTCCTCGAGGAACCCACGTGGATAGCTTGATCAAGCTTTCTGGCAGATGGCGCCATCTGACGCCGCTCACTATCGGTGCCATTTGCAACATTGAGACGGGAGACGAATTTGTCAACAAGGTTCTGAATGATGGTCTCATTCTTGCTCGAGAGGTCTCCAGATGCAGACAAAAGCAGTGCGCTTACAGCCGCCGCAGCTTCCTCAAGTGGCGAGGGAGCATTGGGGTCAGAGTCTGACGAGAAGGAGTTTGCAGCATGGGTCAGATACCCCACGGAGTACTCGGAAAGAACGGGATCGATGTTGGGGATCTGGGTTCTAATTTCGGTTTCCATGGTGGTTGTCCAGGGTGAGATGCGAGGACGGCGCCTTGTGTTACACTTGTCAATATCGAATCTCAACGGTGGCGTCCAAGTCGGCGAGAAGTCGGAAACACGTGTCTTGGAGGCGTCAAGCAGTGGTAACCGTCAGTGTTTTGTCACAGTGGCGGCTCGTTGGGCGTTTGTGCTTGCGATTGGCACGCGGAATTTGATGAAGATGCTAAGTTAGTGGGGTGTGGAGTGGCGTGTTTCTAGAAGTAGCGCGGGAGCCAATCAGGGAGGGTTGCCCTGTGGCTATCAAAAGAAAACACCGGCCCGCGTTGAGCTCCTCACATGAGAGGCTGACGTGCACAACCCTTCCTGCGGCATCGCAGCGATGTGCCTCCAGGATTTCTGGCTACGCGCATGTTGTGTCGCCCGGTAAACATTGCTGATCACACTGTGCCATCATCTCACCACGCCCAAGCCACTCACGGTCCCGTCTGCAAGCCTTGTACCGCAGAATATTGCTATACGTTCGCGGCCATACCCCGAGGGATGGACACGGCAGTGTTCGTGAGGTGCTACGCCCAGATGGGCACCGGATGACTGATAGCTGGATAGCTGGATAGCTGTCAGGACTGTCCAAGCCGGACCTCACGTCCGACTTGCTCACGGCACACACATGTGACGGGGCGACAGTGAACCTTTTCTGTCTTCAGACCCACGGATGCCTACATTGCTATCACGCCTCGTACGCTCGCGGGGCCTTTACCCAGGATCAGAATTCGCTCGCATGGGTGAGCAGTTCCGGCCTATCCTCCACCCTTGTTCCCGTTCCTTGCCAGCTTCTCCGCCCTGGGGCTGACGTGCTTGGTCCAGGATCCGAACGACGAGGAGCTGTCTGGAGGCTGCAAACTGCAATTGGTGAAGTTCTGTGCCGAAGCAGCAATCTACATGGTCTCGTGCATCCGCGAGCATGCCCACCCCTCCCTTGGACGGCCCTCATTTTGCCTGTTTTGTATCGGAGAAATTGTGTTGTTGTTGTTGTCATCGTACCGGAGAACTGGCTAAAGGCTCAATGGCTGTACAAGCTAAGGCACGCTTTACTTTAGGGACCGATGAGGTACATAAACCGGTTGCTACTCACGCACTGCACGCCGCGATCAGCAAACTCCACTTGCACTTGCAGGGAACACGCGCGCTCTTCAGACAGCCACTTGCGAATCACCGCGCGCTGCTACCATGCTCCGAGATGCTATCAGCCTGGTAGACTATTTTGGGTCGCGTTAGCTGCGAGGGGCTCACTTGCTGCCACGGCCAGCCTCTACGTGCCTGGTTGCTGGTGGACGGTTACTCGGCGCTATCTCTGACACAGGCTCGCCAGCGTGGTGGTACCGAATGATGCACTCTGCCCATACAGTCATGCTGCTTCCGAGGTACCCCCAGAGGTTGCCCTGGCCATGTTGTTGCTTGCGGAGAATTTCCGTGTTGATGCACCATGAAGCTATGACGGTGGAGAGTGAGGCATGCGGCCTGTGTTGACTCCGTGTTATGTTTCGGCATTGGCGCTATCAGCCCAATTCATCGGCGACATCTCGCTAATCCCAAGCGGGTTTGCGTAGCTGGGTAGCCCTGTATGTAGATCCTAGAAGCAACAAGCAGCGGATTTCTTCCAGTTCGCCGTCCGCGTCTTCAGCGCAGCTCCACCTCTCTACCTCAGCCCGCTACGGCTGCTCTAGCCGCCCTTTGTCGCCTTGCTCACAGTGACGATAGAGAGTTTGTCTGACTGAGCCCCTCCATTCCACTCCGTCGCTCTCCGTGCAGCTTCGTGCCGACTTGGACTTCACCGGCACCTCGACAGGGCATGATGCTCAACGCGTCGCCACAGACGTTTCGACGAGCGAGCTCTCCCCGGCGGCTTGGTTACTAACGAGAATGAAAACTTGTCCAAGTGTATGTATTCTCCATTTTCCTCACGTCTGGTGGTGGCATCGGACCGCATCGACGGGCGACCCTTGCTTTGTTTTGATATGTCTCGCAGCCTCTGCTGCGTTGCTGCCGAGAGCGGTGGTGATTTGCCTGTCTTACCTCGAGATACCTCGCATGTTCGTTGTACGAAAGTGCCATTACTGACGCATTCTCGTCACACAGCTTTGTGCTACTGCCACTGTCGTTGGTGCATCTGCGGTCGGTCTGTCTTTTGGACGCGAGACCCCCTTCGACTCCTCACACTCGAACAAGAAAAAACCTACGCTCGCTCGAGAGCTAGGCCCCGGAATAATGTCTACTGCCGTCCACACCTCTGCGACGACCACGACCGCACCTTCCTTTGGTGCCCCTATCTCCGTCGCTCCTGCCTCGCGGATTTCACTTTCGACTCGACCCAGTCAGGATGGACGCCCGCAACGGCGCATGATGAGGAGGATGACAAGCGGCGACACGGGTCTGCAGCCGTCTGGTGGTGCACTGAAGGGTTATGCCATGAGTGAGCAGGACGCAGTTGAGCTGGATATGCCGGCACATGGTCCGTCACGCAGACGGTCGTGGATACAACGCCTCTCCATAATTTCAAATTCGCCGCAATCAAGCAGGAATCCCAGCCCCAGCCCCAGTCCCGCTCCGCTCTCGCCGTCTGTGTCGTGTTCCAATGGCTCAATGGCCTTCTCGCACGACGGTTCTACAGCGCCCATGATCGGCCGACGACGATCCCCTTCACCCCTGCCACCGAACAAGCTCGTAAAGCGGTCGTCATCGCTTCGGCGCCCTCATGAAACACCTCTCCCGGGCTCAGCATCTCTCCGCCCTTCGTTCCGCCGCCCTGCCACGAGCCACCAGCGGTCGGCAACACTGCAGTACCACAGCCCGCTGCTCGAGATGACAGCCGAGGACGCTTCAGTCCACGAGCCGGTACGAGCAAGCACCGTCAGCGAGCCCGAGTACACGCATTTCTTCACAGCAAGAGTTGCAAAGGACCGCCCATTATCGAAGGCGCTGGGCTTCCGAACCATCGTGCCCGACGGCAAGCACAGGCCGACGCTGGTACTTGCCCGATCAATATCGGCTGGCGCAGAAGAGCTGGACAGTGACGCTGGTGAAAGCGTGTTTTTCGTGAGCCGGCCAGGCACCCCGCTGGACATGCCGACAACCATTGTCACCACCAGCACAAACGCCCCCGACGCGGTCCGACAGCCCCCTTCGACGACGACAGACGGTTCCCAGGATGCAGTGCGGCCCAGACGCTCCTTCTCCATCACTGACCTGCTCTCCTCCACCACCAAAAAACAGGCGACGGCCAAAGCTCGTGGCGGCAGGCTTTCGCGCAGGGCAAGCCAGCGGGTAAGCTCAGCGCCTCCTACGCCCACTATGAGTCGTCGGCGCAGCAGCTTCTCGTATTTCGCTGATGCGCGCCGACGAGTGACGGACCCGACTCTGACTAGACGCAACATTGCGACGTCGGCGGGGCCCTTGCAATCTGCCGGATCCCACGCGGCACTCGAAAATGAACCATCTGGAGGCTCTTCGTCGCAGCCGTTGCCAGAGGAGTCGGTCCGTAGCGCTGCTCCTGTCTCTGACCCCGAAGGCGCCTTGGCGTCAATGCCTCAGCTCGAGGTGATTGCCTCAGCCGCAGCACTCGCCAATCACATGCCGCCCTCGCCAACCTTAGCGCAATCGGGGGTTCGTCCGTCGCGTCATTCCATGGCGCCCTCTGAACAAGCCTCGACATTGGTCGGCTCGTCTGACAATGAGGTTCGTGGTTTAGGATCCGGCGACGAGGACGACGCCGATTTCCAGAGCGAAACCCTTTTCGATTCGCTACGCACTGGCGCGACTAGGAGCACGTCGGGCGGGCCGCGAGGGCCTCGCATAGAGACCATATTTGATGAATCGCCGCCGTCCAAGGTCAAGGTGACGGCCCTACGAGACTTACTGCCTCCTGGCGCTTTTGGCGAGCCCATCGTCAATGCTGCCTTTGGCCAGCACAGCATCGCCGAGGAGGAAGAGAGCATCTCGACACCTGTCCGGACGGTTCGACCCGAACGCTCCCTACAGGACTCGCCGAGCTTTACACGGACGCTCAGCGCACCCTTATTTCCTAATCTAATACCCTCGTCTCCCCCGAGCATGCCAAAGCCGCTCTCGCTTGGCACGCTCGAATGGGACTCGCGCGCAGGGGACGACGATAGCAGTAGGTGGTCTCACGAAGAGGAAGACACTGAGGACTCTTGGGTTGATCTACCGACAGTCAGCCATGCCGCTACGCCTGTGTCACTGCGACACTTTAACCCTCGCCTCCTCGCTACCGGATCTAGTCCCAAGCCTTCGACGCCACTGCATCTCACAGCAGATCACTGTGATCGGGAGGCACGCAGCAGTATCTTCGATTGGTCCGAGCAGCAGCCCGCCGACAAGAGTTCGGGCAATCGCACCCCGCCCCGCCCTCGAACCGTTCATGGGAAGAAGGACGCAGATCGGAGAGGCAGTCGATCTGTTGGGCGACGAGTTCCGAGCGGGTTGCACGCCCGTAGCCAGAGTGTTCCCGTTGTACCAGATGCGACAGGTAAACGTAACACGGTTGTCACGAACAAGTTCGGCACCTGGGGGGTAGGCAGCAAAGGTGTTACAGAAGATTGGAACGACGACTTTGACTTTTCCGAACTGAACGAAGATCCTGCTGCAGAGGATGCTGATGAAGCGCCCAGGGTCGACAGTGGTACAGCCATGGTCGTACCAAAGAGCATTCAGGAGCAGCAAAACAACGTCCTCGCGAACATTGGCCTATTGCGCGAGTGGGGCCTCCTCATTGAAGAGCTCAAGGAACACAAAGTGCGAGCTGTCGCGCTCGGAATACTAGATGGCCCACAATCAGGGGTGTGGGAAGAGGTTGATGCCATGATAGATCTCGCGGATCAAGAGGCGGATCATGAAGGAGTGTCTCGCTTGTCGCCTCCATCTTCACCAGGCTTTGACGAGGATGCCTTTGATGAGCTCTCCGGCCCAGGTGCCAGTCCTAGCCTAGGCCGGCGAAAGCGCAATTCTGCATCACCCTGCGATGATACCGTTCGAACCCCTACCCAGTCACAACAGCCTCGAAGAAAGACCATCCTACCTCCCAACTACGGCATCTTCGGGCCCCAATCCTCCCCGATCCCGCAAAAATCTACCTACGAAACGCCGAGAAAAATTTCGGGCTCCAAAACAATCACCACAAGGCCGCGCAAGGATTCTGAGGCCAAAGCACGTTCTGTAATCGAGGCGCTGCAAAAGAGGAAAAGCGTGTTTGAGCAAGGCGACGATGCGCCTCCTACACCTTCCTCAAAGAAGGTTCCATTCGACACAGCAACCTTGAGACGGATCGTTCCCTATGTCAACACGTTGACCCGCAAAGTAAAGGATGCAATAAGAGATGCAGAAGGCTTGTACTCCAGCCCGAACGCTAGTCCGAGACACGAAGAGCCTCCTTTCAGCAACTTGTTCCAACAGGACACAGATCTCGCAGCACAAATGCATCGAATGACGGTTATGTAAAATAGGCTGCAATGGTGTAACGGGGATGTCGGAACGATACCAAAAGCAACGATCCAGAAGACGCAATAGCATATAGATGGACCTCGAGCAGGTCAGGGTTTTTAGGAAAAGTTTGTGCCGGAACACGATTTCTTCTGGATACTTTCCCTTTGGATCGCAGCGTTCGAGCGGGGGGCAGAGGCTTCTCAAGCTTCCTGACCCTAGATTTCCCACTTGGCCAGGGCTTCAACGCCCGGCCAAGTGGTGTTTTGCATTTGGAGCGAATTTGCATTCCCAATTTTCTTTTGCATAGGTCCTGGCCATGATACACACAGGAGATGGGGATGGACGCGCCACGCCGTCCACTGCGATTCATTTTACTCAAAGCGGCGTTACAGGGCATATACTATCACCGGGCGCTTGACCAGGGTAACGCAGGCTTTGATCGCATTATGGAGTCACGCCGGATCATGTACAAAAGCGGAGGGTTTCGGTCTCGGTTTTGTTTCCTTCTCTTCTTGATCTTCATTCGAACAACCGGGGCCAGGCTCAAAAATCAGCATCGATTACTTGACGGCCAGCACGCGCAGTCCTTCGAGACGCGAATATACAATTTCCAATATTTGTTAAATGACCTTGCCCGATGGCTCTTACGTGAAGATACATCATCATACTCGAAGTGGTATGTTCCGCGATGGCTCGAGCTTCGGCTACCGTATTGACAACGGAACATGGAGCACCTGGAGGCCTATCCAACACTTGAGTTGCGCCACATCTGACGATACCCCATGTTCACCGGCTGCAAAGCATTGAAGCCTCATGTCTCTTACCGACTTCCGATGCTCCCCTCAACATTATTTACAAAGTTCCCTTTGCGTGGCATGATCGCCCTGAAGCCGTTGCTAGGCAGAACTACTTCTGCGACCCACGTAGGGCTAACGTGTAACCGGTGCTTTAGGTTTCGACGATGGCCTGCTAGGCTCACAACGCTCGGAGCGCCCATACCTTACCCAAGACGATGGTATCTCATGCCGGCGAACAGATAGGCGATGTCACGTCGGAGCACTAGTTTGAACCAATCACGACATGTAACTGTTGAATTATTTTTTCCTTGATTCCTCCCTGCGATGGCGAGACTCAGGGCTCTTGCAAAAAGCGGAAATAACAACAACAAAAACAACACGAGGCTAAAAGCCGTGACTCGCCAATATAATGCCGAAGCGGCAGACAGGCTTCTCCACTATCATACAGGTGGCATGAATGTTGGTTGGAATCCACTTTATTCCTGTACAGTCTTGACAATCAACACTGCTTGGCGCCTTCCCAACTCGGGCTACTAAAAGCCGAGATGATCCTCGATTGATTTGGCGGCTCACCCTACCGGCATCAATCAAGTATGTATCATGTAACCAGGTCGGTGGTGCGTTTCTCCTCGCCAATGGCAGTCACATTGTTGTAGGCTCTGAAACAGCAAAGCCCCACGTTTGAAAGCCGCACCTGCGTTTGCCCAGAGAGATGACGTTCGCGCGACTGTAGCCAAGCAAGTCGGGAATGCGTGACCGTGACTTCAAGGGCAGTTGCCACTGAGGGGTTATTATCTGGGGATTTCTTTCTCATTGTCTACAAGCCTTGACACGGGAACTACGAGTGAAGGCAAGATCCCTTGCACGCTTACTTTTACCCACTTGCCATCAGCCCTGAAGATCCCTGTGAGATCTGATCCTCCACACCTCTTCCGTACTTGCATAGGCATAAGCAGCCACACGAGCATTCCCTGTTTATCATTCGATTAGACTACCTTGAACAGACCGGTCAGCCGTCAATATGGCGCTGAAACACTTGCTCAGTCTCGCCTGCGTCGCGCTGACCGCCAAAGCTCAGTCCAGCTCAGCGGCAGCTTGCCCCAGCTCCACGATCGGCCCCGCACACGGAGCACCTTCGGTTGCGCCAGGATTCCAGGTCCAGGTCGTCGCCAATAACCTGCGAGACCCTAGAAGCATTCACTTCGATAACGCGGGCGGCTTGTTGGTTGTGGAGCAAGGACACGGGATCAGCAGGCTGCAGCTTAGTGGAGATGGTGCTTGCCTGAGGCAGAGTGGCGCTACCCAGGTAGTCGTTGATAACACTAATGTAAGATCGCATTGCTGAGAACTTCATCATTGCAGGAGAGTGATGTAAGCAGCAACTAACATTCTTCAGATCAGCCATGGCATTGCCCTCTCGCAAGATGGTAGCACGCTCTATGCCTCGACCTACAACCATGTCTACCGATGGCAGTACAATGCCCAAGAGGGACGTGTCACGGGCAATCCATCCACCATCATTGAAAACATGGGTGAAAATGACGGCCATACGACTCGCACCCTTCTCCTGTCCGGCAAAGTGCCCTCTTTACTTTTAGTCAGCCGCGGTAGCAACGGTAACATTGATCCAGACACGTTAGACATCAACAGCGGCGTCTCAACGATCAAAGCATACAACGTGACCAACGTCACAGACACAGCATACAAACAACCAAGTGACGGCTTATTGCTGGGTTGGGGACTCAGGAATTCGGTTGGTATCGCTGAAGATCCCGTCACTGGCGCAGTCTACTCTGTCGAGAACAGCGTGGATGATCTCGAGAGAAGTGGCCAGACCATCAACCAAAACAATCCCGGTGAGGAGCTGAACTACCATGGATTCCTGAACGGAACGAGCGATGTCACGGGCAAGAATTTCGGCTACCCAACGTGCTTTGCTGCTTGGTACGTAACTACATATACGAATTGCATTCAAGATATACACTAACTTGGTACTCTAAAGGAACGTCACCGAGATACCAGATAACAACGGCCTTCAGACTGGTTCGAACTTTGCGATCGGTACCCAGAATGCTACCTTGAACGACACATACTGTCAAAACGACCGTGTAGCTCCGAGAATCACCTTCCAAGCTCACATGGCGCCTCTGGATGTGAAGTTCAACACTGAAGGCACAGGAGCTTGGGTGACGATGCATGGCTCATGGTGATTTTTCTCGAACCTATTACTCTGTTCATTCCTAACAATGTCAGGAATCGGGATGCACCCATTGGCTACAAACTTAGTTTTGTCGAATTTGATGGCAACGGCTCACCCACCGCAGCAGCAAATAGCACCACCGCAGCCATCGACATCGTCTCCAACCCTGACTTGTCCGCATGCCCAAGCAACTGTTTCCGACCTGTGGGACTTGCGTGGGATTCCAAAGGCAGACTCTTCATGAGCAGTGACTCGACCGGAGAAATCTACATGGTCACCAAGACAGATGGCAGTGGCGTGAACGATGTACGCCAAGTTTCGACCGGTGGTTCAAATGGTGGGAGCAACTCGGGAAATGCGCCTGCTCCGAGTTCGAGCCAGGGTGCCGGCGTGAAGAGTTGGAAGGTCGGTCGGGGCAGTTTCTGGGTCGCCGGTGCTGCGGCTATTGGTGGTGTGCTGCCCTAGGCTGGAGGTGTGGTTTGAAGAAATGGTATGGTGAAGAAGTGATGCATCCGACCACAATGCATGTACAGCCTGCACGGTGGAAGACATACTCCGTTGGCCTCACTCGCTACTCATCATGTGCGTGTTCCACGCCTCTACAAGGTACATATATATCATGAAATATTGATGATGACCCAAGGTCTAAACAGCAGGAATGCCTGTACCAGCTCTTCACCCAAATTTCACTTATGTTTGCAAATAAGCTGTTAGTCGAGATGCTGACTATCTGCTTGTGGTCGTGACTGTCTCACAAGCTTGGACACGAAATGTCGCGACGCGCTCGTCATGAGTGGCACCTTCCACCAATAAACCCAAACTTCAGGAATTGATAATTGCTTCCAGATGATCACCTCACCTTCAGTATCTCACGCACAATGGCCTTGAGTACCGAGCTTACACCTCGCTGTCGCTTTCCACCCTCTGACGTGCTCTTGTGGACCCTGTCGCCACAGGCAAACAGACTGCATGCCCAAAACTCACTACTGCAAAGCTACAGCATTTTGGCTGTGTGGGCAACGGCGTTCTGCGGCTTGCCTCGCACCTGTTCGAGAGCTCTAGTGTCTGGAATCGTGATCTGCACTTGCTACTGCGTTTGTACGAGGGTCCTCAAGGTCGGCAAGTGGGTGCTGGTGGGAGCAACAGGCAGCATCGCACCTTCACGTTGGCTAGTTGATCGCAGAAACCCATGATACGCAGTCCTGCTACCCTCACCAAGCCTTTCACGTCAGAAGTCGTCTCTCACTAGTAGCTGGCTAGGGCGTCCCCACTCCCTATATCACTGCTCACATCCTCCGCTGCAGCTTCTTCCTCGCCACCCCTCTACGCCCAATCAGTCGAGCCTTGTCGAACAACCTGACGAGCAAACACATCTAATTCCAATCTGCAGGACTCACACACGATGGCTCACGGTCTTCCATCCCAGTCTGCGGCATTCAACGCCCTCCCCATCGAGGTACGCCCCTCTTCACTTCACAAACAGCGTACGTGCTAACAGAGCCAATAGCTTAACCAAGCCATCGCGCGCGAACTAGACAGCGACCAGGATATAGCGAGTTATGCGTTCGTCTGTCGTAGTACGAATCATGCAATCAACGCGGACAAGTGTTCCTTTTGGCGTGCGAAGTTCCGCGAGAAGTATGCATTCAAAGAAGGTCGGACGAACAACGAGTTGAGGGTTCTGTACCAGGTGCGCTCAAAGCAGCTGCGCCGTGGTAAATCGTACCCCTTCTACCGTGGACACAACAGGCGCGAGGTGGATGCGATATTGGTCCTGAAGGATCTGATCGTCGGTGAGTCGTTGCCCTCGATGCGGTGGAAGCTCCATACTCGATGCTATTTCCGGAAGTGTATGAGTGTGGCTAACAACGTACAGAGTCGTTCCAGGGGTCCCTCGAGATCGACGAGTATGGGCGACCTCGCTGCAAGAACCAGACT
>Ga0265780_10005899_pt1 | contig 15363 bp, 10 predicted proteins | sample P1T30metagenome_FD_192432 | JGI IMG/M metagenome (GOLD analysis project Ga0265780, IMG submission 192432) | Plant litter microbial communities from East Loma Ridge, Irvine, California - P1 T30 | ecosystem: Environmental > Terrestrial > Plant litter > Unclassified | place: USA: California... | reverse complement strand
AGGGTTGAGATAGAAATACTGGAAAATTAGCAACTGTAGTTGATTGGCCGATAGCTGACGGCAATAATTTTTGACTAAATTCGTTTATCCATACAAACCAAAAAAAACATGAAAAAGCTCCTGTTTATTGCTATACTACTAATGCCTGTGCTTTTGGCAGCGCAGGAGCAGTTCTCTGTATATTTTGACAGTAATAAGTATGAGCTTACCAAAAAGGAAAATGACCGCCTGCTGAGCTGGATTGCTGCTAATGCTGAGTCGAAAGTGCTTGCCATAAGCGGCTATACAGATGAAGACGGTACGGTGGGCCTTAATGATACCTTGGCACAGCGCAGGGTAAGCCATGTGTTTGGCTTGGTTAACGGCAAGGTAAAAACACGGTCAGACTTTAAAACGATAAGCTTTGGCGAACTGCACAAGCATTCGGCTAACAAAGCAGAGAACCGTAAGGTTACCATATACTTCCTTCAAAAGAAAGACCTTTATAAAGAAAAAAAGCTTATTCCTGTACTGGAAGAGGAGCCGGCGCCGGTAGCTGTGGCGGGGCCTAAAAAAGAAACGGCCTATCCGGATAAAGTGCGCGTGCCCGGCGCGGGTGGCAAGGAAGAGGACCTTCAGCTTGATGTGGCCTTTATGAAGCAGATAGCGGCTACACCAGCAGGGCAAAAGATAGTGCTGCCCAACATGAATTTTTATGAAAATACTTATGGCATAATGCCTGAATCGCGCCCCCGCCTGTATGAACTGCTGGAAGTAATGAAAGCTAACCCCGGCATGAAGGTAAAACTTCAGGGGCATGTATGCTGCATGACGGCCGATCGTAAAAACCTTTCGCGCGACAGGGCAAAGGCCATTGTGCTATTTCTTACGGCCAATGGTATAGACCGTGCCCGCATGACGTTTGAGGGTTTTGGCGTAACCCAGCCTATTTATACCATACCTGAAAAAACACCCGAAGAGCGCGAAGCGAACAGGAGGGTAGAGGTACTTATTGTTGAGAATCCTTAGTTAGATATTGACAACTTCAATTGGTCATTTTTAGGATTTATTTATAGGTAACAACGTTGCTGATTGTTAAAGCATTGGCTAAATTTGGAGAACAACTACAAAGCCAAAGTTATGCCTACGTCACGACGCGATTTTTTAAATACCCTTACTAAAGGCGCTGCCGCCGCAACCCTTACCCCGCTTATGGGCGACGCTTTAGATAGCCTCGCTCCCGAAAGTGCCGTTACACCCATTATTACCGAGCTGGCAGGTTCTTCAAAGCCTGTTGCAGATCATTACCGTATACCGTACAAAATAGGTATGGGTGGCGTTGCTGTGGGCAATGCCTTTAAAGAAACCGGCGACGCCGAAGCGTTACAGGCAATGCAGGGCGCGTGGGATGCCGGCATACGCTATTTTGATACGTCGCCGTGGTATGGCCTGGGCCTGAGCGAGCGCCGCATGGGCAACTTTTTGCACAGCAAAGACAAAAACGACTACGTGATTTCTACCAAAGTAGGCCGCCTGATGTATCCTGATGCTAACTTTAAGCACGAAATGTGGAAGGGCAGGCTTAACTTTAACTACAAATATGATTATACGGCCGATGGCGTGCGCAAATCGGTAGAGGATAGCCTGCTGAGGCTGGGCATACCGGCGCTGGATATTGTGTTTATACACGACCTTAGCCCTGATAACGCCGATATGAAGGATAAGTGGCTGGATTATTTTAAGATAGCCCAAAACGGCGCCATGAAGGAACTGACCAAAATGCGCGACGAAGGCCTGATAAAAGGCTGGGGCCTTGGTGTAAATACCATTGAGCCCGCCATGAAAACCCTTGAGGTGGCCGACCCGGATGTTTTTCTTTCGGCAACGCAGTACTCACTGGTAAAGCACAAGGATGATTTAGAGGTGCTGTTCCCGGCCTGCGAAAAGCGAGGCGTAAGCATTGTGGTAGGCGCGCCGTTAGCAGCAGGACTGCTGGCCGGCGTTGACCGCTATCTTTATAATGGAGAAAAGCCAAAAGATATTATGGATAAGTACGCCAAAATAAAAAATATAGCCACGGCTCATAACGTTGACATGCGCACAGCAGCATTGCAGTTTACCGCTGCACCTAAAGTGGTAGCCAGTACCATACCCGGCGCCCGCACCGCACAACAAGCTGCAGAAAACGCTGCCAGCATGAAGGCTAAAATTCCTGCTGATTTTTGGGCGGAGCTTAAAAAGGAGAAACTGATTGAGGAGAGGGCGGAGGTGCCTAGGGTTTAATCATTTGACTGATAATCGGTAAAGTGCATTTTTGTAGTGTGAAACCTCTTTAACTGAAATAATGGATTGTTAATTAAGTTGTCACTGATAGCGTAAGATAAATCTTTATACAATAAGATAAACTCTTTAAAATATTTTTTTGTTATGATTGGGATGCTAAAAACATCTTCTAACTCATCTGATGGATTTCGGAATTCTAAAATGCATGAGTCTAAATGCTCAAGTTCTAACTCATTAGTTTCGTTTAAAGATAATTGTAACAATGGCGCATCAATCAAGAGTATAGGAATTGCTATAGTATGCTTATTTGATTGTATATCGTATTCTATATTATCAACGGTGTTTTTAGTAAAATCGTAAAATGATTTAAAAAGGGTATTTGCTGCCTTATGAATAAATTCATCGCCATCTGTGAAACCTTGAATTATTTTAAATCCTACTGCACTTTTTCCAGGTAATATTATGTCTGTTTTTAAATTCCAGATAATTCTAGAATTAGGATTACTGATATAAAGATATTCTCCTAAAGAAATTTTATTACTTTTGTTTAGTTTATTCCCAAGTAATATTAGTGGTTTATCGCTTTTTTTACATTCAATAAGTAGTGTCATTTCTAAGTCCATATCGTCTTTATGCAAGTATAGGCTAGCTAATAAATCTAATTCACGACTTATATTAGTATCCATATCATTGTATAAATATGAATTAATAATTTTAAATTCAGATTCTGACAAGATTGATTCGCCATATAATTCAAGTGGATAACCGGTTTTTTTTAACCACTCCAATAATTTGTTTTCAAGAGGAATTTTTTCCATTACATTATCTTTTTCACGTCGTTATTTACATTTTCTGCATCAATATTTGAAATGCATATATTGTTTTCAGGAAGAAGGGTTTCAAATTGCAACCGAGATAGTCCCGCAAGCTGAGAGGCTTTACCAATAGTCAGCTAACCTTAATGTTTTTTAAATCAAATTCCCATTCGTTAAGCACTTCCTGTAGTTTTAATGATATAGTTTGCGTAGTCATGACAATTACTTTTCCTCAAAAATACATAAATAACCCATACCACCATTGCTACATTAAAACATTGGTAAATTAGCACATTAAACCTATCTTTGCCGCTTCAACACAAACTGCTACACATGAGCTCTGATACCAGCAAACGCTATAGCCAACGGGGGGTTTCTGCCTCTAAGGAAGACGTACACAACGCCATCAAAAACATAGATAAAGGATTGTTTCCTAAGGCATTTTGCAAAATTGTGCCTGATTACCTTACCGGAGATGATAAGTACTGCCTTATAATGCATGCCGATGGTGCGGGTACAAAATCGTCTTTGGCCTATATGTACTGGAAGGAAACCGGTGATATTTCGGTTTGGAAAGGCATTGCGCAGGACGCTCTTATTATGAATATTGACGACCTGCTGTGTGTGGGTGCGGTAGATAATATAATGCTAAGCAGCACTATTGGACGAAATAAAAATGTTATTCCCGGCGAAGTGCTTTCGGCTATCATAAACGGTACCGAAGAACTGATTGAAGAACTGAAAAGCTTTGGCGTAACCATACATTCCACCGGTGGCGAAACGGCCGATGTGGGCGACCTAGTGCGCACCATAATTGTAGATAGCACTGTTACAGCACGCATTAAGCGCAGCGATGTGGTAGATAATGCCAACATTCGCCCGGGTGATGTAATTGTGGGCCTTGCGAGTTTTGGGCAGGCCAGCTATGAAAAAAGTTATAACGGCGGTATGGGCAGCAATGGCCTTACCAGCGCACGCCATGATGTGTTCAACAACTACCTGGCAGCAAAATACCCTGAGAGTTTTGATGCCGCAGTTCCCGCTGAACTGGTATACTCCGGTAATGTAAAGCTAACCGATGCGGTGGAAGGCAGCCCTATAGATGCCGGCCAGCTGGTGCTTTCGCCTACGCGTACTTATGCGCCCGTGATTAAAAAGATACTTGAAAAATATACGCCGCAGGATATCCACGGTATGGTGCATTGCAGCGGCGGTGCCCAGACTAAGGTGCTGCACTTTGTAGATAATGTACACGTAATTAAAGATAATTTGTTCCCCGTTCCGCCGCTGTTTAAGCTGATACAGGAGCAAAGCGGTACCGACTGGAAGGAAATGTACCAGGTGTTTAATTGCGGCCACAGGATGGAGCTGTACGTTCCGCAGGAGCTGGCAGAAGATATTATTGCGATTTCTAAGTCGTTTGATATAGATGCGCAGATAGTGGGCAGGGTAAGCCCCCTGACAAGCCCCCTAACCCCCGAAGGGGGAACAAAGAAGCTCACGATTATAAGCGAGTACGGTACGTTTGAGTATTAATTTTCGTTGTTCCATTTCGAACGGAGCTTTAGCGGAGTTGAGAAATCTCAACTTAGAAATTAAGATTAAGGGATTTCTCCATTCCGCTGCGCTTCAGTCGAAATGGAATAACCGCACTACGTAGAATGACACTAAAACACAAAACCTTACAATATTATAAGCAGCAGGTACAGGACCGCCTTGATGCCTTTAGGGATATGGTAGCCGAACTTACCGAGGGCGCCGCCAATGATGCTAAAGGATCGGCGGGGGATAAGCACGAAACCGCCCTGAGCATGATGCACCTTGAGCAGGAAAAGCTGAACCATAAAATTGCAGAATTTTTAGAGCAGCAGGCGGTTTTAGAGCGCATAAACCCCGATAACCCTTCCCGTAAAATTGTGTTGGGCAGCCTTGTGGTTGCAAACGGTATACACCTGTTTGTAAGCGCGGCCCTGCCCAAGATTACCATTGACGGTAAAAGCATCATAGCGCTTTCGCCACAATCGCCATTAGGCAGCGTTATGCTGGGTAAAGAGGTGGGCGAAACCTTTGAGGTAAATGGTGCTAAATATATGATCCAGGAGATATTTTAATATAATATCACTTTAAGATACACTACACCCCGGCATCTGCCGGGGTTATTTATTTATATCTGTAATCTATTCCTTCTAAAAAACACCCGTTTTCTTACCAAACACTCTAATAAACTTGTTTTATGCTGTAAATTGAAAGCATATATATTCTTTATGTTTTACAATTGAAACTAAAAACACAACTTTGTCTTGTTGAAAATAACTAAATAAGTGTTTTTAACATCAGAACTCAAACAGATACAAAGTATGTGCGGAATTTTAGCAATAATAGGTAAAGGTAAAGATGAAGGATTGGTTAAGCAGTTATCAAAAAGGATGTCGCACCGCGGCCCGGATGAAAGCGACCTTTATGTAACATCTAAGGGACATATATTAAGCCACGAACGTTTATCAATAGTAGACCTCCATACCGGCAGGCAGCCCATACAGGGCACAAAAGATGCATGGATGGTACACAATGGCGAAATATACAACCACCGCAGCCTAAGAGATAATGAGCTAAAAAAACACACCTTTCGTACCACGTCCGATTCTGAGGTAATTGTTCACCTGTACGAGCAGTACGGTTATGAGTTTTGCGATATGCTAGACGGTATTTTTGCCTTTGTGGTAATTGATGGCGACGATTTTATTGCCGGCCGCGATCCGCTTGGCGTCAAGCCGCTGTACTACGGCCTTGACGAAAGGGGCAGGATATACTTTGCATCTGAAATGAAATCTATTGCCGACCAGTGCCAAACGTTTTCTACCTTCCCTCCGGGGCATTATTATACGCCTAAAACAGGCTTTGTAAAATATTACCGTCCGCAGTGGGAAGATGCCTCAAAAGGGGTGGAGGAAGTAGATTATGAAGCCATCCGCGCCACGTTAACACAAGCGGTTGAAAAAAGGCTGATGAGCGATGTGCCCATTGGGGTGCTGCTTTCGGGCGGGTTAGACTCATCGTTAACATCGTCTATCGCTGCAAGGCTTATGGCCGGTACCGGGCAAACGCTGCACTCATTTAGCATTGGCCTTGATGCCATGGCGCCCGATGCCGTTGCGGCACGCAAGGTGGCGGAGTTTTTAGGTACAGAGCACCACGAGATACACTTTACCATAGCGCAGGGTATACAAATACTGGATAAGCTTATATGGCATTTAGAAACCTATGATGTTACTTCCATCCGGGCCAGTACGCCCATGTACTTTTTGAGCAAAGCGATTACTGATATGGGTATTAAGGTAGTGTTATCGGGCGAAGGTGCCGATGAGATTTTTGGCGGTTACCTGTACTTCCGCAACGCGCCGTCTCCGCAGGATTTTCATAAAGAAACCATTGAGAGGGTACAAAAGCTATTTACAGCCGATTTGCTAAGGGCCGATAAAAGTACCATGGCCCACGGGCTTGAGGCACGCGTGCCGTTTCTTGATAAAAAGTTCCTGGAGCTTGCTATAAAGATAAAGCCGGAAGAAAAACAGCCGCTTACCTATAACAATATTGAAAAATATATATTGCGTAAAGCGTTTGACACGCCCGAAATTCCCTACCTGCCCGATGCCGTATTGTGGAGGCAAAAGGAGCAGTTTAGTGATGGTGTGGGCTACAACTGGATTGATACACTGATTGAATACTGCTCCAGCCAGGTAACGGATGAGCAGATGGAAGGGGCTGCAGAGCGTTTTCCGTACAACACACCGGCTACCAAGGAGGCTTATTTTTACAGGAGTGTATTCTACAAGCATTTTCCGCAGGTTAGCGCCGCACAAACGGTAAGGAAATGGATACCGAAATGGCAGGCCAATACCGACCCAAGCGGCCGCGCAAATGCTGCCCACGTTAATGCCGATGTTGCTATAGCACAGGTTAAAGCGTAATGAAATGAATTAAAAATGTTGTTTAGATTTATATAGCTTTATTAAGGTTTTTAAAATTTAGTTTGTTTGTTTGTGAAAAGCGTCCCGATTTTATCCGGGACGTTTTTATTTTAAATAATATTGCAAAAAACGTTATTGTATTAAATGGCATAACAATTGTGAGAAATATTGCGTTAACACATTGCAAACAAACCTCACCTAACCAATCGTATGAAAAAAATTACCTTACTGCTGCTGTTGCTTACCCTACCGGCCCTGGGCCAGGAAAAATATACCATAAAGGCCGATTTACCCGATATGACCGTGGGCGACCTTTTAAAGCATACCGACACCTTGTTTAAACCAGAGAGTAATTTCTCTTATAACTGCACCACAAATTACCTGCTGCCCTATAAAAATATTCTGCTGGATATTTCGGCACAGCCCAACTATGTAGAAGAGCAGCTTGCCCTCATAAAAAAGGATTCGCTGCAGCCTTACCCTTACAGTAACCTTGGTTTGTACTATGAGAACAAAGGAGACGCAGCACTTTCTCAAAAATATTATAACAGCGCCCTTGATAAGGTTAAGAATTTATCTGTAGAAAAAGACTCGGCGCGTTACTACTCGTATAAAAGCTATATAAAATACCATGTGGGGCAGGATGGCGCCGCTGAGATGGAAAAGGCGTTATCTATAAACAAAACCGACTCACTTGCTGTGGTGTTTTACCCCATGTATTTGCTGGGTACGCAAAAATATGATGAAGCAAAGAGGGTACTAAGCGGTACGCTTGACAACGAGAAATTTAAATATGGCGCTTATTTAATGCTGTTTATGGCAGAGACCTTTAGCGAGATAGCTAAAATGTCTGATACAAAGGGCGATGCGGCAGATGCCTATGCTAAAATAGACCTTAAAACATTTGTTGATATGCGCCCGTACCAAAAATATTTTAAGAAAAATGACGACTATTTTGAGCTAATGCGCGAAATGGCCGATATGTTTGTAGTAACAATGAAAATGATGGGTACACTATCTGACAGGGACTATAAACCTGCCGCTGCCGACCTTGCCCTGGTTGAGGCCAAGGAGAAGTTTTTTAAAAGCCGCCTTAAAAAGAAAGATGCCAACCTGTTTGGCCTGTACATGTCATTAGGCGCTTCCAGCCTGGCCAGGCGCGATTTTAAGGCCTCGATAGATTATTACCAAAAGGCTATAGATGATTTTCCTAAAGATAAAGAGAGTGTGTTGTTTAGCAGGCTCGATGCCTATTATAACATAGCAACCATACACCACTACTTAAAAGAATATGATAAGTCTATAGCTGTAGTTAAGCAGGTGGTTGCCCTAGAAACGCTTACGCCGGCAAATAAGTCGGCCGCGCTGCTTGCTTTAGGAAAGCTGTATTTTGAACAAAACAACCTGGATGCGGCTACTGATTATGGCAGCCAGGCCGTGGCCGTACAGGAAACATTTGATGCCACTTTGTTTATGGCCTATATGTATTTAAGACAGGGGCTGGGCACGCTGAGCAACCGCTATGCTGAAAAGGCCCAAAGGCTTAGCAGTACCTTAGATAACCTTAGCGATATAGTAAATTATTTTATGATAATGAAAATTGCCGATGGCCACCCTGATGATGCGGTAGCCGTCTTTAATGATAATAAAGAATCGCTTGCCGGCACGTGCCAAACCTGCGAATATATTATAGCGCACTACCTTGAAGAAAAGAAATAGCGGGCGGTTTGTGTGTAAAATACATGTAATTTTTAGTTGGTTTTGCGGCTCATCATCATTGTGTGGTGGGTATGTCGACAATGTATTTTTACCATCCACCGCATTTTGTTCCACAATTATCAATAACCGTTCAATTTTAATAAATTGTTAATAACTTCGGTGCTAAAACCGCAGCTAAAATAGCTTTTTCGACACTGTTTATATATATTTGTTCGTTAAACATAAAATCCGTTTACGGTTATAAATTTATGAGCGAAGAAGCAAAGAAAAACAATTATTCGGCAGATAGTATCCAGGCCCTTGAAGGGATGGAACACGTAAGGATGCGTCCGTCGATGTATATTGGTGATGTGGGTGTACGTGGATTGCACCACCTTGTTTATGAGGTTGTTGATAACTCTATTGATGAGGCCATGGGCGGCCATTGTGATACCATAGGTGTTGCAATAAACGAAGATGGCTCTGTAACTGTTGAAGATAACGGTCGTGGTATACCCGTAGACATACATAAAAAAGAGGGCATTAGTGCGCTTGAGGTTGTAATGACCAAAATTGGTGCCGGTGGTAAGTTTGATAAAGACTCTTATAAAGTATCTGGTGGCCTTCACGGTGTGGGTGTATCGGTAGTAAATGCGTTATCTAACCACATGAGGTCTACTGTGTTTAGAGACGGTAAGATTTATGAGCAGGAGTATGAAAAAGGTAAATCTATGTATCCGGTTAAGCAAATTGGCGAAACCGAAAAGAGGGGTACTATGCAAACCTTTCATCCGGATGACACCATTTTTACCCAAACCACAGAGTTTTCTTATGATACGCTTGCAGCCCGTATGCGTGAGCTTTCGTTTTTAAACAAAGGCATTACCATTACCCTTACAGATAAGCGTGAGAAGAATGAAAAAGGCGAGTTTTTAAGCGAAGTTTTTCATTCGGATGAAGGCCTTAAAGAATATATCCGTTTTCTTGATGCTAACCGCGAGCCTATCATTAGCCATGTAATAAGCATGGAGAGCGAAAAAGGCGAGGTGCCTGTTGAGGTTGCGCTTATATATAACACCAGCTATACAGAGAATATATTCTCTTATGTAAATAATATAAACACCCATGAGGGTGGTACACACCTTTCGGGCTTCCGCAGGGGGTTAACCAATACCCTTAAAAAATATGCCGATAACTCAGGCCTGCTTGATAAGCTTAAGTTTGAGATAAGCGGCGATGACTTCCGTGAGGGGTTAACGGCTATTATATCGGTAAAAGTACAGGAGCCGCAGTTTGAAGGCCAGACCAAAACCAAGCTGGGTAACCGCGAGGTAGTGGCGCCGGTAAGCCAGGCTGTGAGCGAAATGCTTGAAAACTACCTTGAAGAAAACCCTAATGATGCCCGTACTATTGTACAAAAGGTTATACTTGCGGCACAGGCACGCCACGCGGCTAAAAAAGCACGCGAGATGGTGCAGCGCAAAACCGTTATGGGCGGTGGCGGATTACCGGGTAAACTAAGTGACTGTTCTGAACAGGATCCTGCAAAATGCGAAGTATTTCTTGTAGAGGGCGACTCGGCAGGTGGTACTGCAAAGCAGGGGCGCGACAGGGCATTCCAGGCTATACTTCCGCTAAGGGGTAAAATCCTTAACGTAGAAAAAGCCATGCACCACAAGGTTTTTGAAAACGAAGAGATACGTAATATATTTACCGCACTGGGTGTAACCATAGGTACTGCCGAAGACAGCAAGGCGCTTAACCTTGAAAAGCTGCGCTACCATAAAGTGGTTATTATGTGTGATGCCGACGTGGATGGCTCTCACATTTCGACGCTGATACTAACGTTCTTCTTCCGCTTTATGAAAGAGCTTATAGAAAACGGGCACGTATATATAGCTACCCCGCCGCTATACCTTGTAAAAAAGGGAACCAAAAAAGAGTATGCCTGGACAGAAAACCAGCGCGACATGATAAGCGAGCGCCTGGGTGGTGGTACCACCATACAGCGTTATAAAGGTCTTGGAGAGATGAATGCAGAGCAGTTGTGGGAAACCACGCTTGACCCTGAATTCCGCACGCTGCGCCAGGTTAACATTGACAGCCTTACTGAGGCCGACAGGATATTTAGCATGCTTATGGGTGATGAGGTTCCGCCAAGGAGGGAGTTTATCGAGAAAAATGCTGCCTATGCCAAAATTGACGCATAAGCCATTACAATACATGATTGCCACAGCCCTTTTGTGTACAGGCGGGCTGGCTGCGCAATCTACCCAGAATATTTTAGAAGATATGGGGCGTCTGATTGATGACGCCCTTTTTTTTTCTGACCAGTACATAACCCCCATTACTGATGCCGCTGTGTACCAGTCATCGAGCGGATGGATAACCACCCCGAAAGAACGCGATGTGTGGGAGGTATCTTTTGGGGTACATACCAATATTTTTTCTACACCAAAAAGCGACCGCCTTTTTGTGCTTAACAACAGCGACCTTACATTTTTTCAGCTTGAAGAAGGCAGCTCTGTAGCGCTTCCTACAGCATTGGGCGATAAAAAGCAGGTGTACCTTACCGGTATGCTGGGCGATAGCCCCGTGCGGCTGGAAACACCACAGGGCATAAACATGGAAACCGTTGCCTATCCTTATTTACAGGGGTCGGTTGGGCTGCCGTATGGCATGGAGCTCGTGGTAAAATACTCGCCCCATGTAAAGCTTAAAAAAAGCGAATACCAGGTGTATGGCTTTGGCTTAAAACACAACATAAGCCGCTACTTTAAAAGCCTTGAGGCCAAACGTACCCATATAGCCGTGCTTGCGGCCTATAGTAAAGAAGATGTTTCCTTTAACTTTCTTAATGTACAAACCAATTATGGTTCATTGGGCATAAACCGCATCAATGGGCTTGTAGATACATTTCAGTTTCAGGTAAGCGCCTCGCAGGAATTTTGGGACAACCTGGAGTTTATGGGCAGCTTTATTGCCAATACCAGCGATGTAAAATACCGCGTGAGCGGTGAGACGGGCAGTATAGAGCAAATAGTGCCATTACAGTCAGTACTCAACCAGCGCCTAAGGGAAATTTACAAAACACGTGTTAATTACATAGGAGAGTTTGGAACAAAGTATAAATTAGGCAATTTTAGTATACAAGGTATTGTTGCTTTTGGTAAATTTGTTAATACCAACGTGTCTTTACAGTATTTATTTAAATAACCTAAACCAAACAAACCGATTTATTATGAAAGTAACAATTGTGGGCGCCGGCAATGTGGGCGCCACCTGCGCCGATGTAATATCATACAGGGGTATTGCCAGCGAAGTAGTTTTATTAGATATTAAAGAAGGTTTTGCCGAGGGCAAGGCCATGGATATAATGCAGTGTGCCAGTAATACCGGCTTTAATACCCGTGTGAGCGGCGTAACCGGCGATTACAGCAAAACGGCCAATAGTAATGTGGTGGTTATTACCAGCGGTATACCCCGCAAACCCGGTATGACGCGTGAGGAGCTTATAGGAATTAACGCCGGTATTGTAAAAAGCGTGGCTGAAAATGTGCTTAAACATTCGCCGGATGCTATTATAGTGGTAGTAAGCAACCCTATGGACACGATGACGTACCTTACGCTAAAAGCCACAGGCCTGCCTAAGAACAGGGTTATAGGCATGGGTGGTGCACTTGATAGCTCTCGCTTTAAATATTACCTTAGCAAGGCCCTGGATAAGCCTACCGGCGATATAGACGGTATGGTAATAGGCGGGCATGGCGATACAACCATGATTCCGTTAACAAGGCTGGCCAGTTACAACGGTATACCGGTAAGCAACTTTTTAGCGCAGGATGTGCTTGATAAAGTAGCGGCAGACACCATGGTGGGCGGCGCTACGCTAACCGGGCTTTTAGGTACCAGTGCCTGGTATGCCCCGGGTGCATCTGTGGCTTATTTGGTAGACAGCATACTAAACGACCAAAAGAAAATGATAGCCTGTTCTGTATACCTGGAAGGGGAGTACGGGCAGGAAGATATATGCCTTGGCGTGCCATGTATTATTGGTGCTAATGGCATAGAAGAGATACTTTCAATTGATCTTGACGATGCCGAAAAAGCGAAGCTTGCCAAAAGCGCTGACGCGGTTAGGAACATGAATGCCGACCTTAAAGAGGTATTGGCGTAAACGTTTTCCTTAGAAAATACAAGGGCTGCCACTGGCAGCCTTTTTTTTATGATATAATTTAGAAATAAATTGGTTTATCATAACGTAAATTATATATTTGCTCGTTTTTAAAAAATTGGACTAATTAATTTTAACAAGAATGCAGAATAAGGGACTCGTTAAATTTTTCGCAATCATATTTGCGGTATTATGTATTTACCAGCTTTCTTTCACATTTATTGCCGGGAATATAGAGGACAACGCGAAAGCGTATGCCAACGGTGATACAACTAAAGAGCTTAAGTATCTTGACTCGATAGGCGACGTGAAAGTATACCCAGTGCTGGGCTATACCTATAATGAAGTAAGGGATAAGCAAATTAACAAAGGTCTTGACCTTGAAGGCGGTATTAACGTAACGCTTGAAATCTCTGTTAAAGAGATTTTGAAAGGCCTTGCTAACAATACTGAAAACGCCGTTTTTAATAAGGCACTTGATGTGGCTACTAAAAACAGACAAGGTAACCAGGATTACATTGATGCGTTTTTTATTGCTTTCCAAGACGAGTCTAAAGGTAATGTGCCACTGGCTTCGCCGGACATTTTTGGCAACATGAACATGGATGAGGTAAACACATCTATGACCGATGCACAGGTTCAAAAAGTTATTAAGAAAAAAGTAAGCGAGGCTATTGATAGCGCCTTTGGCGTATTAGACGAGCGTATCAATAAATTTGGTGTTGCACAGCCTAACATCATGAAGATGGGCGAAAGCGGCCGTATACTTGTAGAGTTACCGGGTGTTAAAGACATTGAGCGTGCTACAAAGCTGCTTCAAAGTACTGCCCAGCTTGAGTTTTGGGAAGCTTATAAGGTAAGCGATGTTATGCCATACCTTAGCGCAGCCAACCAGGCCCTGAAAACTTCTACAGCTACAGAAACACCTGCTGATACTACAAAAACAGCAGCCGGTAAAGGCGTTGCTGACCTTTTGGGCAGCAAAGACTCTGTTACCAACAAAAAAAGCAACGAGCCACTACTTGGTAAAATCAACCAGACGGAGGTTTATGGTGCAGGCCCTGTAATAGGTTCTGTTTCTGTAAAAGATACTGCAGCTATTAACGCTTACCTTAAAAGGCCGGAAATACGCAACATAATTCCTTCTGACCTTCGCTTTGCACGTTTTGTGTGGGGTAAAGAGGATGTAAGGAAAAAGAAAGGTTTTGTAGATATGTATGCCCTGCACACAAACAGGGAAGGCGTTCCGCCACTTGCGGGTAACGTTATTACAGATGCTACATCTGATTTTGACCAGACTAACAAACCGGTAGTGAGCATGAAAATGAACACTAAAGGTGCCCAGAAATGGGAAGAGATGACCGGTAAAGCCTACCGCGAGAACGGCTTTATTGCTATATCTCTTGATAACGTAGTATATTCTGCGCCGGGTGTAACAACAGGCCCTATCTCTGGTGGCAGCTCTCAAATCTCTGGTAACTTTGATGTGAGTGAGGCAAAAGACTTAGCTAACATACTTCGTGCCGGTAAACTTCCTGCTAAGGCAGATATCGTGCAAAAAGAAGTAGTAGGCCCATCATTAGGCCAGGAAGCTATTGATAACGGTACAATGTCATCTGTTGCAGGTTTACTTATCGTATGCCTTTGGATGTGGGTTTACTACGGCAAAGCCGGCTGGTTTGCTAACATTGCGGTTATCATCAACCTATTGTTTATCTTCGGTATCCTTGCCAGTATAGGTGCAGTACTTACATTGCCGGGTATTGCCGGTATAGTATTAACAATGGGTACTGCGGTAGATGCTAACATTATTATCTATGAGCGTGCTAAAGAAGAGCTGCGCCACGGTAAATCATTAGATGAAGCCATTAAAACGTCGTTTAGCTGGAGGGGTGCCATGTCATCTATTACAGATGCGAACGTAACACACGTACTTACAGGTGCCGTACTATTGATATTTGGTTCAGGCCTTATCAAAGGTTTCGCGGTAACCCTACTAATAGGTATATTTACATCACTATTTACTTCAATCTTCATTACAAGGCTATTTCTTGACTGGAGTGTTAAGAGGGGAGACAAACTTACGTTTGTAACTAACCTGTCTAAAAACTGGTTTACAAATTTCCATTTCAATTTCCTTGGTGCCAAGAAGTTTACATATGTGTTCTCATCAATCGTAGTTATACTTAGCTGCGTGTCGTTCTACTTTAACGGCCTTGATGAGGGTATCGACTTTTCCGGCGGGCGTACCTACCAGGTTAAGTTTGAAAAAACAATATCTGACGAAGAAGTAAGGAACGAGCTTTCTAAAGCATTTAACAGTAATGTTGATGTTAAGCGTTTTGGTAACGATAAACAACTTAGGATAACTACCAACTACCTTATCGAGAAAAAAAGCGAAGAGGCAGACAGGGAAGTATCTCAAAAATTATATGAAGGCCTTAAA
>Ga0265780_10005898_pt1 | contig 15363 bp, 12 predicted proteins | sample P1T30metagenome_FD_192432 | JGI IMG/M metagenome (GOLD analysis project Ga0265780, IMG submission 192432) | Plant litter microbial communities from East Loma Ridge, Irvine, California - P1 T30 | ecosystem: Environmental > Terrestrial > Plant litter > Unclassified | place: USA: California... | reverse complement strand
CGTGACCAACTTGCTGCGAGAATACGTGTCGTAACACGATCAGCGTGCAACATGGTTGCGGAAAGCGAAAAGCCACCGGTCACAACCGACTGCCAGGACCCGCCTGCCTGGAGCCTCCAACCCTTCTGCGAGATGCCCTGACTCGCCAGTGTCTCGAAGCTCCCGAAACTTTTTTGAGCTACTGCAAAGATAGACATGCCGTGATCGTCGCGCCTGAATGAAGCGCCGATCTGGCCGCCCGCCCGGTGGGTGGAATGCGAGATGTCACCGCTGATCGATGCAATGCCGAACTCGCTAAGCTTGGTGGTCATGGCTGCGCCTGCCACCTGCACGGCGTTGGCAAGCGCTATGCGCGCTTCGCCTGTTGTCCGGTTATTCAATCCGCGGCGCATGGTACCGGATGCGAACGCAGCACCGTACCTGTCGCCGCGCGAAAACGCGTTCGATCGTAGGAGCCCGGCCTGGACAGAACTGGCGTTCAGTCCCCGACGCAGCAACTGCTGCGAGCCATAAAACGATATTTGCTGCACAGTTTCATGCCCAAGCACATCGCGCACGAGCAGTGAAACCTTGCCTGCTCCGTCGACCATCGGCACATTGGAAACGGCGAATCGTCCGCTTTGAACATCTTCGGACAGTCGGCGAACGCCATTCACGTACAAATCAACGGTCGACGGCACGCCGTCGCCGCCTACGATATCCGGCATCGGTGCGGTTACTAAATCAGGTTGCAACGTGAAGTCTGTCGAAAGCTGGATCCCGCCTGCCCGAATGGCACCATCAGCTGAACCGTCGGAGCTCACAAAATCACCTACGGTCAGTCTTCGTGCGGTACGTGGATTTTCGAGGACGTAGCGAGTCTCCAGGCGCCGGACGCTTAGGCCACGCGCGCCTAAGCCCCGGCGTGCCAAGAGACCGGTGGAAAGGATGCCTGCAGGGCCGAAGAGGCGGAGCTCGCCGGAGACGCCACCGTTGCCGCGGTCATCCCCGTAGATCGCGTAGTTAAGCAGCCCTCCCCATGCCGGCAGCACGTCCTCCGCAGCGACGGTCGGAACTTCGATCATGGCACGGCGCATCCTGGTGGCCGCGACACGGATATGCACAGTCTGCGTTGCCTGATCGAGGTGGTAGGTTAGATCGGCGATGCTGCGCAGTGGGATCAGTGCTGCACCTTCGGCTGCGTCGATTCCAAGCGCCTGAAGATCGTCCCCGCTTGCGAGGAGATTGTCGCTTTGGCCCGAAAACTCGACGACGAGACCCGTGTCGATCCCGTTGATCCAGACTTGTGCAAACACCTTCTCTTGCGTCGCGGGGGTGCTAGCCTCAATCGGGGGAGGGGCTCCGATCGAGGGGAGAAGCGTCGCCGAGATCGCGAGCGCCAGAATGAACGCGGCCAAGCCGTCCTCATCAACGCGTGACTGGGATCAGCACGCGTAAGAGCTTGGCTCCGTCGCGGGCAGTGATCGTCACGCTTTTCGGTGAGCTGTCGGCTTTGTAGCTCCACGCCCGTTCCTGACCCGCAAGCGCGTACCCGGCGAGACCGGAAGCAACGACGGTCGGCTTGTCTCCCGCCTGAGCGGTCAGCTCAACGAGCCGGACATGCACTGACCCGCGGTTCCTGACGCTGATGCTGATGCGTTGCGTCTGGGTGTCCTGCCGGGCGCTCCATTCCAATGACGACGACCGAGGCACGCCCGCCGCGGGCTCGACGAACACCGGAAGAACCATGCGCACCGGGAGCTGAAGTTGGCCCGCTGCACCAGCAAGCGGCAACTGGTCAACGACCAGCCGATAGCTGCGTTCGACAGGCCCTGGCGGAACCTTGGCGACAATGCGGACCGATTGCGTCCCCCGTGGCTCAAGTCGAAACATGGGCGGACTAAAGCCTGCATCATCGACGGGGCTATAGACCTCCTCTTCACCCTTCATCGTCCAGCGATAGAGCCTAACCTGAACGGTAATCGGGCTGGTCCCAGGGTTGCTGACGATCGTCGAGACGCTACGTGCCAACCCTGTCAGGGAAAGCTGTACCGGCGCAACCGACAGGCTGCCGCCAGGCGCCTGCGCGCCTACGGTGCCCGGCCCCAGCAGCAGCAATAGCGCCGTGGCCGGTCGCAGCGAGCCTAGTAGGAGAGATCGCACGAGCGCAGGCTCAGTAGTAGACCGTGATGGGAACGGTATCCGAATACGTATCCGCTGGAGCACTCTGCCCAGCGGCTATCGAGGCATAAATTGCAATCGTGTTGGCGATCGCTCCGAGCCCCGTCTGGCCGGTCAGACGCTGCGACGTGACGCTGTCACCGAACCGCTGCAACCCAGCGCTGTCGCGGTGAAGTTCGTAGGAGAGAAACTGGGATTGGCTTGCGCCCTTCATTCGGCGCTGAGTGCCCGATGCATTGCTGCCGTCGCTAAGGCCGATCGAGAACGGTGTTCCCTGGGTGCAGGTAACGTTTACATTGGCGTTGGCAGGACTGGATGTGCCGAGTGCCGGATCGATTGTGCCAAAAACCAGCGTGCCGCTGCCTACTGCGCAAGCCGCAACTACGGTGGCTTGAATAGTAAGAACACCATTGGCGGTTGCAGCAATGGCGGACGTATTTCCAACCATCAAGCAACATGTCAGCGCGAGCGCGTAGAGGCCCTTCTTCACGGCAAATCTCCTGGAGAAACTTTGTTCCAGGCAAAAATGGCCTCGCAAATATTAAAAAACCGTAATCAATAGAAAAACGCGAAACTCATCGTTTCGATAATACACCCGTTTCGATTTGGTTGTTCAAAACCGCAGCACTTACGGATTAAGCCGCGTGGATAAGATTGGTGCGTCTGATTGGTAGGGTCAAAGCTGTCTTTTCAAGCGGCTTTGGGCGAGCGGATTTGGGGTGGGGAGTGGGCACCGATCGGCGCCCTGGTGGCGTCAGAACCGGGAGTGGCTGTTAAGCTGCAGGCGACGACCGGCTCTATTACGAAAGCGTGATGTGGATGGTGCGCACAGGCGCGTAGTGGCGGTTAGCTAGAACCGTCATACTTGTCTGTGAGGTGCCCACAATCTCAAATGGGCGTACTTTTCAAACCGGAAAGGGTGATTTACCTTTTTTAAAAGAGCCCGGGAGCAGCACCAATAGCTCATGAGAGGTAGACGATATGCTGCTAGTTCGAGACTATCCAATGGTAGATAACGAAGTGTCCCGCGCTTCTGAAACACGGAAATATGCGACCGGAGACGAGAACCTTCAGAGCGTATTTGATTCCGTCACACAGCTTTGCAGCAATCTGTTCCAAGCTGAGATCAGCCTGCTGTCCTTCATCGAGGACGATATCCAAATCGTAAAGGGAGCGGCCGGCCTTGCGGCGACGACGATCAGTCGGACTGACTCATTTTGCTCACACACTATATTATCAAGTGAGGTGATGGTCGTGTTGGATGCCGCAAAGGACGTGCGGTTTCGGGGGAACCGTTATGTTACAGCAGCCCCGTTCATACGCTTCTACGCGGGTGCACCGTTAAAAACAGCGCTAGGGTTTAACATTGGTGCACTATGTATCGCTGACCCGCGACCACGTAGCGACTTTTCCGCGACGGACCGTAGTCAGCTGGGGCAGATGGCCAGCCTTATATCGTCCAGGATGGACGACCTGATCGTCGGGCATTGCGATCTGGTAGCGCCCCGGCACAGCGTTGATTTGGAAGGCATGATCAGCAGCTACGGCAAAAGACCAGTATCCGCTGCTATTCAAAACATCTCCATTCGCGGCGCCATGATCAATGTCGCAGGAGCCCTGATACCAAGAGGGGAGGAGGTTGTGCTGTCGATCGGCACGGTAGCTATCGTTGCTACGGCGATGTGGACCCGCAATGGCATGATCGGATTGTCTTTTGATCGTCCTATCAACGATGAAGACCTTGCTTCTGTGCACAATTCAGTTCGTAAAGCACCGGCCACCTTGCCGAGTATGCGTGGTAGCTCGCAGATTGTCTCGGAGCGGTAAGTGTCCGCTATGGAGTTCAATCACTACGTTTGCCTGCGGATTACGATATCTGGCAACGCTGGTGGCCTGCTGATGGTGCCAGCATAATTACATGATAGTTTGCCGGCGAACATATCGTTAAAATGGTTAAGGTGCTTGATCTACGTAGCAGGCTGTTACGGTCAGGGCGGTGCGCTTGAACCTGCGGCAGACTGGCATGGTGGCACAGTATCATGAATAGCTGTTTAGAATGCCAGTATAAGCTTCGCACTGTGATGTAAGGACGCGTCTGGGGTGCCCGAGACACAATTATCATGCCATCGGCAACCAGTGCGCGGTTCCCGCGACATCAAAGCGGACTTGGAATGAAAACAGCGTCGGCGCCGGCACCTCTGACATCCCATCGAGTTCGCACCTGTCCAGTATGCGTTTTCGGATGGTTTGCCCTGTTTGTCGCACAGTGGTGACTGAGACCGGGTTTCCACATATCTGGCCGCTGAACGGCGGGAAGGGAGAGAAAAGTGGACGGCCCGGTTATGGCAAGGCGGACTGTGATAGCGGACCGTGCGCGGCGCTGCCGCCTTGCCTGATCGTTGATTCGGAAAACTTACCGCGCTGACTCCAAACCGTTCGCCCGTAGGTCGGCACAATAGGTCGCCTTCAACAGGGGCAATGACAGCGTCTTGCAATCACGCGATAGAGCTTGGCTCATCCATACCAGCCTCCTTCACCAGCACGGAGCATGAATCAGAAACGACCGCCATGTGCATCCTGATGATCCAACTCAGCTAAAAAGCGCTCTTATGAAGTTCTACAAAAAACTTCTGAGATTAACCAACGTGCAACCGTTTCCATTCCAGTAAACCGTAAGTGATAAAACAAGGCGGATGTCATGCGCGGCACGAAGGCGGGCATCCTGCGATCGGCGGCATTGAGTTGCGGGTTGTTTCTCGGAGGATGCGGCAGCGGCGGTGGTGGCATCAATTCGACACCGACGCTGCCTGACGCATCCATCCCGCCAACCACGCCAGCGCCTGTTCCAACGCCAACGCCAACGCCCGCTCCGATAGCGACAAATTACGATACAAGGGAATATCGTGCGACGGTGGGCGCGGTGTCGATGAATGCGCTCGCAGCCTATAATAGGGGTGCGACCGGCCTGGGCATCGGCGTCGGCGTCATCGACAGCGGCATCGACCTGCAAAGCGAGGAGTTCGGTAGCCGTATCTCCACCGGCTCGACCGGGGTCGCCGGCAACACATCGATCGACGACGAGGGAGGGCACGGCACCGCCGTTGCCTTCACCCTCGCCGGGAGGCGCAATGGCACCGGCACGCACGGCGTCGCGTTTGATTCAACGCTAATCGTGTTGCGCGCGGATCGCCCCGGCACCTGCGTCGGCGGCACCACGGACGACGCCGAATCGGGCTGCAAGTTCTTCACCGATGCGATCACCCGCGGGGTCGATACCGCGCGGACAGCAGGTGCGAAGGTCATCAATATCTCGCTTGGCGGATCGGCAATGCCGCAAAGCCTGAAGGATGCCGTCGGCCGGGCGACGCTGGCCGGGATCATCGTGGTGATCGCGGCAGGCAACGACGGCACCGACAATCCCGACCCCTTCACCAATGTCGCCAATGACAGCACCGCTCGCAACATGGTGATCATCGCGGGTTCGGTCGGTGCAGGCGACACGCTGTCCACGTTCAGTGACAAGGCTGGTACGGGCGCTGCACATTTTCTCACCGCAGTCGGAGAGCGGGTCCCCGCACCGGACAATAACGGGGGAAATTTCCTCTGGTCTGGAACGTCGTTCGCCGCCCCGCAAATCTCCGGCGCCGTCGCTTTGCTCGCGCAGGCGTTCCCCAATCTTAGTGGCGCGCAGATCGTCGACATACTGTTCAAGAGTGCGCGCGATGCCGGCGCCGCAGGAGTCGACGCGATCTATGGCAATGGCGTGCTCGACCTGACGCGCGCATTCCAGCCGCTCGGGACGACGTCGGTCGCGGGGTCGAGATCTGCGATCTCGTTCGTCACCAACGGCATGCTGTCGGCACCGATGGGCGATGCCGCGCAGGGGTCGCTGGGTGCGGTCGTCCTCGACGGTTACGCCCGTGCCTTCGCGACCGATCTTGCCCCGACGATCGGGCGCAGTGCACCATCGCCAACGTTGGGCGGCATGCTCCAATCAAGGACCCGGGCGGTTGCCGTGGCGCGTGGCGGCATGACCGCGTCGATGACGTTGGTGCCGAAGTCCCGTGGTTTCGGATCAGGTAGCACAGACAATGATAATAGGCGGTCGATCCTGACCAGGGCCGACGTTTATCCAAACGCTGGTCCGAATAGCGGGATCGACGCCGGGCAATCGCGCGCAATTGCCGCAACGATGACCCAACGGCTTGGCGAGACGCTGTCGTTCGGGCTCGGCGTTGCGCAGGGATCGACTGCAATAACCGCGCAGCTGACGGACCAGTATGAACCGGCGTTTCTCGTTGCCACCATGTCGGGCCTCGGCTTCGACAGCAGCGCGCGGGCGTCGAGCGCTGTGCGGCAGCGTTTTGGTGGGTTCGGCGTGACTGCGGGGATTGAAACCGGCGATGTGCTGTCGCGCCGCGAGGCAGATGGATTTGCGCGTACCGGCTGGCGGCGGTCAGGCTATGAGCGCGTCGCTATCGGTGTCGATCGGCAATTCGGCGCGGTGTCGACGTATGTCTCGGCTACCCGGATGAGCGAGCAGAATACGTTTCTAGGTGCGAGACTCGATGCCGGGCTAGGTGCTGCGCGTGCAGCGAGCTGGTTTGCCGATGCCAAGGCGCGGCTCGACGGCGGCGATGGCTGGTCGATCGGCGGCTCGTTTCGCCAAGGCTGGTCCAGCATGCATATCCGCGGCGGTCTCAACGGCGGCGGCATGCTCCATACCCGAGCATTCGCAGCCGATATCGGCAAGGCGGGCCTGTTCGGTACCGACAGCATCGGCCTGCGCATCGCCCAGCCTCTGCGGGTCGCACGGGGCGGGATCGATCTCGCGCTGCCGACCGACTATGACTATGCGACCAGCCAGGTAACCGGCTGGACCACGCAGCGTCTGAACCTCACGCCAAGTGGCCGCGAGCTCGATATCGAGGCCCGGTACAGCCTGCCAGCGTTTGGTGGCGGACTTGAAACCAACCTGTTCCTGCGCCGCGACCCCGGCAATTTTGCGAATATTCCGACCGACTACGGTTTGGCGGTACGCTTCAACCGCGGATTCTGACACGCGGGGCAGCTTGGCTGCCGGCCATGATTCATGCGGTTGGAAACACTACGGAGCGGAGTCATGCCGCGGACGGTTTATTATCTCGTCGCCGCGCCGCAAGGGCTGGACCGCACCGCTGTGGTGATCGACGTTGAAACGATAGGCCTGGATGCGGATTATCTAATCTGCAATCTAGTTGTCCAGCGTATTCGCGCCAATACGTTTTGACTTTAAAAGGTCGTAGACTTCACTTTCCAGGAAAGTCATGGTGAATGGCTTTTTTAAAAATCGGTGGGCAACATGTCGACGAGTTTCGGCTTCCTCTGTAAAACCGGACATAACAATAGTTTGAACTCCTGGTCGTCTCACGTATGCTCGTTCAATGAAATCAAAGCCGTTTAATGTACCTGGCATATTAACGTCGGTTATAACTAAATCTATTTCAGGAAAATCATTGACAGCTAATAGTGCGTCGTCTGCGTTGCACGCCAAAAGGACCTTAAACCCGCACTCATCGAGATGCTCCCCAATCATAGTGCGAATTCTATCCTCATCGTCAACAATCAGGATGGTGATTCCGTAACCAGTTATCATGAAAAACTCCCGAACCTCCAATTTCAATCATATCTCGAAGAGGCAGCATGGCTACCCTAAAAGCGCTTGCCGCGACGATAATTTGTGAACTTTTCGATGATTACGGGCATGGTCGAGAATGCTGGCTCCGTTTGTATAGAAATTATAAAGGTAAGAGCAGCGCGAGATTTTATTCGCAAAGAGGGTGCAAGCGCGTTTCTTGTTAATATATCGTTATGGGTTACACTTAATAAGCCAAGTAAATTGTAAAGAAATAACTTACTTGGCTTATACCGCCTCCGTAGTAATAGTAAAGCAACAACAGAAAATAGAGGGTCGGCATCTAAAAGATAAACATATTGTTTAAACTGTTTACCAATATGTGTACAATACCCACGGTATCTGTATGCCTTCTGCTAAGCATTAAGTAGAGAGCGTTACCGGCAATTGTAATAGTACAGTATCTTGCATCATGGTCGGCCTCGTCTTTGAGATTATTGAGGGTGATGCATCATGGATCACTAAATAATCGCTGGTCAACGGATTCAGACTGGGAATCTGCAGTCTCGTCACGGAACTAGAGCAACTAGTTGACGTGGGTGCAAAGCGTATGGCCTACTGAGAAATCCTTACCCTCATGGGGGAGGGCGTTTGGGAGCGCGCAGTGACTATAGACTCTAGCGAACGTCGTTTGAACGCCATCGTCAATAATAGCATGATGGCGATCTTGCTCATGGATGAACGTCAGCACTGCGCTTTCATGAACAAAGCGGCAGAAGCGTTGACTGGCTACCGTTTGGAAGAGGCAGTTGGCCGTCCCCTGCACGATGTCGTCCATCACCAGCGCCCGGATGGTACACCCTACCCGTTGGCCGAATGTCCAATCGATCGGGCATTTCCCGACCGCGAACGGATGCAAGGCGAGGAGGTATTCGTCCATAAGGAGGGATACTTCTATCCTGTCGCGTTCACCGCATCCCCGATCACGGACGATGACGGTCAACCTGTCGGCACGATCATCGAAGTGCGCGATCTTTCGGCGGAAAAAGCCAGAGAGGCTGCGCTGCGGGAAAGCGAGGGCCGGTTCCGCAATATGGCGGATCATGCTCCGGTGATGATGTGGGTCACCGATGCGACCGGCTATTGCACATATCTTAACCGCCAGTGGTATGAGTTTACCGGGCAGACGATTGAAGAAGCGCACGGATACGGCTGGCTAGAGGCTACTCATCCTGATGATCGGCAGCGTACGGAAGCTGCCTTCGTCGCGGCGAACGCCAAACATCAACCTTTCCGCTTCGAGTACCGTCTCAAGCACGTATCAGGCGCCTACCGCTGGGCGATCGATGCTGCGAGTCCGCGGTTCGGTGACGATGGGGAGTTCCTAGGCTATGTCGGCTCCGTAATCGACATTGACGAACGGCGTGAAGCTGAGGAGCGACTTGGGGTCAGCGAAGAGCAATTGCGGCTTGCTCTAGAGGTTGCCGAAATTGGCCAATGGGACGTGGATCAGGCCACCGGCAGCATGTTCTGGCCACCGCGGGTCAAGGCGATGTTTGGTATCTCTCCGGGCGTTCCGGTCACGTTAGATGATTTTCATAATGGCGTGCATCCGGAGGACCGAGAGAAAACACGCGAGGCTTACGAGTCCGCAAGCGACCCTGATCGCCGCACTCTGTACGACGTAGAATACCGGACCATCGGCAAGGAGGACGGTATTACCCGGTGGGTTGCAGCAAAGGGGCGTGGCCTGTTTGATGGGCAGGGTAATTGCTTTCGGGTGATCGGGACCGCGATCGACATCACGGCCCGAAAGGCAGGCGAAATTCGTCTCCAGCAGCTCAACGATCGCCTTGAACACGAGGTCACCGCACGAACCGCTGAGCGCAACCGAGTATGGGAGATGAGCCGCGATCTGCTCGCCATCATCGGCTTCGATGGTTTCCTGAAGACCATAAATCCGGCGTGGGAAGCAACCCTTGGCCACGATACCAAGACGTTGTTGTCTATACCTTTTCATGAGCAGGTTCACCATGATGATTACGACGCGGTCCAGAGCATCGTGAAGCGGCTGCTTCACGGCGAGACCGTTGAGCGCTTCGAGAGTAGGGTCGCTCATGCAGATGGATCGTGGCGCTGGATCTCTTGGACACTCGTGCCGGAAGGCGATGTCTTCTACGCAGTCGGACGCGATGTCACGCCAGAGAAGGCTGCTGCTCACGAACTTGAATACGCGCAGGAAGCACTTCGCCAGAGCCAAAAGATGGAGGCGATGGGCCAGCTTACTGGTGGCGTCGCGCATGACTTCAACAATCTGCTCACGCCGATTCTCGCGGCGCTCGATATGCTTCAGCGGCGAGGCGTCGGCGGCGACCGCGAACAACGGCTGATCGAAGGTGCTATTCAATCGGTCGACCGGGCCGCGACGCTCGTTCAGCGTCTCCTGGCGTTCGCGCGACGGCAGCCGCTGCAATCATCTGCTGTTGACATCGGCAAGCTTGTCGAGGGAATGGCCGACCTTCTTGCCAGCACGACCGGCCCTCAGGTTCGGGTGGTCGTCGACCTGGCAGACGATCTACCGCCTGCCAATGCAGATCCAAACCAGCTAGAAATGGCGCTGCTGAACCTCGGCGTGAATGCGCGCGACGCTATGCCTCAAGGAGGCACGCTTCGGATAACAGCAACTCGCGCCAGCGTCCGCACCCCACGCGGAGCGCTTAAACGCGGGCATTATGTCCGATTGGTAGTCGCCGACACTGGCGTCGGGATGGATCCGGTCACGCTCGCTCGCGCGATCGAGCCATTCTTCTCGACTAAAGGCATCGGCAAGGGCACTGGCCTTGGCCTCTCGATGGCTCACGGACTGGCAGCTCAGCTAGGCGGTGCACTTACTATTTATAGCCAGGAAGATGTTGGGACCAATGTTGAACTTTGGTTGCCGGTCAGTGCCCTTCTTTCTGATGGAAACGAAACGTTTGCGGAGGTTACAGCGATTAACAAGGGGCGCGGCCTTGCACTCCTCGTCGATGATGAAAACGCTGTTCGGGCCAGCACAGCTGATATGCTCGAAGAACTTGGATACGAAGTTCGCGAAGCGAACTGCGCAGAGACTGCTTTGGCGCTTGTTGCGAATGGATTGCTCCCTGACCTATTGGTCTCGGACCATCTTATGCCCGGCATGAGTGGGGTGGAGCTTGCATCAGAGCTCCAAAAAGCGTGGCCCAATTTGCCGGTATTGATCGTCTCTGGTTACGCCGATATTGAGGGTCTTGCTCCGGGCCTGCCTCGATTGGTAAAGCCCTTCCGGAGCGCAGAGCTAGCTGCGAAACTCACGGCACTATAAGGTTGCAGGGATAACAACATTGAACTGCGCCGCTTTGGCCGCCTCTGCCTATCCCGGATACCAAGTATGCCGTTCGCAGCCATTGGAGTAGTGAGAGCTTCGTAAAATGGTAGTTGGCAAGTGTGCGGCGCCGCTCGGATCAACCCACGCAGATGCTCGCCCCCGGGATCGATATTGGCGGTTCGGTGATTCAGAATACGCGAACAGATCAGCTCATCACGTCTCGGCGAGACCGTCGTCTGAGGTTCACCGGACCTCAACCTTCTCGTCCTATTCCAAGGGTATGATCATGCTGCGCAACTTTGCTATCGCCGCTGCGGTTATCGTGGCGGCGCCTGCCCTCGCGCAGGTGCGCGTTACTGTCAACGGCGAGTCATTCGACGTGCCCGCGGGCACAACGCGCGTGATCACCTATTTGCCGAGCGGTAAGCAGCAGATCTCTGATCGGCAGTGGGACGGCCAGATCGGTACCGAAGTTGCCTCCGGGGGCATTGTTATAACCGAGACCGTTGAGGAGGACGGCCACGGTCGCATCCGTTCGCGCAAGGTTGCCACGCAATTTGAACCACAGCGCGTCGCCTACACAAGGCGGATTCCGACCTACCGGCAGGCCATCCATCGCCATCCCGCTTATGTGCCACCGCGCCTCATTCCGGATCTATCTAAACTCTCGGAGAATCAGCCACCGTCGATGCCCGGGGTGATGCGCATCAAGCGTGATGGCCGGAGCGGACACTTTATCGCGAACATTCGCATTAACGGCGTTGCGATCAAGGCAATCATTGATACTGGCGCGACCTACACGCTGCTCACGCCTGAGGCAGCTCATGCGGTCGGCGCGTACCAGTCGATCATCCGCAACGAGCGGGCCGTCGGCATCGGCGGCATGACCACCGTGGCTGTCGCCAAGCTCCGTACGATGGAAGTCGCCGGACAGCAGTTCGGCAGCATGATCGCTCGCATCGGTCAGCGTGGCATTGCCTATACACTTCTCGGCCAGACCGAGATCGCCCGGCTTGGCCGCGTCGTGATCGAAGACGGTGTCATGACCATCATCCCGCAAGGCGCCCAGTAGGCCTTGCGCTAACACTACGTCAGGAGGATGCATCTTCGCAAGTGGTTGCCGCATCAACGAAAGTACATTCATACACGCTTTGAAAGGCGACCCGCATTCTGTTCGGGGATCATGAACACCACTGCACACAACCCTCTTTACGATAACATCGGCGATTTGGCAGGCCACCCGTTGGATGGCAGGCAATAACTCAGTCGAGCGGTAGAATATATCATAAGTCAATAAACATAAGACTTTTGTTAAAACTTTAAAACAAAAGTGCTATTGTATGAATCCATTCACAGAAAGATAGTCAATAAAACCGATCTGTATTCAAAAAGAGCAGTATTACTCAAGACTATAACAAGTCCTTGCCAACACATTTTCTGCACGCGCTTTGTGGCGCCGCCTATAAACAAGAGTGGAGACAGCCCTGGAAGACCGCCGAAAAATTAAGGTGGTTAAAAAGCAGAATACGCTGTTGCTCCATTATGGCACAACATTAGACCAGGGCTGTATCATTAACGCTCGAAAAAAGAGAGCAATATTATTATAATCTATACCAAAGTAACGGGCTTTCGCATTTGCCGGACGTTGTCATCAATAGAAAAATAAGTGACGTGATGGACAAGCGGGTACTAATTGTTGAAGACAACGAGCTTAACTTGAAACTATTCTGCGACTTATTGCGGGCGCATGAGTTTGTTGTCGAGCCGGTACGTGACGGTCGCGAAGCCCTAATCCGGGTTCGTGAATTTCACCCTGATTTGATTATTATGGACATTCAGATGCCGTACGTCTCCGGCTACGAGCTGATCCGCGAGATCGTGAGTGACAAGAACCTGCAGACAATTCCGATAATGGCCGTGACAGCTTATGCCGGCCCCGACGATGAAGAGCGAATCCGAGCAGCTGGTGCGCAATCTTATATCTCGAAGCCAATAACCCTGGCGCGGTTTCTAGACGGGGTGAACGCGTTGCTTTGACTCTAGAAACTTAGCGATCTTGGAAGTGCAAATTATCGCTCGATGAGTTTAGTCCAGGGTTCGTCGATCAAAGCCGGAAGATGATGGTGACAGCGAATGCGACGGCGGATAAGAAGACTGCTGGACAATTATCCTAGCGGGTCACAACGCGGCACCAGACCTTCAGCCGTCCGAACACGATCTCAATACGGCTGCGGCGCTTGTCGTAGTTAATAAGCTCGAGCCGGGGCTTCCAACCTAGAATGCACGGCTGTATGCTCTTGGCCAGAAGGCAGCCCTGAGCAAGCCAGCGTCGTAGCCGCAACCGCCGTGCAGCCATTGTGCCTTGCGTAAATCGTCCAGTAACGCAGCTGCACCGATGTAGTCGCTGAACTGTCCAGCGGTCATGAAGAAAGTGAGCGGACTGCCGTTTACGTCGGTCACGGCGTGGAGCTTCGTGTTCATACCTCCCCTTCGACAAGCTTAGGGCAGGCTTTGGTGAGACCGATCAAGCGCCCAAGATCCCCTTTTTAACCGGCAGGCTCGATGCCGTGCGGTGCGCCTTTAGCGACGTCTTTGGGTCGGCATCAACGGCAGCCAAGCCGTCCATTATGCTATGGAGCACACCCATCTGACCTCACCGTTCCAGCAATTGTAGAGCGTTCTGTGTAGGCCTTAGTTGCTGAACGCATCACGCTAGCTAGGCTCATTGCGGTTCACGAAAACGATACTGCTCAATACCTGCCGGTCGGCAACTTGCGGCTTGCCCTGGCTCCCAAGGAAATGACCGCAGGTGCGCCATCTGCTCGTCCGTCAGCCAGTACAGATCGCATCTCAGGTCTTCTCACGGAGCCTGAGTCAGATCGCGCTTTTTACATTATGGGTCGGAGCCGTCCTTAAATAACATCTTACTCGCTTGGTATTGTGCGAGACGGTCAACGGTATATTTAAGCGCACGGCTTCAAGGTATGGCTACTATCGAAGCGACTTTACAGGGCTCGTACGGAGACAGGACTGTGATCTGGCCGTTAGACCGCCTGTGGGGAAGTAAGACTGGGATCAGAACTCGCCGAAACGCTCATTTCGACTGCGCGTCGTTCGGCCTCTTTGAGCAGTTCGTGCTCTGTCAGAGCTCGGTGATCGATCCACCATTTTGCGTCAGTGATAAGGACACAGATCTGGTAGCCGTCTTTCTGTGTAACCGGCTGGGCAACAAGCTTGCAAAAGCGGCTAGCTCGAAGGGTTGATGCCCATGCGACCTGACGATCGCTGCCAGTGAGCGATGGAAGATCAAGGTGCGCTATGGCTGCACCGTCACGAACCGCCGCTTCCGCTTGTTCAGCCTGTTTGGTTGCAAGAAAGCAGGTAGTGCACTTAGTCGTCTCCAGCCAGCGGGCTTTCCGCTCCTGCTGGCTTGCGAAGCCAGCGAGATAGTGAATTTCCTCATGCCCGCAGGCGTGCGTGATGATCTTGTTCATAAAGCGAAAATGCTCGACAGCCATGTCGAGGCAACGCGTATGAGTCAGGTTGAATCTGGAATGCGGCAAGCCGTTGACGTGTAACGCCTGCCAGTTGGTTAACATTAGGGTTGGCCCATTGTTTCGGCTCGGCCTGGTCAGGCTGCCGTCAAAGGCTGATATTCCGCCGAGCCATTTCCAAGAACGCCAAATCGCCGATCGGCGTGCGAGGCTCGGCTTTGAAGATGTCGGCCAGGTCGAGCAGATCGTTGTCGGCAAGGCCTGTTATGGACGTCTCGATCTTGGCAAGGCGTTCAACGGCGCGATCACCACGATCGGTGATCCGCTTCATTTTTGTCTTAAGCATGCACTCTCCTACCATGCGCGTCTTCGTGCGGGCACCCCACGGAGATGGGGCCGACTTGGCACTACGCTGCCGCGGCATCGTCCGCTTGAAGGAACGAGACGAACAGGTCGGTCGATGACCGCAAATTCCGCGCGCTCGCCGCCAGATCGCTGGCGCTGCCCCGTACCGACGCCGACAATAGGGCGGCAGACCCTGCAGCTTCCGCCACGCCGTCGATCCGGGTGCCGATTTCCTTCGCGGCGCCGACCGCTCGCGCTGCACCCGCATCCACCTCCTGCGCCGTGAAGCGCTGCTCGCCAACTGCGGTCGCGATTCCCGATGCCGCGACTGAGACCTGGCCGATCGCGGTATTGACGCTACGCAGCTTCTCGCCCGTATCTGCCACGCCCTCGCGAATTCCGGT
>Ga0265780_10005897_pt1 | contig 15365 bp, 15 predicted proteins | sample P1T30metagenome_FD_192432 | JGI IMG/M metagenome (GOLD analysis project Ga0265780, IMG submission 192432) | Plant litter microbial communities from East Loma Ridge, Irvine, California - P1 T30 | ecosystem: Environmental > Terrestrial > Plant litter > Unclassified | place: USA: California... | reverse complement strand
CATACTTGCCTCATCTCTCGGGGCATCCCTGGTTATGATCGCTGTGGTAGCCATCTCGGCAAGGTTAAAAGATAATGTAACCGTTCTTATTGTCGGGGTAATGATAGGCAATATTATCACATCCGTTATCAGCATCTGGCAATATTTCAGCGCCCCCGAGCAGATCAAAGATTACCTGATGTGGACGTTTGGTTCCCTCGGAGGTGTTACTGGCAGCCAGTTATATGTACTTGCGCTGGTGGTCTTCATCGGACTGATCATTTCATTTATTTCTTCAAAGCTGCTTAATGCACTGCTTCTCGGAGAGAATTATGCCCGCAGCATGGGCCTGACGGTAAAACGTGCGCGTATTCTGATCATCTGCAGTACGAGTATCCTTGCCGGCAGCATCACCGCCTTTTGCGGCCCTATCGCCTTTATCGGCATTGCAGTTCCTCCGTTGACCCGTTCGTTATTCAACACCTCAGACCACCGCCTCCTGATTCCCTGCTGCTGCCTTATGGGTACAGCAATTATGCTGCTTTGCGACCTGGTATCGCAGATCACCGGCAGCCAGACCGCTTTACCCATTAACGTTATCACAGCGCTTGTCGGTTCACCGGTGGTTATCTGGATAATAGTGAGACGTAATAATCTCAGAAGCTTATGACGGAAGGTAAACAAACGGCATTGCAGGCGTTTAACCTTACTATAGGTTATAAAACGCATAATAAAATCATCAAGCGGGTTTCAGGGCCTCATAACCTGGAGATCAGGCCGGGCCAGCTTATCTGCCTTCTTGGCCCGAACGGATCAGGGAAATCGACCCTTTTACGCAGCCTTGCCGGCTTACAGCCCGTGCTTGAGGGCAGGGTGCAGATCGGCGGGCATGAACTGGGCGCCATGAGCACCGGTCAGCTTGCCAGACAACTGAGCCTGGTACTCACAGAAACCACCAGGCCCGGCAACCTCGACGTTTATTCCCTGGTAGCCCTTGGCAGATATCCCTATACGGGCTGGCTTGGCCGCCTTAACGAAACAGATAAAGAAAAGGTAGCTTTCGGTATCAGGTCTGTGCAGCTGGAAGGTTTTGTCGACAGAAAAGTCGATGAACTAAGCGACGGCGAATACCAGCGGGTAATGCTTGCAAGGGCGCTCGCCCAGGATACTCCCGTCATCATACTCGACGAACCAACCGCTCACCTTGATCTTCCTAACCGCATAGAACTGATGCGCCTCCTGCACCAGTTGTCGGCCAGCCTCAACAAGGGAATATTGATCTCTACTCATGAACTGGATCTCGCCCTGCAGGTTGCAGACGAAATATGGCTGATGGATACGGGAGGGCTTATTCAAACCGGCATCCCCGAAGAACTGGTTTTAAACGGAGCATTTGAAGCCGCTTTTGATAAAAGCGGAAAACTATTCGATAAAAATACGGGGACATTTACCATTCATAAGCCTTCCGGCGATAAGATCTTTATAGCGGGAGAGGGAGCATCGGTCTTCTGGACTCAAAAGGCCTTGACGAGGCTCGGCTACAGGATTACAGGCAGCGCCGCAGAAGCTTTGATTTCAATCAGCATCACCAGGCAGGTTAATGATACGATATGGTCTTTACAGCGGGATACAACATCCGAAAACTTTAATTCGCTCGGAAAGCTGACCCGGTTTCTCTGCATCAGGGATATAAACAGTTAATAACAAAACTATGATAACATATATCAGCGGCGGGGCCAGAAGCGGTAAAAGCCGGTTCGCCCAGGATATGGCATTAGAACTCAGTACCTCGCCTGTTTATATTGCTACCGCCCGGGTTGCAGATGAAGAGTTTGCGCAGCGGGTGCAGCGGCATAAAGAAGACAGAGGGCCCGAATGGACGACACTGGAAGCCTCCAGACAGCTATATAAATTGCCTCTGAACGGCCGTGTAGTCGTAATAGACTGCGTTACACTTTGGCTCAGCGATATGTTTATGGAATATGAGAGTGATACCGAGCGGGCTTTAGCCGAATTTAAAAAAGAAATAGACCGCTTAAAGGAACTTGAAGCCACTTTCATCATCATTTCTAACGAACTGGGCATGGGTTTACATGCCGAATCAGCCATCGGACGAATGTTTACAGATCTCCAGGGATGGGCGAACCAGTATGTTGCAGCCTGTGCAGATACTGCTATATTTATGGTTTCCGGCCTTCCTTTATACCTTAAGAAAATATCATGACAGAAAGACGTGACCTTTCAGACGAAAGCGGTGTGCCGACGCAGAACACTGTTACTCTCCTTGCAGAAGACAATGAGCTGCGCAGCCAGCTGCAACAGCTCATCAATAGTAAAACCAAACCCCTGGGTTCGCTGGGTATACTTGAAGACCTGGCATTGCAGATCGGGATGGTTTTTAAAAGCCTTAGTCCCGCTATAAATAATCCACAGCTCTTTGTGCTTGCGGCCGACCATGGAATTGCTGCAGAAGGGGTAAGCGCTTACCCTCAGGAAGTAACCGGACAAATGGTAGCCAATTTTCTCAGCGGCGGCGCGGCTATAAACGTCTTTTGCAGGCAGCATAACATAGAACTGAAAATAGTGGATGCCGGTGTTAACCACGATTTTGACAGCGGTCTATCTATAATTGACCATAAAGCGGCCAAGGGCACAGCTTCCTTCCTCCATGGACCGGCCATGCAGCCCGAAGATTTAAGCCTGTGTTTCGAATATGGATCCAGGCTGGTACACGATGCGCAGAAAGCTGGCTGTAACACTATCGGGTTTGGAGAAATGGGCATAGGCAATACTTCCAGCGCATCTGTTATTATGAGCTACCTTTGTGGCATCCCGCTGGAAGAATGTATTGGCAGAGGAACCGGACTGGCAGATGAACAGCTAAAAAATAAAATAAAAATACTTAAACAAGCCAGTGCTAACTATCAGGTTAAAAATGAGATATACGAAATCATGTCCTGGTTTGGCGGATTCGAGATCGTCCAGATGACGGCAGCTATGCTCGAAGCAGGCAGAAATAACATGCTGATCCTGGTAGACGGCTTTATTGCTTCTGTCGCTTTTCTTTGCGCATTCAGCATAGATCCTGAAATTAAAAAGAATGCTGTTTTCTGCCATGAGTCCGACGAAAAAGGACACCGGCTGTTGCTGGAGTATTTACAGGCCAGACCTCTTTTACGGCTCGGAATGCGCCTTGGCGAAGGCACAGGCTGTGCACTGGCTTTTCCCCTTATAAAAAGTGCGGTTGCCTTTTTAAATGAAATGGCAAGTTTTGAAAGTGCAGCAGTTAGTAACAAAGCCTGATGAAACAGGAACTTTATATCTTCCTGACGGCGCTTTCATACTACACGCGGATACCCATTCCCCGCCGCATCCCCTACAAACAAAGTTATCTGAACAGTTCTACGAGGTACTTTCCACTAATAGGTTGTATCACCGGATGTTTCGGCTTTGGTGTCTATTGGCTCGCATCCCTGGTATTCGGACCCGTTACGGGGATCCTTTTTTCAATAGCCGCAACCGTACTGCTTACCGGCGCATTCCATGAAGATGGTTTCGCCGACGTATGCGACGGCTTTGGCGGGGGCTGGACCAAAGAGCGTATCCTGGAGATCATGAAAGACAGCCGGCTGGGAACCTACGGAACCACAGGGCTTATGCTTATCCTCGCATTTAAGTTTTCAGCTTTACTTCAGCTGTCAGGCATAATAATGCCGGACTCTGTAACCCGGGCCCTGATGTTTATTGTTCCGCATACCATCAGCAGGTTCACGGCGGTAGGCGTTTTATACAGTTATCCGTACGCCAGGACAGACGATAGCAAATCCAAACCCATAGCAGAAGAGCTAAAGACCTCCAATTTGCTGCTTGCCGCATTATTTGCTTTTATTCCATTGTTTTTGTTAGCTGCCATTACAAAGAACCCCTGGTTTCTCTTTGTGATTATTCCGCTTTATATCGTTAAGCTAAGCATGGGCCGCTATTTTTATAAGTGGATAGGAGGCTACACCGGCGATTGTCTGGGCGCTGTACAACAGGTAGCTGAAGTGATCTGTTATTTATTCTTTATCATAGTATGGAAGTTTTCCTGATCAGGCATACCCGGCCGGAGATAGGCAAAGGATTTATTTACGGGCGGACAGATGTAGAGCTTGCCGATACCTTCGGCAAAGAGAAAGAAGAACTGCTTAAGGTATTACCTCACCGGTTTGACCGCGTCTATTCAAGTCCGTCACTGCGATGTGCCAGGCTGGCCGCCGTGCTATCTCCGCAATTTATAACAGATGAACGTCTTTTCGAACTGCATTTCGGCAGCTGGGAAGGGCAAACCTGGGATACCATTGACCAGGCTGAGAGCCATTTCTGGATGGCCGACTATGTAAACCGGAGTACACCCGGAGGTGAAAGTTATAAACAGATGCAGGAGAGGGTAAACAGTTTCCTGAAGGAACTTAAAAGCCTTAACCTGGATCGTGTTGCAGTAGTTACACACGCCGGGGTGATCCGTATCCTGCTTGCAGCCGATCAGGTACTGCCTTTAACATCTTCTTTTGACCTGAAAGTAGAATACGGGCAGGTCTTCAGGTTAAATTACAGTTAGCAGAAACAGGGGTAACCCTTCATAGCGGTCCTTAATGATCAGAATTGAATAATCTTACCTTGTTCCGGGAATACCAGTTTTAACTGCAGGCTGTTCTTTTCAAGTAATTGTCTTCTTATTATTTGCTCATTATTACCGGAAGGCTTCATATGAGTAATGATTAACGACACCTCTTTTAAGGTGTGCTTCCCGCTCATTTTATCTAACTGATCCATTTCCTTCATAAACAAACGAGGAGTCAGATGTCCGAAAAGAGCATTTTCCGGCTGCTCATCCGGGAATGATACTTCTATGAAGATCGCCCTCAGCTGGCCGGATTTCACCAGCGGCGTTATCGCCTGCCATAACTTATGCAGTTTATCAGATCCTTCAATAACATCTGCGCCGGTATCTCCAAGATAAAGCGCGTAACTATTGTTATTCTTAAGCAGAAAAGCAGTACTCGCCGAGGTATTGGAGTGACTGAGCGGGAAACTTCTCAGCGTCATCCCTGTACCGGCGAGTGTTATCTCACTGTCTTCTGCAAGATAAGTATAGGTGTATTTCTTTAAGGCGGGCGCTTCCCCTTCATTGGCAAAATTGGCCCAGCTGTCCCATGTAAAATATTTCTCTTTTAAAATTTTAAGCACTCCCGGCATTCCATAAACCGGTTTTGCCGTATCCTCAGGAGAGTTAATGATCAAACCAGAGACATGGTCGAGATGTGCATGCGAAATAAGATACCCTTTAATATATGTTTTTAATACTTCGCCGGCAGGAACAGCAAAGGCTCCTTTTTCTATAGCCTTCTTTATACCAAATGTAAGAGTTCCCGCGTCAAGGCAGATGTAGTTATTGCCGGCAGCCGGTGCAAGCATATAAGCCGATAGGTTACTTTCGTCAATTCCGCCGTTCACACCAAGCGGAACGGCTTTAAATTCCGTTTTCCGCATTTGGGCAAATACACAGGGAGCAGTAATTAGAAAAAATGAGGCGAAGATTAAGAACCTGTTTCTGAACATTGCAGCTGATAATAATACCGCCCAAAGATACTGTTTAAATAGAGAAATGACCTGAACGTGCTATGCAGCCGCCGGTCTCTTCTTACCGTTTTTTTTGCATACCTGTAGCTTTTCCGGGCCCGGCATCGTCTGTTGCAGAAGCTCTGGTACGATAACGAATTTAAAATTATGAAGGTAAGAATATTGGTTGTCCTGTTACTTTTTATTATTCCCTCAGTCAGGGCGCAAGGATTGTTAGACCGGCTGAAACGAAAGGCCGAAGAAATAGGAGAGAAGGTAATAGACAAAACTGTAGACGATGCGTTAAACGGGAAAAAGCAGCATCCGGGCCTGCCCCCGAAGCCTGGTACTGAAACCAGCCCTCAGAAATCACCACCAGCAGCTAAAAGCCCGGAAAGCCTGCCTGTGCCCACCGGTCCGGATATTACGATCAGCGCTTCCAATACAATGATATTAACCGATACCATTGTCAACGGTACAGACACCCTCTATCACTTTAACACCTCATCGATACAACCTAAGGAATTTATAACTTATGCGTTAAGCCTGCGGGGCACACCTTATATGTATTCTTCAAGTGATCCTGCCTACGGACTTGACTGCTCGGGTTTAATAACCCATGTTTTCAATCACTTTAATATCCAGGTACCTCGCCGCACGTTCGATTTCAGAAATGCTGAAAAGAAAGTCCCCTTAAACGAGGCCCGGCCCGGCGATCTTGTTCTGTTCACCGGGTCTGACCCGATGAAAAAGACACCTGGACATATGGGTATTGTCACCGCAAAAGGCAAAGGCCTCGAATTTGTCCATGCCTCATCCGGTAAAGCCGGCTCGGTAACAACTTCCCTGTTAAGCAACAGTTATTTTAAAGCCAGATATCTCGAAATTGTAAGGGTATTTAATTAAGGAGATAAATTAATACCATTAAATGCCGTTATTTGCAGGAACGGTTTTTATGTCGTCATTGCTTAATGCGGTAACCTGCATCGGCACACTCATCTTTTAATAGTATTCATAATAATTTGTCTGGATTGTATTTTAAAAATCTGCGGTCGCTGCTTAAAACAGAGCAGGACGAAGACCGCAGGACATATCAGCTGCAAACGCAGTCGGCCTCTGTCTCAGAAAGGCGCAGTAAGGGCTTAGCCTGGTATCCGGTAGCCATCAGGGGAACAGAAATAAGCAGCGGAGATTATCTGGTAGTTGAAATTGAACGTACCACCCACCAGGAAACAGACCATCAGTTAAGGTTTGGTTCTTCTGTAGCTTTATTTTCAAACAACAGTCCGCAGGCCGACCGCCTCGAAGGTTCAGTCAGTTTCCAGGGCGGCAATACGCTTAAATTAAGCCTCAGAACAGACGAACTACCCGAATGGGCAGGCAGGGGTAAGCTCGGCGTGGATCTCCTTTTTGATGATGTCAGTTATGATGAAATGCAGAACGCCCTGAAGCAGGCTGCTGTTCAATATGAAAATCAGAAAGAGAGCCGGCTTATCAGGATCTTAACGGGCGAAGAATCGCCATCCTTCCAGGTTCTGCCGGCATTTTCCGGTCCGGGAAGTTTAAATGAGTCGCAGCAGGAGGCTGTAAAAAGGATACTGGCTGCTGAAGATCTTGCCATAGTACATGGGCCGCCGGGAACAGGTAAAACAACCACGCTGGTACAGGCCGCCCTGGCGCTGATTGCGCAGGATGGAAAACAGCTGCTAGTCGTTGCGCCCAGCAATACAGCGGTAGACCTGCTCACGGAGAAACTTGCAGACGAGGGACTGAACGTATTGCGTGTAGGAAACCCGGCAAGAATTTCGGAACGGCTCAGTGCGTTAACGCTCGACAGCAAAGTTGCGTCGCATAACAGAAGCCGCGAGATGAAATCGCTGAAAAAACAGGCCGCTGAGTACCGTAACATGGCGCATAAATATAAACGCAATTACGGAAAAGCCGAGCGGGAACAGCGTAATGCGCTCTTTGATGAGGTGCGTAAGATCATGAAAGAGGTAAGAAGCCTGGAAAAGTTCATAATGGACGAACTTGTAGAAAAAGCACAGGTTATAACGGCAACATTGGTCGGTTCGAATCATTATACCGTAAGAAATCTCAGATACCACACACTTATTATTGATGAAGCCGGGCAGGCACTGGAGCCCGCCTGCTGGATCCCTGTTCTGAAATGCCGGAAACTTGTTATGTCCGGCGATCCTTTTCAGCTGCCGCCCACCATAAAATCGCGGACATCCGCAAAGGAAGGCCTGGAGGACACTTTGTTTGAAAAGAATATGGCGCTTCATCCGGAGGCTGTCGTATTGCTGAACGAGCAGTACAGAATGAACAATGCTATTATGGGCTATTCCTCGAAGGTATTTTATTATGATAAGCTGAAAGCCCATTCTACGGTAGCCGCACATACGCTGTTTCCCGGAGATCTGCCGCTGCTTTTTATTGATACCGCAGGCTGCGGCTTTGAAGAGCGCGCTGAAGGTTCCAGTATCAGCAACCGCGATGAGGCTGCTTTTGTGTTTAAACACCTTGAGCTGCTTATCAACGAACTTATAGAAAAAGATGCTGATCATTTCCCTTCAGCAGCTGTGATTTCCCCTTACCGTGAACAGGTTAAACTTATGAATGAGCTTCTGCCTCAATACAGCGATGCCGCCGGTTACGATGCTAATATAACTGTTAATACGATTGACAGTTTCCAGGGCCAGGAACGTGATGTTGTATATATCAGCATGACGCGCAGCAACCCGCAGGGAGTAATAGGATTCCTTTCCGACATCCGGCGAATGAACGTAGCAATGACCAGGGCAAGAAAAAAGCTGGTGGTAGTGGGAGATAGCTCGACTCTTTCACGGCTGCCCTTTTATTCTGAATTTATCAGTTATGCGGAGAAGTTAAATGCATGGCAGAGTGCATGGGAATATCTTTAACGGGGTAAAAAGGGAGAAAATGGGTATGTTTTCTTGAAGATTATAGTTTATAAATAAATATAATCTTCAAGGCTCAGCAGCCTAAACTCCCCTCGCACAGCCCCTTAAAAACGAAAGATTTCCCCCGGCAGCAAACCAGAATTTGTATTTTTACCCTGTGACTATCGTAACGAGGAAACCCGCACGAAAAAGGGCGCCTGCCCCCAGAAAAAAACAGGCAGCAAAAAAAAGGCAGCTAAGCATATTTTCGGGAAAATGGAAGATAGCGCTGGCCGGACTGCTGCTTATACTCCTGTCCCCATTTTATTACGGATACGTGTTAAAGACCTTCACCTCCGCATGGCGCTGGGTGAGAGATATCGGCAATGATCCCAATTACAGGGTAAATGAAAGTTTTAACATATTCATTCCAGGAGGATATCTTATCCACGGAATCGACGTATCCTACTACCAGGGAAAGATAGACTGGACAAAAGTGAAAGAAATGGAAGATGACGGCGTAAGAGTACATTTTGCGTTCATAAAAGCCACCGAAGGACTAGCCAGCACCGATCCCTATTTTCAGCGGAACTGGAGAGAGGCGCCTAAAGCCGGCATCACCTGCGGAGCCTATCACTATTTTAAACCTAAAAAGAGCGGGAAATGGCAGGCCAAATTCTTCCTGCAAAATGTAAGGCCGGAAAGGGGAGACCTCCCGCTGGTCGTAGACATCGAAGAATTAAAAGGCGCTTCGGAAGGTAAAATGCGCATCGAGCTGCGTGAATTTACAGAATATATCACCCGGAAAACCGGCACCAAACCCATAATCTATACAAATATCAGCTTCTATGAAAATTACCTCAAAGGATATTTTGACGAATACGTTTTATGGATAGCACATTATTACAAAAAGGAACTACGCGTAAGCAGCGGAACAAAATGGCAATTCTGGCAGCACTCAGATAAAGCAAGTATCAACGGCATAAACCACGTGGTAGATATGAATGTTTTCAGGGGAGACAGTGCCGCTTTCAAAAAGCTGCTGATCCGTTAAGCAAGGACCTGAAAAAGGTAAAGGGGATTAAATCCCCTTTACACTAACCAAACTCAACCTAAACTATATGAAAAATCTTAAACTCTTATTTATTACTAATACGATATGATTTTCAGAATGTTATATATAGAGGGAAGAATGTTTTTCGGATGACAATTATTTTAATATAACAAGAGATAATTCCGATATAAATATTAGAATTAAGTTTTTAACAAAAACAATTAGGGCCTATGTCAGAGCCTACCGTTCTACCCGATAAAAAGCCAGATCCATAAAGCAACATGAAACTACAAAATATAGTCCTTATCAGCTTATCGGCACTTGTGTTATCGTTAAGCGTTATCATTGGTCATTTCTTACCGCCAACCGGAATCTTGGCTGCTCCTGTTGTAGTATCAGTAATGACGGCTCTGATTATATTTACAGATAATGATTTCAGTATTCTTGTAAAATCAGTTCTTTCTTATTTGTTTATAGGGCTGAATGATATCGGCATTAAGCTTTTTGCAGGAGGTAGGCATGACATGGAAGGGATCGGTTGGATACACATGTTACTCTTTATCGGATTAGTTCCTTGCTTCAGTATGTTGCTTATAGGTGTTTTTCGAGATAAGAGGTCCGCTATAGGGATTAAGACCCTTAGCATCGTAGTATTTATATTGTTGATGTATGTGCACCTTGAAATATTTGAAACGTTAGGCGTTCAATAAGACAGCAAAGCTGACGAATGGTATCTTTGCAGTCGTTTCTTATGCCAAGGGGCAGCCTTTCTTAGTTAATCTCCTTGTTCAAATCTTTAATATCCCCTGCTTTCAGGTTATACGAAAAGCTGGTGCCGCGTGAGTATATCGTTTTGCCTGTTTGAGCATTGGTTACACAAACTATCTTATTTGAGCTGTCTTTTATAAACGTCAGATAGTATAAGGGTTTGCCTGTTTCTATAATCAGCCTGTTTAACTGTTCCTTTGTTACTATCTGATATTTATACTTATAGTCTCCAAATATATCATCTCTTTCTTCGGGCGTTTTTTTCTGTCCCATAAAAGGGCTAAACCACGTTTGTCCATTCTTTATCTGATCCAGCTTTTTTATATCCAGAACGGTTATCTGCGCTGTTGACCGCAAGCTAAAAAACTACTATTAAAAGAAATATTTTTGTACAAATCTGGAATAATTGTCTAACTGAAGTCATAATAAAGCGCAATATTAATATTTTAAACGCAACACCAGGACAAAGTAGTGCTTCTATTTTTAAAATATGAATAAGTATCCTGCTCCTGGGTATAGTATACTTACACTTTCCCCCATACGGTGCCCTACCCTTACCCACAATGCTACTATTCATCTCACTCTTTGAATGAGCCGGGCATGTATAGCCTTTCTGCCAGAGCGCATCACTATCCGAACCAGATCAGTAAGAGATCTGAACCAGATCAGTAGGAGTATGGGTAAGGGTAGGGTGCGGATAGGCTCAAGGGCGGTAAATCAGGCCCCAAACAGAGCCGCTGTTGAAATTGAACTCACTAAAAAAAAGGACGAGCTGCTGAAAGACGTGAAGTAATTAATTCATCAGGTAGCAAAGACTAACATTAAACACTATGACTCCAATCCTCATAGCTCAATTCAAACTTAGTTTCACCGTTGGCATAACTACCGGCCGGGGTCCAGCCCTGAAGCTGATAGAACTTTTCAGCGCGGGTACCAGGTGCAGTGCCCAGTACTACTTTATCCCTGGTTTGCATAAAATACCAGTCGATCATCAGCCGGTGCAATTCCTTCCCGACTCCTTTTTCTGCAAATTCGGGATCTACAAAAAGAGCCCAGACGCTCTTTTCAAGCAGATCTATAATGGAGAACCCTACTACTTTTCCATTCACTATACAAACCCATCCTTTCCCTCTTTCGGAAATGTACGATGCAACATCCTTATCCGGAACAAGATCCGGATTGCTTAGCATGTTCTCTTTTACCAGGTGCCTCACCACCTGAATTTCTTTAATGTCTGATAACTCCGCAGCTCTGAAAATCATATTGTTAAGGTGCCTTATCTCCGGCTTTAATCTATTAATAGCTAATATAACTAAACGTTTCACAAACCAGTTAAAACATACTTTGTCCCATCGGAAGAAAGATGACTATTAACGGGATTACATATTTCAGATAAGTAGATCTGCCGGTTTGAGTTTCTTAACCATGCTATTTATAAACAGTAAGCTATTCAGGCAGCTAGCCGCCTGTTGTTTGCCGGGCAAGCCTTTTATTCCATTTATCGCTTAAATATTTCCTTACGGGGATATCGTAAACCACCATTACTAAATATGCAGCGCCAATGAGCAGGATTAAGCCGGCTATAATTATAAAAGTAAGCTGCACAGAACCCGGCTTATAACTGGTGTAATAATTACCGAACATCCATAACACGGCATAATGTGTCATGTACAATGGGTAAGAGATCTTACCAGAAAACAGGCAGACATTTTTTAAGCCGGGTGTCAAGGTAGCTCCAGCACCTAAAGCAATCAGCAGGGGAAAGTAAACCAATACTACCAGAGATTCCGATAACCAATTCCATTTTGAGAACGGCATTATAAAGGCCAGAAACAATAATACGGCTAAGCCGGCAAATCCCAGCTTGTTGCTGACGATCCAGTTGGACCGGTAAATAAGCAGCCCTGCTAAAAAAGAATACGATATCCGCGCGCCGCCGTCCCAAAAAGTCGGGCCGCTCCAGCCGCCCAGTAAATTTCCTGAACGGTAACTTACAAAGCATAAAGCCGCCGCCGATATTATGGTTAACAGCAGCAGGAAGCCGCGGCTGATCTTATAAAGTACAAAAGCATACACTATATTGGCCACATATTCCCAGAACAACGACCACGATGGTGCATTGAAGCTGAACAGGTTAAATCCGCGGTCTTCGATAACAGGCAAAGGAATAAGCAGTATGGAGCATAAAAATGCCAAGGCAATTTTAGCGCTGCTGTATAATTCGGGATGGCCGCCAAAGGGGTCGAACAAAAATGCCAGCAGGCCTAACACCGATCCGGCTATAACCAGCGGGTGCAGCCGGATGATCCTGGATTTGAAAAAAACGACAAGGCCCACTTTTGCAATACGATCATCGTACGCATAACCTATAACAAAACCCGAAAGGCAGAAGAAAAAATCGACAGCTAAAAAACCGTGTCCGATAAAGTTCTTGCTGGCATCGGTATAAATCCATTCCATAAAATGGAATGTAACAACTGCCAGGGCTGCAATACCCCTTAATCCGTCGAGAATTTCGAAATGCTTTTTTGTTTGAAGATTTGCCGCGGCAGCTGTGCTGTTATGCATTTAATTTATATCCTATCGGGTTAACGTGACAAAAGTCACCAAAATGCAACAAACCGCTGGAATTTCAATACATTATTTTCAGTATTAACAAGCGGGAGAACAATTTAGACGAATGCTGCATTGCACTGAACGGGGGCACGATGCTCCGCCCGCCCTGCGGTTTATAAGACCATCACAATCGTCCTGTAACCTTTATTTCGATACCGCGCTGTTTACATACCGGAGCTCCAGTATACAACCGCGATAACTGGTCGCTTTTGGATCTTCGGCAGTGGGGCCCGAAGTAATCGCAGAGCTATCAGTAGCCAGATAAATTTTCAAGCCATCAGAGGAAACCGTTACGTCGCGGTAGCGGGCTCTGGACGGTACATATTCAAAAATTCCCGGCTCCACGCTTCCATCAGGCCTGAGTTTTAAGCGCAGCAGCTTTCCGGCTTTCAGCGACGTTACTAACAGCGATTGCTGCCAGCCGGGGATTGCCGCTGATTTGTAAACAGCAATGCCGGAGGGAGCGTAAGCAGCCCATTCACCTTTATCACCAGACCTGACCGTTTTGAAAAGCGCGGCGAGCTCGGCATTCGAAGTAGGGTAGAAGCTTTTTACAGGTTCCCGGAAAGCCGCACCAATAGAATCTGCATTTCGTTTTTCATCCCGGATCAGCGGATAAGTGGTATGCCATTTCCCCGGGTAACTTTCCTCGTCAGAAACCGAGGCAGCAAGGCCGTTGTAGTTTCCATCCTTATAACCGATAACCAATGGGTGTCCATAATTCCGGCCTTTTTCAATCAGGTTGATCTCATCATCAGAATAAGGCCCGTGCTCTGAAGAATAAAGCCGCTCCTTACCCTGGAGCATGGTAAAAGCCAGGCCCTGGGGATTACGGTGACCGGAAGTCCATACCGCACTTTTGCCCTCTGCTACCGGGTTATCCTGCGGTAGCCATCCTCCGGCACCATGAGGTTCCAGGTTGAAACGGAGTATCTTCCCTTCGTAACTGTTTAGCGCCTGTGCTTTATTTACCCGGTCGCCGTTCCTGAACTGACCGGAGCCCTGGTCGCCCACTGCATAAAACAGGTAAGGGGTTCCACCTGCAGGTGCAATCAGCATCCGCCCTCCGTTATGGTCATTGCTGGCCGGTATGCTGTCGCAGATAACAACAGAAGACACCAGCCGGTCCGTCTTCTTATCATAGCTATAACTGGCTATTTTAAGCAAGAACTGGTTTCCCTGCAAATATTTATATACATAAGATAAATAAACGAAAGGTTTGCCTTTCAGAAAGTCAGGGTGTAAAGCCAAACCCATTAAACCTCCCTGCGGCGCTGCCATACCCGATTTCCTGAGCTGACCAAATGCCGGAAATTCGCGCTCTGCATTCAGGTCTAATACCACACTTCGCCTGCCGCTGCCCGGATCTATTCTGAGCACCCGGTAACCTTTTGTTTCGGTGACCCATAACCTGCCTTCAGGCCCCCATACTACCGACCAGGGATCACTTAAGCCTGAAGCCAGTATACGCACTTCAAACCGGGTGTCCGGAGGGTAGGCGGTAATAAAAGATGTACAGAATGCTATTATTGAAATCAGGCTGCTGTAAATGTGTCTTTTCATTGAATTGGCTCAACTTTCTGGTATTTCATGTTAACCATAAACAAAACGAAAAGTTGGCTGGGGGATTCAGCGGTTCAGGAGCTTTTTCCGGCCAATGCGCAGGCTTTGGCTTCATAACACTATCAATGTACGGGATATCCGCTAAGAAATAGGGTATAAACCACTGCAAAAACAGGTATTGTGCGAAGTACGGCATTATGCCCGGGTCCGCTTACTCTCGAAAACCCTCGGTCTGCTGGCCGGTCAGCTTATGAGGATTTCTCTCCCCATGCCACCATAACAGCGCCGGCAATCATTATCGCTGCGCCAACTATCAGCTGCCAGGTTATTTTTTCCTTCAGAAAAATAATGGAAAGAACAACCGCAAAAACAATCGACAATCTCTCCAGAGAGGTAACATAAGAGGCTTTACCTAATTTGAGCGCATAATAGGAAAATATGGTCGACAACGTTGTGGTAATCCCGGCCGCAATCAAAAACATCCAGGCTTTTTTATCAATGTCTTTTATATTTCCAAGGTTCCCCTGGCTGATTACGACAGTCCAGGTGATCAGCACTATAAGCACGGCCTGGATGGCAAAGGCCAGCGTCGAATCTACATTCTTTAGCCCGGCTTTTGTAAGCACGATGGTCATTGCTGCTGAAACGGCAGCGAGTAAAGCAAAAAATATCCAGGACTGGGTCATGTTCTCCTTATTTTAGAAATGCTCTAACAAGCGATAGGGGGAATTGTTAGTAAGAATATCTCCTCCGGATTTTATATCTTTAAAAAAATACCGATTGAATCAAATGACCTTACGCTTATTGTTTTATATATTTTTAGCCTTTACCGTAACGGCTGCGGGATGCAGAAAAAAAGAGTCGGCAGCTAACCCATG